>Ga0066903_100001252_pt1 | contig 18210 bp, 14 predicted proteins | sample PanSoiMetaGPlot1_FD_67491 | JGI IMG/M metagenome (GOLD analysis project Ga0066903, IMG submission 67491) | Tropical forest soil microbial communities from Panama analyzed to predict greenhouse gas emissions - Panama Soil - Plot 1 (version 2) | ecosystem: Environmental > Terrestrial > Soil >... | reverse complement strand
CTTTGGAGGACGGTTCTCACATTGTGATTCTGAATCAGAGGCATAGCTCAGGACGCCAGGCTGCCACGTTGATGGAGGAGGTCTGTCATATATTGTTTGGACATAGGCCTTCTGAGATCGCCGCTGATCGGGTTGGTGGTCGAAGCTACAATTTCAGTATTGAGCAGGAGGCCTACGCTGTTGGCGCTGCGGTTCTTGTTCCGTATCACTCGCTGAAAACTTTCCTGATCTCTGGCGCTTCAATCCGAAAGATTGCTGGCCACTTCGGTGTGACCCCCTCGCTAATTGTTTATAGGGCTAAGGGGACTGGATTGGGAAAATTTTTGTCGTAATAAGTATACACCCGTCTTCAAGAGTATGGAGACGGGTGCGTGTATAGCATATCCATTTTCGTTTCTCCTTAAGCGGTTGTCATCCGTGTCCGGTTAGTTGTCTAATGTTGGCAAGTTGGTTACATAAGAACCATTATCAGACGCAACATCTTTCGCACATAAAGTGAAATTGACCTCTGTCGCTGTGTCAGTTCACGCATAAAAAGACTCGCCGATAATGAGCTCATCCAATAACCTCGAACAAGCCTTGCGAAACTTGCTTCCAACAATCTGCTTGGCCGAATCCCAGCCTACGCCGCATACTTTTTCAGATTGTTGGCGTAAGAGCACGATGTCAATTGCGGGCCAGGTTCGCCGGCGCGATCGTGGCGGGTCCAGAGGGGCTCATTAGTATGTAGGACTGAGAGCCTCTTAGATTTTTTCAGGTAGGCATGAAGCGCATCGCGAACCTCTACCCTGGCGACTTCCTTTCTGTGATACTTCCCCCTGCGTTTGTATCTGACGATCAGCCCACCTTTCAGCAGTTCGACGTCACTGCCGCGCAGATCGAAGATCTCGTTGCGGCGCAATCCCGAATATAGGAAGAGGAGAGTTAAAGCATAGTCCCGCAGAGCATGGATCGAGCTCTGGTCTGCTTCTGCCCTGATCCTATCGAGAATGGCGTTCATCTCGTCAACGGAATTATTTGGGATGTGATCTTTAATCTTCGGGTGTCTCCGAGCTGCCAATTGTTTTGAAGCCTCTTCAGATATGGCCCTTAGTTCCGCCGCTGCTTCGGGGGGCAGTTCGCTTTTTCTTATTACCATACTGATCAACCACCCTTACGCCATCCTCACGGCTTATCGTGCCGGCGGCTGGAGTCTGGAGTTGGGTGTCACGCTGCGCACCGTAATCAAACGGTTTTCTTCCCCGTAATCTGAGGGAGTCCTATTTTTATCCGTTATCAGACGCTGTTTGCATATAGGCCCATGGCAACGACTCGTACATTTCGGGCCATTGCTATTGAATAAACTCGCCCTTGCTGGGGTTGAAGTCCCGCATTTCAAGGCAAAGGATGATGCGCCAGCCTTTCTGATCACGCCCTGATTATGCGCAGTAAAATAACGATGAGAGGCAGGCCAAGAGCACGTTCTCCGACTTTGCTTCACATAATCGGGAACTTCACATAGGTTGACCTATGTAGAGTAGGCGCAAGGCGCGTTGCATTGGCTGTAAGCTCTGGTTCTCCCAGAGCTGAGCACGTATTTCCCTCACGCCCCTCCCCAAACCCGTTGTGCAAGTTTCCAAGCGACGGGCTTTTCAGAGATCGACTTTCCGACTGACGATGTTACCATTGCTATCGTCACCCCTGCCCCTTTTTCTTCCCCTTCCGCTTTCCAGCTTCGCACGGAATTCACCGCGCTGTTGAGAATAATTCGGATCAGAGAATGTCTCTCTCCTGGCGTCCTTCCCCCTGTACAGAGCTTTCCTCTGCTCCGAGTACTATGACGCCTCCGACTCTCACCACGAACCTCGCCGGACTGCTCGGCTTATCATTTCGTGGCGAGCCTCCCACGTTCACGAGGACGAACTCAAATAAGATCGTTTAGGTGGCGGTTACCAATCCAACCAATCCCGCTCTTTGCGGTATCCCGGATGGAAGCTGGATAAATCAGGCGGCCAGCCTCTACCTTTGGACTGGTACAGAACATTGACCAGTCTCGGCCATCATCAGGTGATCCCTTCAGAATCATCCGCTGTCCCGTAGACTCTGGATGAGTATGCAGGGTATTACGTGACAGGAGTGCTCTTTCTCGTAGGTTGCAATCCGCTTTGTTTGGACTCACCATGCGATCTCTCAGTCAGGCACCGCGTCTCGGCGGCCTGCATCGCGCCTCACGGTTACTTTTTAAGGTCAGCTGTTTCACATCCAATGAACATCCAAGGATGCTACGACCTAAAGACTCATCGCCCACCTGATATGGGCTATGGAAACACCGGTCGTGATTGACCACTGTTTCATTTCATCCTCGCGCCTCGTGGCGCACGCTCTGCAGAGCATAGGTAAGGATGGTTGCCATGGGTCAATCAGGCGCACAGCGTTGCTCGCACAGCTCAATCGACAATGAGCGCCGGCGTCCCATGACATCAGGTTCATCCAGTACCGCGGGGCTGGCCGTCAGAAAAAAAATCTGGCTGCCGGGTTAGGAGAAAACTTTTCTCTTGACGTTCCCTTTCATAGAACGCTCTAGAAAATTGACTTCGACAGCCTTATATGGTTGACTATATGTCGTATTGTTTGTTCGGTCAGCTTTTGATTTCAGCTTATTATTTCCAAGCACGTATAACGGCAGTCAGGTCAACGATAAATTACTCCTCGGTATGATTATGAGTCCAGCGCAGAAGTGTTTGAGCTATTGAAAATGGAAGACGGTATGATCTGATTGTACTTGTGCCGTTCAGCCACTTTTCTCAGCGCTGTTACATTCTCAAATGCTGCTGTATCACAAATCCTTCAATGGCCTAGGAAATTCGATGGTATCGGGGGGTGAAAAATCACCCCCCATCGCTGATGACCCGCAAAGAGTGGTTTGAAACTCATCTTTGCTTTGTTGAAACGCCAACTGTCAACCCAGGTTTTCTGTCGGCAGATGATGCGGAGGCCTGTATGCCTGCTTGGAAGGTTCACCTATTCAGTCAATTTCGCATTTGCGGCGATGAGCAGAGGTTGTCAGCCGCCGAAGGCGGTAAAACGCAGGAGCTTTTGTGTTACCTACTCATCCACCGCTGCGCGTCGTATCAGCGCGATCACCTCGCCGGAATGTTCTGGGGTGAATGCTCCACGGCGCAATCGAGAAAATACTTGCGACAGGCTCTATGGCGACTCCATGCCATCTACGACGCGGAGTTTCATCAGAATTGTCCGAGACTTCTTCAAGTCAGTTCGGAGTCCGTGAGGATCAATCCGGCGATAGAACTCTGGACGGATGTAGGTGACTTCGAGCAGGCGTACGCGCATCTGCAAAAGGGCGGCGCGCCGGACGCTGAGTGTATCGAGAAAATGCGCCAGGCGGTGGACCTCTATTGTGGCGATCTGCTGGAAGGGTGGGATCAGGATTGGGTCCTGTTCGAGCGGGTGCGCCTCCAGAACATCTACCTAGTGATGCTCGACAAGTTGATCGGTTATTGCGAAGCGCGCCGGCGGTACGATGACGGCCTGGATTACGGCGAGCGCGCCCTGCATCAAGATCCGACGCGCGAACGCACGCATCAGCAAATGATGCGGCTGCATTATCTGTCGGGCGACCGTATCGGGGCGTTACGCCAGTTCGAGTGCTGCGTTGCGCTGCTCAAGAAGGAACTGGGCGTCGAACCGACCAGAAGCACGCTGGAGATGTACGAACAGATTCGCCGTGACCAACTCGCGCCCTCACTTCTTTCCCCTTCCCAGACACCCCCGCCGGCGGGGACTCCAGAACCTTCCCTCTTCAGCCGCCTCGCGCAATTGCACACCGCGCTCATTCACGTCCAGCAGCAGATTCAACAAGAGATCAACCGGGTAGAGCAATTGTTGTGCAGAGAAAAATCCGACTAAGCCGGGAAAATTTCAAAAAAGACGCCGCCATAGACACCGGAGAGACGCGGCGGGAGACACGTTGCTGTCACATAGTAGTTGCCAGGGGTTGAGATCGAATGTGCGATTGAATCCCGGTTTTGCCCTGGAGCGAACTTATGGATGAGGACTACGGCAATTTGTCGCCATCAAGGTCTCAGTCATTCATCGTTAAATTCTGGATTGAGGGTATGAATGGCGGGGATCGGCGGGCGACATTGCGCGGGCAGATCACTCATGTGCCGAGCGGTGAGCGGCGTTATTTGCGCGCGCCTGGTGAGATCCTGAGTTTCATCATCCCTTACCTGGAGGCGATTGGAGCGAAGATTCCTTTGATCTGCCGGTTTTTGCGATGGTTCTGGCAACGGAGGCCGGGCTCAACCGGAAGCCGTTAGCCGTTACCGTGACTCGAATTTTAGTGAGGGGGGAAGTGGCCGGAATTTTGGCGGTGCAAACAACGTGTAAAGCGGTGATCGAACTGCTGCGCCAATCCTATCGCCCGGAACTGATCGGGGCGGATCAGGTTCTGGAGTTCGAGGTCTACGGGACCGAAAAGTTCAAGAGCCATATGACCGCCGGCGTCAGCTTATTTCTCTACCGGGTGTACGCCAACGCGAATCAACGTTCGCCGCTCAGCCGTGACGCCGAGGGGAGATTGAGGCGGACGCAGCTACCCCTCGATCTGCATTTTTTTCTGACCTTGTGGGCCAAAGACGCCTCGCTGCAGCACGCGCTTGTGGGATGGATGATGCGTACGCTTGAAGATTATCCGGTGCTCCCTTCCGCGTTGCTCAACGGAGCGCAGCCGGGGGTTTTTCAGGACGATGAAACTGTCGAGATAGTGATTGGCCAATTGAACAATGAGGAACTGATGCGCATCTGGGACGATCTTTCGACCGAATATCAGCTTTCAGTTCCCTACATCGCCCGCGTCGTGCGGATTGATTCGGTTCGAGACGTCTTCGATGGCGAGCCTGTTATTCGCCGTGATTTGCGGTTCGGCGCGAATAAAAGCTGAACCGCGGAATCTTTATCGGGAACGGTCTGACGAGCATGTTTCTGCCGTTGGAAACCATAATTCACAAAACTCCGCTCGGCATCCGTTGCCGGGACGCCGCCACTCTGGCTCCGGTGACAGACGGTTTGCGAATCACGGCCACGCCGCTCATCGGTTCGGTCAAGACCAGGGTCGCTTTTATGAGCCGGTCCGGCGCATTCGCCTTTGAAGGACTGCCAGGGCTGCGTGATCAGGAATACCCGGTCGGGGAGGAGGCGGTCGCCAGCCCGCCCGCCGGAGTAAAGTTCGCCATTCAGGCGGAAGACACGCTGGGAAGGTTTTTATCGTGGGGGATGGAACTGACGTTGCCGCGCGACGAGGTCATTCAGGCGCTGCTCTTTTCAGCCCCCGCGCGACCGGCCGCGACCGGCCTGGCGACGATCCGCGGATCGTTGATCGAAGACGGTGGAGCGCCCGCCGGTCACGCGCGTATCAGCGCGCAGTTTTCAGGCGTTGAGATGGGCGCCGCGCTGGCCGACGCGCGGGGGCAGTTCGTGATGTTTCTTCCCTGGCCTGATCCACTGCGTCCTCCGATAGGGGTACCCGTGACTTCGCCCAACACCGCGGGCAGGCAGACGTTGGACAGTATGGAGTGGCCAGTCACGCTTTCATTTTTCTATCAACCATCGACTCAGAAATTCATCTGCGCGCGGCCGGACGGGCAGATCGAAATCATCGTCGGTCAGACGTCCCCGCCGGATTGGCGCTGCGCGCCTGATCTGAAGTCGTTGATGGAGCAACAGGCGGCGAGCGTCTTTCCATCAACAGGCGGGCCCCCGGCCCCGGACATGCAGGTCATGATCCGGTTCGGCCAGGAAACAATCGCCAGGCCGAGCGCCCCGTCGGGAGTCATAGCGAGTTCGTTGCGGCTGCTGCCGGCACCGTAGCCACAGAGACATCATTTGCGGCCAACACCCGAGAGACAGTCAGCATTCAACCTGAAAGAAAGGAATGTCCTATGCCAGAGTACCTTGCGCCAGGCGTATACGTGGAGGAGGTCAGCTTCCGCAGCAAAACGATCGAAGGACTTAGCACAAGCGTGACCGGGTTTGTCGGCCCGACGCTTTACGGCCCGACCGAAGGCGAACCGGAATTGCTCACCAGCTTCGCCGACTTCGCGCGCATCTACGGAGGGCTCTACCAGCTTAAGTTCGAAGACGCGAGCGAGGAGACGCCCAATTATGTCGCGCACGCGGTGAGAGCTTTCTTCGATAACGGGGGCAGCAAGCTCTACGTCACGCGAGTCTATCAACCATCTGATTCAGTGAGCGGCAAGTCGAGACTTGAGATCGGCGCGCAAGGCTCGCCGCCGCAATTCAACGGTTTACGCGCGCGCTTCCCGGGGGAGGCGGGCGATATGCGCATCACGTTCGCCGTCAGGCTTTCGTCGAACGCGCTGGCGTCCGTCCCCAATCCGACCTCTCCCCCCAGCGCCGTCAGGGAATTTCGCGGCCTGCGTCCCAATGATGTGGTCTATCTCTTCACCCTTCCCTCTTCTCCGGTCACGAGTCCGAGCCCGAGGGGGCTTTACGACGTCGGCGAAGACGGCAGCGGGCTTTACCTGTCCAGTGGCGGGACCCAGAAACTGCGAGCGAACGATCCGGAACTGGCCAACGTCACCGCGCATCTGGTGACAGTCATCGTTCGCGTCCTGCGCCCCGGGCGCTTTGAAGAAGAAGAAACGCTGAACGAGTTTTCGCCGCACCCCCTGAGCCGCAATTCGCTGAGCGCTTATTTCATGGACGAGCCGGAGTCGCGTCGGCTGGCCCTATCCGTGCCATTCGCTATTCTGCCGCCGTCCTCCGCCAGCGCCTCAGGCGCCGCGTTACTGAAGTGGCTGCTGGGAGACGCCAATGATCCCCTCGCCGGCGTCACGGCGGACAGGCTCTCCAGCCCGAGCGCGTTCGAAAAAGTCTATTCACTGGATAACGGGAGCGATGGGGATAAACCTAAGGCGGAAGTCTACAAAGGCAAAGATACGGGGACCCACAAGAGCGGTCTGGAGACGTTCACGGACATTGACGAGATCTCGATCGTCGCCGCGCCGGGCGCCACGGCAAATTACACTGCGGACACGCGCAACACCATCAATCAGACTGTCCAGAGTTTGATCATCCACTGCGAGCGGATGCGCTACCGCGTCGCGGTGCTCGACGCGCCGAACAACCAACTGGTTTCCGAAGTCCGCGAATTCCGCGGCCAGTTCGATTCCAAATACGCCGCGCTCTACTACCCCTGGATCAAAACGCTCGACCCCCTGGACGAGGACGGGCGTCGCGAATTGCTGCTTCCGCCTTCGGGGTTCGTCACCGGCATCTACGCCCGCAACGACGCGCAGCAGCCAGGCGTCTCCAAAGCCCCGGCCAATGAGGTCGTACTCGGAGCGATCGGGTTCGAGTTCCTGCTCAACAAAGCCCAGCAGGACGTCCTCAATCCGGAGGGCGTCAATTGCTTCCGATTCTTCGAAGGGCGCGGCTTCCGGCTGTGGGGCGCGCGGACCATCAGTTCCGACCCCGAATGGAAATACGTCAACGTGCGGCGCTACTTCGCCTACGTCGAACATTCGATCGACAAGGGTACGCAGTTTGTCGTCTTCGAAAACAACGATGACAGGCTCTGGGCCAACGTGCGGCAGACGATAGAAGACTTCCTCTTCAACGAATGGCGCAACGGCGCGCTCTTCGGCGCGAAACCGGAAGAAGCCTTCTTCGTGCGCTGCGACCGCTCGACCATGACGCAGAACGACCTGGACAATGGACGGCTCGTCTGTCTGATCGGGATCGCGCCTCAGCGCCCCGCTGAGTTCGTCATATTCCGCATCGGTCAATTCACGGCCGACCGAAGGTCCTAGATCGGTAATCCGAGGTCTGCGACTCCCGATTTGTCCGCAGACTAAAGCGAATGTGGAGCAATTTGTTTACTCGCGCCTCTTTCCTAAGTGGGCTCCTGATCGGGCAGGGTCACAAACAAGGCGATTAAACAAATCGCCCCACACCGTACACGCATTTGCTAACCGCCATAAAGAGGTGAAGAAATGGCTATTGAACGTCCCAATCCATACGGCGCATTTAACTATCGTGTAACGGCCGAGCGGTTCGGCGGCTCGGGCACGGTGCGGGCCGGGTTTCAGGAAATAAGCGGCCTGAGCATCGAAGTCACGATAGCCGAATATCGCAACGGCAACGAAAAGCAGAACCACACTCGCAAGATGAACGGCATGTCCAAGGCGGGCGACGTCACGCTCACGCGCGGTTTGATCGGCGCGGACGACTTTTTCAAGTGGATCAAGGACACCCGCGACGGGCTACAGACTGTGAACAGCACGGTGACGATAGAGTTGCTCGATGAGGCGCGTGTGGGGCCAGTGATGACCTGGATTTTGACCAACGCGCGGCCGATGAAATACGAAGGGCCGTCGTTCAACGCCAAGGGAGGCACGGACGTCGCCCTTGAGAAACTGACGCTGTCCTGCGAACGCGTGGACATCAAGTGAGCTGAGATCGGACGACGATGATTATGACCGCCGCACAAATTCGTCTGCCCGGAATCTATTTCCTGCCCGCGCAGCCCAATCCTGGTCTGGGACTGCCGCCGCTGGACGTGGCGTCATTCGTGGGCTTCGCCGAACGCGGGCCTCTCGATACGCCCGTGCCGGTCGAAGACCTGGCCACTTATCGCGACGTCTTCGGCGGTCCCCTGGCGGTTGCGCGCGAATCCGGCGGGCAGACTGTTTACGCATATCTTCCTGACGCCGTCGCGTCGTTTTTCGCCAACGGGGGCCGGCGCTGCTACGTTGTGCGCGTGGCCGGCCCGCAAGCGAAGACGACGCGCTTCGAGCTTCCAGGATTGGTCAGCCTCGGGCAGCTTCAGGCGGGGCTGTCCTTCAGTCAGCGACGCGGCGCCGTCCTGGCTTCTTCCGCCGGAGGGTGGGCCGACCGGCTCGGAGTCGGGTTACGGCTGCGCAGCGCGCCGCTGCCGGCGGCGAAGTTTCAGGTCGGCGGCGGATTGAATCTGCGTTGGGAAGCGGGCGGCGCGCCGGAAGCCGTCAGGCCTGGCGATCTGCTGCGGCTTAGCTTCCGGAACGGCAGTCGATGGTTGCTGCCGGTCTCGACGATCGCGCCGCCTTCGGGCGCGGAGACCCGGTTCACAGTGATGGCGGAGTCGGCCTGGCGATTGATCGGCCTGCGCGAACTCGGGGCCGCCCGGACAATGGTGGAAGCGCGCCTGCTGACTTCGACCGGGACTGAGTTGTTGAGCGGGCTGGAGGGCGGCCTGGCGCCGATGACCTCGCCGCAGGCCGGCGACAAACTCACGCTCGAACTGCGCGGCGAAGCGGTCAGGCGATTGCGGCCCGGAGACGCGCTGCGGATCGTTTTGAACGACGACGCGGTCTACCTCTTCCCGCTGACTTCATTGCGCCCATCGCGCGCGATCGCTTCGCCCGCCCTTCCACAGACCAGCGCCGTCGCGGATGAGATGCTGCGGGTGGACGAGAGCGGGTGGACGACATCTTCAACGATCAGTTCGCCGCCGGCGTCTGACTTCATCAAGGTCGAGCGGCTGCGCTTCGACCTGTTGCTGCGCTACGGAAAGCAGAGCCGCCCGACATTGGACGAATTGTCTTTCAACGCGCCGCACCCCCGCTTCTGGGGCGACGCGGCGCTGTTGGAATCGAGTTTGATCGAGCGGCGCTCATCGGGGCTCGACAGGTCCGCGCCCCTCCAGGGGCGACTTCCCGAAACGGGTTCGACCACTCTTTCGCCTGCCGATCTTCTGGAACCGGCCGTGGCGCGCGCAGCTCGATTATTTCGCGAAATGCGGCGGGACGAGCGCGGCGCGGCCGGTTCCGACATCCTGCCCGAAACGGCGGCCCTGGCCGGATTGCTCGCGCCGCTCGGCGAAGAGGAGCGCCTGGAGACCTTTCTGCCACTGGGGATGCCGAGCGTAGTCGCCGAAGGAGACATAGTTGGCCTCGAGACTAAGGGCGATGACGATCTGACGGAGTTTCGCGCCGATCTGTTCCTTGACCCGCATCTCAGGCAGCAGACCTCTGGCGGCGGGTTACTGAATGAAGCCGTTGATCGGCGCTACACGCAGGGGCGGAGGCTGCGCGGATTGCACAGCCTCCTGTTCGTGGAGGAAGTGGCGATGGTCGCGATCCCGGACGCCGTACATCGCGAATGGCGTCCTGAGCGAGCGGAACTTCCTCAGGTAATCGTTTCGCCCCCCGCGCCTCCCGCGCAGGATCTCTCCCGGTTCATCGAATGCGAACCGAGCGATCGTCCGACGCCATCGCCGTCGCCGGCCGTCCCGGAAACAACCGCGACGGAAGGGCGGCGCTTGCCGGCCCTGATCGAGGCGACTGATCGAGCGGTTGAAACCGAGCCGTCGCTGACGCTCCACCAGGCGCTGGTCATCTTCTGTCATGCGCGGCGCGACGCGGTGGGCATCCTGACGCTGCCCCGGCATTTCGACAAACGCCGCTGCGTCGCCTGGAGCGGCGCGCTGCGCGTGAAACTCGGATTGCCGCCGCGCCGCGTATCGACCGATGAAGCGCGCGACCGCGCCGACCTCAGCTATGTCGCGGTCTACCACCCGTGGCTGTTCATCAGCGACGCCAACGCGCCCGGGCGGATGCGCGCCTTGCCTTGTGACGGCGCGGTCTGCGGAATGATCGCGGCGCGCGAGCGCGCGCGGCAGGTCTGGGTGGCACCGGCCAATCAACCTCTCAATAACGTACTGGGGCTGACGCCGACGCTGACGACCGAAGATTGGGCGGAGTTGTTCGATTTGCAGTTTAACCTGACGCGCCCGGAAGCTCTCGACTTCCGCGTGATGAGCGCGCATACGCTCAGTGATGACCGCGCCTGGCTGCAACTGTCGGTGCGGCGGCTGCTGATTCAGTTAAGGAAGGCCGCGCTCGCGCGCGGGATGGATTACGTCTTCGAGAACAACTCGCCGCAGTTCCAGGAAGGAGTGCGCGTGACGATGGAAAGCCTGCTGCGCTTCATGTTCCAGCGCGGCGCATTCTCAGGCGCGAGCGAAGAGCAGGCCTTCAGAGTGACGACCGACGCCGGCGTCAACACTCGCGCCGGCGTCGAGCGTGGCCGCTTCATCGCCCAGATTCAAGTCGCCCCCTCGCAGCCGATGGAGTTCATCACCGTCTTGTTGACGCGCGTGGGCGAAGACCAGTTGCTGGCCACCGAAATATGAAAAGGAGCCGCCGATGACAGACCCCGATTATCCGTTTGTCGCTTTCAACTTCGAGATCCAGTTGAAGATCACCAACCGGGGCCAGTTCGGCCTGCCGGAGACGCTCTGCTACGGCGCCTTCGCCGAATGCGACGGGCTGGAAATGACGATGGAGCCGAAGACGGTGCGCGAAGGCGGCAACAACACACAGCAGATTCAACTGCCCGGCCCGGTCTCCTACGGCAATCTCACGCTCAAGCGCGGGATGACCACGACGCTCGACTTGTGGAACTGGTTCAACGGCGTGGCGGGCAGCGCCGGGCGCGATCGCGCCGCCGAAGCAGTGGTCATCCTCAAGGCGGCGGACGGCGCCGATCAGTTGAAGTTCACGCTCTCCGACTGCCTGCCGATCAAGCTCAAGGCGCCGGGACTGAACGCCAAGGACGGGCAGATCGCCATCGAGGAGATGCAGATCACTTATAGCACGCTGACGATCACGCAGGCGTGAGAGAACAAAGAGGCAAAGATGCTCAACAACATCACACGCGCCACACTGGTCGAGATCGAATGGGACCAGAATCAGAAACAGGCGACCAAGCCGCCGAACGCCAAAAAAGTCCCGATCCAGTTCAACCCGCAGACGCTGAAGCTGTCGTTTTCAAACAAAAATGCGGGCGGCGATCAGCCCGGCGGCTCGACCAGACAGCACATCGGCTCGACCAGCACAAAGCTGTCGGTCGAGCTGGTCTTCGATACGAGCAACGAAACTTCCAACGGACAAAGGAATGTCAGGAAGCGCACCGAGGAGATCGCCTACTTTCTGAAGCCCAAAGACAAGAAGAGCAAGAATCCCGCCCCGCCGGGCGTCAGCTTCGAGTGGGGCAGTTTCGTCTTCCAGGGAGTCGTGGAATCGATGGATGAGACGCTCGACTTCTTCTCGGCTGAAGGCATTCCGTTGCGCGCCACCATCTCGCTGAGCCTGACGCGCCAGGAGATCGAATTCATCCCTGGGCAGCCCGGACAGTCAAACAACGCGATTCCCGCTTCCAGCCAGCGCGCGCCGGGCCAACGTCAGCTGGCGACCGCGAACGACGGCGATAGCGTCGCCAAAGTCGCGGCTCGCAACGGCGGCAGCGGCAATTGGAAAGCGGTGGCCGCCATGAACAACATTGACAACCCCTTGCGGTTGAGCGCCGGCGCTTTGATTGACGTGAGCGCCGCCGCCGGAGTGAGCGCCGGATTCAGCGCGGGCGCCGGATTCAGCGCGGGCGCCGGATTCAGCGCGGGGGCAAGCGCGGGGGCGGGGGCAAGCGCAGGCGCTCGCCTGGGGTTTAGCGCCGGACTCGGTGGCGGAGTCGGATTCAGCGCGGGCGCGGGGGCAAGCGCGGGCTTCGGCGCGGGGGCAAGCGCGAGCGCAGGCTTCGGCGCGAGCGCGGGGGCTAGCGCAGGCTTCAGCGCGGGCGCCGGATTCGGCGGCGGCGCGGGTTTTGGCGCCGGGGCAGGAGTCAGCGCAGGCGTCAGTGGCGGCGCAGGCGTCAGCGGCGGCGCGGGCTTCGGCGCGGGCGCGGGCGCGGGCGCGGGTTTCGGCGCAGGAGTGGATATTCCCAGATAAGGAGTCGCAATCATGCCAGTCGTCATCAACGAGATGGAAATCATAGCCGTTCCGCAGCCGGAACAACCGCCGCGCGATACGGAGCCGGCGCAAAAGCAGGCGCAAGCTCCGACGCCGCGCCCGGAAGATATCGTCCGCGTCATTCGCCGTCAGGATCAACGCATCGACCGGGTGCGCGCTGACTGAGACAGACAACAGACTTATGCCGGATAAAGCAGCACAAACCGCATTCTACCCTTCGCGCCCGACCATCCGCGTGGACGGACAGGAGCAGAAGGACCTGGGCGCCAATCTGCTTCAATCGCTGGTCATCGAAGAGACCACGCTCGGACTGTTTCGGTGTGAAGCCCACTTTCTCAACTGGGGCGCTAAGGGGCGCGCGGTTGACTTCCTCTTCTTCGACGGCCGCACGCTGAAGTTCGGCAAACCGTTTTCGGTCGAGTTCGGTCCGCCGAACGTGAACGGCCCGGTCTTCGCCGGACGGATCACCGCCTTTGAAGCGCAGTATCCGTTTCAGCGCGCGCCTGAGTTGGTCGTGCTGGCCGAAGACCGCTTCCAGGATTTGCGCATGGAGCGCCGCACTCGCACCTTCGAGAAAGTCACCGACAAAGACGTGATCCAACAGATCGCGTCTCAGCACGGATTGACCGCGAAGGTGGACGTCGACGGGCCGACTTATCGCGCGCTCGCGCAACTCAACCAGAGCGACCTGGCCTTCCTGCGCGAGCGCGTCGCGGCGATTGACGCGCAGTTGTGGATAGATGACCGCACGCTTTACGCGCAAGCGCGTTCGCGGCGCAAGTCGAGCGAAGTCACGCTCCGTTACCCGCAGACGCTGCTCGAATTCTCGGCGCTGGCCGACCTGGCGCATCAGCGAACCGCCGTGCGCGTGAGCGGCTGGGACGTCGGCGGCAAAAAGGCGATTGACGAGCAGGCCGGCGAAAGCGCCATCGCCGCGGAACTCAACGGAGGGCGCAGCGGCGGGGCGGTCCTGGGCGAAGCGCTCGCTTCACGGACCGAACGCATTGTCACGGCCGTCCCGCTCTCGCAGCAGGAGGCGCGAACGATGGCCGAAGCGCGTTACCGCCAGCGCGCGCGCCGCTTCATCACCGGCGCAGGCGCCGCCGACGGCGACCCGCGCATCCGCGTCGGCGCGTCGCTGAACATGGAGGGATTGGGGCCGGTCTTCGACGGGAAGTATTTCGTCACCGTCGCGCGTCACACTTTCGATTTGATCTCCGGCTACCGCGTCACGTTCGAGGCGGAGCGCGCCGGACTGGGAGGTTGAACAGAGCGCATGGACTTATTCGACCAATTGGACGCGGCAGTCGAACGTCAGCGGCTATACGGTGTCTACCCGGCCAAGGTGACGAAGATCAAAGGCGACGGCGACGACGGGCAAGGAAGGGTCAAAGTGCAATTGCCCTGGTCGCCCGATAACAGCGGCGCCGGGTACGAAGCCTGGGCGCGGCTGGCGGTGTTGATGGCGGGCCCCAACCGAGGCGCGTGGTTCATTCCAGACGTGGGCGATGAAGTGCTGGTGTGCTTCGAAGCCGGTGATCCGCGCCGCCCTTATGTGGTCGGCGCGTTATGGAACGGCAGCGACGCCCCGCCGGAGACGATGGACGGCGCGGGCAATAACTACAAAAAGAGCATCGTCTCGCGGCGCGGCATCCGCATCACGATGGACGACACCGAGGGCCAGGAAACGCTCACGCTCAAAACGCCGCAACAAAGCATTGTCGTTAACGACGGCGGACGTTCGATCGAGATCAAGGACGCCAACGGCAATTCGATCAAACTCGATTCGTCAGGCGTGACGGTGATCACGAAGGCTCAGGTCAATGTCGATGCCGGAACCGTCAAGGTCAAGGCCTCCACTGTGACGGTCGACGCCGTGACGACGAAAATCAGCGGGATCGTACTTACCGACACGATCATCACCAAATCGATCATCGCCAACACTTACATGCCCGGATTGGGCAACTTCTTGTGACCATGGAAAATTTCGACTGGATCAAACCATCGCCGCTGTGGCAGGCAATCGGGCAGGACGCGCGCTCGCCGGAATTCTTCCGCCCGGCGCTGCTGGAGTTCCGCACGGATGATTTCATGGAAGACTTCCTCCGCGTCGCCCGCAAAGAGGCGCCGGATGAACTCGCCAACGCGATCGCGCGCCCGGTGGCGCAGGGAAAGAGACTCAAGCTGTTTCAGCCGATTAATCAGTGTTATTACCTGGTCTGCGCCTCGCTCTGCTGCCACGCGCCTGGATTCCCCGACCGCGAGACGCGCGTCGCCGAGGGAGAGAGCGTCTTCTTTCTGCTTCGCAAAATCGTCACGAGCGACGGCGCCGAAAGCGAATATGCCTGGGTGATCGATAAAGACGGTAAAGGAAGCTGGAAACTGACGACCAATGGCGCCGGCAAACCGGAACCGGGCGAGGAGCGCATGCCGATGTTCGAGGTCCCCGCCGCCAACGAGCGTTCGCTGTTGATCGGATATGTGCCGGTGGCGAGTAGCGCGACTTTTCAGCCGGCGGCGGGTTCTCCCCTGCTCACCAACGTCAACGTCAATCCGGCCAGCAGGTTCGACGAAAACATCAAGGAGACACTCGCCGCGACGCTCGGCGACGCCACGCTCGACAATGCGCGGGCGCAGGAGATTTCGCTCTTCCTGCTTTACGACCTCGACACTTTTTTGCAGCAGTACCTGCCGAAGGTGGTCAACGCGATCAAGGGACAGAGCGTCTCGCTCAATTCGAACGAACTGGCTCTCGTCGTCTATCTCCAGACGCAGAAACGCGCCGTCGACAACGCGAGCCTGGCGGACCTGCTCGTCCAGGTAAACGCCAAACGCGCGGAAATCGCCGCGATGGAAGGCGGCTCGCCATTGCCGGTCGTGTGCGATCTACGCCAGTTCGGCTCGGGTTCGGCCGAAAACAAGGCCGAGGCGCTCAAGACGAAGGTTGTCGGCGCGATCGGGAGCATTGATCCGAACAATCCGCCGGCGCCGCAGCCGGTTTCAGACATCCCGCCGCCGCCCCCGATCGAGGTCCCGAAACTGTTGGCGAGGACTGATGAGGTTTACGCGCTGCGCTGCGTTTACGAACGCCCGCAATGCAGCCCCAAACAAGTCTACGTCAGTCAACGAACGGAGTTGTTCGATCTGGCTTCGGCTCTGGACCCCGACGGCCCGGCGCGCCAGGTGCGGGTGGAACTGCCGCGCGACGTGAGCATCGCCGGGCTGCGGAAATTCAAAAAGAACGTCAGCTTCATCATGTCCGACGCGATGCGCAACAAGATGGCGCGCATCACCGGCTTCGAGAAGGCGCTGCTGAAAGACGAGAACATCGGCGGTGAAGGCGGTTTCGAACTCGGCTTCATCTGCAGCTTCTCGATCCAGATCATCTTCATCGTGGCGTTCTTCCTATTGCTGTTGTTTGTGGTGATCCTGAACATCGTCTTCTGGTGGATGGCGTTTTTCCGCATCTGCCTGCCGATCCCCGTGAAAGCGAAAGGATAAAGCGAAAAAGACAGATATGCGCAAACAAAACATCTTCGGCCAGGGTCTCGGGTTTCCGCCGCGCGTGGGCGCCGACGGGCGGCTGGTCTGGTCGGAGGGCGAAAATAATGTGCGCGAAGCGATCCGAATCATGCTCATGACCGAGCCCGGCGAGCGGCTGATGCGCGAGGAGTTCGGCGGCGGGCTGCGGCAGTTTCTCTTTGAGCCGAATACCGTCACCACGCGCCAGTTGATCGCCGAGCGCATCACGCAAGCAATCGATCGTTGGGAGCCGCGGGTCTCCGTCGAAGAAACGCGGGTCGAGCCGGACGCGCAGGACGCGCGCCGCGTCTCGGTGACCATAATGTTTCGTCTCGTAGCGACGCAGGCGCTCGGACGATTGGGAATGACTTTACAGCTTGAGGGTTGACGCCATGCCGTTGCAATTGCCGGTTCTGGATGATCGGAGTTTCGAGCAGCTTCTGGCCGAGGCGAAACGGCGTATTCCGAGTCACACGCCGGAATGGACCAACTTCGAGCTGGAGAGCGATCCCGGGATCACCATCGTCCAGCTGTTCGCATTCCTGACCGACGCGCTGCTCTACCGCGCCAACCGCGTGCCGGAACGCAACCGGCTCAAATTTCTGCAACTGCTCGGCGTTCCATTGCGGCCGGCGGCGGCGGCCGAAGGCGTCATTCAAGTTCGGAACGAACGCGGACCTGTGGAGCCTTTGCTGCTCGATTCCGGCGTCCCCGTGGCTGCGGGCGCCACGAATTTTCTTACGCGCGACTTCCTGAACGTGGCGCCGCTGGAAGCGAGAGTCTACTACAAGCGCCGCGTGCCGGAAGACGACCCGCGCTTCGAGCAGTTGAAGCAACAGTACGAAGCCGTCCGGCTGGCGGAAGAACTGGCTCAGGGCGTGACCAATCCGGGAGCGGTCGAGGACGTGGCGCTGGATTTTTACGAGACCGCGCAAATGCCGCCGCCCACGCCTGCCAATCCGAACCCGGTCGTCGACGTGGCGAGCGAGACGACCGATCGCGCGCTCTACCTGGCGCTGCTCGCGCCGCCGAACGTGCCGCCCGACGAGGCGCGCCAGGCCATCGCCAAACAGACGCTCTCGATCGGCATTGTGCCCGCGCTGTCCGGCGAGGTTCCGCCGTTGCGGCCCTTGAGCGCCGGGCCGGAGCGAGGTTCCGTCCCCAACCTCGTCTACGAAATAGCCGACGCCAGGCGTAAACCCGAGGTCGACGAATATCAACGTCTGCGACTCCTGCAACAGCCCGATTCGCCCAATCAAGTGGGCGTCGTGATGGTCGAGTTACCCGGCCTGGAACTGCTGCGGTCATGGTCTTTCGATGAGCCGTTGACCGAAGGGACAAAAGGCTTTCCGCCAAAGCTGGAAGACAATGAGGTGGCCGCGCGGCTGGTCACGTGGCTGAGGCTGCGGCTGCCGGAACAGGCAGGCGGCGCGAGCAACGGCACGCTCAACGCCCGGTTCACATGGGTAGGGATCAACGTCGCGCGCGTGACTCAGGCCACGCCTGTCTTCAATGAGTTGCTCGGCGTCGGCACGGGCGAACCGGATCAGGAAGCGCAACTCGCGAATACGCCGGTCATTCCTTCGTCTGTGCGTCTGGCGATCCAGGATGAAAATAACGTCTACAAGCTCTGGCGAATGACCGACGACCTTCTTTCGGCGCGCCGCGACGAACCGGTCTTCACGCTCGACCCGGAATCCGGCGTGATCCGCTTCGGCGGCATGATCAGCGCGCGCCCGCTGCCTGACAAAATCATCATCGCGAATTACGAATACGGCGGCGGCCCGCAAGGCAATGTGGCGATCGGCGAAATCAAAAACAGTCCCGATCCGCGGTTGCAGGGCGGTTACAAGATCGAGAACCCGATCCCCACATGGGGCGG
>Ga0066903_100001251_pt1 | contig 18223 bp, 15 predicted proteins | sample PanSoiMetaGPlot1_FD_67491 | JGI IMG/M metagenome (GOLD analysis project Ga0066903, IMG submission 67491) | Tropical forest soil microbial communities from Panama analyzed to predict greenhouse gas emissions - Panama Soil - Plot 1 (version 2) | ecosystem: Environmental > Terrestrial > Soil >... | reverse complement strand
GGCCCCCGCAGCCCGTCCGACTGCGTGCCTACGCTCGGCGTTCGTGAGCCGCTGGCTCGACTTGGTCGACCCCTCGCGAGAGGAGCTGCTCGACGCGCTCGACGTGGAGGTCGCTCGAGGCGTTCTCGACGCGCTTCTCGCCGAGCCGCCCGAACGGCCGCGTCCACGCCTCGAAGGGCGAGGCGACTACGTCTGGGGCATCTTCGTCGCCCTCGCTCCGGTTCCGGAGGCCGACCGGATCGTGAGCCGCGAGGTCGGTTTCGTCGCGACGAGCGAGCGGCTCGTCACGGTCCGCAAGACCCCGCCCGGTGGCGAGCCGTGGGAGGCCGAATGTCTCGAGGCTGCCGGCGACGCCTCGGTCGGAGAGCTCGTCTTCCGCCTCACGGACGACGTCGCCGCCTCCTTCCTCGAGGTCGTCGACTTCGCGGACGGTGAGATCGACGAGCTCGAGGACCACATCGAGACCTGGCCGAGCGCGAGGGTGCGGCGGCGCATCTCGTCACTCCGCCACGACCTCATCCATGCCCGACGGACCGTCGGGGCGATGAGGGCGAAGGTTCGCCGCATCACGGACAAGCGGCTCGACCTCGCGGACGAGAAGCTCTTTCCCGAGGACGTGGAGCGGATGTTCTCTGACGCGTACGAGACGCTGTTCCGTGCAGGCGAGGAGCTCGACGTCGCGCGCGACCTGCTCGCCAGCTCCCGCGACTACCACCAGTCGCTGATCGCCGAGAACCAGAATGAGATCGTCAAGAAGCTGACCGTCATCGCGTCGGCGCTGCTCCTCCCCACGCTGATCGTCGGCTTCTACGGCCAGAACTTCGTCCGGCAGTTCAACGGCTTCTACTGGTCGATCGGCGTGTCCGTCGGGCTCATCGTCATGTCGACGCTCGCGCAGCTCGCGATCTTCCGCTGGCGCCGCTGGATCTGAGAGACGGCGTCGCGAGGCGCGAGGAGGGGCAGAGATCCTCGAGCACGCACGCCTCGCACCCCGGCTGCCGCGCGAGACAGACCCGGCGTCCGTGCCAGATCAGGAGGTGCGGAAAGCGCGCCCAGTCGCCCCGTGGAACGAGCCTTTGCAGGTCCCGCTCGATCTTCACCGGATCGTCGTTGCGCGTGAGGCCGAGTCGCTGGGAGAGGCGCCGCACGTGGGTGTCCACCACGACGCCCTGCGCGTGCCCGAGCTCCGCGGCGACGACGTTCGCCGTCTTCCGTGCGACACCGGGGAGCCGGAGGAGGTCGTCGATCCGGCGCGGCACGACGCCGTCGAACTCCTCGAGCAGTACCCGCATCGTGCCCCGGATCGCCTTCGTCTTCTGCCGGAAGAAGCCGGTGGCGTAGATGTCTCGCTCGAGCTCCTCCTGCGGCACGGAGAGGTAGTCCTCGGGCCGGTGGTACTTGACGAACAGCCGCTCGGTGACACGGTTCACGTTCGTGTCCGTCGTCTGCGCCGAGAGCATCACGGAGACGAGGAGCTCGAGATCCGAACGGAAGCGCAGCGCGATCTCGGCGCCCTCGTGCTCCGCGGCGAGCCGCTCGACGATCGGGCCGATGCGGTCGCGCCTGCGACCGAGACCGCGGCGTCGTGCCTCGCGCACGTAGCTACGGGGCACGCTGGTTCTCGAAGAAGGCGCTGACCTCGTCCGGATCGGGCGGGTCGAGCAGCCAGCCCGCGTGCTCGCGAGAGACCGGAACGCCCGTCTCGTGCATCGTCGCGAGCGCCGCGTCGACGTCGTAGGCCGCTCGTCGGTGCTCCACCCCGGGCCCGAGCACAGCCCAGAACGCGCCCCGGCGCCCCTCGTAGGGCATGCCGACGCTGCCGGCGTTGACGATGCGCAGGCCGCTCGGGAGCCGGCGGTCGACCTGCACGTGCGTGTGGCCGCAGACGACGACATCCGCCTCGACTCCGTGCATGAGCTCCTCGACGTCCTCGTCCGGGGTGAGGCGGGTGAAGATCGGCTCGTCTGCCTGCGGGATCGCGTGGCAGAAGACAACACGCCCGAGGCCCTCGACGTCGAGCTCGACCGTCAGCGGCCACGACGCGACTTCGGCCAGCCGCTCGGCTCCCAGCCGATCGGCGCACCACGCATGGAGCTCCGCCTGCGGCCCGGGAGCTGCTTCCACGACGAGCCGGTCGGCGTTGCCGCGCAGGTATCTCACGTCCGGCCGCGCCGAGAGACGGTCGAAGACGTCTTCCGGCAGCGGCCCCGACACGAGATCGCCGCCGCTGACGAGCAGGTCGACGTCCGCGCGGTCGACCTCGGCCAGCACGGCGTCGAGCGCGGGCAGGTTCCCGTGGACGTCGTAGAGAGCGGCGACTCGCACCGCCTGGACGCTATCCGGCGAAGGGCAGGCGCGGCCCCGCGCAGACGAGGTCGAGCGCGGGGCAGTCGGAGCAGGCGAGCTCGCTCGGCTGGGGGCGGAAGTCTCCCGCGCGGATGCGTGCGATCGCCGCCGACAGCTCGGCTTCGAGCGCCGGAAGATCCATGGCCGTGAACGTCGTCGAGACGACGTCCTCCGGCCGCTCGAGGAACAGGTAGACGACCTCGACCTCGCTCGCGCCGTCGCGGAGGCAGGCAAGCGCGTACACCAGCCGCTGGGTCCGGTACTCCGCCTCTACGATCGCCCCGGGCTCGACGCCCTCGAGGGCGTTCGACTTGTAGTCGAGGACGAGTGCGCACGAGCCTTCGCGCCAGAGCACGTCGAGTCGTCCGTGCAGGAGGACGCCGTCGTGCTCGAAGGTGAAGGCCTGCTCGGCCCGCGCCCCGTGGAGCGTCGCGACGCGCCGCGCGAGCTCCGAGCCGCAGTACGCCTCGACCAGCCCCGCAATGTGCGCGAGCTCAGGGTCGCTGACCCCCGGGTACCACGTGCGGACGGCGACCTCGAGCTCCGATCGGGGAGGCGCGCTCGGCTCGTCGAGCGGGATGAGCTCGAGCAGCCGGTGAACCGCGTCTCCCACCTCCGTGCCGGCGAGCCCTTCGGCTCCACCCTCCCCAGGCGTGGCCGCGAACGGCGCGCGGGCAGGGAGACCGGCAACGCGCTCGGCGAAGTAGCGGTACGAGCAGCGTTCGAAGAGCGCCAGGGCGCTGTACGAGAGCCGGCGCACGTCGTGAAGGCGCGGGGCGGACACGGCCTGGAGCTCGGGAAGCGCGATCGCGACGGGAGGAGCGTCGAGCGGAAGCTCATCGAAGAGCGCGAGCTGTGCTCCCCTCCCCTCCGTCTCCGCGGCTGCGGTCGAGCCTTGCTCGGGCCGGCGATCGACCCGCAGCAGAAAGCGTGCTTCGCCGCGCTCGAGCTCGATCGGCTCGGCTTCGGCGCCGCCCACCGTCTCGTGAGCCTCGAGGCGATCGAGCACCCAGCCGAGGGGCGTCTCGCGGTCGCTCGCCCGGTCGAGGTCGATCGCGCCGGAGACGATCAGTCGGTCGATCGCCCGCGTCATCGCGACGTAGTAGAGACGCAGGCGCTCAGCGCGTTCCTCGAGGCGCTCGACCTCGCGGACGTCGTCGAAGTCGAAGACCGGCTTCCGCTCCCCGCTCGTCGGGTCGACCATGCGAAACCCGAACCTCCCGTCCGAGAGCGCGACGATCTCGTCCCGCCCTCGCGGCCCCCCGGTGTCACGGCCCGCGTCGGCGACGATCACGACCTTGAACTCGAGCCCCTTCGCGCCGTGGATCGTGAGCAGGCGAACCGCGCCTGCATCCTCCTCCTCGGCCACCGCCTCGAGCTCCTTCGCTCCGAGCGCCTCCTGATCCCGCACGAACTGCACGAACCCGGCGAGGTCGCTGCCCCGCACCGCCTCGTACTCGCGCGCGAGCCTCCCCAGCTTGCGCAGGTTCGCGAACCTGCGCGCCCCGTCCCAGCGGGCCAGCACCGCGAGGTCGTAGTCGTGCTCGGTGAGGATCTGCTCGCACAGCGGCTCGAGCCGGACGCGCGTCGATGCCCGCACGAGCCGCTCGTATCGCTGGCGAAACGCACGCAGCAGCCGCTGGTCGTCAGCGCCGAGCCCGTCCGGCAGCGCCCGCTCGAGGGCCGAGTAGAGCGGTCGCCGAGAGGCTGCTCGACGCAGGAGGACGAGCGCGTCGTTCGAGACGCCCACGTAGGGTGCCGCGAGCACGCTCGCGAGGGCGACGTCGTCGTAGCGGTTGTGCAGCAGCCGCAGGTACGCAAGGAGGTCCGCGACCTGCTGCTGCCCGAAGTAGCCACGTCCGGTCGCCCGGTAGGTCGGAAGCCCTTCGGCTCGCAGCTCCTCCTCGTAGCGCTCCGCGTCCGTGCCGGCCGCGAACAGGACGACGATCTCGCCCGGCTCCGCCTCTCCGGAGTCGACGAGCTCGCGGACGCGGCTTGCGATGAGCCGCGCCTCGCCGTCGCGCCAGTGCTCGCCCGAGCCGCGGTAGCTCGCCTTGTCCGTAACGAGGAGCTCGACCGGGTGCCCGAAGACGGGATCAGCGAACTCGGCGGATGCGGCGAGCGGCTGGAAGTCCTTGCCGAACTCGCTCGAGAAGAGGTGGTTGACGGCGGCGAGGACCTGCGGGCGGGAGCGGTAGTTGCTCCGGAGCGTGAGGAGGTTCGCGGCCCGGGCACGTCGCTCGCGGAAGACCTCGACGTCGGCGTGGCGGAAGCCGTAGATGGACTGGAACTCGTCACCGACGGTGAACACCTCGGTCTCGTCCGTGTGGGCGACGAGGTCGACGAGCTCGCACTGGAGGCGATTCGTGTCCTGGAACTCGTCGACCATGACGAGCCGGAAGCGAAGCTGGATCGCCGCGCGGATCTCGGGGCTCGAGCGCAGCAGATCCCGGGCCGCGAGCTGCAGGTCCTCGAAGTCGACGACCGACTCCCCTCGCTTCGCCTCGGCGTACTCGGCGGCGAAGAGCTCGAGCAGCTCCTGCAGCAGGTCACGATCCCCGGCGGCGAGCTCCTCGAGCGCAGCGCGCTCGAGTCCTCGCCTGGCCTCTTCGTACGACGCTGCGCGGACTCCGCGACAACGGAGAGCCGTCAGGTCGACGAGCCGCTCCGGTGGCGGCTCGTTCGCGGCGAGGCGGAGCGCCTCGGTCGCGTTGTCTCGCTGCGTGGTGGTCGCGCCCTCGTCGTCGACGAGGCACTGCGCTGCCTCACGCAGCGTCGCGACGGCCTCCACGAGGCTCGGCCGCTCGCCGAGCTCGAGCACGAGCTTGCGCCCGGCCGAGCGAAGGGTCTCGTAGACGCCCGAGAGCATGCGCCGGAGCCCGGCGGCCCGATAGGTCGCGAGCAGCCGGATTCCCTCGGTCGGCTCGTCGGCGCAGAAGCGCTCAAGCGCCCGCTCGAACGCCTCGCCGCGCAGCACCGCCGCGCCGGCCTCCTCGAGCTCGCGAAAGCGCGGATCGAGCCCGACCGGGAACGGGTGCGCCTTGAGCACGCGGTTGCAGAACCCGTGGATCGTCGAGATCCAGGCGCCGTCGAGCTCCCGCGCGAGGTCGCTACGGCCTCGCTCGAGGAGCGCCGCGCGAATGCGCGTGCGCAGCTCGCCAGCCGCCTTCCGCGTGTAGGTGATGACGAGGATCGAGTCGGTGTCGAGGCCGAGGTCGCACACGGCGCGGACGTAGCGCTCGACGAGCACCGACGTCTTGCCGGTCCCTGCGCCGGCGGAGACGAAGACGTGCCCGTCCGCCTCGACGGCGGCGAGTTGCTCGTCGTTCAGGCGTGTCCGGGATTCGAGGACGGTCATGCCCGACTCACCCGGCACATCGGCCAGAGGTCGCACCACGCGGGGCAGCCGTCGCCCTTCGGATCGTGACGCACGTCGCCTGCGCGGATCCGCTGCGCGTACTCCGCCGCTCGCCCGCGCGCCGTCTCGATCAGCGCCCAGAACTCGTCCTCTGGGAGGTAGTCGTCTTTCGCGAAACCGGGCAGGTCCTCCCGCGCCGAGTCGCGCAGCATGCCCCGCGTCACGCGCTTGCCCGAGAGCGCGCGGTAGATGCCGCCGAGGGGCTCCACGCCCACGAGGTCGCGGAGGACGAGCGAGTAGAGCGGGATCTGGAGCCTCCGCTCGCGGTCGATCGACCGGGCGGAATGGGCTCCCGCACCCGACTTGTAGTCCTGGACGATGCCGCGGGCGCTCCAGGGGTCGACGTCGATGCGGTCGATCTTGCCGGAGAGGTGGAGCCCGTCGCCGAGCGCGAGGCCACGTTGCAGCTCCGGAGCGGCACGGTCCGAGCCGAAGGAGACCTCGAGCTTGCGCGGGACGAAGGCAAGATCGGACTCGGACTCGTCGCGGACGAAGCCTTCGAGATCGGCCAGGAGCGTCTGCCGGAGCTCCGCCCGCTCCAAAGCGGTCAGCTCGAGCCGCACCCCGGACTCGAAGGCCTCGTCCAGGCACCGGCGCAGGAGGCCGAGCGCTGCCTCGACGTTCTCCGGCGTCACCCGCTCGGAGTCGAGCTCCCTCGGAAGCATCGCGTAGAAGCGGTTGAGCGTCGTATGTGCGACCTGTCCGCGCAGGAGCGCGTCGGGCCCCGCGTCGATCGTCTTCGGGTCGACGATCCTCTCCACGAGCCACGCCGAGGAGCAGTCCGCGAAGCGCTCGAGCTCGGTCGCGGAGAACATCGTCCGCTCGGACATCCAGGCGAGCACCGCCGGGCTCCGCAGGCGCGTCTGGCGGTCGAAGGCCGAGCGCGCCCGATCGAGCCGGCGCGACCAGCCGTTCGTCGTGGCGAGCGCCGTCGCCGAGCCTGCGTCGTCCACCGCGAGTCGGGCAACCGCCCGGAGGCGCTCACGCTCGCTCGGCGCCGACTCGAGCGTCCACGTGAGGCTGGAGAGCGCACGACGGCGCGTGGCGCGCGCGACCTCCTCGGGGTCGAAGAGCGCCCGGACGTCCGACCAGAAGGGGCTCGCCTCCAGTGGGACGCCCTCGTCGTTCGCCGCCTCGCGCACGAGGACGAGCCGGCGCGCCGCCCGCGTACAGGCCGTGTAGAAGAGATAGCGATCGCGCGCCACCGCGTCCGGCCGCTCGAGCCTGCCGTCGACGGTCCGTCGGAGGTCGTCGTCGAGGAACGGTGACGGTCGTTCGCGCCGCGGGAAGCTGCCTTCCTCGAGTCCCAGCAGGAAGACAGCATCGAACGCGCGCGTCCGCGCGCGTTCGTAGTCGAGGACGACGACCCGCCCGCTCTCGCCGGCGCCGACGGGCCGGACGAGTGTCGACTCGAGACCGGCCGAGACGTCGCCCGGCGCGACGATGCCGCCTTCGACGGTGCCGAGGCGCTCGAGCTCGTCGAGCGTTCGCACGACTGACTCGTACGCCCTCGAGTCGGCACGGGCTTCGTCCGTGACGGGAGGCGACTCGAGGCCCCAGGCGTTCCGCAGCATCGTCCGGGCGAGCGCCCGGACTGCGACGACCGGATCGCCCTCCTCCCGGAGCGCGCCGAGCGCGGGCAGAGGCTCCCCGCGTAGCCGCGCGCTCTCCTCCTCGACCCGGCGCGGATCGCGGACCGCGCGACCCCGCAGGCGACCCTCGACGAAGTCGACCGCACGACGTTCTAGCCCGGAGAACGGCGAGCGCAGAAACGCGAAGAGGTCGCCGCGCGTCCCGCGGCCCCACGCGTAGCGGAGGAGCGCGAGGAGTGCTCGACCGAACGGGGTCTCGCCGAGTCGCGTGCGCCGTTCCACCGCGTACGGGATGCCGACACCCGGCAGGACGGCGTCGAGCAACGAGCGCCAGCGATCGACGGAATCGCAGACGATGCCGACCTGCTCCGCGGGCGTGCCGGCCCGGAGAAGCGCGACCACCTCTGCCGCGACCAGCTCGGTGGCGGCGCGGCCGCCCGCCGCCTCGAGGAAGCGAAGCGAGCCGCCGAGAGGAGGCGGTGACGACGGCCCGGAGTCCGTGAACAGGGCGCGCTCCAGGTACACGAGAGGAGGGGCCGCGGCGAGGGCCGTGCTCGGCGGCAACTCCTCGATCGCAGCGCCCGCGAGCCCAGCCAGGTCGCTCACGGTTCGCTCGAGCGAGGCGAACGCGACGCGCCCCGGCTCGTAGGGCACCGAGACGGTCACGTCGGTGCGGCCGGCGAGGGCGCCGAGCAGCCTCCACTCCGCGGCGGTCAGGTCCTCGAACCCGTACGCGAAGACCGGCGCCCCGTGCCACGAGCCGAGGTCGCCTTCGAGCCGTTCGACCGCTCGTCGCCGCAGACGGCCCCGGTCCCAGAGCCCGAGCCGGTCGAGCTCCTCCTCGTACGCCCGGGCGAGAAGGGCAATGTCGCCGTCGAGCCGTGACCCGTCGAGAAGCGACGAGCCGATCTCGTCGAGGGCGGCGAGGAGGGACACCGCGAACCCGTGTGACCGCGACGACTCCTGGAGGCCCGCGAGCGAGGCGCGGGCGATCGCACGCCGCACGGCAACCGCACGCTGGATGTCGCTCGCGACGGCCCGCCCCGCCGCGTCCCCGGCCGTCAGGCTCGCGAAGAGGTCGTCGAAGGTTCCGATTCGGCCCGCGACGAGGGCGGGCTTCCGCCGCAGCAGGTCGCGCTCGACACGCTCGACGTCGCCACGGTTCGGCACGACGAGCCACGGATCGTGCTCGAGCGCCGCCAGATACCGCTCGAGGAGCAGCCCGACTTTGCCGGCGTGCGCCGGCCCCACGACGAGCGCGAGCGCCATTCGCCCATCGTAGTCCTGGCCTCCGACGTGCTTTCGTACGCGCCGAGCTCAGGACCGCAAAGTGCGCGAAAGTTCTGACTCAGGCAGCGGCGGCGGCCGATTTCGGCCTGCGGCCACGGCGCGCGGCGGCGTGTCCGGGCATCCCTCCGGCGCAGTTGTCGCAGAGATCCGCCTGCTTGGAACCGCGCCGAGCGTCTGTGAAGTTGATGCGCATGACGGCGCCCTTTCCCTCCGCGACTTCCTTGCCGCAGTTGTCGCACACGAGAATCGTCTTTCGCGCCACGATTTTCCTCCTGACTTCGGGGTGGGTAGGAGATTAGCCCAAAGACTGGCGGAGCGAAATGCGAACAAAAAGAGGGGCGCTCGTTTTCGTAGGCCATGGTCGCCGAGTAGGATCGCGCCGTGCGCGAGATCGTCGTCCTCGAAGGAGACCAAACGGGACAGGAGCTGCTCGACGAGGCATTACGCGTCCTGGCACCCGAGGTGACGGGAATCGAGCTGACGTTTCCACGTTTCGATCTCTCTCTGGAATCGCGCCGCGCGACGAAGAACTCCGTCGTCCACGAGGCGGCCGCCGCGATCCGCGAGAAGGGGAACGGATTGAAAGCCGCGACGGTCACGCCCGAGGGGGCCGGGGACGTCGGCTCGCCGAACCGGATCCTGCGGGAGGAGATCGGCGGCAAGGTCATCGTCCGCACCGGCCGCCGGATTCCGGGAGTCGTCCCTTTGGGAGGGGTCCACGCCCCGATCTCGGTCGTGCGGATGGCGGTCGGTGACGCGTACGGCGCGAAGGAATGGCGCGAGGGAGAGGGAGACGACGAGGTTGCGCTGCGCACCGAGCGAATCGAGCGGCGCATCTGCCACGCCGTGGCCGAGTTCTCGTTCAGGCAGGCCGAGCGGACGGGGGCGAAGGTGTTCGGCGGCCCCAAGTACACCGTCAGCCCGATCTACGAGGGAATGCTCAAGGAGGAGATGGACGCCGCGGCGGCGCGGCACCCGCAGGTGCCCTACGAGCCGCAGTTGATCGACGCGACCTTCGCGCTCCTGATCTCCTCGAGCGGAGCGCCGATGGTCATTCCCGCGCTCAACCGCGACGGCGACATCCTCTCGGACCTCGTGCTCCCGCTCTTCGGCTCGATCGCCGGCTCAGAGTCCCTCCTCGTCGCCTTCGGCGACGACTACGTGCCGAGCGCCCTGATGGCCGAGGCGGCCCACGGCACCGCGCCCGCGCTCGAGGGAAAGGACGTCGCGAACCCGATGGCGATGATCCTCGCCGGCGCAGCCCTCCTCTCCCACGCGGACGAGGCGGCGATCCAGCTCGCCGGCCGCGCGATCCGCGAGTCGTGTCTCGAGGCGGTGGCCGACGGCCTCCGCACCGCCGACCTCGGCGGTCACCAGGGCACACGCGAGTTCACGGACGAGGTCATCCGCCGGACGAAGACGAAGCTCGAGATCTGGGCGAGCCTCTGACGGCGGTTCCGAGGACGGCGGGAACGCCGTCTACATAGAGTTCCCGGCCGCCATGCGAGTCGCGGTCCCGAGGGAGACGGCTCCCGGAGAGCGTCGCGTGGCGCTCGTTCCCGAGACCGTCTCGAAGCTGCGCGAGACGGGCTTCGAGGTCCGGGTCGAGCGCGAAGCGGGGGCTGCGGCCGGCTTCCCGGACGCCCTCTACGCGGAGGCCGGAGCCGAGCTCGGCGAGGAGGACGGGCTCTTCGGAGATGCTGCCGTCGTCGCGTCCGTCGCGAGACCGGAGGCGGACCGGGTCGCGGCGCTGACCCACGGAACCGTCCTCATCGGCTTCCTGCAGCCGCTCACCGACCGAGAGGGAATCGAGCAGCTGCGCGAGCGTGGCGTCACCGCGTTCGCAATGGAGTCCATTCCCCGGATAACCCGTGCACAGGCGATGGACGCCCTCTCGTCGCAGGCGACCGTCTCCGGCTACAAGGCGGTGCTGCTCGCCGCGGACCGCGTGCCGAAGCTCTTCCCGATGCTGATGACCGCCGCCGGGACGATCGCGCCAGTGCGCGCGCTCGTGATCGGCGCCGGCGTCGCGGGGTTGCAGGCGATCGCCACCGCCCGTCGCCTGGGGGCGGTCGTCTCCGCGTTCGACGTCCGGCCCGCCGTGAGGGAGCAGGTGGAGAGCGTCGGCGCCTCGTTCCTCGAGCTGGGCGTGCGCGTGGAGGAGACGGAGGGCGGCTACGCGCGGGAGCTCACGCCCGAGCAGCAGGCCGAGCAACAGGCGGCGCTCGAAGAGCGGATTCCGGACTTCGACGTGGTGGTCACCACGGCTGCAGTCCCGGGGCGACCGGCACCGCAGCTGATCCCTGCGAGCGCGGTCGAGCGCATGCGTCCGGGCTCCGTGATCGTCGACCTCGCCGCAGAGACGGGCGGCAACTGCGAGCTGACGGAGCCGGGCGAGATCGTCGAGCACCGAGGCGTGGCGATCGACGGGACGACGAACCTCCCCTCGCTCATGGCCTTCCACGCGAGCCAGCTGTACTCGCGGAACGTCGAGGCGCTGCTCAGGCATCTCGCGCCCGAAGGCGAGTTCGTCCTCGACTGGGAGGACGAGATCACCGCCGGCGCGTGCGTCACGAGACCGGAGGAGACGATGTGAACCTCCCGCTCGTCATCGAGCTGACCATCCTCGTCCTCGCGGCCTTCCTCGGCTTCGAGGTCATCTCGAAGGTCCCCACGATGCTGCACACACCGCTCATGTCGGGGACGAACTTCATCCACGGGATCGTCGTCGTGGGCGCGATCCTCGTGCTCGGGCAGGCAGACGACACGTTCACGAAGATCGTCGGCTTCGTCGCCATCGTCCTCGCCTCCGCGAACGTCGTCGGTGGCTGGTTCGTCACCGACCGGATGCTCGAGATGTTCAAGCGGCGACCGGAGCCGAAGAAGGAGGAGCCGACCGAGTGATCTCGGACCCGAACGTCGTCACCCTCCTCTACCTCGTCTCGATCGTCTGCTTCGTCCTCGCGCTCCGCTTCCTCTCCTCGCCGAAGCACGCGCGGAGGGGCAACTGGCTCGGCGGCGTCGGGATGATCGTCGCGATCGCCACCACCCTCCTGCTGGAAGGGATCGGGAACTGGGTGCTGATCGCGGTCGGCGCCGCGATCGGCAGCGCGGTCGGGTTCGTCGGCGCACGCAAGGTCAAGATGACCGCGATGCCCCAGATGGTGGCCCTGTTCAACGGGGTCGGCGGGGGAGCTGCGGCGCTCGTCGCGCTCGCCGAATGGCACAAGACGGCAAGCCCGGGCGGGAGCGAGACGGTCTCGATCGTCCTCTCGGCGCTCATCGGCTCGATCTCGTTCGCGGGCTCGCTCGTGGCGTTCGGGAAGCTGCAGGAGCTCGTCAGCGGGAGGCCGATCGTCTTTCCGGCCCAGAACGTCGTCGACGTGATCGTGCTCGCGGCCGCGGCGGCGTTCGGCATCGCCGCGGTCGCCGGCGCGAGCGGCGACTGGGTCCTCTTCGCGCTGATCCTGCTCGCGCTGCTCTTCGGCGTGATGTTCGTGCTCCCGATCGGGGGCGCCGACATGCCGGTCGTCATCTCCTTGCTCAACGCGTTCACGGGCGTCGCCGCGTCCGCGACCGGCTTCGTCCTCGACTCGACGGTGCTGATCGTGGCCGGGATGCTCGTCGGCGCGTCAGGCACGCTGCTCACGCTGCTCATGGCGAAGGCCATGAACCGCTCGATCACGAACGTGGTCTTCGGCGCGTTCGGGCAGGTGCAGGCCGGGGCAGGCGGCGCGCGCACCGACGACGGCCGCACGGTGCGGGCGACGACGCCTCAGGACGTCGCCGTCCAGCTCTCGTTCGCGCGCAAGGTGATCGTCGTCCCCGGCTACGGGATGGCAGTCGCGCAGGCGCAGCACGACGTGCGCCAGCTAGCGGACGTGCTCGAGGAGCGTGGCGTCGACGTCAAGTACGCGATCCATCCGGTGGCGGGGCGTATGCCGGGGCACATGAACGTGCTGCTCGCGGAGGCGAACGTCCCGTACACCCAGCTCTTCGAGATGGACGAGATCAACCCGGAGTTCGCACAGACGGACGTCGCGCTCGTCATCGGCGCGAACGACGTCACGAACCCGGCCGCGCGCAGCGACACATCGAGCCCGATCTACGGGATGCCGATCCTCGACGTGGACAAGGCCGCGAGCATCGTCGTCCTCAAGCGCTCGATGCGGCCGGGCTTCGCCGGCATCGACAATGAGCTCTACCTCGACCCGAAGACGACGATGCTGTTCGGGGACGCCAAGGACTCGGTGCTCAAGCTCATCTCCGCCGTCAAGGCGCTCTAGGGCCGCGGCGATGGTCGCCGTCTTCCGCGCCGAGGACGTGCGCCGCGCGGTTCCGCCGCTCGAGGCGTACGCAGCGGTCCGGGATGCATTCGTCGCCCACGCGCGGGGGGAGTGGACGATGCCGCCGAAGGTCTACGTCACGAACTACCCGGCCGGCGACTTCCGGGCGATGCCGGCGCTCGGCGGCGGGCACGCCCTGCTCAAGTGGGTCACGTCGTTTCCCGGCAACCCGGCGCGCGGCCTGCCGACGGTGACCGGGCTCGTCCTCCTGTCCGATGCGGAGGACGGGCGGCTGCTCGCCGTGCTCGATGCCGCCGCCGTGACGGCGGTGCGCACCGCGGCGGCGGCGGCGCTCGCGGCGGAGACGCTCGGGCGGGCGGACGCTTCGTCCTGGGCAGTCGTGGGGGCGGGCGTCAACGGCGCGGAGTCGGCACGGCTGCTCGCGGCGCTCGGCCGAGCGCCGGTCGTCTGGGACGTGGACGAGCGCCGTCGGCGTGAGGTGGCGGACGAGCTCGGGCTCGAAGTGGCGGAGACGGCCGAGGACGCGCTCGCCTCCGACGTCGTAGTCACGGTCACGCCGGGCTCGCAGCCCCTCTACCACTCGGGCTCGCTGCGCATGGGCCAGCACGTCTCGCTCATGGGAGCGGACGGCCCGGGCAAGGCGGAGGTCGAGGTCGCCGAGCTCGGGCGGGCGAGGCTCTTCTGCGACGACTGGGAACAGGCGGGCGCGAAGGGACTGGGCGACATCGGCCTCGCCTGCCAGGCGGGGCTCGTGACCAGGGAGCAGGTGACGCAGCTCGGCGACGTGCTCATCGCCGAGGCCGCCGGTCGAGGGAACGCCGACGACATCACGCTCTTCGACTCGTCGGGCCTTGCTGTTCAGGACCTCGCGGTCGCCGAGCTCGCGTACTCGAAGATCAGCGAGCTCGACGGGCTGCAGCAGATCGAGCTCTGACCGAGCCGCCGGCTGTTGCTACAGGGTGAGGGTCTCCGGAAGCACCGGAGCGGCCAGCTCGTCGTCCGTCAGGTGACGGGCGACCTCCCAGACGAAGCGATCGAGGAAGACCTCGTTGTCGATGAAACGGCCGCGCTCGATCCGCCGAGAACGCAAGCCGCGCTGCACCGATTCGCAGAGCGCGATGTCCTCCTGCTGCACCGTGTCGACGAACTCGACGTTCTCGCGCGCCTGCTCTTCCGTCGCGCTCGGCTCGAAGTAGAAGTCGTAGATCGCGAGCGTCCGGTCGGCCGCGAGCGGTACGAGGCGGTTCGTGGAGATGTTTCCGGCGCCCGGATAGATGTTGGCCATGAAGTTCGGCCACACGACGAAGTTCCAGAGGTCCCGTCGCTCGGGCGGCAGGTCGGCGATGCCTGCGGTGTTCGCCTCGACCGCTGCGGCTCGCGCCGTGCTGCGGAAGTGCCAGAAGACGTCGCTGTGCACCTTCCCCGCGTACGTGTCGAGATCGATCAGCCTGCTGAAACCGTGGTGCGAGACCGGGCAGTGGTAGCACTCGAGGAAGTTCTCGGCGAGGATCTTCCAGTTCGCCTGCACGTCGTACGTCCTGCTCTCGCGCGGGACGAGATGCGCGTGGTCCACCCCGCTCTCGGCCAGAAGCGGCGGCCACGCGGCTGCAAGCGTGGAGAGCGACTCCGTCTCGGGGTCTGCCGAGACGAAGACGAACGGGCCGACGGTCTCGAGTCGAAGCCGCTCGAGTGTGAGCTCCGGGTCGGCGGACTCGCTGTCGTCCAGGCGGGGCGCCTTTCGCAAGCTACCGTCGAGGTTGTACGTCCACGCGTGATACCGGCATTGCAACGTCTTGCGACGACCTTCTGCGTCTCCGACGAGCTCGCTGCCCCGGTGGCGACAGACGTTGACCAGCGCGCGCAGCTCACCGTCGTCACCCCGCACGACGACGACGGGGATGCGCCCGACGGTCGTGGCCAGGAAGCTGCCGGGCACCTCGAGCTTGCCCAGCCAGCCCACGAACTGCCAGGAGCGCTCGAAGATCCGATCATTCTCGCGCTCGAGCCACTCGGGGTCCGTGTACCAGGGGGCCGGAAGCGTCCGGCCCGGCTCGTATGCGAACTCGCCCGACATCGGCGGATTTTCGCACACCGGCCTCCGAGCCCTCACTCGCCTCGGGACAGCTCGAAGCGGGCGATGATTCCCTCGTCACCCCCCTCGGGCACCGGGCGCTCGGGATGGCGCGTCGCCACCCACGCCACCCCCCGCTCGGGATACGCGACGACGTCGGGGAACCGCTTCGTCGAGATCGCGAGCATCCGCACAGGCTCGGCGGAGGGATTCGAGAAGTCGTGCAGCCCGTCCGGGCCTTCGGGAAAGTAGACGACGTCGCCCGGCGAGAGCAGCTCCTCGCCCTCCGGGGTACGCACGGTCAGCGTCCCGCTGAGGACGAAGAACATCTCCTCGACGCCGTAGTGCATGTGCAGCGGGCTCCCCGGCGATCCGGGCAGAAACTCCCACAGAGACGCGCCGAGCGTGTCGGCGCCGAACGGATGCCCGAACCAGCGGACACGGTAGTTGTCACCGGTTTCGTCCCAGGGGGAGTCGTCCATGAAGCTCAGGCGGCGCATTCGCTCCACCCCTTTCCGTCGAGAGTGAGGAGATCATGCTCGCCTGCGCGAGTGCGCCCCCAGGTCAACGCGCGGTGACCTAACCTCCCAACGAGGTGGCGGTGACGATCGACGACGTGCGCGCGCTCGCCGCAGGGCTGCCACGGTCATACGAGGTCTTCGTCCGCGGCCGGGTGAAGTTCCGCGTCGGCCAGATCGTCTATCTGGCGTTCGCCCGTGACGAGACGCTGATGGGCTTCGCCTTTCCGAAGGAAGAGCGCGAGGCCGCACTCGAGACGTACCCGGACAAGTTTCTGCGCCCGAAGCCGTCCGACCTGCGCTTCCAATGGCTCGTCGTCCGCCTGGACGCGATCGACCAGGCCGAGCTGCGCGAGCTCGTCTTCGACGCCTGGCGCATGGTCGTGCCGAAGAAGCTGTCCGTGCTGTCCGACGACGAGCTGCAGCAGCTCTCGCGGTGACCGGGTGGCGGAGCATCAGGCTGGACGACGTCGAGCCGATTCCGATCGAGGGCGGCCAGATCCTCTGGCAGCCGCTCCGGCGGCTGCTCGACGTCGGCGCCTTCGGCATCAATGCGTTCGTCGCCCGCAATCCGGGCGACGACGTGGTCGAGGAGCACACGGAGGAGATGCTCGGGCTCGAGGAGGTCTACGTCGTGCTCGCGGGCCGCGCGACCTTCGCGTTCGAGGAGGAGACGCTCGACGCTCCGGCCGGGACCGTCGTGTTCGTCCGCGACCCCGCTCTCGGACGACACGCGCGCGCGGAGGAGCCGCAGACGGTCGTGCTGGCAGTCGGCGGGCCCCGCGCAACGGCGTACGAGCCGCCGGCCTGGGAGGCGGAACGCCACCGGGTGGCGGGCGACTTCGACGCCTATGCCGACGAGCTCCTCGAAGCCCTGGAGGCGTGGCCCGACCATCCCGGGATGCTCTACGTCGCGGCCTGCGCCGAGGCCCTCGCCGGCCGAGACGACGCCGCGATCGGCCACCTCCGACGCGCCGTCGGCCTCCGTCCGACGCTCGCCGAGTCGGCTCGCACCAACGACGATTTCGCGACGCTTCGCGACCGGCCGGACTGGCCGTTGGGCTGAGCGCTACGCCAGGACGAGACGGCTCGGCTCGAAGAGGTCGAGCAGCGGGTCCGGCTGCCCCTGGATCGCCTTCGCCACGAGCCGGCCGCAGGCGAAGCCGAGAACGTTGCCGTGGCCCGAGTAGCCGCCGGCGACCCAAAGGGTCTCCTCCCCCGGTACGCGACCGACCACGGGCAGGAAGTCGAGCACGAGCCCGAAGATCCCGGCCCAGCGGAAGTCGATGCGCGGCTTCCGGCCGAAGAGCGATTCTGCGAACTCGTCGAGCGCCGTTTGCACGGCGGGCGTCGTCACCTCCTCCGCGGTGAACTCGTCCTGGAGGGAGACGTCGCGGAATCCCCCTGCCACGAGACGGCCGTCCGCCGCCTGATGCCAGTAGTCGAATCCGTGACGTCCGTAGTGCGGTGTCTCGAAGAACCGCTCGTCGAGCGGTTCCGTCGCGATGATCTGGCCCCGCGTCGGGACGATGAGGCCCTCGAGGGCGCCGAGGAGGCCGCTCGGATAGCCATCCGTGGCGACCACGACCTGCTCGGCCTCGAGGTCCGTCGGACTCTCCACGCGCGTGTGCTCTCTGATGTCGACGCCTGCCTGCACCGCGCGCGACGCGAGGCCACGCACGAGCCGGGCCGGCTGTAGGACGCCGTCTTCCGGGTGCAGGATCGCCGCCGGATAGCGCTCGCGGATCGGCGGCGCAAGCTCATCCGCCCACTCCACCGCGAACCCGTCCTCGCGCAACGCCGCGAGCTCCTGCTCGAGCTCGAGCCGCTCTTCCCCGTCGGCGGCGATGCGCAGGCTGCCGGTCCGGCGGAATGCGTCTCCAGCGAGCTCGGCGAGACGGTCGAGCTCGGTCTCGGTCCACCGCCACAGCGCTGCCGTGCGGTCGCGACCGATCGCCTCGGCGAGGACCGGATACGGGGCGGCGCCTCCTCGCAGCGCAAACCCGCCGTTGCGTCCGCTCGCCCCGCCGGCGATCTCCCGCGCCTCGTACAGACGCACGCGAAGCCCCGCCTCGGCGAGCGCGAGCGCGCACGAGCAGCCGGTCATCCCGCCCCCGACCACGGCGACGTCCGGTCGTCCGGTGAGCTCGACCCGCCGGAGGGGCTCGTGCGGCTCCGAGAGCCAGTAGGAGGTCGTGGACACGGCGCATGATCCTACGTCCGCGTTAGCTGTCGTTCCTGGAGACGGTGGCGCGGTAGACGCCGTCGTCGAGCGCAACGAGCTTCGCGAGCTCGAGCTCGACGAGCGCAGCGGACGCCTCCCCCGGATCGAGACCGGCGGAGCGGACGAGCTCGTCCGCCGTGCGCGCGCCCTCCCGCAGGCGCTCGAGCAGCGACGTCGCCGTGGCGCCCACGACGACGCTCGCGCGCGCTTCAGGCTCGAGCCCGAACGCCTCCAAGACGTCCTCCGCCGAGGTCACGGGCGTCGCACCGAGGCGAAGCAGCGCGTTCGTCCCGCCCGAGAGGGCGCTCGTGATCTCCCCCGGCACCGCGAGCACCTCCCTACCTTCCTCCAGCGCAAAATCGGCGGTGATCAGCGCTCCGCTGCGCTCGCGGGCCTCGACCACGATCGTCGCGCGACAGAGGCCGGCGATGATCCTGTTCCGGGCGGCAAAACGCCG
>Ga0066903_100001250_pt1 | contig 18227 bp, 14 predicted proteins | sample PanSoiMetaGPlot1_FD_67491 | JGI IMG/M metagenome (GOLD analysis project Ga0066903, IMG submission 67491) | Tropical forest soil microbial communities from Panama analyzed to predict greenhouse gas emissions - Panama Soil - Plot 1 (version 2) | ecosystem: Environmental > Terrestrial > Soil >... | reverse complement strand
CTCCGCGACGCGGGTCTCGTCGGGCGGCCACAGATCGGTCCGCCCCGTGCCGAGCAGGAAGATGCTCGTCGCGAGCACGGCCGCGGCGGCGATCAGGCGATGGTCCGCGCGCGTCATCCGCGCGGTGAGCTGGTCTCCTCGCCCTGCAGGGCGACCGGCATGGCGCGTCCCGGTAACCGGCCTTCGCGGACGTGGCAGACCGGCAGCGCGCATCCCGCCAGCCCGACGGCCTCGTCGCGGAGTCGGACGAAGCGTGCCCCGGTCACCCGGTCGAGGAACGACTCGAGGACGCCGAGGTACGGACCGCCCTCGAGTTCGGCATGGATGGTGTGCACGTTGAGCACGCCGGGGCGAAGGAGGCGCGCATAGTAGTCCGCCAGCTGTGCAGGATCACGGCTCACGTCGCCGTATGTCTCGTCGAGCGTCGGCAGGGTGGTGGGGATCTCGGGGACGTCGAACACCCGCCCGCCCGCTGCGGGGCGGTACGGATGGGACCCGCGCGTGTCGCTCCGGTAGGCGAAGCCCGCCTCGTCCACGGCCGCGAGGCTCGCCGGAGTGCAGCGCCAGCCGGGGGCCGCGAAGCCCTCGGGAGCCGTGCCGAGGACGGCCCGGAAGACGGCCGTCGCGTCGCGGATCTCGGCCTGCACCTGTGCGGCCGTCAGCCGCGGGAGGCGATCCTGCCAGCGCGCGTGATCGTAGCCATGCACCGAGACCTCGTGCCCTGCGGCCACGAGCTCGCGGAGGATCGACGGAAAGGCCTGCGCCACCGGCCGCGCCGGCAGCAGCGTACCAGAGAGCAGGGTCCGCCAGCCGTATACCCCCACCGCCCGGGTGCGCAGCAGCTTGGCGACGAAGCGCGGATCGAAGAGGCGCCCGAGCCGCCGGCCCATGCGGTCCGGCCCGCAGACGACGAAGAACGAGGCGCGCACGCCCCGCGCGGCGAAGGTGGCCGCAAGGTTCGGCACGCCGCGCTCGAGACCGGCGTGAGTGTCGATGTCGACCTTGAGGGCGACGCGGATGTCACCCGCAACGGTCACACCCGATCCGCTTGCTCCGCCTCCGCCTTCTCCCCCCGGAACCAGGCGATCGTCCTGGACAGCCCCTCCTCGAGCGGCGTGCGGGCCCGCACACCGAGCAGGCGGTGCATGCGGGTCACATCGGGAACGCGGCGCGGCACGTCCTCGTAGCCTTCGGCGTAGATCTTCTCCTGCGGCACGAAGCGCACCGTCGAGCGTCCACCCCCCAGCTCGATCATCACCTCCGCGAGGCGGCGAATCGACGTCTCCTGGTTGGTCCCGATGTTCAGCACCTGTCCCTCGGCCTCGCGCACCAGGCCCGCAGCGATCGTCGCGCGGATGGCGTCGTCGATGTAGGTGAAGCAGCGCGTCTGCGTGCCGTCGCCGATCACCGTCAGCGGCTCGCCGCGGAGAAGCTGCCCGAGGAAGATGGTGATCACCCGGCCCACGTCGAGCCGGTCGAGCCGCGGTCCGTAGACGTTGAAGTAACGCAGGATGGTCACCGGCAGGCCGAGCCGCCGGTACGCGAGGCAGAAGTGCTCGGAAGCGGCCTTCGAGGTGGAGTAGCACCAACGATCGATGCTGGTGGAGCCGAGCACGCGGTCGGCGTCCTCGCTCCAGGGCACGGCGGGGTTACGACCGTAGACCTCGGAGGTCGAGCTGAAGACGAGCCGCCGCCCGTGCTTGTAGGCGGCGCGGAGCACATGCTGCGTGCCGTTCACGTTCACGTTGAGCACGTGGTACGGATCGGCGACGTAGTGCTCGACGCCCACCACCCCGGCCAGGTGGTAGATCAGATCGGCCTTGGCGGCGAGGCCGTCGAGCAGCTCCGCGTTCATGACCGAATCGACCACGAGGTGGAAGTTCGGATGGCCGAGCAGGTGCCGCACCTTCGCCTGCGAGCCCGTATCGAGGGCGACCACCTCGTCCCCGCGGGCGAGGAACCCTTCCGACAGATGCGACCCGACGAATCCGGCCCCTCCCGTGATGAGTACCTTCATGCTCGTCCTCCGACTTCCTCGACGTTGGCGACGTCGCCCAATCGCTCACCCGGCGTCATGCCCACCTGTCCGGCGAGCTCGTCCGCCCGACGCTCCGGGTCTCCCTCGAGCGCGACGCGCTCGAGCAGGAGCCCCCCGCTGCCGGACGCCACCACGACGCCCGTTCCCTTGCGCACCTCGAGCACCTCGCCCGGGATGCCCTCCCGACCATCGTCCAGCGGACGCGCCCACCACACGAAGAGCGGCCTGCCCCGGAGGGTCGTGAACGCTCCTGGATAGGGATGGGTGACCGCGCGCACGAGATTGTAGAGCTGTCGCGCGGACTGCCGCCACTCGATTCGTCCGTCCTCCGGCCGGCGCCCGCCGAAATAGCTGGCGCGCGTGTGATCCTGCGGGATGCGCGGCGCTCTGCCCGCCACCAGGAGCGGATAGATCTCGCGCAGGAGCAGGCGCGCGGCCTCCCCCAACCTGCGGTTCAGGCTGAGGGCCGTGTCGTCGTCCGCGATCGGCACGGCCCGCTGGGCCACGATGTCGCCCCGATCCGGCTTCACGTCCATGTGGTGGAGCGTCACGCCGGTCTCGCGCTCGCCGTGCACCAGCACCCAGTTGACGGGGCACCGGCCCCGGTAGCGTGGCAGGAGCGAGCCGTGCAGGTTGAGCGCGGCGTGTCGGGCGAGACCCAGGACAGCGGGCGAGAGCAGCTCGCGGAAATAGAAGGAGAAGATGACGTCGGGAGCGAGGCGGGCGATCGTCGCGATCACGTCAGGGTGGTTGGCGGAAGGGGGCATCAGGACAGGCAGGCCGGCCTGTCGGGCCCGCTCGGCGACGGAGCGGAACCAGACGTTCTCCCCCGGATCGTCGGCGTGAGTCACCACGGCGGCGATCTCGGCCCCCAGGGAGAGCAGCTCGTCGAGCGACACCCATCCGATGTCCTGATAGGCCATCACGACGGAGCGCACGGCGGGGTCCCCTCGGGTCGATGGACGGCGCGCACGAGGTAGGTAGGTCGCCTCCGCACCTCGAGATAGATGCGGCCGACGTACTCGCCCACCATTCCCACGGCAAGGATGAGAAAGCCGAGGAACACGAACAGGATCGCGAACAAGGTGAAGACTCCCTCGCTCTCGGGCCCCACCATGAGCCGTCGGATGAAGAGGAAGATGCCGAAGGCGATACCGGCCAGCGAGACGCCAATCCCTGCGAGCGAGACGAGCTGGATCGGCAGCATCGAGAAGCTGGTGATGAGGTCGAACCCGAGACGCATGAAGCGGAGGGCCGAGTAGCGCGACCGTCCCGCAAAGCGCGCGGCGTGACCGATCGGGATCTCGGTCGGGTGCTGGGCGACCGACGCGGCAAGCACCGGGATGAAGGGCGAGTGCTCCGCGCAGCGGAGCACCTGGTCGACGACGTCGCGCCGATAGGCGCGCAGCATGGAGCCGCAGTCCCGCATCGGCACGCCGACGCTGCGTGATGCGACCCCGGTGACGAGCGCCGAGATCGCGCGGCGGAGCGCGGGGTCGCCCCGGTCCTCGCGCCAGGTCCCGACGACGTCGTGCCCGGCGTCGATCGTCTGCAGCAGGCGGGGAATCTCCTCGGGAGGATTCTGCAGGTCGGCATCGATCGTGACCACGACGGCGCCCCGGGCGTGGGCGAATCCGGCCAGCACGGCGGCGTGCTGGCCCGCGTTGCGGGCGAGCGAGACGACGGTCACGCGGTGGTCGTCCGCCTGGATGACGAGCAGCTCCTCCAGCGACTGGTCGGTGCTGCCGTCGTCGACGTAGACGATTTCGGCGGGCCGGTCGAGCGCGTCGACCACGGCCGCGATGCGTGCGTGGAGTGTCCGGAGGCCGGCTTCCTCGTTGAAGACGGGCACGACGATCGAGGCGGCCGGTGCCCCCGAGGGGGTGGCGTCCGCCGTCGCCCCACTGCGGAACTCAGGCCGCATGGCGACGCACCACGTCCCAGAACGCCGCCGCGACGTCGTTGACGTCGTCGCGGGTCATGCTCGGGAAGAGGGGTAGCGAGAGGATACTCTCCGAGGCGCGCGACGCTTCGGGCAGATCCCCCGGGGCGAGCCCGAACCGTTCGCCGTACAGGCGATGCAGGTGCAGCGCCTTGAAGTGGAGCCCCACGCCTATGTTGGCCTCCAGCAGCGCCGCCATGATCGCGTCGCGGTCGACGTGGAGCTCGGCGAGGCGGAGGCGGACGACGAGCAGATGCCACGCGTGCCGGGCGGGGTAGGGGACCGGGGCCAGCATCTCCACGGCGGGCAGGCCCGCCAGCGCGCCGAGATACCAGCCCGCCACCTGCGTCCGCGCCGCGATGAATTCCTCGAGCCGCGACAGCTGGACGATGCCGAGCGCGGCCTGCAGGTCCGTCATGTTGTACTTGAAGCCGAGTTCCACGATCTCGTAGTCGGGCGAGCCGCGCTTCCCGTAGCGTCCCCACGCGTCGCGCGTGACGCCGTGGAAGCGAAGGAGCCGCAGGCGGTCGGCGAATGCTGCGTCGTCGGTGGTGATCATCCCGCCCTCACCCGTCGTGATCGCCTTGATGGGGTGGAAGCTGAAGACCGCGGCGGTGCTACCACCGCCGACGGGTTGCCCGCGGTAGTGGGTACCGAGCGCGTGGGCGGCGTCCTCGATCAGCGCAAGACCGTGACGGGCGGCGAGCAGGCGGAACGGGTCGAGGTCGACGGGCTGGCCGGCGAAGTGCACGGGGATGATGGCCCGGGTGCGTCGCGTGATCGCGCGCGCCACGGCCTCCGGCTCGATGTTGAGGGTCCCGGGGTCGATGTCGACGAACACCGGCCGGGCGCCGACGGCCAGCACCATGTTGGCCGTCGCGGCCCAGGTCATGGGCGTGGTGACGACCTCGTCACCTGGGCCGACGCCCGCCGCCAGCAACGCCAGGTGCAGGCCCGCGGTCCCGGACGTGACGGCGACTGCGTGCGCTGCTCCGACGGTGCGGGCGAAGGCCTCCTCGAAGCGGCCCACGCGCGGCCCGCTCGTCAGCCAGCCCGAGCGCAGGCAGGCGGTGACCTCTTCGATCTCTTCCGGCCCGATCGACGGGCGCGAGAGCGGGAGAAATTCGGAACGCATGATGGCCTCTGTCCCTTCGAGCTAGCCGTTCAGCCTTGCTTAATGAAGTGTATGGGTAGATTCTTCCGCATCGCCTGCCGTCCCCATCATCCGCCGGTCGCGCTGGGTGCGGCCGTTCTGCTCGCAACCGCGTGCCTGTACCTGCAGGGGCTCGGCCGCGGACCGCTTCTCGAGCCCGACGAGGGTCGCTACGCGGAGATTCCGCGCGAGATGCTCGTCACCGGCGACTGGGTGGTGCCGCGCCTGAACGGCGTCGTCTATGCCGAGAAGCCCCCCCTGGTGTACTGGCTCACGGCCCTCAGCTACCGCGTGGTCGGTGTCAACGAGCTCGGCGCGCGTCTGGTTCCGGCCGTTTCGGGGGTGCTGACCGTGGGCGTGGTCGCGTGGTTCGGCATGCACTGCTTCGGTCCGGCAGCCGGCTGGGCGGCGGCGATCATGCTGGCCACGATGCCGCTCTTCTTCCTCTTCTCGCGGCTGGCGATCCTGGACGTCCCGATCACCCTGTGCGTGACCCTTGGGACCGTGGCGCTCTACCGCGTGCAGGAAGGGGCCCGCTGGCGCTGGCAGGTGGTCGCCGGTCTGGCGATGGCGGCCGGGGTGCTCGTGAAGGGTGTCATCGCGATCCTCTTCCCGGTCGGGATCGTCGCCGTCTGCGCGCTGTTCGAACGGGACGGTAGGGCGTTCCGCCGGGCACTGAGCCCCCTGCCGCTCGCACTGGCGCTCCTGCTGCCGCTTCCGTGGTTCTGGCTGATGGTCCGGCGTGTACCCGGATTCCTGCAATTCTTCTTCGTTGAGCAGCACTTCTACCGTTTCACGGACGGGGGCAAGATAGGTCAGCACCACCGGCCCGGCGTGCTTGCCGCGGTGCTGTTCGGCGGCGCGCTCCCCTGGTCGCTCGTGCTCGTCGCTGGTCTCGTACGAGAGGGAAAGGCGGGCATCGCGACTTGGCGGCTGGCGGGCCGCCGCACCGAGCGCCTGCTCGACATCTGGTTGCTGGCGGTCCTCGGCTTCTTTTCGCTCAGCTCTGTGCAGCTGGCGACCTACATCTGCCCGGCCTTCGTCCCGCTGGCGCTCAGGGCCGGGCGCCTCTGGTGGTCGGAAGGCCGTGGTCGCGGGTGGCCGCTCGTCGCCTGGGCGACGCTCGCGGGGGCTATTCTCGTGGCCGTCGCTGCTCCCGGGCAGTTTTACGATGCGGTCATCGGCGAGAGTCTCTATCAGCGGTGGTGGCCGCAAGCACAGGCGGTCAAGGTGGCACTCCTCCCGGCGGCGGGCGTCGTGCTGGGAGCGACGCTGCTGGCAGCGAAGCTCCCGCGGCCGGGCGAAGCGCTCGTGGTGATGGCAGCCGGGCTCGCGCTGGGACTCGCCCGCACGGAACGGAGTCGCGACGCGTATCGCTCCTATCCCGCTCTCGGCGCCGTCGTGCGCCTCCGCAGCGGGGAGGCAGATCGCCTCGTTACCTTTGGCACCTACCTTCAGAGTCTCCCGTTCTATGCCCGGCGCCGCACCGCCGTGGTGGGGTCGGGCGGGGAGCTCCACTTCGGCGCGGGTCTTCCCGACGGGCGAACGCTCCTGTGGAGCGAGGCGCAGCTGATCCGCGCGTGGAACGGGCGGCGGCGCCTCCTGCTCGTCATCGAGCCTGACGTATGGCGACGATTGCGACACCAACTTACCCGGCCCCCGAGTGTGCTCGCGCTCGAGCACCGACGCGTCCTCGTGACCAACGCCCTCCTGGGCCTGCGCCCACCCCCCGTGACTCCCCCCGACGTTGCCTACCACCTGAGCCCCTGACCGCCGACCGGACGCTGCGCCGGCGTCACGCGACGCAGTTTCGACCTCTCACAGGGCAGGGCTTGACGATCAAAGCAGGTAACAGAGCGTTTGTGAAGCGATCGTGAAGCGCGACCGCACAGGCGCGGAGGCCCGGGCGCCCCGACGCGTAGCCGCGCGGAGGGCGGGTGGCGTGGCCGAGGGGGCAGACCGGCGGATGGCCCTTGATCGTTCCGTCCTTCGTGTGTGGCGGAGGGGAGTACTAGCTCCCTATCTCGCATGCCTGTTCTGACCCGCTGGGATGTGGCGCCACGCTTCCAGCGCGCTCCGCAGCACCGGCCGCGTGCTCCCCGGATCACGCGATTGACCTCGCCAGGACCAGCCGCTGTGGTGGCGCAACGCGGTCACGCATGCCAGTCGAGATCTCCGTCGGGGCGCCCCAGCTCACCATCAACGAGGACCGCACCTTCATGGTCACGGACCTCGGCGGCGAGATCGCCGCGGACACCGAGCTCGGCCTCTACGCCGACGATACGCGGTACGTGAGCTACTATGCCGTCTTCGCCAATGGCGAGCCGTGGATACGTCTGACCTCGGCCGCGACCAGCTACTACGCCGCGCGCATCCACCTGAGCAATCCGCCGTTCGCGACGGAGGAGCACGACGTCGCCGCGGGAACACTCACGCTCGTCATCAGCCGGACCATCGGCGACGGCGGCGTGCACGAGGATCTCGACGTCACGAACCACGATCTGACGGCGGTCCGCTTCAACCTGGAGGTGGCCCTCCGCTCCGACTTCGCGGACATCTTCGAGGTGAAGACGCATCGCTTCGTCCGGCGGGGACGCATCGTCACCGAGTGGGACGCGGCGCAGCACGAGCTCCGCACGACGTATGCCAACCGGGACTTCCAGCGCAGCTTCGCGTACCGCGCGCGCCAGTGCGGCGTGTCGCCTTCCTACGCCAACGGCCGCGTTGTCTTCGAGATCGAGCTCGCACCCGCCGCCACCTGGCACACGTGCTGCCACTACGTCCTCGCCGGCCGTCGCCCCGGGCGCGGCTGCTACCCGGGGGAGTCCGGCGAGACAGAAGCCGATCACCTCCAGCGCGAGTGGCAGGAGTCGGCCACCCAGCTGACCTCGGCGAACGAGGACGTGTACCGGCTCTACCGCCAGTCGGTCGAGGACATGGGCGCGCTCCGACTCCACGACCAGGGCTTCGCGCCCGACGTGTGGCTGGCGGCTGCCGGCGTGCCCTGGTTCGTCGCGCTCTTCGGGCGCGACAGCCTCATCGTGAGCCTGCAGAACATGATCGTCGATCCGCGCTTCGCCCGGGGTGCGCTCGAGGCGCTCGCGCGCCTGCAGGCGAGGGAGATGGACGACTGGCGCGACGCCGAACCGGGCAAGATCCCGCACGAGATGCGCGTCGGCGAGTTGGCGCACTTCGGGCGCATCCCGCACACGCCCTACTACGGCACCGCCGACGCCACGCCCCTCTATCTCGTCGTGCTCCACGAGGCGTGGAAATGGCTGGGCGATGACGCGCTGCTGCGGCAGTACCGGGATGTCGCGCTCCGCTGCCTCGAGTGGATCGATCGCCACGGCGACCTCGACGGCGACGGCTTCCAGGAGTATCGCACGCGCTCGTCGCAAGGCTACGAGAACATGGGCTGGAAGGACGCGGGTGACGCGGTCGTCTACCCCGACGGGAGCCAGGTGCGACAGCCGAAGGCGCTCTGCGAGCTGCAGGGCTACGTGTTCGACGCCTGGTTGCGTATGGCGGAGGTCTTCGAGGTCCTGGGCGAGCCGGAGCGGGCGCAGGACCTCCGGGCGAAGGCGAGGGCATTGCAGGCCCGCTTCGAGGAGCGCTTCTGGTGTGACGACCTCGGCTCGTACGCCTACGCGCTCGACCCGGCGAAGCAGCCGGTGCGGACGGTCGTCTCGAACGTCGGCCACTGCCTGTGGAGCGGGATCGTCGCCGCGGAACGTGCGAGCCGGGTGGTCGCCCGCCTGCTCGAGCCCGACATGTGGAGCGGCTGGGGCATCCGCACGCTCTCGGCGCGTCACCCCGCCTACAACCCCGTGTCGTATCAGCGCGGTTCGGTCTGGCCGCACGACAACGGCATCATCGCGCTCGGGTTCAAACGCTACGGGTTTGCGGCGGAAGCCGGCCGGGTGTTCAGGGACATCTCCGAGGCGGCCAGCTGCCTTGTGAGCTATCGCCTCCCCGAGCTCTACGCCGGGATCGAGCGGCGACGGGGGACCTTCCCGGTGCTCTACCCGGGAGCGAGCGTGCCGCAGGCGTGGGCCGCGGGGAGCGTCTTCCATCTCCTGCAGGCGATCCTCGGCCTGCAGGCCGATGCGCCGCGCCGGCGACTCTACGTCGACCCCGAGCTGCCGCACTGGCTTCCCGAGCTGACGCTCCGGGGCGTGCGCGTCGGGCAGGCGAAGGTCGACCTCCGGTTCTGGCGCGAGGGCGAGCGCACGCGGTGGGAGGGGGCGGTGCGAGAGGGAACCGTCGACCTCCGGCACGAGCAATGGAGACCGTGGCGCGTGACGTGATAGAAGTCGCGCATGTCGGGCGACGTGTACGAGCTCACCATCTCCGGGCCGGGCCGGAACGCGCTCAGCAGCGTCCTCATGGAGCACCTCATCGGGGAGCTGCGCACCGCCGGGGGGCGTCCGCTCCTCCTGAGCGGCGCGGGCGGAGCCTTCTCGGCGGGTCTCAACCTGAAGGAGGTCGCGACGCTCGACCGCGCCGGCATGACCCGCTTCCTCGGTCTGCTGGATGATCTGATCGACGCGCTCTACGGCTATCCCGGGCCGGCCGTCGCGGCCGTGAACGGCCACGCCATCGCCGGCGGTTGCATGCTCCTGCTCTGCTGCGATCTGCGCATCGGCGCCGACGACCCTGCCATCCGGATCGGCCTCAACGAGGTGCCGCTCGGTCTCGAGTTCCCTCCCAAGCTGCTCGCCCTGGCGCGGACTCGCGTCCCGCCACGATCGCTGGAGCGCGTCGTCCTCGAGGGGGCCCTCCACGACCCGCGCACTGCCCTCGCCCTCGGTCTCCTCGACGAGCTCGCGCCGGATGTCCACGCGGGGGCGCGCACCGCGCTCGGGCGGCTCGCCAGCTCGCCGCGTGCCGAGTACGTCGCCACCAAGCAGGCGCTTCGCCGCGGCCTGCTCGATCTGTCGGAGGACCAGCGCCGGTACTTCCGCGAGCACATCGTGCCCGCGTGGTGCGCCCCGGCGGTGAAGGCACGGGTGGACGCGGCGCTTAGGTCCCGGCGCTGATTCCGCGCGGTTCTACGACGCGTCCCGGAATCAGCTGGCCTGCCAGAAGTGAGGTCCGCGGCGCGCCTCAGGCCCCATCCGCCGCCTGCGCGTATCCCTGGTAGGTGAAGGTCATCGGCCGTGGACCCGGGAGATAGCCCGTCTCGAGCTGGGCGATGCGGAAGCCGGCCTGGCCGATGATGTGCTCGATGCCGCGGTTGAGGTGGCACCCGCCGCCGATGTAGCGCCAGAGCGGCGTGATCCGATCCTGCCAGGCGACCACGCCAGGGTCGGGCGCTCGACCGTGCTCCACGAAGATGAGCCGTCCCTCGGGCTTCAGGACGCGCCGCGCCTGCCGGAGTGCAGCTACCGCGTGGGGGATGGAGCACAGCGTCCATGTCGTCACGACCGTGTCGATGCTGCGCGCCTCCAGCGGCAGGGGCTCTTCCGCGGATTGCGTAAGGAACTCGACCTCGAGGTGCGTCTTCGCCGCGCGCTCCCGAGCCATGCTCTGGAGCTCTCGCGACGGATCCACGGCAAAGATGCGCGTGACGTCGGGCGTGTAGAAGGAGAGGTTCAGACCGGACCCGACGCCCAACTCCAGCACCCGGCCGCGAGCTTTCGGGATCCAGCTCGCGCGGAGGCGGGTGGCGTCCTTGTTCCGCATCACGATGTCGATGATGTGAGGGAGCACGTACTTCGCGTAGATGCCCATGGATCGTCCCTCCCGCCTCGAAGGCAGTGGCGGAGAAGGGAAGGAGTCGAACCTTCCGTCCCGCGCCAGGCGGGACAGCCGGTTTTGAAGACCGGTGGGGCCACCGGGCCCCTTCCTTCTCCCTAGTAGGCAATTCACCTCACATATCGTGGGCTTGGGGTGAAGGGGAGGGCCCGGCCTAACGGTTGCCGAACGGCCGGTTCCCCATCTTTCCCCCATCTCGCGTCGGGCCTTTGCGCGGATAGCCCGCACGCGCGACCTTCAGGGGAGCGGCCCTTCGGGCGCGCGTCGAGCCGCGGAGGGAGTCACCGTGTCGGGCGCAGGGGAGCGAAGGCCGATAGACCGGGGTCGAACCGGCGACGTTGTGCTTAGCAAGCCTATTCGGCCCCGGTCACAGCCTGCAGTAGGCAGTCGTACCGGCGTCTTTCTGCGAAGAGAGCCGCTTCGACTGGCTACGGACCGCCACGATACTGCAGACGCACTGCAGACACAGGACGGGCGTATGCTCGGGAATCACAGGGCCAGGCTTCGGCCTACGGCGGCGGGAACGCGCTATAGGATGCACTCCTGGCCGGGAGGGGCTGCGGGGGCCGCGTCGTAGTAGTAGCCGGGCAGGGCACACATGTCGTCTTCGGACAGGAATCCGAAGACCAAGTTCGCGGGTACGCAGTTGCCAGTGAGAGTCCTATCGGGCTGCAGCGGGTCGGGTCCCGGCGGGCACTCCTGCGGATTCGGCCCCGGGATATGACAGAGTCTCGCTGCCCCAAGGAAGCGTGTGAGGTCCCCTGTTCGGGCAATGCTCTCCATCGGCGTGATGCCTGGCGTCACGCCGGCAACTTCCTCGCAGCCGAGACGCGGATCCGTCGCGTTGTCGTGCGTGCATGCATACGCGATCTCGTCTCCAACGCGAACGAGGAGTGGGGGGTCGAATCGTCTGGCGGGTGGATCCGCATAGACGGTGTTCTCGTAGACCCGCTCCGGCGCAGAGTCCTGGGCAACGAAATCGGCCGTGAAGAGCTTTCCCCGTCGATGCATGTGGCTCGTGAGAACCGTCACACAGGCGGGCCCATCCGGCGGTGCGACCCCACCGAACGCGGCGGCGCCGACCCCGCTCAGTCCCGGATTCCCGGGCGCCCAGCGATATCCGACAATGCCGGTCTCCCCAGGTGGCACCTTGATGAAGATGCTCGCGATCACATCGAAGATGGGTTTCAGCTGACGCTTCACCGCGCGGTCCTTCGTGAGCACGAGCTTCATTCTGGCCCGTGCCTGTTGTGTCTCATCCGACCCGTTGATCCAGTGGGCATTGAAGAGGAGCCCGAGAGCCCGCTGGCCGTTCGCCAGGGTGCCCGGCGTCAGACGAAGAGCGGTACCATGTGGTGTTGGAAACCGCGCCCTCACTCCCTGTGCGAGGGCGAGGAACTGGCGCGTCGCGGGGCCAGCACCGAAGTTGGTGCAGGCCGGATCGTCGAAGATTCGACGCTCCATGCCAGCAAGTGGCGCGAGATCACCGACGTAGGCAAAGGCGATCACGTGGTGGGTCGCAAACGAAGGATTGGACGTGAGGTTATCGATGATCAAGTCGGTCACGTTCACCGGTCGGCGCAACGGCAACGGAACAAAGGTGCAGATTTCACGGTCGCTACGCGGTGGCACGTCGAACGCGGGCATGCGAACGCTCATCGTTCGACGAGCCAGGATCGGCTCAGGCGCAAGGACGGTCAGCGCGAGGAGGCTGAAGAGCGCAACGCGGCGGGTCGAGATCACGTGGGCCTCGCGTAGCGCCGAGTCGAACTCATGTGAGCCGTCGTCACCACGGTCGTCGCGTATATTCGGTGACCTGCGCAATGACCCTTCCCGTCGGCGCGGTCAGCGTGACCCCGGAAATCCCGGGACCCCACCCCCGATGAGGAAGTCGTGGAGCGTGTCGGCGAAGAGACGATGCGCCGCTGCGTTCGGATGGCCGTCGGCGCGGTAGATGAAGTATCGCGCCGGATCGCCTTCGGGCGGGAACGCGGTGCTGAGATCGACGAAGTACATGCCGTTGGCGGCGGCGCCATCGCGCACGGCATTCGACAGCGACGTGTAGCCGCGGCTCTGGTGATGCAGGAACGCGAAGAGGATGGGCACCCGGGCCTCGGCGCTGATGGCACCGAACTCCTTGAACTTTTCCATCATCCACACGCGGTTCTCTTCGGGCAGGATCCACTCCTGCTGCGGCCCGCGCCGCGGCGGTAGACGCCAATTGGTGAGCGCCTCGTCGATCCACGGCAGCAAGTGCAGCTGGAAGAACGGATGGACCGTCGGCTGATCCTCGTAGGGCCGGTTGAAGTGGGTCGCGGCGTAGGCCTCGTCCCAGAAGAAGTCGTTGATGCAGAAGCCGACGAGGATCAGGTCGGGCTGCCAGGCGAGCGCCCGATGCCGGATCATCGCCACATACTCGGGTAGCTGATAGCCGGCGACGGCGAAGTTGATGAACTCGAACCGTACCCCCGGCACGTGGCGCGGCAGGCGCTCCTCGAGCAGCGAATGGAACGCGTCCTCGATTTCGACGCCTTCGGGAACGGTCACCGAATCGCCGATGACCGTCACCCGGTACGTGTTAGCGGGCTTGCTCAGGTCGTATTCCTGATCCCGCAGCCCCTGGCTGTTGGTGCGAAACCGGACCTTCTTGGAGTACGTGTCGAGGTTCGGGAGCAGCTCGTAGCGGATGTCGATGAACGGCGAAGCGTGCACGAGCCCCGAGTTGCAGATCGGCCGGATGCTCTCCATGATCCAGGGAAGGAGGGCTGCGGGCCCGTAGCGGTACACGCGGGCACCCGCCTCGAGCAGAACGCCACTCACCAGCAGCGACGCTCCGAACATCGCGAGGGTACGCCACCACTGCGATCGCACGGCGACGGACTGTCGCTCAGCGCTCGGGGAAAGGTCAACCGATGCCGCCCCGGTCGTGCTACGGAGCGTGGGCCTGCGTCGGCTCGACCACGCACCCGCGCCGCTTGAGTTCGTCGAAAAGGACCCCGCCGAGAGCGAACCGGCGCCGCCGACGCGAGCGGCGCGCGCGCCCCGACGATAGCACCGGCAGTGGCAGAAGGGGCCGGCTGACCATGCAATCTCCGAGTTTTGGGATGCATCGGCGGGAGTTCACATGCGGAAGCTGAACGCTTCCACAGGGCGCGTCCAGCGAGTGAAATCGCTCCAAAGTTCTGTGGTGGGGATATGCGCCCGAGAGCAGATATAGCGGAGCGGCGCTCCGCTGCCGCGCCGAGATTGGGTGAGGGGAGGGATTCCCTCACGTACTGTTTCTCCCCATCCAGTTCCCCATCAACGCGATGGGACGGGTCGCAAAGGTGAGGGACGAAGGGGAACGATCGAGGCGATAGGCCCAGCTAGACAGGGCCTTCCGGGACCGAGGGGGACAACACGGGACACCGCGACGCGCATTTGAAGACCGGTGGGGCTACCGGGCCCCTTCCTTCTCCGTCGGTGTGGATTGCACTAACACGGCGCGCAGTCGCCGCGAAACCGGCAGTGACCTCCGCGCTCCCTACGGCGTCGTGTCGTTGGTTCAAGCCAAGCGTGACGAACGCGACGGCCATCGATAGAGGCGAAGGCGAGGAGCAGCCCGAGGAGCGCTAGGCTAGCGTCGTCGAACTTCGTCGCCGCACGAGCACCCTCGCGGCGCGATCGGCGAGCGTTCCACCAGCCCGGGCCGCAGGCCACGAACATGGCGGCGCCGCCGAAGGAGCAAAACGAACGACCCCTTGCGGATGCCTCGCCGTTGGTCGATGAGGGCGGCCGGATGCCGGCGAGGAAGGCGAGCCCGCACGACGCCTGGCAGGTCTGCCCCTACTGCCGGTGGCGAACGCTCAGGCTCGAGGGGGTCTATTCGACGCGCTTCCTCTTCAAGGGCGGCGAGCATCCGGCGGTGTGCCGGCATTGCCGGGGTCGCGTCATGCTGGTGCGGCGCGTCGTGTACGGTCTCCGGGATACCACGATCACCATGAGCGCGCGTCCGCTGACGAAGAGGGCGCCCGCGAAGCGCCGTCGAGTCGTCCGGCGTGCTGAGCGGAAGCGGAAGAAATCTGCGGGCCGATCATAGAGGGTGGGGTCGGTGGCTCGCCGCGGGAGGGTGCTGCGTCCTTCTCGCGCTCGGGGCCTTCATCGTGGTCGCTCCGGCGCTGCTGCGACCGGGTGCAAAGCGCCTCCCGCTGGTCCACACGCCGGCCGACTACGGCATCGTCTTCGAGACGGTGGCATTCCGGCCCCCCGATGAGTCGATCACCCTCCGGGCTTGGTGGATGCCGGCCCCGTCGGCGAAGGCAGCGATCATCCTGGTCCACGGTGGTGGAGACGACAACCGCTCCCTGCCGTATGCCGACGGTCTCGCGCTGGCGCGCGATCTCGTCGCCCACGGCTATGCCGTTCTCGCCCTGGATCTCAGGAACTACGGGGAGTCCGATGCGTCGCCCGAAGGAGTCACCTTCGGGGATCTCGAGTCGAACGATCTGATCGGCGCGATGAGCTACCTGACGGCGCGCGCCGAGGGACTGCGCTACGGCGCGGTGGGATTCTCGATGGGCGGCGAGGCCGTCCTGTATGCGGCGGCGAGGGACCGTCGGCTGGAGGCGGTCGTGACGACCGACACGTTCGCGGAGGCCCGCGGTGTCGCGGCCAACTTCGTCAGCGCCTCGACCGCGCTGCCCCGGTTTCTCGTCGTTCCTCTCCTGTGGAGTGCTGAACATCTCCATGGGATGCCGCTCGGCCGTGGTCGTGCGATCGATGTCGTGGGGGCGATCCCTCCGCGTCCAGCGCTCTTGATTCAGAATGAAGCAGACCCCATCGTGCCGGTGGACCATTGCCTGCGGCTGGCCGCGGCGATGGCCGGCTCGCAGGTGTGGATCACGGCAGCGCCTCCCGCGGACAGTCCGCTGCGCGTCTCGCAGGGCCGGTGGGGCATGCACACACAATCGTACAAGCTCGATCCGGTGGGCTACGTGGAGCGGGTGACGCGCTTCTTCGATGCGCGTTTCCTCGGAACGCGGGACCCCGGGGGTATTGAGGGGAGCAGCTGAGCACCGCTTCATGCTGGAGGTGTCGCCGCCCGCACCGCCGGGCTGGATCCTAGCAGCCATCATCCGGAGGTCGGGCGCCGCCGGCTGAATGTCCTCCCGTCGGCCGGCGTGCTACGAGGAGACGTGTTCCCCGTCTCCCCCGAGAAGACGCAGGCGCTCCGGACGCGCATGGAGCGCCTCGGCGTGCGCGAGGCCGACCTCGAGGAGCGCTTCATCCGTTCGCGTGGCAAGGGCGGGCAGAACGTGAACAAGGTCTCGAGCTGCGTCGTGCTGCGCCACGTGCCGACGGGGATCGCCGTTCGCTGCGAGCAGGAGCGCTCGCAGGGTCTGAACCGCTTCCTCGCCCGGCGGGAGCTCCTCGACCGGCTCGAGGCGCGCGAGCGAGGCGCCGCCGCGACGGCGCTCAAGGAGCGTGAGCGCATTCGCCGGCAGAAGCGGCGCCGGTCGCGGCGGGCGAAGGAGAAGGTGCTCGCCCACAAGCACGCGCAGGCCGAGAAGAAGACGGCGCGGCGGCCGGTCGCCGACTACGAGGGGTAGAGGCGGCGGAGCTCCGCCGCCAGCTCGCCGACGCCGAGCTGGCCCGGGGCCGTCGGGCGGCCCACGTGGCCGTACGTCAGGAGCGAGCCCGCCGCCGGCAGGACGAGACGCGAGAGCGGGCCCATCGGCCCCATCGCCAGCGTGACCAGGTGGCGGTCACGCGCGCCGAGCGTGACGACGAGGAGGCGCTGGAGCTCGTCCACGTCGTGCGCCACCGCGGCGATCTTCGTCAGGTCCGCACCGAGCCCGGCCGCCCGCGCGATCGTGGCCCGGAGCGCCTCCTCGGACGGCATCGCCTCGAACGCGTGAGCGGAGAGGAGCACCGTGCGGCCCGTCGCCCGGGCACGCGGAACCACCTCGGCCACGAGCGCATCCGATGCGATCTCGACGTCGATCGCGTCGACGAGGGGGAGTCCCCTCGCGTAGAGGGCGTGGCGGCGTGCCTCGTCGAGCGGGCGACCTCCCTCGCTGGCGGCGCGCACCGTGAGGATGATCGGGCGCCCGGCGGACCGTAGCCTGGCGAGCGCGGCGGTGATCGTCTCCGGCCGCGGATCGTCGAACAGGTCGGCGCGCAGCTCCACGATGTCGGCGCCGGCGGCCTGCGTGAGCGCGTCGAGCTCGGCCTCTCCTCCGGCGGCGACGACGCGCGGCGTACCCGCGGACAGCTGGACGCTGCCGATGGTAGGCGGGCGGCCCATCGTGGTTGGCTGTACCATGGGGGCCGACGGCGACAAAGCGCGGGACTGGCTTCGTCCCGGGGCCCTATATTAATGTGGCGCGGCGATGGTGGGCATCATCCGGACCGGCGCCTATTTCCCGCGCCGGCGCCTCGACCGCGCCCTCATCGGAAAGGCCTGGGGCACACGCGTGCTGCCCGGCACGCGCACCGTCGCCGGGCTCGACGAGGACGCGCTCACCATGGCGACCGACGCCGTGCTGTCCTGCCTCGGCGACGGCGACCCCTCCCGGTACGACGCGCTCTACTTCGCCAGCACGAGCTCCCCCTACGGGGAGAAGCAGGTGGCGAGCGTGATCGCGACCGCGGTCGACCTGCCGCGCGAGGTGGTGGTCGCCGACCTGGGAGGCTCGGTCCGGGCGGGGCTGGGCGCACTCCGCGCCGCCGTCGACGGCGTGCGCGCGGGAAGCCACCGGGCGGCGCTCATCGTCGCCGCCGATGCGCGGCGCGTCGAGCCCGAGTCGGAGCTCGAGCCGCTGCTGGGCGACGGCGCGCTCGCGGTCGCCGTCGGGCAGGACGACGTCGTGGCGGAGCTCGTCGCCACCGCCTCGGTGAGCGAAGAGTTCACCTATGTCTTCCGCACCGACGAGCAGCGCTACCTGCAGGTGGCCGAGCCGCGCTTCGCTGCCACCTACGGCTACGCGCGCGACATGGGCGACGCGATCGCGCTCGCGCTCCGGCGGGCGGAGCTCCCACCCGCGCGCGTCGCGAAGCTGGCGCTCGCGGCACCCGATGCGCGCGCGGCCGCGGATGCCGCGCGGCGGGCCGGCTGCGAGCCCGGGCAGCTCGAGGCGCCGCTTCTCTCGGAGGTCGGGGTGCTCGGCACCGCCGAGCCGCTCGCGCTCCTCGCGCGGAGCCTCGAGACGGCCAAGCCGGGCGATTTTCTCGTCGCCGGGGCGTACGGGGAGGGTGCCGACGTCCTCGTCTTCCGCGCCACCGAGCGGCTGCCGGCGGCACGCCCGCGTCCGCTCGCCGAACGCCTCGCGCGCGGCCTCCCCGTGCCGTCGTAC
>Ga0066903_100001249_pt1 | contig 18228 bp, 12 predicted proteins | sample PanSoiMetaGPlot1_FD_67491 | JGI IMG/M metagenome (GOLD analysis project Ga0066903, IMG submission 67491) | Tropical forest soil microbial communities from Panama analyzed to predict greenhouse gas emissions - Panama Soil - Plot 1 (version 2) | ecosystem: Environmental > Terrestrial > Soil >... | reverse complement strand
GGGTGCAGGTGCGGGTCCTCGCGGGCCGATGCGGTTGCCTTCGTGGAATGGAGCGCGAGGGTGGCCCCGTCGGTGGCGAACTCGGTCCAGTCGGGGGACTCGAACCGCAGCGGCAACCCGAGCACGTCGCGATAGAAGGCGACCGAGCGCTTCATGTCGCTGACAAAGACGATGGCATAGTTGAGGCGCATGGGAGGCTCCGTCGGGAAGAGGTGCCGGCAGCTAATCGCGGCGCGGGCCTGGCGAACGGCCACGCGTCAGCGGGCCGAGGAAACCTGAACCCTTCTGAGTCCTCTGTCTCACCTCCGGCCGTCTTCGCGTGCTCTGGTTTCCTCGGCCCGCTGACGCGTGGCCGTTCGCCGGCCCGGACTGTTCTAGGCGCGCGGCTCTCCGGCCGGGAGCTGGGTCCGGACGTACTCGACGATGAACAGCACCGCGGCGATGATCAGGACGCCGGTGCGCAAAAACGGTTCGTCCGGCCGAGAGGCGAAGAGGATGGCACCGGCGACCAGCGCCAGGCTGGCCGCGATCAGTCGGGCCTGGACGTTGCTCACGTGGTCACCTCCCCCGGAGGGAAAACTGCGGCCCGCGGCCGCGGGTTCGGTGCCAGTATGATCGGCGCGCCTGACGTGAGCAAGTAGGGATCGTGTCTTTACCCCGAAGGGGTTGCATCTCACAGCCGGGGTTCGCGGCGCAGCCGCGTACCCCCGGTAACCCGGCTGCCACTTTGCAAGGAACCCCAACGGGGTTCTATCACGCCCGCGCGTCGCCGAGGTGATACAACCCCGTTGGGGTTGCTCAATGAATGCTGACGGTTGCGTGCCGGGGGTACGACGCTGCGCGTCGAACCCCCGGCTGTGAGATGCAACCCCTTCGGGGTACAAACAGTCAATCGCGCGGCTTGTCGTCGCGAGCCGACCTCCGAGGCGGCCGGACCGTGTCCCTCAAGATGTCCGGCGGGTAAAGTTCCACGAACATGGCCATGAGCCCCAGGACGCACAACACCAGGCCGCCCGTTCCGGCCCATTCGCCGTCCGCGGACCGCGACGTGAACGAGTGCGCCACTTCCGCCACGGCCACGAGGAACGCGCCCGCGGCCACCACGATCGCTACCGCAATCAGTCTCATGACGTCCTCCTGCCATCGGTGGATCGGTTCATCGCATCGAGAATGAGGACCGCTCAACTCCTGTAACTGCGCATTCACACCGCACCGCGACAGCTCCCGACGTCAAAACAATTGTCTCCGCAAGTCAAAATGATGCAATAACTTGAGAACATTATCTGAAAATATGTCCACTCTGAGTGGCTAAGCATGCGGCGGCATGTTACTGTATATATGATCAGTATGACGACCCGGTCCGCTGTCAGTCTTGAATCGACCCGTTGTCGAGCGGAACCGTCCTTCAGTGCGCCATGACTCCAGACGATCCGATCATCGACGATGTTCCGGACGAGCCGGTCGTGAACCCGGTCCTCGTCGAGGTCGCGGAGCTGCGCGCGAATGGGCGGTCGTGGAAGGGGACGGCCGAGGACTTGGGAAAGCCGGTCGAAGAGATCAAACGCCTGGCCAACGAGGACCGGCCGACGTTCCGCAAGCTCTTGTCGGCGTCGCGCAAGGAGATGATTGAGGACGCGTTCGCCGAGTCGGTCGTCCTCTTGCGCCGGCACATCCGCAAGGACAAGGACCACAAGGATGCCGCCGTCGCGGCCACGGTGCTGGTGAAGTTGTGGATGACGATTGTGCGACACCGGGTGCGTCCGCGAGTCAGTAAGGCCGAGAGGGCCAAGGACGAACGCACCGCCGAGCTTCACCGCATGGCCGACTACATCGGCGGACTGAGCGACGAGGAGCGAAGGGAACTCTACGAAAACGAAGTCGTCCGCCGCGTGCGGAAGGTGGCCGAAGAAGACAACTCGTCGGAAGGGGGCGACGCGGACGGCGGCACGCCTGCCGTGCTGCCGAAGGGGCCGGGGCCGCAATCGCCGACGGGGGCTCACGGTGGGCCCGCGAGTTCTGATCTTGTCTCCCCCCTCTCCGAAGCGGAGAGGGGGGACCAAGACGGTCGCCTACCAATGCGCGATCGGCCCGCTCGGGACGTGGATATTGGCATCGGCAGCGTCGGATTCGAGCCAGCCGGTGGGTGGGCCCTGCTCCCGGAGTCGCTCGGCGATCTCGTAGAGGGTCTGGGGCTTGTCGAGCATGACGAGCACTTGCTGAACGGCCTTGCCGGCCCGAAGGGCCTTGCAATACCAGGCGGCCATCTTGCGAAACTGCACGCACGCAGGCCACTCGCCGCGCCAGTCCATCAGGCGGCGAAAGTGCGTGAGCATGAAGTCGATCCGCTCGCCGTAGGTGCCGCGCGGACCGGGCCGGCCGGTCGCGCGCCAGCTATTGAGCTGGCGGAAGAACCACGGATTGGCGAGCGCCCCGCGGCCGATCGCCACGCCGGCACAGCCGGTCTCGCGGAGCATGCGGTCGGCGTCGCGGATCGAGCGCACGTCGCCGTTGCCGATGACCGGGATGCGCTCAACCGCCACGACGACGGCGCGGATGCCGTCGAGATTGACCGAGCCGCTGAAGCCCTGCTCGCGGGTCCGGCCGTGGATGGTGATCGCGGCCACGCCGACACGTTCGAATTCGCGAGCGAAGTAGGGGGCGGTCAAGTTGTCCGCGTCCCAGCCGAGCCGCATTTTCACGGTGACTGGGATTCGGACGGCCGCAACAACCTTGGCGACGAGATCGACGGTCGCGCCGGTGGTGTCGCACATCATGGCCGACCCGCCGCCGCCGCGAACGACCTTGCGGACCGGGCAGCCCATATTGATGTCGATGAGGGTGGCGCCGTAATCCTCGACCCACCTTGCCCCCGCGGCCATGTCGTCGGGCGCGCTGCCGTAGATCTGGACGGCGAGCGGGCGATCTTCCGGGCTGGTGGCGAGCAGCTCCATCGTCCGCTTGGCGCCCTGAAGGATGGCGCGGGTATTGACGAGGTCGGTGGTACAGAGGCCAACGCCGCCGACGTCGCGGACGCTCAACCGAAACGGCAGGTTCGTATACCCCGCAAGCGGCGCCAGCGTGAATCGCGACGCCAGCTCCACCGCCCCGATGCGCAGCGGCCGGTCCCAGCCCGCGAGCGCGGGTGGCGGCGGAAGATCGGGGTTCGTGGTCGCGGAGGTCACAAGGTAACGATAGAGCATGCAGCAACGCCGGGCGAGCGTCGAGGCGTAAGCCCGACGTGCCTGCGCGCAAGCACGTCGGGCTTACGCCGCTCCGCTCGCCGTCACTTGCCCTTGCCCTGCTTGAATAGCCGAGCTATACCCCCGCCGCGAGTCGTTCTTTCCGCGACGGAGGCGTCTAGTTATGCGTTCGCACACCCGCCGGCTCGGGCCGGTCCTCGGGGCGGTGGTCCTTTTGAGCATTGGCTACGGTTTGGGTCAAACGCGGGTCGATCCGCTGGCGGCGCAGTCGCCGGCCAAGGGGGTCGTTCCGGCCGCGGGCACGACCGCGCCTGCGGGGGGGGGCGATCGGCGCGTCATCGCGTACGTCTACGGCTCGACGCCGATCACCCGCGAGGAGTTTGCGGACTACCTGATCCAGCAGTTCGGCAAGGACAAGGTACGGCTGTTCGTCAACCGGCGGATCATCGAGATGGCTGCGGCCAAGCAGAACATCGTGGTCACGCCGCAGGAGATCGACGCCATCATCCAGCAGGACTGCGAGCGGCTGGGCATGACGCGGGAAGACTTTATTGCGAAGGTCTTGCCTCAGAAGTACGGCGTGACATTGGCCGAGTGGCGCGACGAGGTGATCAAGCCGCGGCTCATCCTTCAGGCGATGTGCAAGAGCCAGCTCAAGATGGAGGAGTCGGACCTCAAGAAGGTGTACGAGAACCTCTACGGCGAGAAGGTGATCTGCAAGGTCATCCTCTGGCCGAAGGACCAGGCGCAGCACGCGCTGCGTGCCTACGACGGCATCCGCAAGGACGACGCAGCATTCGACGATGCGGCCCGCAGCCAGCTCAACAGCGACCTGGCAGCCCGGGGCGGCGTGGTCGATCCGATCGGCCGGCACTCGGGCCCGGGGACGGCCAAGATCGAGGAGATCGCGTTCGCTCTCAAGGACGGCCAGTTGAGCGAACTGATCCACACCCCGGGCGGGGTGATGGTGATCAAGCGGATTCAGAGCATCCCGGCCCAGACGACAAAGTCGTACGAGTCCGTCCGCGATTCGCTGATCAAGGTGTTCACCGAGCGGCAGATCGAGCAGGAGATCCCGAAGATGTTCGCCAAGCTGAACGACGAGGCAAAGCCGCTCTTCTTCTTGTCGCCGAAAGACGAGACGACCAAGGAGATCGAAGAGCGCTCGCGGCGACTCGGCGCGGACCCGGCGATACTGGAGCCGAAGAAGTAGGCGATTTGTCAGAGCCGCGCACGGAGCGAAGCGGAGTAAGCGGCCAACCGTGCGCGGTCACTGACGTGTTTCATCCCCAGGGATTCGCCCACGAATGGCCGCTTACTCCGCTTCGCTTCGTGCGCGGCTCTGATCACACGTTACGGCCCAAGCAATCCCACGACCTGGTTCAGCTCATCGGTGAAGCTGCCGGCCGACGACCGGTCGGCCAGGCGGATGCCGAAGTTCAGGCCGGTGATCTGCGTGTCTCCATTCGAAATCAGGATGTCCGCCGGATTCGGCGTGGTCACCTGCAACTGCGCCGAGACGGTGATCCGCACCTGGTAGTCGCCGGTCTCATTGAACTGGGTGAACCGGTAGCGGCCGAGGTTGTCCGTTGTCGTCGCGGCGATCACTTCGCCGGCATCGTTCAAGAGCTCGACGGAAACGCCGGCCAGGGCGACCTCGCCGAAGTCGAACTTGCCGTCGCCGTCCCGGTCGAAGAACGCCCGCCCGGTCACCTGCGCCTTCATGAAGAAGACGTTGGTCTGGAAGTTGGAGATGTCGGTGTTTCGTTCCAGGATGTCGGCGAGGGTCGTGTTCTGCAACCGGGTGAGCTGGGCGCCGGAGAACTGGCGGCCGTACCAGAACCGGTCGCCGTCGCGGACCCGCGTGAACTGGTCGGCGACGATGCGGCGGATGAGCGGGCCGACCGAGCCGTTGCCGACGTGGTCTTCGGCCAGGGCCCCGACCCACAAATCGATGTTGTTGACGTTGCCGTACTGATCGCTGAGCGACTTCTGGACCGCGGGGTCGGAGCTGATCTGGCTGAAGTCGGTCACGGCCGGCAGGCCGTAGGCGACGCGGACCGAGTTGTAGTCGGCCAGCCCATGGTCGCGGCCGCGCTGGATGTTGAGCGACGCCAGGTCGAACCCACCCTCGCCCGGATTGCCGAACAGGAAGTTGCGCAGGCTGTCGACAATCTGGTTGTCCAGCTCCTCGGACGTGGTGGACGCCGCGTACTTGAGGATGCCGTCGATCCCCTCCTGGCGGAGCAGGGCTGGGTTGAAGAAGGCGTCCTTCAGCGACACCTCGTCCCGGGTCGGCCGGCCGTTGTTGTCGAAGAATTCGACATCGTCGTTGATCAGGCTGTGGCCCAGGCGGAAGCCGGCGGTGGAGAACTCGTTGGCGATGCCCGGGTTGACGTTCGATTTGTAGCCGGTGTAGTCGCGGATCACGTTCGGGCCGAGCAGGGCCGGCAGCCACTCGTTGTAAGTGATGACCTGGATCTCGGCGCCGACGCGGGCGCGGGCCCGCTGGTAGATCTGCTCGTCGGTCAGCCCCGGGTTGTTGGCCGCGATCCGGTCGGCCCAAAAGTTGTGCTCGCGCATGAACAGCGTGTGCATCGAGGTCAGCTCGACGTTCTCGTTGGCCCGGACGTCGCCGGCCAGGAAGTTGCCGGCGGCGTCGGTCGGCGGCAGGTCGCCGTCCGAGGTGATCAGATGACCGCCGTCAAACGTCCGCAGGCTATTCGCGGTCGCCTCGTCGGAGCCGTAGACCATGGAGGCGTCGATGAAGGCCGTGATCTGGTTGATCTGCTGTCGGGGCGTGTCGATCCCGGTCGTCGGATCGTAGCGGGAGCGGTTCAGGAAGATGTAGCTGCCCGGCTCGAAGAACTGGTCGCCGGCCGGGACGGGGATATTGAACGCCTCGGCACCGGTGTCCGGCGGCTGGGTCAGGTCGAGGTCGTGGTCGATGAATTGTCCCCAGATGTAGATGTAGGCGGACAGCTGGCGGTCCGACTTCAGTTCCCCGGCGACGTGGGCGGCGATGGCGTTGCTGATGGCCCGCGCGCTGGGCCGGTCGGCCCCGGCCGGGTCATTGAGCCCGTCGCCGCCATAGGCGGACGGGGCCCGGCGGAGGAGCTGCACGTCGGTGCTCCCCCAATCCGGATGGAACGGATTGTTGCCGGTCCCGTCGTACGAGCGAAAGCCGGCGTCCATGAGGGCGCGGTCCTCCAGGCGATCGAGGTTCGGGCGAGACAGTCGGGAGCGAATCATGCTGTTCCTCCTTGAGTCGCGGGTTGCCGGCGAGCGGAACGCGCGCACGCCGGACGCCAGGGGCCAAAGGCACCTGATCGCACCGCGACCTGCCGATTACGGCACGCTAACCCGGGAAAAAAGCCCTTGCGAACGAAGGGTGAGGCGATTCGGTGCTATCACGGCGCAGCCCGTACCGGGCGACCCGTGAGAGTCATCAGTCCATTGGCACGGGCGACTACCGCCGGTGCGCAAATGCCCACGCGGGCGACCAACCGAATTACTTTGCCGGGAAGATGGGGGTTGGCCCGGCTCCGATCAACTCGACACGATCCCTGAGTCTTGCAAATCCATACGGGCGATTGGCAATGACACAAACAAAGAAATGAATTGTGGGGCAAAAGTAACGGCCGCACGACGGGATGTCAAATTAAAATGCAACTTCTTTTTGGAATTCTTGATTTGGCGGGCGTGCCGCGCACACGTCGCTCCGGCACGGCGAATGCACCCGCGTCTGGGAAAGGAGGAATCCAATGCCTCAACCAAACATCTCACCCGAGTTGCCGGACCGAGACAAGCTCATTACCCGACCGGACGAAGAGCCTTTGCCCGCAGCTCAGGACCTCAAGGCTCCAATCCAACATCCGACCGATCCGAAGCCGGTGCCGAAGGAAGGTCAGGGGACCGATCCGAAGGCCGGCGACATTGGTCGGGCGACGTAGCCTAATTCTTCTTACCCGCCCGCAGCGGCCACTCCTTGGATTCGCTGCGGGCGGTCTTCAAATACTCCTCCACCATCGCCAGAAAGTCCGCGTGCTTCGCGGCGACATTTTCCTGTTCGCCAATGTCGCGCGTCAGATCGTACAACTCCAGCGGCCCGCCGACCTTGTTGCGGATCGCTTTCCAGTTGCCGACCCGCACCGACTGTTTCGACCCGCCTTCGTGGAACTCCCAGTACAGGAACTTGTGCGGCTTCACCTCACCGATCCCGAGCAATTCGGGCACGACCGACTGACCATCCAACCCGCCGGGGGCTTTCGCGCCGGCCAGCTCCGCGGCCGTCGGCAGGAAATCCCAGAACGCCCAGATGAAATCGCTCTCCGACGGCTTGATCTTGCCGGGCCAGCGGACGACCATCGGCACGCGGATGCCCCCTTCCGTCATCGACCGCTTGTATCCGCGCAGTCCGCCGGAGCTGTTGAAGAACGCTGGGTCCGCGCCCCCTTCCTTGTGCGGCCCGTTGTCGCTCGAGAAGAAGAAGATGGTGTTCTCGTCGAGCTTCAGCTCCTTGAGCTTTTCGAGGACCTTGCCGACGTCCGCGTCGAGGCGCGTGATCATGGCCGCGTGATTCCTCTGTGGCTGCGGCCAGGTCTCCTTCGTGTAGGGCTCGTCGCTCGGAATCTCCATTCCCTCTTGCTTCGCCTCGTTGTTCGCGTGCGGCAATGTCGGCGCGAAATAGAGAAAGAACGGCCGGTCCTTGTTCGCGTCGATGAACCCGAGCGCCTCCTTGGTGATCAGGTCCGGCGCGTAGACGACCTTACTGGACGCGACGTTGTTCTTCACCACGTTCGGCAGCGCGACTTTCTCCTGGTTCTTCCAGAGAAAGTCCGGGTAATAGGCGTGGGCGTGGTTCTGGTTGAGGTAGCCGTAGAAGAAGTCAAAGCCTTTCTTGTTCGGGATGCCGGTCGAATCGGCCTCGCCAAGTCCCCACTTGCCGCACAGGCCGGTGGTGTAGCCCGCGGCCTTGAGCACCTCGGCCACGGTTCGATCATCTGGCCCCAATGGCACCAGGGCGTTGCCGCGGACGCGGGCGTGGCCGGTGTGGAACCCGGTCATGAGGCAGCAGCGCGACGGTGCGCAGACAGTGCTCCCAGCGTAGCACTGGGTGAAGCGCATTCCCTCCGCGGCCATGCGGTCAATGTTCGGAGTCCGGATCATCTTCTGGCCGTAACAACCGACATCGCCAAAACCCAGGTCATCGGCGAGGATGAAGACGATGTTGGGCTTGCGGTCGGGATCGGCGCCGGAGGCGGCAGCGCAGCTCAGAACCACGGCCACGACGAACGTTCGCGACATGGAGAATCCCCGATGAACTTCGGGACGTATTCTCGCCAGCGTTTGGAGCTCGGTCAAATTGGAACTTGGACGGCGCTCACGCAACCGGGCTCGCCTTTGCGGCGCACTCGCGTGCTTGCTAAACTGACCGCTCTCTTCCACGGAGCCGTCATGCCGCGCCTTCTCACCATCTCGGTCCTTTCTGCCCTATTGGTGCTGTCGGTCCCACTCGCCCCTGCCGCCGACGAAGGCGTGCTCCCCGTCGGCGCGGAAGGAAAGCCGCTCAACTTCGACTTCGAGACCGGCACCCTCAAAGACTGGACCGCGGAGGGGGACGCGTTCAAGGACCAGCCGATCAAGGGCGACACCGTCCATCCGCGTCGCGGCGACATGTACAGCCGGCATCAGGGCCAATACTGGATCGGCGGATTCGAGCGTTTTGGGGACAAGCCGACTGGCACGCTGACCAGTGTTCCGTTCAAGGTGACGCACCGCTGGGCCAGCTTCCTCGTGGGCGGCGGGCCGTGGCAGGAGACGTGCGTCGAGTTATTGCACGAGAAGGAAGTCTTTCATCGCGCGTCGGGCATGGAAGAAGAGGACATGCGCCGTGAGGTGGTGGACCTCATCAAGTACATGGGCAAGGAGATCCAGATCCGCCTCGTCGATAAGCACACCGGCCACTGGGGGCATATCAACTTCGACGACTTCCGTTTCCACGCCGAAAAGCCGTCGTTCCCTGCTCGTCCGAAGAAGGCCGCGCCGGGGCCGGTGGACGTCTATAAGAACGCCGGCCTGCCGCCGGAGAAAGCCGCCGCGGCAATGACCGTGCCCGAGGACTTCAAGGTCACGCTGTTCGCGGGCGAGCCGGACGTGATGCAGCCGATCGCGTTCGCAATCGATGATCGCGGACGGCTGTGGGTCGCGGAGGCGTTCATCTATCCGAAGCGGCATCCGTCGCCGGGTCCGCTCCTGCCCGAAGCCGAGCGCAAGAAGGGCGACCGCATCGTCATCTTCGAAGACACCGACGGCGACGGCAAATTCGACAGGAAGACGACGTTCATCGAGGGACTCAACCTCGTCAGCGGAATCGAGGTCGGCTTCGGCGGCGTCTGGGTCGGAGCAGCCCCGTACCTCATGTACATCCCGATCCTCGAAGGGGACAAGCCGGGCGAGATCAAGATCCTGCTAGACGGCTGGCACTACGAGGACACGCACGAGACTTTGAACACTTTCTGCTGGGGCCCAGACGGCTGGCTCTATGGCTGCCACGGGGTGTTCACGCACAGTCGCGTCGGCAAGCCCGGGACGCCGGACGAGAAGCGCGTCCCGATCAACGCGGGCATCTGGCGCTACCACCCGACGAAGCATGTCTTCGAGGTCTTCGCCGAAGGGACGAGCAACCCGTGGGGACTCGATTACAACGAGTACGGCGAGTTCTTCATCGAAGCCTGCGTCATCCCGCACTGCTTCCACATCATCCAGGGGGCCCGCTATCTCAGGCAGGCGGGGAACCACTTCAACCCGTACACCTACGCGGACATCGGCACCATCGCTGACCATCTGCACTACGTCGGCGCGACGCCGCACGGCGGCAACAACCGAAGCGACTCCGCCGGCGGCGGCCACGCGCATTGCGGCCTCATGTGCTACCTCGGCGGCGCCTGGCCGGAGAAATACAAGGGCCAACTCTTCATGGGCAACATCCACGGCCGGCGGATCAACATGGACACGCTGAAGGCCAAGGGGAGCGGCTACGTCGCCAGCCACGGCCCGGATTTCCTGCTCGCGAACGACGAGTGGGCCCGGTTCATCAACCTGAAGTATGGCCCGGACGGGAACGTGTATCTCATCGACTGGTACGACAAGCAAGCCTGTCACCTGCCGCAGCCGGAAGTCTGGGACCGGACGAACGGGCGGATTTACAAGATCAGCTATCGCGGCACCAAGCCGGTGACGGGGATTGATTTGCAGAAGTGCACGAACACGGAACTGATGAACTATCAGCTTCACGAAAACCAATGGTACGTGCGACACGCCCGGCGCATTCTTCAGGAACGGGCGGCCGCAGGCCAATTCGCAACGAAAAAGAAGCTGAAAGATGCGATCGGTAAGGAGCCCGATTGGGACAAGAACGATCCGCGGGCCGTTTTGCACAAGTTGTGGGCCAGCCACGCAATGGGGCTGTTAACAAGCGACTGGCTGCACCTGTTGATCGACTACGGGGAGACCCCGGAGCATGTCCGGGCCTGGTTGATTCAGTTCCTAATGGAAGACGGCAAGGTTCCTCCGAATAGTTTGAAGCTGCTCGCAATTCTTGGATCGAAGACTGAGTCTCCACTTGAACGTCGCAGTTTAGCATCCGGACTTCAGCGGATTCCCGTGGCGGAGCGAATGTCCATTCTCGCCGGCCTCGTTTCTCACGCCGAGGACGGAACTGATTTCAACCTGCCACTCATGTACTGGTACGCGATGGAGCCGGTCGCCGGCGAAGACCCTAAGGCGGCACTGGAACTTGCGACCAGCGGCAAGATACCGATGCTCCTCCAGTTTGCGGCCCGGCGGATCGCGACCACTTCCAAGAGGGAAGAGAACGAATTGCTCGCAGCGGCTCTAACCAAAGCTGCGGAAGGCAAGAACGCGGACCAAGCTCTGCTCATCCTTCGAGGCATGAACGAAGGCTATCGCGGTCGCCGAGACGTGCCCGCTCCGGACGCCTGGGCCGCGACCGCGGAGAAGCTGGCCAAACTCGAAAAGCCGGAGATCAAGTCAATCACGACGTCCGTAGCGATCACCTTCGGCGACCCGAAAGCCTTCGCGGCCATGCGCGGCGTGCTGGCCAACCCGAAGGCCCCGACGCCCGATCGCCTCGCGGCGCTCACTGCCCTGGTCAACGGCCGCGACAAGGAACTCGCGCCCGTGCTGCAACCGCTCGTCGCCAATCCGACCCTGCGCGGGCCCGCGATTCGCGCCCTTGCCGGCTACGACGACCCAAAGACCCCCGCGGTCCTCTTCACCCACTGGAAGGAGCTGAAGTCCGACGAGGTCCGCGACGCCGTCAACACCCTCGCCTCGCGGCCGGCCTACGCGAACGCGCTACTCGACGCGGTCGCGGACAAGCGCGTACAGCCATCAGACATCACCGCGGACATCATTCGGGCCATCCGCAACCTGCCGGACAAAACGTTGCACGACAAGGTCACCAAGGTCTGGGGGACCGTTCGCGATACCCCCGCGGACCGGGCCAAGGCCATCGCCGAGTGGAAGAAGAAGCTGTCGATCCCGGTCGCCGACGATCTCATGCTCGGCCGCGCGATCTACGGCAAGACCTGCCAGCAGTGCCACACCCTCTACGGCGTCGGCGCCAAGATCGGTCCGGACATTACCGGATCCAACCGCGCCAACCTCGACTACCTGCTGGAAAACGTTTTCGACCCGAGCGCGGTCATCCCGAAGGAGTACGCCCAGACCGTCCTCTACCTCAACAACAACCGCACTGTGACCGGCATCCTCAAGAGCGACAACGGCGTCGCCTACACGGTGCAGACGCCGAACGAGCTGCTCGTCATCAGCAAGGGGGACGTCGATGAACTCAAGCCGAGCAACCTCTCGCTGATGCCAGACGACCAGTTGAAACCGTTCTCGGACAAGGAAGTGCGGGCACTGTTCGCGTATCTCCGGCACAACCAACAGGTGCCAATGCTGGCGACGACGGAGAACGCCAAGGATTTCTTCAACGGCAAGGACCTCACCGGCTGGGTGGGCGACCCCAACCTATGGAGCGTCGAGAACGGCGAGATCGTCGGCAAGACGACCGGCCTCAAGCGGAACGAGTTCCTCAAGAGCGAGCTGGCCGCAGAGAACTTCCGACTGTCGCTCCAGGTGAAGCTGGTCCCGAACGCCGGCAACAGCGGGGTGCAGTTCCGCAGCGCCGCCCTGCCCGATGGCGAGATGCGCGGACCGCAAGCCGACATCGGTGCCGGCTGGTGGGGCAAGCTCTACGAAGAGAACGGCCGCGAAATCCTGGAGAAAGAAGGAGGCGAAAAGTACGTGAAGCAAAACGAGTGGAACGACTACGTGATCGAAGCCGACGGCGGCAACGTGAAGCTGACGATCAACGGCCACGTCTGCTGCGACCGCAAGAACGACGACCAACTCGCCCGCCGCGGCATCTTCGGCCTGCAGCTCCACGCGGGCGGGGCGCAGGAGGTGCGGTTCCGAGAGTTGAAGTTGGAGGTGCTGACGAAGAAGTGATCGCTACCGGAAAATCGGGGATCAAACCGCCCGCATGCCGGCAGTAACCCGGTAGAGCCGCCGGGCTCGCCCGGAGGGAGATGTGGCCACCCATCCCCGGAATGACCCGGCCCCCCTTGCTGCGCGCGCTCCAGGCGGCCGATGCCGGCCTGCCCGACGGGCAACTTTTGGGGCAATTCGTCGGCCACGGGGACGTCTCCGCTCTGGACGCCTTAGTGCGGCGGCACGGCCCGATGGTCTGGAACGTCTGCCGCCGCGTGCTCGGCGACCACCACGCCGCCGAGGACGCCTTCCAGGCCACCTTCCTCGTCCTCGTCCGCCGAGCCGCTTCGATCCGGGCCTCGGACGCCCTGGCCAACTGGCTCTACGGGGTCGCCCACAAGACAGCCTGCAAAGCGCGGGCAACAGCGGCCCGACGGCGCACTCGCGAGGCCCCGCTAGACCGGGCGGGTGAAGTCGAGGGCCCGTGGCTGGCGGAGTCCGAGGACGACCTGCGTCCGCTGCTCGACCTGGAGCTGAGCCGCCTGCCCGGTCACTATCGGGCTGCGATCGCCTTGTGCGACCTGGAGGGGAAGACGCGGGCGGAGGCCGCCGGCCAGCTCGGCCTGCCGGAGGGGACCGTGGCGAGCCGGCTAACGCGCGGGCGGGCTTTGTTGGCCCGAAGGCTGGCCCGCCGGGGGCTGGCTGTCACCGCGGGTTCACTGGCGGCGGCGCTGTCGGAGGCGAGCGCGGTCATGCCGGCCCGAGTGTCGTCCGGGGCAGTCGCGGTCGCGGCCGAGTTTTTGGCGGGACGATCGGCGGCCATCCCGACCGGGGTTGCCGCCCTCACCAAAGGAGTGCTCCGAGACATGCTCATTTCGAAACTCAAGCCGCCAGCCGCGTTCATGGCAGTCGTGGCGGGTGTGGCGCTCGCCGGCTACGGCTTGACGGGGACAGTGGCCCCGGCTCAGGACCGGCCGCCGCCAGCGGCGGACCGACCGAAGGCGGAGACCCAGCCCGCCGTCGCGGTCGAGGGCGACGAGTTCGCCCGGGCGTACCAGGGCAACGACGCGGCGGGCGACGAACGGTTCCTGGGCAAGCGGGTCCGCCTATCCGGTTACCTCCAATCGGTGCGGGCAGTGGCCGCCGGGCCGGGCCAGCCTCGGTTGTACCTACTCGTCCTGTTCGTCAACCCGGGCAAGGGTCCGCCGTCGCAGCTACCCCCGGACTACAGCTCCCTGAACGTGGCGTTCCGATTCGGCGCGGATTCCCGAATGGAGCTGGCTGGACTCAAGCCCCGCGAGCGGGTGGAGGTCGAGGGAGTGTGCGAGGGGCGGACTGGGGAGTTCATCACCTTCACCGACTGTAAGATCGTCGACGTCGAGCGGCGGAGGCGCTGAGGAATCGGCGGAATGTCGGGTAAGGCCGCTAGGTTTCCTCCCACACGCTCCGGTGGGCCCCAATCCCCTCGAAGTAGGTGAACAGCCGCTGGTAGAACGGGTGGCTCGCCAGGGTCGCGCTGTCCCCGATCACGATCAGCTTCCGTCGGGCTCGCGTCAGGGCCACGTTGGTTCGGCGCACGTCCGCGAGGAAGCCGACGTCCCCTTCCGCGTTCGAGCGCACCATCGAAACGATCACGGCTTCTTTCTCGCGGCCCTGGAAGCCATCGACGCTGTCGATCTCCAGCCCGGGGATTGGTAGCAGATCGCGGAGGAGCTTCACGTGGGCTGAGTATGGGGCGATGACCGCGATCTGCTCCGCGGCCAGCCCGGCGGCCAACAACTCGCGAATCTTTGTCGCGACCAGGTGGGCTTCCTGCGGATTGCGGCGGCTGTCGTTGACCTCTTCCTCGTCGTATCCGGCCCCGGCCGTGTCGAAGAATTGAACCGGCGTTTCGGTCAGCGGCGTGGACGCAATTCCCGGTAACCCACGCAGAAGATGTCCCTTCACAAGATCGTCCGCGAACAGATCGGATTCGTAGAACTCGCCCGACGAGAAGCCGGCAATTGCCTCGTGCATCCGGTACTGCACCCGCAGACGCCGCGTGACATTCGCTCCGTACCGCGCTACCAGCCGCTCCATCAGACTCACGCTCAGGCCTAGCCGAGTGGCTTCTAAAGAGAGGATCGTGGGCGGGAGCTGACAGTGATCGCCAGCAAGGACCACGCGTTTCGCCCGGCCGATTGCGGTCCAACATGCGGGCTCCGGCGTCTGGCAGGCCTCGTCGATGACGACCAGGTCGAAGACACGATCGCCTAACATGTCGGGGTGAAGACCGGTGAGCGTGGCGCACAGAATGGGCGCGCGGTCGAGAATCCGCTCGACGGCCCGGCCTTCCAGCTTGCGGGCGTCGTCGATAAGCGAGCGTGCCTCGCGGCGGAGGTTGCCGCGCTCGCCTGGCTCCGGCTTTGCCCGCGTCCAGCGCCCCGCCTTGCGGAACAGGGCGTGCGCCTCCTTGTAGAACTTGCGCGCTTGCCGCGCGTCCGGATGACTTTCGGCGAGAACGTCGAGGGCGTGTTCGCGAAGGGGCTCGGAGACGCGGGCCGGGTGACCGAGCCGTACGGGCTCTTCGCCCGCGACCAATAACTTCTCGAGCAAATTGTCCACGGCCAGATTGCTCGGTGCGCAGGCGAGCACGCGCTCCCCGCGGCGGACGGCCTGGCGGATTAACTCGACGACGGCCGTCGTTTTCCCAGTCCCCGGCGGGCCGTGGATGATGGCCGCATCCTTCGCCACAAGGGCCAACGCGATCGACTCGCGCTGGGATTCGTTCAATGCCGGGTCCAGCGCCATGAACGGCTCGATCTTGCCGAATTCCGGCTCGCACCGACCGAGGAGCACATCCCGCAGTTCCGCTAGCCGCCCGCGCTTCGCGGTTCGGGCCGCATCCATCGCGGACTTCTGTCGGCGCCGGGCTACCTCGTCGCCCGAAAGCTCGATGCGCCAGGTCTGGTCGTCCGGAATCGTCTCTTCGTCCTCAACGGCCACGCGCAGGGTTGACGCGTCGCGAGCGAAGACGACCCCGCGGATCACAATTGGCTCCCCGTCATTAGGACACTTCAGCAGCACCGGCGAGCCCGGTTGGAGCCGGGTAGGCGGCAGCGGATGTGTGACATCGCGCGTGCCAAACGTAAGAAGTAGTCGCCCGCCGAGACCCGCGTCCTCGTCGCGGATCACCAGCCTGCTTAGCGTACGCCCCTCGCCGTCGTCTTCCGCAACTCGGGCGGACTGTTCGCGCTCCGCCTCGGCTTCCAAATCGAGGAGTCGGCTCAACCGGTCGAAGTAGTCGTCACCCAAGGACTGCATGAGACCGTTCCGTTACCAAAGGTCATTGACCCCCGCGGGTTATTGTCCGAACATGTGGCGACCCGTCTCTACTGGTGCCTCATGGATCGCCGCACTTTCCTCGCCGCGTCTGCTGCGCTCTTCGCCTCACCCGCGATCGCCGCGCCCAAACGAAGGACTGTGGTAACGATCGACGGTGAGGCGTTTCACATCAACGGCCAACCGACGTACAAGGGCCGGGTCTGGAAGGACAAGCAGGTCGAAGGACTACTCTTCAACTCCCGTATGGTCCAGGGCATCTTCGACGACTGGAACGCGGAAACCAAGAAACTCTGGGCCTACCCGGACACCGGCAAGTGGGATCGCGATCGCAACACCCGCGAGTTCGTCACGGCCATGCCGGAGTGGCGCAAGCAGGGCCTGTTGGCGTTCACGCTCAACCTTCAGGGCGGCAATCCGCAGGGGTACGGGACGGATCAACCGTGGGAGAACTCGGCGTTCGGCGGCCCCGGTGATTTGAGGGGATCGTACCTCGAACGCCTACAACTCATCCTCGATAAGGCAGACGACCTTGGGATGGTGGTTATCCTCGGCTACTTCTATTTCGGCCAGGACGAGCGGCTGGTCAACGAGAACGCGGTCAAGATTGCTGCGAGGAACGCGACCCAATGGATCATCGACAATGGGTACCGCAACGTTTTGATCGAAATCAACAACGAGTGCGACGTGACGCGGTACGATTATGCCATCTTGAAACCGGCCCGCGTTCCAGAATTGATCCGTTCCGTGAAGGCCCAGGGCAAGGATCACGGCCTTCTGGTCGGAACGAGCTTTGGCGGTGGATCGATTCCGACTGCTGGCGTAGCCGAAGCGTCCGACTTCCTGTTACTTCATGGCAATGGCGTGAAAGAGCCGAAGCGGATCGCCGAGATAGTGCGCAAAACCCGCGATATCGCGAAACGCAAGCTGCCGATCCTCTTCAACGAAGACGACCACTTCGATTTCGACAAGCCGCAGAACAATTGCCTGGCCGCGCTCGACGAGTACGCGTCGTGGGGTTACTTCGACTGGCGAATGAAGGGGGAGGGATTCGACGACGGGTACCAGAGCGTGCCAGTGAACTGGGGCATCTCCAGCCCGCGCAAGAAAGCGTTCTTCAGTTTGGTGAGGGAAATCACCGGCTCATGAACGGGCCGGCGCCAAAGACGCCGGCCCGCGCATCAAGGAATCACTTCTTGAAGCCCTTGGCCGAAAGCTTGAAGTTGTTCACCCGCACGTCGTCCACGAAGACACTCTGGACGCCGCCGTCGGCCCACGGGCCCCAGCCGCCGTCCACGACCAGCTGAATCCCCAACACTTCGGCGTTGCCGACCAGGTCGACGGCACCGGCGTAGTCGTCGTAGAACGTCCCCCCGACCTGGCTGGTGTCGTAGCGCAGGTCCGTGGCCTTGATCAGGTTACCGCTGCTCTGCCAGCCCTGCGTGTCGTCCATGAAGTTGGGCGGGGTGCCCAGGTAGACGAACACGTTGCCGACGAAGTTCCCGTCACCGTCGCCGATGTTGATCTGGAATCGCGGAGAGCCGCCACCAAGTGTGCCGGCCGCGAGCATATAGTCGGCACTGAGCTGCTTGATACCGGAGAAAGTCAGACCCTTCCTCGGACTAAAGGCAACGCCACCGTACCAATCGTCGGTGTTGCTCGATGACAGATCGGACGTGAGGGCAATCGCCCAATCCTTGTCGACTTTGACTGACTCCGCGTTGCCGAATGCGGACCAGGGTGCCGCGGCCTGCGCCGCCCCGGTCCAAACGAGTGCTACTACCGCTGCGAAAAGTAATCCTAATCGTCCTGTCGCCGACTTCATGGCGAACTCCTTCGTCCTGATGCAGGGTCAAACCAAAGGAACAAGCCGGCCGGGACGGTCCCGGCCGTGTCTTGGGGAAGGCCAATAATCCGTGCAAGCTCAAATAACCGGATAGCGGGCTTTCAACTGGCGGGCAGTGGGACAGGCGGTCAGGAATTACACACAGCGAGTGGTCAATTCCTCGTCCGCTCTTACTGGCAGGTTGGGAGAATAGTAGACATGCACGACCGCGAAGACAAGCGGCGGTTGAGGCCATTCCCAGACTGCAATTCAATTCACGAGCGAACGGGCTAACTTCCAATGTTCATCGAAGAGAGAAGTATCATTGACCGGAGGGGACGTGACGATGGATCAGAACTACGA
>Ga0066903_100001248_pt1 | contig 18229 bp, 12 predicted proteins | sample PanSoiMetaGPlot1_FD_67491 | JGI IMG/M metagenome (GOLD analysis project Ga0066903, IMG submission 67491) | Tropical forest soil microbial communities from Panama analyzed to predict greenhouse gas emissions - Panama Soil - Plot 1 (version 2) | ecosystem: Environmental > Terrestrial > Soil >... | reverse complement strand
TGCCCCTGCGCATCGGCGACCAGATGCCAGTGGATCGGATACCGGGCCAGGTGCATGTTCTGACCCATGCGATTGAGCTCGACGCCGTCGACAAACATCTTGCTCGCGCCCATCGCCATGATGTGGCCGCCAAAGAGCGTCGTCTCGGCGTCGGGCGACGCCTGGATCACGATATTGCGCGACAGCATGCCGACTTCGCCGCGTTCATCCACGTCGAACGTGATCTTGCCGAAGTGCATGTAGTCCAGCTTCTTGTCGAGCGTGATCGTATTGCCACGGATGGCGGCAATGGTTCGACGCTCTGCCTGATGCGGATCGAAATCCGTCGACGCGAGGACGATCACGTCGCCCGCCCGCCAGCCGGCGGCGTTCAGGACGTCGATGGAGCTGCTGCCGGCTTCGGCGGTCCTGGACAGCTTCGTCCACGAGTTCGTCCGGTTGCCGTGCAGACTGAGCGTTCCACCCATCAGCATGATCCCGCGATCGCTGCGGTCACTCGCGACAGTCGCTGCCGGCACACTGATGTCTTCGTCCTTGACGTTGTCGGTGAGGGTAATGGTCGCCTTGCGCGTGTGGGGTTTGGCTTCCGTGCCAATCTCCAACGCCCCGTGCACCATGATCCACTCGGTGGTCAGCTCCAGATCCCTGTTATCCGCGAAGCTGAGCGTGCCGTCGAGCTTGATGCCATGCAGCGGCGGCGGACTGACGTCGAGGATGACGTTCATATCCTTCGCAATGGTGACCACGTCGTCTTTGGCGGGCACCTTCTTGTCAGGCCAGGTGGCAGGATCAGACCAGCGCCTGGCCGCCGGCGATCCGGCGCTCTGAGCCTGAACGACAGCGAAGGCGCTGACGAGCAGGAATGCTGGAAGGAGCGAAGCAAGAAGGAACAAGCGATGTCGCTTACTCACGGAATCAACCCCCCGTGCTTGAAGATGACCAGGAACGGCGGCGGCAAGGCGTCCATGATGGGCGCTGAGGCGGGGGCGCGTCAAGGACCGTGGCCGACTGGCGGAGATCGTCGGCGCTGACGGCGTCCGGCATGTCGGCGTTCGTGTGTCGTCGTTGCGGAAGTCTTTGATCGCCGGGGCTTCTGATCTGCGCTGCGCTTCGGCGTAGTTCATCCGATCAGCAGGCCTCGTTCATCTCATCTTCCTCGGGTGCGCCTTGAAGAAGGCGAAGATGTCGGGCATGCCTCGTTCGATGACGGTCCCATGGTCCGCGCCCTGAATCTCCTTGTACTCGAAGTCCAGTTTCAGTTCCCTCATCGTGTCGATCCACAACCGCGTGTTCGTCGCGGGCACCAGGGTGTCGGCGTCGCCCTGCGTGACGATGACCGGCACGCCGGCGTCCTTGATCGTCTGCAGGATTGCGGAGCGATTGTCGTTCATCCTGAAGGCCGCAGGTGCCATGGCCGCAATCGCCGCCCACTCCGTGGCGTGCTTCGATCCCAGGAAGAGCGCGCCGGCCCCGCCCATCGAGTGCCCCATGAGAAACGTGCGGGTCTCGTCGACGTTGAATTCCTTCTTCGTCATGGCGAGCACGTTCAACACATCCTTCTCGCTCAGTTCGGCAAGATTGGCCGGCGGTGGAGGTACTGGTGGCTCGCCGGCCCGGCCGCGACCGGCAATGACCGGCGATCCGTACCAGCCGCCCACCTCGTAGCCCATCGGCGCGACGAGGATGTAGCCGCCGTCCTCCGCGAGATCGAGCGCCTTGCCCCGACACATGAAGCCGGGACCGATCCCGAGTCCATGCAGCGAGACAATCAGCGGGTTCTTCTTGTCCCGGGAGACCTTGGACGAGACGAAGACGCAATATGGCAGGTCGACGCCCGTATCGGCGAAGTGGTAGGTCCGGTTCTGGACGCGCGGGTCCGTCGACTGTATGAAGCCGCCGAAACCGCGGCCACGTCCGGGTGGCGCCTGCGCGATCGCCGTCGCGTCGCACGCGGTCAGCACGGCGAGCCAAACCAGGTTGACGACAACTTTCGACGGACGTGTCATTCGCGACTCCCCTCTGCCACGAGCGCCCCGATCTCATGGACACAGTGATTCGAACGAGACTTCCCGGGGCAAACCGACGTACTGCTCCCGTGCTCGCCACCGCCCGCGGCGTCCTGTTCGCCGGCGCAATCGACCCCGGCGCGACGCTGTGGGTGTTCGAACTGCCGAGACAGTTTTAGGCGCGCCCTCGCTTTATCTGCTCTTCGACAGGTCGCGGTAGACGGCTTCCACGAAGTTGTCGGTCGTCCATGACCCGGACGTCGCGCCGTAGCGCGTATCGTAATCCGCCGTGGGACGCGAAGCCTTCACCTGCTCGAGGGTGGCTCCTCGCTTGAGAAGCGCCCGCATGCGGTCCCGGACGATCACCACCATATCGCGGTATTCGACGACCTCATGTTCGTCCGACACGTAGCCGTGGCCCGGCACGACGATCGTACCGCCCTCACCCTCGTGCTGGTACACGGTGCGGCCGAGGATGTCGTTGAGCGCCTTGATCTCGCCCAGGACGCTGCCGCCGTTCTGCAGATCGATGTGCGGATACTGGGTGGTCGTGAACACGTCGCCGGCCACGATCACGTCCGCGCGGCGGAAGTGCACGATGCTGTCGCCGTCGGTCACCGCATTCGGCTCCCACAGCATCTCTATGGCGTCGCCGTTGTGGAACGTGCGGCGACGTTCCTGAAGGTACGTATCGCTCGGCACGCCTGCGGGTGGCCGCTTCGCACTGACCATGCGTGTCTGCACGTTCTGGTGGGCCAGAATCGTCGCGCCGACGCCCGCGTCGACGAACTGCAGCGCGAAAAACGATCCGCGCACGCTGGGGTCGGCGCCCGAGGCGCGCAGCGCAACGTTTCCTCCGGTGTGCTCCGGCCTGAAGCTCGTGTTCGCGATGAACTGAATCGGCCGTTCGCTCAGTCGCCGAATCTGGGCGAGCACCTTGTCCGACAGCGTGCCGGCGCCGGCATCCACAACGAGGGTGCCCTCCTCGCCCACCTGGACGACCATGTTGCCGCCATCGCCCGCAAGCAGGAACAGGCTGTTGCGCAGCGGCCAGACGTGGACGTCGCCGTCGTGCGGTTCGGGATCCACGGCACGGCTCGTCGCCTGCGGTCCGGACGCCGGCCGTGTCTTCGCCATGCCCTCGGCGTCCGACAGCGCCGACACCCGCCGTGCGAAATCGGGCGAGGCGGTTTCCGGGCCGCCCAGGTACGCAGCGGTCGGCACCTTGTAGCGATCGCGCATTTCGCTGACGAACGGGTTTTCACCGAACACGTAATTCGGCACCGAGTCGGGCGCCCGGCCGAGAATCTGCTCGCCGTCGTCGCAGGCGAAGAGCCACGTCTGATGGTCGATGGGCTGCCGGAAGAAATCAGTGCTCCGCACCTCGGGCTCCGAAAGGTACACGGAATCATTGATCACCGACGTGTGAACCAGGTGATCGCCGTGCCGGACGAAGAACTCGACGAGCGTCGCCTGATCGCTCTCAGGCAGGCCGTTGCGGCGCAGCCACCCCTGCTTCAGGTGTGTCGTCGTGACCTCGAGCGCCTGTCCGACGAAGCGGCCGGTCGAGAATCCCATCCACGTGTGCGGGGCGTACGCCGGTGGATGAGCACGGCCGTCCATCCAGATCGTCCGGTGGCCTTCGAACGTTTGGTTGTACCAGTGAATGGCGACGAGGCGCTGCGTATGCGGATCGCGCTCTTCCCACGCCCGGGCGTTGCCGATTGAGCGTACGGAGTAAGGGGCCACGTAGCCATCGCACTGGTGATGCCGCAGCGTCACGCGCGAGGCGTCGTAGGAAAGCGCGAACAGGCGGGCGGCTTCGTTGATCGGGAAGCCGCCGTAGTCGCCCAGTTCGGGGCCGGCGCCGCGCTCCATCGCGTCTTCGTGCAGCGGCGAAGTCCAGTACCCCGAGATGTCGAAGCCCGGCGCTGACTGATCCGTCGCAGGCGGAGCCTGCGCAAGCGCACTGACGCACAACAGGCACACGCCCGCAGCGACGGCGAGCCGACGTACACGTGTCGATCTGCGGTCTACCTGGCTGTGCATGATGTCGGGCTCCACCCGGAGGCGTCGGATTGCTTCTTAAAGTGCGTGCTCGTCCAGAACGGCTGCGTCAGGAATGTCGGATCGACCACTTCGGTCGCGACGACCAGCAGCGCGTCGCCGCCGGGAACATCGAACCGGTCGAAGTATTCCGTCACGACGGTGTTCGCGCTGTACGGCACCCCGTTCCTGCGGAGATAGCCGGCCTTCATGTTCGTGGTGACCGCCTTCAGCGCGCCGCCGCGTGCCACGGCACCGGGAAAGAATCCGCCGGCGCCCATCACGGTCGCGGATCGGTCCCAGCTCGCAATCGACGCGCCCTGCCAGTCGCCGCCTTGCGAGCGGGTGCGGAAGCCGAGCAGGCGCGTCTGCGATCCGGATTCGAGCTCGATTTTCAGGGTCTCGTCGTCCTGCCAGGTGATGTGCAGGCGACCGGGCATGCGCATACCGCCGCCGACGCCGTAGGCCTTGCACTGATCGCCCGCGGCCTCGTCGCGCGCCGGATCCCACGCGTCGGCAGCCTGACGCCCCGCGGGGTTCATCGGCACGCCGGCGTAATCGCCCTTCGGCGCCGTCGTCATGCGGTAGCGCCAGTCCTCGTTGACGATCGAAGCCCAGTAGCCGGTCAGATCAATTGGCGCTGCCGCGCGCGGCGACGGCGGCGGCCCCGGCGGCCCGCCGCGCTGTCCCTGCGCCGACGTCGACAGCCACACACACGCTGCCGCGCAGAGGGACGCGCCGCCCACGAATCTGGTGACACCCATGCTCGTCGATTCCGCCTTTCTAGTGGCGCGAGACCAGCCGCATGCGTGCGGCTCGCGACGCGCGCCGGGTTTCGGTGACGCGGGGCAGCCGGGACACGGCCCGGCGCAGCTCCTCGCGCAGCCACAAACAGGCTGGATCCTGATCGTGCGCCTTGTGCCACTGCACCATCTCGGTCATCGGCGGCATGACGAATGGCACCGGCAAGAGTTTGAGAGGCAGCACGGCGGCGTAGATCCGGGCGAGCCGCGTCGTGATCGTCGCGAGGCGATTGGTGCCGACGACCAGGTGCGGGGCCGTGTCGAAACTGGGCGTCCAGACGTCGACGCGCCGCTTGTAGCCGAGGCGCTCCAGGACCTGCTCGTCGAAGTTGGGACCGCCGCCGTCGCTCACGCGTACGACCACGTGTCCGAGCGACAGATATTCCTCCATCGACAACGTCGCGCGCACGGCCTTGCTGTGGCGCCAGGCGATGCACGTATATGACTCCTCGAACAGCACTTCGGTCGGATGAAGAGGCGACACGTACTCGGCGGGAACGATCATGAAGTCGAGTGTCCCGCGCTCGAGATCGTCCTTCGCCCTGGACCCCACGGGCCTGAGCTCGAAGGTCACGTGCGGCGCCTGCGACGCGAGGTGCTGCAACAGTCCGCTGAGCAGGACCGTCGTGACGTAGTCGGAGGCCGCGATCGAAAACGGCCGCTCCGCTGTCGCCGGATCGAAACGCGACGTGGTGTTGATGGCACTCCTGACCTGCAGCAGGATGTCCCGCACCGGCTGGACCAGGTCCTGTGCCAGGGGCGTCAGCTCCATGTGCCGGCCGATGGGGACGAGCAGTTCGTCGTGGAACACGTAGCGCAGGCGCGCGAGCGCGCCGCTCATGGCCGACTGGCTCAAATGCATGCGTGCGCCGGCGCGCGTCACGCTCTTCTCGGTGAGCAGCGCATCGAGCGCAACGAGCAGATTCAGATCGAACTGTCGCAGGTCCATCAGACGGCTGGATCGTAACGCGTTTGGGCGCGGAACGGGCCTAGGGATTCCCGCGTGCCGGCGGTTCGGGCCCGCCTGCGTTGGGGCCGCCCGCGAGCAACTCCTCGCCGTTCTCGTTCTCGATCTTGAGCACCAGCACCCCTTCGCCGCCGGCGCGTGAAGGCGCAACCGTGACCGTGATCTTCGTGCCGTACTGCAGCGCCTCGACAGATCGCTTCCGCGTCCATCCGTTTCTCAACAGCTGGGCGGGATTCGGCAACAGTTCCCCGCTCCAGTGCGTGACCTGACCCTTGTCGTCGGTGACATCGAAATACAGCTGCGCGTGCGGGTTCACGTACTTGAATTCGGTGACGACGGCCTTGGCCGTCCACTGTTTCGAACGGTCGTAGTTGATGTTGGTACCGTGATGCGCCTGCACGCCGGCCGGCAGCAGCGCGGCGACGAATGCCGCCGCCGCGCCAATCAGGAATGTGCGCTCCGCCATTGATCGTTCGCTCCCTTGTGAAACCCGCGTCAGCGTCCGCCGGGTCCCGGCGGCGGCACGGGTGGTTTCCCCGTGCCGGCGGGATCGCGAATCACCCGGTTGAATTCGAGCTCGTTGGCCGGCGCGCACAGGTCCTCGAGCAGTCCCGCCCACCCCGATGACTTGATGAAGTCCTTCGGCAGCAGGTGCATGCGCTTGGTCTCGGCGACCCACGGCTTCCGGTAGTACTTCGGGTCGGTCACCGTCATCTTCAGCTCGAGCGTGTCGTAGTTGGTGCGCGTGTAGCGCTCCTGCAGCACCATCTGATCGCTGTGCGGGAAGCCGAAGTAATCGATCCATGTGCGCTCGTCGTAGCCGGTCGAGTCGACGACGAGCGTATTGCCATCCCAGTGGCTGGTCGCGTAGCCCCACCAGCGGGGAAGGTCGACGTCGTCGGCAGCGGGAAGCTTGCGGCTGTCGGTCCAGATCGTCCGCAACCCGTAGCCCCACTGGAAGTGCTGATAGATGCGGTCGGGCAGGACAATGAACTCGACCGGATCCGGATACAGGATGGCGCGCGGCATCCCCATCGGATTGCAGGTGCCATAGCTGTCATTGCCGAAGGCCGGCGGCTGCGCGCGGCGGCGTCCGATGTGCTCCTCCGGGTGCGCCTTCGCATCGTCGCTGTCTTTGGCGCGTCCGTAGGACGGGATGTTCTTGTCGAAGGCCGCCTGGCCCGCCGGCGTGAATTCCGGGAACTCGAAGCTGTAGCCGCGATCGCCGCAGTCGCGGCATCGCCCGCCGCCGCCGAAGCCGTTCCCGTTGGGCGACCAGATGCCTGCGAGATCGTGGGCCTCGAACGGCATGTTCGAATCGAACAGCTTCAGATAGCCAGGGCCTGCCTGACGGCCGCGTCCCGGCGCGCCGCCCGCGGGCGGCCCGGCCGCGCGTCCGCGTTCCTGCGCAACCGCGCGGACATACAGCCCCGGCAGGCTCACCGTCGTCAGCGCGCCCAGTGTCAGATACAGGAGACGCTTGGGGATGTTCGTCATGTGTCTGTCGCTCGTGCCATTGTGCCCAGCACGATCGTGCGGCACGAATCCGGTGTTGCGATGGCGTCCATCGGTCGAACCAATGACTAGAGATCCTCAGAACACGAGCCGCGCCGCGAGCTGCATCTGGCGCGCCGGCAACGCGGTCGTGATCTGCCCGGCCGTCGGGTTGAACGCCGCGCCGCCGTCTGGCGTCGCAATGAAGATCGTGGGGTTCGGCAGACCGTAGTTCACGCGGTTGAACACGTTGAAGAATTCCACCCGGAGCTGCAGGTACGTGCCGGCACTCGAGAGACGCACGTTCTTGCTGACGCCCAGATCGACGGTGAACAGCGTAGGGCCACGCAGCGAGTCGCGCCCGACGCCCGTGCCCAGCGTGCCCGCCCTAGGCAGGGCGAAGAACGTCGGGTCGAAATAGAGATTCACACAGCCGCAGGCGGCGTCGACGGTTCCCCCGGTGACCGCGTCGTCGAGCGAGTGGTTCGCGGCAAGGTTCGGCCGCTGGTTCGCCGTTTGGAGTCCCGACTGATCGAAGCCGATGCCCGGCGTGAACGGCGCGCCGCTCACGGCGGTGACGATGCCGGACACCTGCCAGCCGTCGACGAACTGATTGCCGCTGAACGGCAGCTGGTAGATGGCGCTGGCCCGCAGGTTGTGAGTGCGGTCGATCAGGCACGGACCGTAGTCGTACTGATCGTCGTACGGGTTGGTCGCGACGGTCCCGCCCTCGAACAGCGAGTTGCCCGAGGACGTGTCGCGGCAGCGGGACAGCGTGTACGACAGCTGCGACTGCACGTTGCCAGAGAAGCGCCGGTTGAGCGCCGCCTGGAACGATTGGTAGTCAGAGTCGCTAATCGTGTTCCCGGTGGTCAACGCCGCGAATACGGGGTTCAGGCGCGCGTTCGAGATGGTCTGTGTGCCGGCACGCGCGCCGTACACGACCGTGCCGTCGGCGAGCGTCCTGGGCAGCACGGGGTTCACGTCGCGCTGGCGCTGCAGGTGATCGCCGTGGCTGCCCACGTAGGCGAGCGTCACGCTCGTGTTGCCGGCGATCTCGCGCTGCACGTTCGCGTTCCACTGCTGCAGGCGCGGTGAACGGGTGATGTCGTAATCGAGCCCCTGCATCTGCGAGATTTGTGACGCGCTGGGATTGGGTGTCGGGAAGACCGGCGGCGGAATGCCTGGAATCGGCAGCCGTACCTGGGCCCCGAGGGCGAATGGCGGATTGACCGAGTATGCCGGCCCCACGCGGTTGGCGGTGATGGAGCTGTAGAACACGCCGTAGCCGGCGCGGATGGCGGTCTTGTGGTCGTTTGACGGATCGAACGCGACGCCGACGCGCGGCGCCCAGTTGCCGAGGGTGGGATTGCTCAGAAACGCCTGCGTGACCGGCGTGAAGCCGGTCGACTGGACGCCGTTGACCAGCGCCTGCCCTTTGTCGAGCGACGCGTTGCTTCGGGGATCGTAGCGAAGGCCCAGATTGACCGTCGCCTTGCGGCCGACACGCCACTCATCCTGTACGTAGCTGGTCACGCGCCACTCGCCGATGTTGCGCATGGCGTCGGCCTGGCCCGGCAGCGCGCCGAGGAACAGCGACGGCTGGTTCTGCAGAAACGCCGTCAGGCTCGGAAACGTCCACGCGCCGTCGGCGAACAGCGGCAGGTTGATCAGCGTGAGCTGACGCTCGTATTCGACGCCGAACTTCGCCGAATGGCCTCTGCCGGTCCAGGTCAGATCGTCGGCCACCATGTACCGCGTCTGCCGCTGCGTGAAGGGCAACACCTGGTTGCCGCCCAGTCCGACGATGCCGGACCCCGCGGCCACCGTGCCCGACATCCGGCCCGGGAAGAACGTCAGCAGTCCGTTGTCGAGATCGGTACGTGTCGCCAGTTCCTGCGTACGCGTGAATCCGAACCGTACCGCATTCATCATCGTCGGACGCATGACATGACGCAGTTCGGCCGTGAGGTAGTGGTTGCCGGTCTCGTCGTTGCTGTTCCAGAGCGGCACGGGCGATCCGGAATTCGGCTCGAAAACCGATGCCGTATCCCCCGTGTAGCGGGCGAACAGCGTCACGGCGCTGGTGATCGTGTAATCGAGGCGGCCGACGAAGTAGTTCTCGTGGCCGGGCACGTCGTTGTGCAGGTCGGTCTGCGCGACGCCCTGCGCGGCCTGAGCGGGTGTCTGGCGCAACGGCGCCGGATACAGCTTCAGCACGGGAGCCACGGCGGCATTCACGCCGACGTTGACGCCGTTGATGATGCCGTTGCGGGCGTTGAGATCGGGCACCGTGATGGTTTGCGTCTGGCCGAGCGTCTGGCGCAGGCCCTCGTAGTTGAAGAAGTAGAACGCCTTGTTCCTGACGAGCGGCCCTCCCTGGCTCACGCCGAACTGGTTCTTGTTCAGCGTCGGATCGGGACGGCCGAGAAGCTTGTCGAAGTAGTTGGAGGCGTCGAGCGCGTCGTTGCGGAAGTACTCGAACAGCGAGCCGTGAAACTGGTTGGTGCCCGACCTGGTGATGGCGTTGATGGCGACGCCGTTGCCGCCGAACTGCGCACTATAGGTATTGGTGAGCACCTGGTACTCGGCGATGGCGTCGACGCCGAGCGTCGTGCCCAGCTGTCCCGAGCCGCTCCCGCGATTCCAGTAGTTCTGGACGTTGGTGTTGTCCATGAGAAACACCTGTCCCTCGGGCCGGGCTCCGGACACGGTGTACTGCTGCTGCCTTCCGAAGAACTGTGCGAACTGCCCGCCGGCCTGCGTCGGTACCTCGTTCGCCCCGGGCGCCAGCACGATCAGCTTCGAATAGCTGCGATCGATGAGCGGCAGCTCCGTCATCTGCTTCTGCTCGACGACCGTCCCCAGCGCGACCGACACGGTATCGACGACCGGCGCGCTGCCCGTCACCGTGACGGTTTCGGACACCGTCGACGGCCCCAATGAAAAGTCGACGACGGTCTGGCTGCCGACGACGAGCCGAACGGCCTGGCGCACGATTTTCTGGAATCCCGAGAGCGACGCCTCGACGTCATAGGTGCCTGGCGTCAGATCGGCGACGGCGTAGCGCCCTTGTGAATCCGACACCGTCGACTGCACGACGCCGGTCTCGGTGTTCGTGACGTTCACCGCGACGCCGGGAAGAACGCCGCCCGTGTTATCGGTGATAGTCCCCAGCACAGTGCCGCGGACAGCCTGGCCGGAGGATGGATGAACGTTCGCGCAGAACAGGAGCGTGAACAGGGTGATGACCGTCTGGCGGCAGCCTCGGGATATGAGCATTGGAATCTCCTCGCCGGCGGAGCGCAGCGGCCGCGGCGTCGCAGCGGCACTATGCGCGGCGGAAGAACGTCGTCAAAATCGTTTGTTGCGATATGCGTTATCGCCGGAGACGATGACCACCGATGCGGATGGACGAGCAGCCGGAGTGGCTTACAGCGTCGCCGCGGCGGTCGCGTAGGTGTCGATGAACGCCAGTGCGCCGTTCGCGTCGCGGCCACGCGAGATGCCACACTCAGACCCGATTCCGAAGTCCTGCACGTGACGTCGAGCCGCCGCGATGCGCCGCCTGGTGCCTTCGACGCCGTCGCCCGCGTGCACCAGCCCGAGAAACAGTTCGGTCCCGCGCGACAGCTGCAGGTTCTCGAGCGGCGCGTAGAAGGCGTCGTCGCTGCGATCGATGGGGACCGGCATGTGGATCCACGTCACCGGGCGCGCGACGCTCCGGGCGATCAGGTTCGTCATCTCGACCATCTTCGTGGCATCGATCGGCTCGACGAAATGCTTGGCGTCGAGGTCCCCGTAGCAGAGGTGAAAGCCGAGTTCCACGTCGGACGGCACGGCGGCGGCGAGCCGCGCGAAGTTGGCCGCGAACACCTGCTCCATGCCCGGAAAGCTTCGAGCATTCTGCCAGCGGCCATCCCATGCCAGCATCTCGATGCAGACGTCCCATTGAATCGCAAGATCGTGGTGCGGGATCACCTTGGTGATGCGCTCGACTTCGCGCAGCATGGCTCGCTCATATGGAGGGAACACCTGCTGAGCGTCGGGCTGCTGGCAGAACGGCATGATCACGGCCCACGGCGTCGGAAGGGACACCTGAAACCGCACGGCCGCCGGCAGCTGCCCGGCCGAACGGGCCGCGACGAAGTCTTCGTACGACGGCCGCGCCTCGCGCGCGTAGCCAAGCTCGCCGAAGTGAATATCCGACGGTTTGACACCGTCCGCGATCTTCAGAGGGACCTGGCCCTCCCCCACCGGCGCCAGCGACGGGTTCGCCCGCAGCACGGCAATCTGCCAGCTGATCCACAACCGCCGTCCGCCCGGCTCGCCGTCGGGCACGCGCTTGAGATAGGGCCCGCAGCGTTGGCCGATTGCTGCGAACACGTCCTCCGGCGAGTCGAGCGCGACGCTTCCCACGAAGTGAACGGTCCCCATCGATCTTCCTGGCCGCGTCAGTTGCCGGAACGCTGAGGCGCCGGTTGCGGCACCCGCACGGCCTTGCGCACATCGACGGTCGGATCGTCGAAGACCAACCCGTACGAGGGGAAGTGCATCTCCTCCCAGGTCTGGTCTCCGTAGTACACCGTCGCGTTCGGATTCGGATTGAACCGATTTGCGGCGGAGTTGTCGTACCACGCGTAGGCCTTCATGGTGGTGCCCTTCGGCACCTTGATCGCCGTGTCGTACCACAACTGCCAGTTGAAGTCGTAGCGCGGGATGTCGAGGATTGTTTCCGTCCTGCCGTCCGGGTACTCGAGATCGATCCGGGCTGCCTTGCCGCGCACGTGCATGTGCGGCATCAGCCCGACGAGCTCGGCGTCGTGATCGAACGTCACGACGGCCGGCGGCGCCAGCCAGTTCGGGTCGTTCGGCGGAATGACGAAGTGGGCCGGGTCGGACGGCGGCGATGTGCTCATGGCGATGTATCGCCGCTGTGGCGGCTCTTTCGCGACCGTGAAGCCGATGCGCACGTGATCGCGGACAGCCGTGCCGTTCGGCGTGTAGTGTACGTTCACGGCGATGTCGGTGCCCGCCGGAATCAGCTTCGCAGCGTGATAGGGACGGAAGTCGGCTGGCGGCCTGCCCGGCTCGTAGCACTCCTCGATCAACGCCGTTCCCGCGCTGCGGCCGAAGATGACGCCGAGAATGCCCGGAAAGCCAGCCCCGCCCGGTGCGGCGCCGCGGCCACCCGCTCCGGCGTTGCCAGCCTGTGCTCCGGCGGGCGGCGGCCCGCCTCGCTCGCCGCGCGGCGCGCGGATTTCATTGCCGTCCGCGTCGCGCTGAATCGGCCGCGGCAGCATCGGCACGTTGTACGGAACCTCGGGGGTGTGCTGGATATACGACAGGCACACATGGTGCGTGACCGCGAGCTGCGACGGCAGCACTTCAATCGACGTCACCCACGTATCTTTCGTGAAGCCACCCGGAACGACGAACCACGTCCACTCGACGATTCCCTTTGCCGGCACGTCGTAAATCGGTCCATCGACGACGAGGTCGGGCTTGATCTGCCAGCCGTCCGGCGGAAACTGAACCGGCGGCGGGGCGTCTTTCACGTCGCCCTCCGGCGCTCCCGCATCGGCCCATTTCGCGATCGTGTCGATGTCCCGCCCGGTGAGACGGCGCTCGTTCAGCACGTGGCCGACGTTCGGAGCGGCAAACCACGGCGGCATCGTCCTGCCGACGACGGCGTTCTTGATCGAGCGGGCCCACGGCCGAGCATCCTGATAACTGAGGAGTGACATCGGCGCGATCTGCCCGGGCCGGTGGCAACCCTGACAGTTCTTCTGCAGGATAGGCAGGACATCCTTCTGGAAAGTGACCGTCTCGGCTGCGGCCTGTGCCGCGGGAGAAGGCCACTCGAACACGAGGCCAATGGCCAGGACAGCAAGCGCCGCGATGGCAACGGGTCTCTTCATGTCGGTCCTCACTTGAACGGCGCCGCAGGCGCCGGTTGGTTGAATCTTGCCGCGTCGATCGGCACGTTCGTCCGAACTTCCGTCAACGCCATCGTCGACTGGCCATTGGTCCACGTCGTCGTCCATCGAAACGGGATTTTCACACCAGCGGTATCGCGGTAGTCCGCCAGATCGATCTGCGTCGGCAGGCGACCGACGATGGTGTCGGTGAACCGCACCGCCCTGACCAGCAGCCCGGACTCGTCGTCGAAGTAGAGGTTGAGCGGCGGCTGTCCCGGATTGATTCCCTGCAGCACCTGGACGTCGCGGTCCTCGATGCTCGTGACGCCGACGCGCCATTGCCTGAACGCCTGCTTCAACGCGGCGGGAAACATCAATTGCGCATCAATCCGTGCCCCTGTGACATTGCTGCCGGTCAGCGGCATCAACAGGAGCGGCCGGTCGGCCGATGCGATCCAGCCGCGCTCGCCGTCGAAGGTGCGGGTACTCGATCCGAACGGCGCGCGCACGATCACGGTTCGCTGCGCAGGAGCCTTGGCGAAGAGTTCGACCGGCACCTGTGCGTGTTCGGTATCGAAGCCCGTATAGGTCCCTTTCGCGACGACCGTCGAGAGCGCCCCGACACGCGGCGCGCCGCCTGATGCGTCGAGGTACTTGTCGAAGATCTTGTCGGCGGGCGGCATCCCGCGCGCAGGAAACGCCTCGATCTCGTTGGGATCTTCAGCCGGCGGGCTGTATTGCACCGCGAGGCTCGGCACGACACGGGGCCGCTGGTCGCCGCGATGGCACGTGTAGCACGTCACCGCTCGCACGCCCCGGAAACTGTCCTTGTTGAGCGTGTTGACCATCCGCACCATCTGACGCGCCTTCTGTTTGAGCGGCGTGTCGAGGGCGTAGCTGTCCCACGTCGTGCTGTTGTCCGATGCGTGGCAGTGCGTGCAGTTCAAGCCGGTCGCTGCGGAAAACATGCCCATCGTGTCCATGAACTCGTCGACTGGTATTCCTCTGAGAACCTGGAGATCCTTGAAGACGGTCTCGGCGAGAGGCGACGGCTGTCCGACGCCGGTCTGGCCACCCAAGCGAACGCCGATGACGACGGATATGGCGGTGGCGACGAGGGCAAAGCCCGCCGCCCGTGGCAAGCCGATGACGGTTGGCCTCTGTTCCTGCAACGTCGAACCCTCGGACTACCTTCGACTGTAGCGGGTGCCGCCCCAGGCCAACAATCGTTTGTCCTGATGGCCGCAATTCGAGCAATCGATACGCTCGGCGCCTGCGACCGAACAATTCCGAGTGCGGTTCGCCCCTCATAACCGCAGCGGGGAGACAAACAGGATTGACACGCAGCCTCAGAGCACGTCAGGCTGCTCGCCGACCGGTCGCTCGAGCGTCTCGGGCCAGCGGCCACCGGATCTATAGCTCGTCGTCACAGAACACGCGCCGACCGTCCAGAGATCATGTAGACGATCGTCGCCACGCCGCACAGGCGGACGCATTCTTACGCCCTGGCCGCAAACGGCAACACCTTGGCGCTGTTCTGGTTCTCGATGATCGCGGTCACCTTGCGGTCCCGCCACTCGAGCGCTGCGCGCTTGCGACCATGAACCGCGGGATCCCACCGGCCGCCATCAGGGACGCCGCCGTGCGTCGGAGATCGTGGGCCCGGAAATCCTCGATCGTCCCGAACGCCTTCGCCGCGGCGTCCGGCTGCCGTCTCTTCCCGCGCGCGCCCGCGCCTGGACGCGTGCCTTCGCACCGAGCACGTACGTTGAACAACGCGAAGTTGTTCGTGGCTTCGACACTCCCGAATGACACTGTCGTTAGCGACCGGGGGCCGTCGGCGTTTATTCAGAGGAAGGTCACAATGTCCAGGGTCAAGCCAGGAGCACACGACCACTTCGCGAGTTTTCGGCAGCTGGCCGATGAGCTGAACGCCGCGGCACACACGACTTTTGAACACCACTGGAAAGACCCTACTTACGCAGCCCAATTGCCATCGCAGTTCCGACCCGCGAATTGGGACCTGCCAGGCACGTCTGGAGTAAGCCAGGTGCCCAGGTATCTGTACAGAGGAGAGGCAGCCCTCTACCCAAGCTCCACGCCGAGCCGAGCGCGTATCACCGGCATCTTCGAGGAAGACGAGCTCAAGCTGCTGGACGAGCTCACGTCTATGGCCGCCTGGTCCTGGCGGCTCCGGCACGGCGATTCACTTCGCTCGATCGGCTGGCCGCAGCATTACGGGTTCCCGACGCAGGCTCTGGATCTGACCTCGGATCCACGCGTGGCCCTCCACTTTGCGGCGGACCCTGGCGCCGGTTCGGGCGATGTACGAGTCGTCTACCGCATCGACCTCAAAGCCATCGTCAGCAAAGTCTATGGGGCGGCTGGCGCCCACACACCGCTCTCGGCTGCCAGCATTGATCACAAAGACTGCGAACGGGCCACACGACAGAGCGCTTGGGTCCTTGTCAGCAATGAGGACGACAGCCCACTTGATTTTCAGCACTCGAAGCCCATTAGCCGGCATATCGAGCGATTTACAGTCGGCGCGTCGGACGCGTCGGTTTTCGTTCGTTCCGATTTGTGCGACGCGAGCAGCGACGCCTTTGCCAGCTGGCCCCTGGCGGTTGTGCGGAGTTTCAAAGCATCCATTCAGCGTCCTGTGCCGCGCCGGTTGGCGGAATGGATCGTGTCGCGCATTCCCCTTTTCGAGCAGACGCCCGTGCGCGTCTTTTATGACGAGGCCGGCCGCGGTAGCAGCTTGGATCTGCTTTCGCCTGCAAAGGCCACCGACGCCGATGGGCATTCCTACGCCACAACCGCGGAAGCCGTCATCGAGGAATTGATTTCGGATCAGCCTTCCACACCGAGCGGTTTGCTTTTTGCTGTTCCGACTGGCGGAAAGCCGAATAGCGAACGGCAGCTTCTGCCCGGCGACGAATGCGAAGTCCAGTGGGCCTATCCGTTTCCGGGACCGCCCCGTTACAACGGAAGAGCGTTCGAGCGTGTCATCATTCGGTGAGTCGTGATGTTCGCGGCGCTCGTGCTCTTAATCGCGTCATCGAGATCCATCCGGGTCATCGTTCGTTGATGAGTCGCAAAGGATCATCTCAGGGCTCCTCACTCGCGTTCGTGTCTTCGTTCGTCGCTCGGAGCCCGATTTCGTCTGTTGCCCAAAAGCGTTTGGCTCGTCGCGTGCTTCACACACGGCCGAGGCAGTCATGCCGATCGACCGTCGCGACGACGACGAACGTACGGCCCGCGCTGCGGCGCTGTTGAAGCAGCTCAAAGATATTCGTGCCCGCGCCGACGCGGCCCAACGTCATGCGCGTGAAATCGTGACGAAAGCCATGCGCGCGCGCGAGGAGCATCGTCGCCAGCGCGAGACGCTGTTGAAGCGTGCGAAGGAGGCACTGCGGATCGCCCGAGCCTCATCTCCCGGCCTGTTGCGCTTTCCGATACGGCAGGGCAAGAGATTTTCGATGCGGCAGGGCAAGAAGAAGGTGGGATAACCTTCTTTGCTCTTTCAGCCGAGCAAGAACCGCAACGAAACCCGACAATAAATGATGGGCTGGTACGCAGTGTGATTGCGATTCGGGTGTGACCAGTCACGCACGACCTGAGCGGCGGAGGGAACGTCGCGAGATGCACGTCGATCGGCGCAAAAGCGACGTTGATGTCATCGAACGCGTCGTCGGTGGAGTCCACGCCGAGATCGTTCGCGCAACAAGTGATGACCGCCCGCCGCGGACGACGCCGCGCCGCGGTCGCTGAGCGATGCCAGCAGAAGGAGCGCGCACGGCCGACTGATGGACCTGGCATGTGGCACGGCGTACTGGCTGCCTCACTACGCGACAGCCTGTTCCCGCATCACGCTATTTGATCAGTCCGAGAGGATGCTGGCCGAGGCGCGATCGAAAGCCAGCCAACTCGGAATTCTCGGTCGATGTGACTTTCTGGGGGGAGACCTCTTCGAGCACGACTTCACACCGCATTGCCATGACACGGCGCTTGTCGGATTCCTTCTCAGTCATCTCGCGGTGGATCAAGAACACATCTTGTTTCAATGCGCTTAGGACTCTGCTCGAGTCGGCCGGGCGACTCCTGATGCTGGATTCCGCATGGAGTCCAGAGCGAGCGAAGGTCAACAGAACATGATATCGATATCCGGATCGACCATTTCGGGCCAGCTTTCGACGCCGCTTCTTGGACGTTTCCGCGAAGGTCCGGCTGGGATCGCAAGCGCCAGGCGGTAGCGCTTTCTGCATCAGGTTCAAGCCAGTCGCGTTTGGCGACACGAGGTTGCGTTCGCGATACGGATGCGCTCCCCCCTCGATCTCCGCTTGCCGAACCTCCACAATCCACCCGCATCAACGTGAGCACAGGTTTTCGAACCGCCATTCTTCTCCTGGTCGCGGGGCTGACGCTCGCCACCTCTCGAGCCCACGCGGCAGGCCAGGAAGGGGCTCCATCGAAACGACTGCGCGCAAGCGCTCCGCGGCCGCGGATGACGGCCGCGGAGATCTTCGAGAAGCGGCGCCACGGCGTCGCGCTCCTCTTCACCTTCGACGTACGCGGCAAACCCCTCGCGCGCGCCAGCGGCGTGGTGCTGAGCGCCGATGGCATCATCGCGACCAACGCCCATACGCTCGAGGACGCCAGCGTGGTCGAAGTGCGCGTCGACGATCACACCTATCCCGTTGAAGCGGTCCTGGACGAGGATTCCGATTCAGACGTCTGCATTCTGAAGGTTTCGGCCCAGAACCTTCCGGTGGTGGCCCTGGCCGACCATCTGCCTCCGGTCGGATCCGAAGTGGTTGCGATCGGGAATCCGCTGGGCTACGAGCTCACGGTCTCGAAAGGGGTCCTCTCCGGCATCCGCGACGACGTGACGCGCGCGGAGTTGTGGCTTCAGCACACGGCCCCCATCTCGCACGGGAGCAGCGGCGGCGCGCTCTTCGACGAGTACGGCGATGTCGTCGGCCTCACGAC
>Ga0066903_100001247_pt1 | contig 18245 bp, 11 predicted proteins | sample PanSoiMetaGPlot1_FD_67491 | JGI IMG/M metagenome (GOLD analysis project Ga0066903, IMG submission 67491) | Tropical forest soil microbial communities from Panama analyzed to predict greenhouse gas emissions - Panama Soil - Plot 1 (version 2) | ecosystem: Environmental > Terrestrial > Soil >... | reverse complement strand
GTGGTGGTGGCACGTAGCTATGATCGATACTGGTTACTTGAACTTTTGGTTCCTCAACTGTTTGATCGAAATCGCTGCAAGGCAACGATGCTACGCTTACGTTGGATAGCAAAAGTCCAGCCGTAATCGTGCAGTACATTACCACTCTCCGATCGTATTTACTTTGGAATTGGTAAGTCCGTCCCTGGTCAATTGTATCAAAGGAATTTTGGGACGTCACGCCAGCGCGCGGACTTGTCACTAGAAAACGGGCGGTGGCGGATGTACGGGTTGTCCCCCCTTGCCCCCGAAAGCAGACGTGTGCGATGCAAAAATGGATGTCTGCTTTGGGCCGAAAGCGGACATGGGGCGTCATCATCAGACGCCAGGACCAAAGCGAAACAGCTCGTGAGCGCTCGTCTTACGGCTATGATGCCCAGGGAGGCATCGTCACCAGGCTTGACGTCAAATCAGAGGTCCTTACCTGGCCGTCGGGATTACCGTCTTCGTCGATGTCCACGCTGGCCCAGCCGCCGGATTGCTCAAGAATTCTAACATTGGCATTTCGCGGGACGCTGTTGTTGGATTTGCAGTTTTGATGGTAGATCAAACCGCCGCCTTCGGCGCTTTGCTGAACGACTGGCGTTACGCGGACCGCAAAGCGGCGCTGGTCAAAAATCATCTTGTTCCGACTTGCCTCGACTTCGCCAGCTCCCCACGCGCCGATGCTGGCTACGCGAGGATTCTGCAGGTTCGTGTCAACGTCGAGGCCATCTGAGCATTTGCCGGGTGCCCCGAACCGGCGACGGTCGACCTGATTTTGAAACAGATGCCATTGTCCGCTGTTGTAGAACTCGACGGTTCCTTCGTGCGACCGCGATGCGCTTATCCAATTGTACGACACGAGCTTCTCATCGCGGAGGATACGGTTGACCAACCCGTTCCCGTATACTCCGATCGCATAACGGCTGCCGACCGTCTGACCGATGAAACGAAAGTACTCGAGAACAGCATCCACGGCGGGGCGATTTGCCCTGCTCACATTGAAGTCAACACCGAAATAGATTGCAGACCCTTCAGGCTGCCCGACCAGCCTGGCTTGATCCAGCGCGGCCTTTGCATCGGCCGCCACTTCCGCTTTTGATGAACCGGTATCTTCCAATCCCTTCAGAAATTTCTCGGGAAGGTTATTTCGATACTGGTAGAGAGAGACGATCGAAAGGCCGTTTCGTATCAGTATGGTCGGCTCGCGGACGCCGTCGATCATATTGCCGTCGGACGCCATGATCTTCTCGCGCAGACCCGGTTGCGGCTTTCTCGCGAAAAAGCGCACGACAACCTTAACATTCTGGGCCGACAACTTCGAGGCGACCTTTGCGGCGTTGTGCGGCGTATCGATAATGGCAATACTTCCCAGATCGTTGGGTTGCCCCACGGCCGAATTTCCCGGTACCAAAGCGCTGGCAAGCAGCCCCGTGGTGAATGTTCTTCTCGATACGATCGACATAGCCCCCCTGAAGAGCTGTTTGCCTGATGCTCACCCTTTTTGCTGCGCTTTGATCTCGCCAAATTTAGCCAGCGCGCGCCCGAATATATCGTTGAAGAGCCACATTGAATCCAGAATTTCGCGCATGGTTGCAGATGTTTTCGCCCTGTCAGCCTTACCGAAAGCAAACATGCTGTTATTGCGCAAGTATCCCATGATTCGCGGCTCGGAGATCCTATAATTTAGCAGGTTGCCTGAATTGAGCGCAGATTTGGCCGGACTGGGAATGATCTGGATAAGCTCGAAAAATCTCATTTGATCGATCGGATCCGGCAAGGCTTTCATGATCGCCGGTATCTTCGGGAAAAGATCCGCGTGCGCGTTCATGAGGCCGTTTCTCACGGCGGTCCAGTGATTGTATCGCTGATCTGAATTGCCAACCCGCGCTTCTTCCTTGTCGTCGCGAGCGTTCAGTTTGGGATCAAGGGCTGCGATGGACTTCTTGATTGCCGCCCATTTCTTTTGACCAATTCGGTCCTCAGATACCCCTGTCTGAAAACTTCCTTTGTAAGAGTTCGAGCGCGCATTCCCTATGTTTTGATTGCCATCCGTCTCGGCAAAGAAGACGGCCAGGCTGATACGTCCTGCTGCTTCGGCATGTGCTGCATCGAGGCCCTTGACCCGCGCAATTGCAGTCCCCAGGTCGACAACGTCTTTGAATGGCGTATCGGATTTCTGCGCATTGGCGGGCGGTGCCTGCATGATGCCGAAAAGACTCTTATACTCGTCAATAAGCGGTTCATTGTCGGCATCGAAGTATGCCGGAGGAATTCCATATTTATTGGGCCTTCCGATTCTCGACGGCAGCGCATCGGTAAGGTCTTTGTACGCGCCCATCATGTTGATGCGAGCAAGATAGAGTGCTTGCCCCGGCACGTCAGGCAGCTTTTGATTCGAATTGATCTGTGCGCGCCGCTCGCTCAAGATCGACCTGAAGTCCTGGACTGTTTTGTTGTAGGCATTGAGCGCATCCGACTGTGATTTTGTGACTGCCGTGGATTGACCCATTGCCGAGGAAATGAAACCGAGATTGCCGACATTGACCGGAAGCCCGACCAGATATGTGAGGCCGCAAAGCCCGATTACCGTTGAGAAACGAGGATGATTTACGATAGGCACAAGCGCTCCTGCCGGTAAAAAAATACAATCGAAGACGAAGGTTAATGCTCCTCAATTTTAGATCAAGGGATCGCAACCACTGCATCGGACGGGTCGATCATTGCGTATTCGGTCATGCACCTGAAATGCCGCAGGTAGCAGCAAAGAGCAAGACCGTTGCCTACCGAGCATGAGCGCCGCATTCTCATTATGAAAAACGCAAGGACGGCGCGCAATGATCCGAATTGGAATTATCGGCCTCGGCTGGTGGGGCAAGCAGATCGTGAATTGCCTCGCCGATAGCTCGCGTTTCAGGGTGGTGGCCGGATGCGATATCGATATCAAGATGGCCGCACCTTTCGCCGCGGCGCGGCGGTTCGACCTGACTGAAAAATATGGCGAGCTGCTCAAGCGCTCCGATATTGACGCCGTCGCCGTCGCGACCCCTCACCTCCTGCACGAAGAAATGGCGGTTGAGGCGTTTCGTGCCGGCAAGCAGGTGTTCTGTGAAAAGCCGCTGGCCCTTACAACCGCAAGCGCGGAGCGGATCCTGGAAGCCTGTGCCAATGCCGGGGGCGCACTCGGCATCGGCCATGAACGGCGATACGAACCGGCGATGGAAGAGATGCGACGCCTGTTTGAGAGCGGCAAACTCGGGCGCCTGCTGCACATGGACGCCAATGTCAGCCACAACAATTTCCGCAAGATGGATCCGTCGAACTGGCGACGCGATCCGCGCCATGCACCGGCCGGTGCCTGGACCGCCCTGGGCATTCACCTCAGTGATATGTTCGTGTCACTCGCAGGCAGGCCTGTCCGCGTAGCCGCGCGGACTGCTTCGCAGATTTTTCGAGCCCCCGCGGAGGATTTCGTCAGCGCCGAAGTCGATTTTGAAAGCGGCGCTCATGGACGAATCACCTGTCTCTCGAGCCCGCCGTTTTACGGGCGTTTTACGCTGGTTTGCGATCAGGGTTGGGTGGAGGTGCAGGAAGGCGGCAATGTCGACAAAGGCATCCCTTCGAGTTTCGTGCATTGCTCCGCGGATGGGAGCCGCCTGACGCACACGCACGACCATGCCAATACCGTGCGCATGAATTTCGAGGCCTGGGCCGATGCGGTTGAAGGCCGAGCTTCCTATCGCTTCACCACGGACGAGTTGCTCTGGAATATCCAGATTCTCGACGCAGTCATGCGCTCTGCCGCGGCCGGCGGAAAACCGATCAATCTGTAAGCGTCGGGTTCCTGGCCATTCTCGAAATTTGCCCCGGTTTGGGGTAGACCGGGCGCGCCATGCAGGCCGAAAAAGAACAAGTTGCCCTGTCCTCGATCGCGGCTTCAGCCGGATTGACCATCGCCAAGGCCTTTGTGGGTTTTTCCACGGGTTCTTTGGCCATCCTTTCGGAAGCCGGCCACTCGCTGATCGATCTTGGCGCCACGGTGATGACCTATGTCGCGGTGCGGATCTCGGGCAAGCCGGCCGATTCAGAACATCACTACGGCCATGGAAAGGTCGAAGCGGTGTCAGCTTTGGCTGAAACTGCCCTTCTGTTTCTGTTGTCGGGAGTGGTGATTTGGGAAGCCGTAAAACGCTTGATCGAGCACGAAGGTCACGTCGTCGAAGCCACCGTGTGGGCCTTCGGTGTGATCCTGGCGTCAATTGCCGTTGATTTTTTTCGCGCGCGCGCCTTGTCCCACACTGCCGAAAAAACCTCGAGCCAGGCCCTCGAAGCGGACGCTTTGCATTTTTCATCCGACCTATGGGCTTCGCTCGCCGTCCTCGTCGGCCTCGTTGGAGTGCATTATGGCCTGCCGTGGGCGGACTCGGTCGCCGCGCTCGTTGTGGCGATATTAGTTTGTGTCGCGGGCTGGCGCCTCGGGAAACGAACGATAGACACTCTTACTGACGTCGCGCCACCGGGAGCCGCGGAGAAAATCACAGCCATTGCGGCGCGCGTGCCGGGAGTGGTTGGTGTCGATCAGGTGCGTGTACGCGCGGTTGGCGAGCAAACCTTCATCGATCTGGGCGTTTCGGTCAGTCGCACCTTGCCGCTCGACAGAGTGAGCGCGTTGAAAGAGGAGGTCGCCGCCACTCTCCGCAAGCAGATACCGGGTGCTGAAACGGTTGTCACCACCGAACCGGTAGCACTTAGCAATGAGACCGTCCTTGACCGCGTCATGGTCATTGCACGAAACCGCGCGCTAGCGGTACACCACGTCACAGTCCATGAACTTCGAGACAGGCTCGCCGTATCACTCGACCTGGAGGTCGATGGAAAGCTCTCTTTGGGGGCCGCGCATGAGATGGCGGATGGATTGGAGGGTGCAATTGCCCGGGAACTTGGATCCGGCGTCGAGGTCGAGACCCACATAGAACCGTTGCAGCCGCAGGACGCTTTTGGCCACGAGGCCCCGTCCGAACGGGTCAAAGCCGTTGCGATCGCATTGTCTGAACTCGCCGCTCAAGGGCGCAGCGTTCGCGATGTGCACGATGTGCGCGTGCGCGAGACCGACGAAGGCGAAATCGTCAACTTTCACTGTCGCGTCGATCCGCAACTGAGCGTGCAGAGCGTGCATGAAAGCGTTGATGCGCTCGAACGCGCACTGAAGCAGCAATCGCCATCAATAAAGCGCGTGATCGGTCACGCCGAACCGGTTCGCTAATTCTTCCAATGACCAGCAGGACACCCTAGATCAGCAGCCATGCGCACCGATACCGCCCCACCCATTCGATTGAAAGACTACCGGCCGCCCGACTGGCTGGTGGATACGGTCTCTCTGGACATTGCACTTCATCCTACCGCCGCCCGGGTCCGCGCAACGCTTGCGCTCAGGCCTAATCCCGAGTCGGCATCCGCACCGCTTGTCCTTAATGGCGATGGTTTGTCGCTGGTCTCGCTCAAACTCGACGGCAGCACCCTTGCCCCCGAAAACTATGCTGCAACGTCCGAAAGTCTCACTATTGCCCAGCCCCCTAATGGACCCTTTAAGCTGGAAATCGAGACGGTGGTCGACCCCTCTGCCAATACCCAACTCTCGGGTCTCTATCGTTCAAACGGCACATATTGCACGCAGTGCGAGGCCGAAGGTTTTCGCCGTATAACGTTTTTTCCTGATCGGCCGGACGTGATGGCGATCTACACCACACGCATCGAGGCTGACAAAACAGAAGTGCCCATGTTGCTCTCAAACGGAAATCTAGTTGAGCACGGGGAAGCTTCCGGCAAACGCCACTTCGCGGTGTGGCACGACCCGCATCCCAAGCCGTCATATCTCTTTGCGCTCGTCGGCGGCGACCTCGCCTGCGTCGAGGATCATTTTGTGACGATGTCAGGGCGTAATGTGACGCTGCGCATCTTCGTCGAACACGGCAAACAAGATCGCTGCGCCTATGCGATGGATTCTCTTAAGCGGGCCATGCGATGGGACGAGGAAGCCTTCGGACGCGAATACGATCTGGACATTTTCATGATCGTCGCCGTTTCAGACTTCAACATGGGCGCTATGGAGAACAAAGGCCTGAATGTCTTTAACGACAAATATGTCCTGGCAAGCGCAGACACCGCCACAGACGCGGACTTTGCCCATATCGAAGCTGTCATCGCGCATGAATATTTTCACAATTGGACCGGCAACCGCATCACCTGCCGCGATTGGTTTCAACTTTGCCTGAAGGAAGGTCTCACCGTTTTTCGCGATCAGGAATTTTCTTCGGACATGCGCTCACGTCCGGTCGAACGGATCGCCGATGTACGAAGCCTTCGAGCGACGCAGTTCATCGAAGATGCCGGCCCCCTGGCACACTCCGTGAGGCCAGAAATTTACAAGGAAATCAACAACTTCTATACCACGACGATTTACGAAAAAGGCGCCGAGGTCGTGCGCATGGTGCAGACTCTGCTCGGTGCGAAGAAATTTCGCGAAGGCATGGATCTTTATTTCGCGCGCCACGACGGCGAAGCCGCCACCGTCGAGCAGTTCATCCAGTGTTTTGCCGATGTCAGTGGACGCGACTTTACCCAGTTTATCCGCTGGTACAGTCAGGCCGGCACACCTGAAGTGACAGTCAACGGCAGTTTCGACGCGACGCGCAAGACCTATACGCTTGAATGCAGGCAAACCGTGCCGCCGACACCGGGGCAGCCGGTGAAGGAGCCGATGGTCATCCCGCTTGCGCTAGGTTTGGTCGGCAATGACGGGCGCGATTTGCCGCTCAAGCTGTCGACCGGAGAGCAGGCCTTGCCGGGTGTGCTGGTCTTGAAGGAAGCCAACGCAACGTTCGAGCTCGCCGATATCAACGAGCGCCCGGTCGCTTCAATCAATCGGGGTTTTTCCGCGCCGATCAAGCTTATCACTGATCTCAATGCCGACGATCTTGCCTTCCTCGCCGCCCACGACAGCGACCCGTTCAACCGTTGGCAGGCGCTGCAAACGATCTCGATGCGCCTGCTGGTCGACAATGTGAGCGCCTTGCGGTCGGGTCGGCCGGTACGCGTCGACGATCAGCTTGTGCTGGCGCTTGCGGCCATTCTGGAGGACATCTCCTTGGAACCTGCGTTCGTCGCACTCGCTCTGGCTCCGCCGGGCGAGGGCGATATTGCGCGTGAAATCGGACGTGAGATCGATCCTGACGCGATCTTTCGTGCGCGCGCGGGGCTACGTGCCGCGCTGGGTGAACGGCTTAGTGCCGCGCTCACCACACTTTATGACCGGATGGCCTTGTCAGGGGGATATTCGCCGGACGCCGGCAGTACCGGGCGCCGTGCCTTGCGCAATGCCGCGATTGACCTTCTTGCGGCAACGGGCAAACCCGCAGCCATTGCCCGCGTTTTTCGGCAGTACCAAACGGCCGACAACATGACCGACCGCATGGCCGCACTCGCAATATTGTCGCTGTATAACGTGCCAGAGCGGGAGGACGCGCTCGGCGATTTCTATGCGCGTTATGCTTCGGATGCCCTGGTCATCGACAAATGGTTTTCACTTCAGGCCGCCATTCCTCAGCCGGATACGCTGGAAAATGTGCGCCGCCTCACGGCCCACCCGGCGTACTCTTCGGCGAATCCAAATCGCGTGCGTGCCCTGATCGGCGCATTTGCACAGGGCAATACCACCCAGTTCAACAGGACCGACGGACTGGGTTATGACTTCGTCGCCGACACCGTGCTGGCCCTGGACCCCAAAAATCCGCAAATTTCGGCCCGGCTCGCGACCGCCTTCCGCAGCTGGCGAATGCTGGAATCCGGGCGCCGGACAAGAGCAGAAGCTGCCCTTACCCGCATCAAAAGAACGCCCGGCCTTTCTCGCGACCTAGCCGATATCGTCGAACGCGCATTGGCAGCGCCATAATGGCCGTGGGCGCCGGTTTTTCGCCTTAGAACTCTTCGTGGGTAACTTTTTTTTAATATTTGACTCTTCGGACTCTCGACAAATTAGTGCCTATCGATTCCAATCGATACAGTGATTCGGAAAGCGATGCGGCACATCCTTCCGTCTCAAGGGTGACAGAGAAAATTCCGAACGGAGGCTTTCTATGGCGCGCGCCGGTGTGGCGAGTGCGTCTGCACATCCTGATTCCATAAAAGGCCTCGCGCAATCGGTTGCCAACCCGGCCTACCGGCGGCTGTTGAACGCCGAACCTCTTCTGCGCCGCGCTGTTCCGGTGCTGATCATCGCATTCTTGGCCACAATTTGTGTGGGCGCCCTCGTGCAGGTGCTCGACCACCGCCGGCAAACCCTCACCAATGACTTCGTTTCGCTTGAGGCCGTGGCCGACCTTGCTGCCGAGCGGCTGCAGCAGCTACCCAAGAAGGCTGGCAGCACGAGTGAGTATCAATTGGGGCTAAGCCGCGTGTTGCCCTCTTGGGCCATGCCCCCCGGCAGGCGATTCCTGCTGACCAACGCCGACGGTGTTGTCACGGCCACCGCACCAAGGGGTGAGCCAGCAAGCGCCAGCAAGCTCATCGATTTGCTGGGACCGACCCAACCCCTGACGACTTTCGGCGCCGGTGCCGGGGTCATGGAAATTACCCTTCCGGATAATACCAGGGCGCTGGCGACCGTTCGCATGCTCGGCGCCCCGCTGGGTCAGCTCGCAGTCATTCAGTCGCGGGACGCGGCACTTGCCAACTGGCGTTCGCTCACCACGCTCACGGTTACGTTGTCGACTACGACCGGGTTCGTCGTGCTTATTCTGGGCTTCGCCTTTCATTGGCAGGCTACACGGGCGCGGGAAGCGGACCTGATCTATGAGACGGTTCGCAGCCGCATCGATACTGCGCTCAATCGCGGCCGTTGCGGGCTGTGGGACTGGGACCTGGCACGTGGCCGTATCTTTTGGTCTCAATCGATGTTCGAAATCCTCGGTCTCGATACCAAGGAAGACTTGCTGTCGTTCGGAGACGTGAACGCGCTGGTCCACCCGGATGACGTTCGCCTTTACGAGCTCGCAGCCGAACTCGCCAATGCGACGACGACGACAATCGATCACGCCTTCCGCATGCGTCACGCGGCCGGTCATTGGGTGTGGCTGCGGGCACGCTGTGAGTTGGTGAGCCAAGCCGGCGAACCTGGCCTGCACCTGATCGGTATTGCCGTTGACATCACCGAGCAGAAGAGCCTGGTGGAAAAAACCGTTGCAGCCGACATACGCCTGCGAGACGCCATCGAGACCATACCGGAGGCCTTTGTGTTGTGGGACGCCGAGAACCGGCTTGTTCTTTGCAACTCAAATTTTCAGGAACTCCACCACCTCCCTGACGAAGCAATCACCGTCGGCGCGTCCTACGAATCCGTTGTTGCGGCGGGAAGCAAGCCTGTCGTGCGCAACAAAGTTTCCATGGCCGGCCCGAGCATTCCGGGCGCACGTACATTCGAGGCCCAGCTCGAAGACGGGCGCTGGCTCCACATCAGCGAGAGGCGAACCAAGGACGGCGGCTACGTGTCGGTTGGCACAGACATAACAGCGATCAAAAGGCACGAAGAAAAATTGGTCGACAGCGAAAAGCGTCTTATGGCGACAATCGCTGACCTGAGCGAATCCCAGCAGCGTTCCGCCGAGCTCGCCGAGAAATACGCCGAAGAGAAGACCCGCGCAGAGGAAGCCAATCAGGCCAAATCGAAATTCCTGGCCAACATGAGCCACGAACTGCGCACACCGTTGAACGCGATCATCGGATTTTCCGAGATCATGGAATCCGGAATGTTCGGCACTCTCGGTGCCGATAAATATCATGAGTATTGCAGCGACATCCGTAGCAGCGGGCAGTATCTGCTTGAAGTCATCAACGATATCCTTGACATGGCGAAGATCGAAGCCGGCCGCATCCGACTCGACTTCGAGGACCTCAGTCTCAATGCGCTGCTCAATGAAGCTATGCGCGTCGTCGCAGCACGTGCACAGGACAAGCAGTTGCGGTTGTCCGCTCGCATATCTCCCGAACTCCGGTTGCGCGCCGATCGCCGTGCACTCAAACAAGTTGCCCTAAACCTCCTCTCCAATGCCGTAAAATTTACGCCCGGCGGCGGCCGCATCAACGTGCGGGGGCGCGCGACCGACCGCTTCATCACGCTGGCAATCGCCGACAGTGGGATCGGTATTGCCAAGGATGCACTTGCGCGGCTTGGCCGGCCGTTCGAGCAAGTAGAGAGTCAGCTCACCAAAAGCCATCAGGGCTCGGGGCTGGGGCTTGCAATATCAAAATCACTGGTCGAACTGCATGGCGGCCGTATGCGCATCCGCTCAACGCTCGGCAAAGGCACGCTTGTTGTCGTGCGCCTGCCCCTCGAACCTCAGTGTCTCCTGCCAAAGGACGAAGCGGCCTAACGAGAACATTCAGATTAAATCAACCGCTCGTCCCCCGCGAAGGCGGGGACGGGAATGTGCGGATGAGGCTATGCGCCAATTCGAACGGTTCTTGCTCCAGCCTACCTCTGCGGAATCTGGATGAATTCCGCAAGCTGTTCCGAGGTTAGAGGCTTTTCCAGAAACTTCCCGGCTATCGCGTCCTGCATCACCAGATCCACGTCTGACAGCTTATCGGGGTTGAGCGCTTCCTTTGGATTGAATTCGTCACGTTGCAACCGGACCTCGTCCTCGGTCATGTGCATGTGGGCAGCGTAGGCTTTGATGGCCTCCGGATCGGAATACATCCAATCGAGCGTTTCCCGAAAAGCGCGCATAAAGCGCACGATCGTTTCTGGCCGTTGCTTCAACACGTCGGCATTGACGATCTCCACCCGCACCGTCTGGCCTCGCATTGACGGCACGTCGCGCCCGCGCATAATCACGCGGATTGTTTTGGCGCTCAATTCCTTCAGCCCAAACGGCGCAACCGACCAGCCCACATCGATCTGTCCCGACATCGTCATTGTGAGAGTCGCCGGAGGGCCGCCCGTTGCAGTTCGCCTGGCCTTGAGACCGTAGTGTTCAACCAACGCTCGTAAAACGCTGTCCGAGGTCGAGCCGTTGGTCGAATAAGCCATGCTGTGTTTTTCGGTGATGTCTTTGACGTCCTTGATCGATGAATTGGCTGGCACGAACCAATAAATATCGTCAACACCCGTATAGGCAGCGGCAAGCACCCGAACAGGACCGCCCTTGGCAAAAGCACGCATCGCGCCCGGCGTACCTACGCCGATGCCGATATCGGCGCTGCCCGAGATCACTGCCTGGATTGTTTCACCTGCACCTTGAGTGCCGAAGTTTTCGAGCACGATACCGTGCTTCTGAAAAATCCCTGCGTGCATTCCGAGCGTCGGCACCTGGTTCGACCATGCATCGATCTGTCCGACGGCAAGCTTGAGTCTATCCTGAGCCGATGTTGGCGGTGAGATCGCGCTGGCCAGCAGGATTACAAATCCGGCCAGCGCCAAAGCGTGATTTCTTACCATGATCAAAAATTCCTTTTTACTGAACGCAACGTCCGTTGAGGCAGGACTATGGCGCCTTGCCGAGAATACGAATGAAGCTCTCGCGTACTTTGGTCTGCGTTTCGATCAGTGTCGCGTCGAGCGTCGGAAAATCCGGCACATCGGCTGCACGCGCCAGCAGCCGCAGGAGCCCTGCCCCGGCAGTCTTTGGATCGAATTTTCCGGGCAGGCAAAGACGGAGGATTTGGGTGAGGTCGTGATAAAGCTGCACTGCGGGCCGAAGTATTTCCGCGTCATCCACCGACAAGACCCGCAGGGACCAAGCCTTGTCCAGCGCGCGCGCGGTCGAAGTATCAAGTATGTCCGGCAGTTGATGAGCATGAACGAGCTGCAAATACTGCGCAATGAATTCGATATCGATCAACCCGCCGGCCACATATTTGAGATCCCAGCGATCACGATCTCCCTTTTCCTTGGCTATGGCGGCGCGCATCTCTACGACATCACCCGCCGTCAGATTGGCGTCGCGGTGGCGCCGCAAGATATCCTGGATAACAGCTTCAATTCTCGACTTGAACTCCACTGGAGCCGAAACAACCCGGGCCCGGGTGAGCGCCATATGCTCCCACGTCCATGCTTCCGACTCCTGATAGACGGCAAAGGCATCGAGTCGCGTGGCCAGCGGACCCGCGCGGCCCGACGGGCGCAACCGCATATCGACCTGATATAGCGCGCCGTAATTTGTTTGGGCCGTCAGCGCACTGATCACGCGCTGTGTCAAGCGGGCAAAATATTGCGCACCATAGAGCGGCCGTTTGCCATTAGACTCGGGAGCCGTTTCGTCAAAATCATAGACAAGGATCAGGTCGAGATCGGACGTCGCGGTCATCTCGTACCCGCCAAGCTTTCCCATGGCCAGGATTGCGGTCTCCTCCGCGCGCAGATGGCCGTGCGTAAGAACAAAATTATCCGTGACGGCACGATGAACCGCGCGGATGACGGCGTCGGCGAGTCTCGCATACGCTTCTCCCGCTTGTCGCGCAGTTACGGTGCCGGAGAGGATCCGCACACCGATCAAAAACATGTATTCCAGACCGAACATGCGAATCCGTTCGAGCAAGTCCTCGTCGTAACGTGATTGAGCCAATGCCGCGCTAAAGCGTCGACCGAGTTCCGCCTCATCGGGCAAGGCCCCGAAAAAACTCGGATCTACCAAGGCGTCCATGACCTGCGGGTAGCGCGCCAATGTCTCGCCCAACCGAGGCGCAACACCCAACACCATCGTGATCAGCGCGATGAGATCCGGATTTTGCCGGAGCAGCGACAACAGTCGTGCCGCTCCGTGCAGGTTTGCGAAGAAGCGATCAAACAATAGCAGCGTGGCGCCCGGATTGTCGGTACGTGACAGGTGCCCCAGTAGCGCCGGTAAAAGAGCAGACAAGTGAGCGTGGGCAGTTTCGCCTTTGAGCGAGCGGACGTCACCGCTCAGCCAATTTCGAATAATGCTGGATGCTTCGAGGGGCGCGCGGAAACCCAATTCAGAAAGGCGGTCAAGCGTTTTGAGGTCATCCGCCTCGGGCGGAAATTCCAGTATCGGACGATCCGTCTCAGGCGCTTTTTCGAACAAGCGAGAATAGTAATCCTGGACTTTTTCGAGATGGCCGAGAAGCACCTTCGCGAAGGCGTCGCGATTAGCAAAGCCGAGAAACCGCGCAAATTTTTCCAGGTCTGATCGTTCGGCAGGCAATGTTTGCGTCTGCTCATCGTTCACCATCTGCAGACGATGTTCGACCGTGCGAAGAAAGCAGTAGGCTTCCTTCATCGCGTTGCGCGCAGCCACATCAATCCACTTGTCCTCGCACAATTTGTCCAAGGTGGTCAGCGTTTCGCGGTCGCGTAAGGACGGATTGCGGCCGCCTGCGATGAGCTGTTGGGTCTGCGCGAAAAACTCGATTTCACGAATTCCGCCGCGTCCGAGTTTTATGTTGTGGCCTTCAACGGCTATTTTGCCGTGCCCACGATATGCATTGATCTGCCGTTTCATCGCATGGACGTCCGCGACCGCTGCGAAGTCCAGATATTTGCGCCATACGAAGGGCGCGAGTTCGGCAAGGATCGCCTCGCCGGCCGCAATATCACCGGCGCAGGCGCGCGCCTTGATCATGGCGGCGCGCTCCCAGTTTTGACCTACGCTTTCGTAGTAGGTTTCCGCGGCCTTCGTGGATATTGCGATCGCGGTCGAAGCGGGATCCGGTCGCAGGCGTAAGTCGGTCCGAAACACGTAACCGTCGACGGTACGTTCCTGCAGAAGCTTCACCAGCCGCTGAGTGAGGCGAACGAAGAGCATCGACGGTTCCGCGTCCTTTGGCAGCGCAGGCGCCGTCGCGTCATAGAGAACGATGAGGTCAATATCGCTCGAGTAGTTGAGTTCACGAGCGCCCATCTTGCCCATGGCCAATACAATGTAACCGCTGCCTATCTGCGGATTGCCTTTGTCCTTCGGCACAAGGCGTCCGGCCCGCATCGCTTCGGCAAGAGCGAAACGGCTGGCGGCATCGACCGCCGTGTCGGCGAGATCACTGAGGGCGCGCGCTGCCCGCATCACTGGCCAAACACCTCCAATGTCGGCGAGAGCAATGAGCAGCGCGGCCTCGCACTTCAGACGCCGAAGCAACCGCATTGCCTCGGCTTCATCCTCGGTTGCCGCGATGTCACGGCCGTAAGCGCCCAGCGAAGCAGCGAGATACTGATCAGGGTCAGCTTGCAGGAGCCTCAGGAGGCGATCCGGATCGCGGCTTACCAAGTCCCAGAGGAACGGCGAGCTTTCGGCAAGACTTTGCAGCAGCCTATCGACCGTCGGGTAGGTAACAAGGAGCGCTCTTAGGGGCGTTTCCGGCCCAGCCGCTTCGGACAGCCATTCGGTCAGTTGTGCACGCGCCGCTTTGGCATCGATGAGCCTTGGCGCCGTAGAAATCCGCTCGGCCAACGTTGTGCCCGGGGTTCTGGCGCCTTTCGGGGCTGCCTGCTTTCGCAACGGCTTTTTTTTCGCAGGGCGCTTCATCCCGCAATCTGTACCGGCCCTCCCCTCGGCAAGGCAATGACGCTTTTGAGCCCCGGTTGGTTGTCAGCGAGAGTGAGTTCGCCGCCGTGCAGGCGGGCCACGGCTGACGCAAGACTGAGCCCAAGGCCCGACCCCGGCTGAGACCGGCTTTGCTCCAGCCTGACAAAACGCTCGACAACACGGCTGCGATCGGCCTCCGGAATACCCGGCCCGCTGTCGGCGACCGTCAGCAGGATGCGATCGCCGTCGCCTAGGGCCCGCACCACGATCTGCGCGGGTTCACCATTGCTTGCCTCGCGCGGCTGAGCGTACTTGATGGAGTTGTCGACCAAATTGGCAAGCGCCTGGCTGATGAGCTCCCGATTCCCTTTCAGCGGAGCTGGTGTGTCGGCTTCTACTTTGAGCGTCATTCCTTTTTCTTCCGCCAAGGGTTCGTAAAGGTCTCCGATATCATGAGCAATCTCCGCAGCATCAAATTCGGTCATATTCTCCCGCGCCTGGCCGGACTCCGCGCGCGCAATCATTAATAACGCATTGAACGTACGAATTAGGCCGTCCGATTCATCGATCGTATTCTCCAGCGCCGCCCGATATTCGGTTTCATTTTTTGCCGACCGTAACGCTTCCTCCGCACGATTGCGCAGACGCGTCAGCGGTGTCTTGAGATCATGCGCAATATTGTCGGAAACTTCCTTGAGCCCGCGCATCAGCGCTTCGATGCGCTCCAACATCAGATTGAGATTCTCGCCGAGACGATCGAGCTCGTCACCGGTCCCCGCAACCGGGAGCCGGCCACCCAGGTCGCCGCGCATGATCGTGCGCGTGGTCTCGGTCATGGCATCGACGCGACGCAATACGCGACGCGTGACAAAAAGCCCGCCGGCAAGACCGAGCACGATAACGAGGGCAATCGACCAGCGCCCCGCCGAGAGGACGATGGTGTAGAGACGTTCGCGCTCGTCAAGGTCGCGTCCGACGAGAAGGCGGAAGCCGCCGGGCAACTGAAAAACCCGCGCCAGTGCATGGTGTTCTGGGTGTTCGCCTGCTTCGGCTTCATCAAGTCGGCGATAGCCCGTTTCGGTCCAGCCAACATTGTCGAGCGTGCCTGGCGGCAAGGCCGTGACATTGCCGGCAAGAGACTCTCCGGCAAAGGTAGTCACCAGATAGAGGCTCGAACCTGGTCGCCGCGCCCGCGCATCGATAACGGCCACAAGTCTTCGAATCCCGCCGAGGCGATATTGTTCAGATAGCCCGGTGATCTCAGCATTGACGGTGTCTGTGATCTGTTCGGTGATCAGGCGGCGTGTATTGAGCGCAAAATAGCCAAGCAGGAACGCCGCAAACAAAGCGAACACGGTCAAATAGACGAGCGTCAGTTTGAACGTCGTGGTGCGAAATAGCTTACCGAGCGCCGTCACGTAGCATGCAACCTAAGCAGTTGAAGCAATTGGGTTCATCACATAGCAGTTTAATCGCGGCGCGGAACGGCCGGAAGTGACAAAACGTTCACGCCGGCCTGCAACCTGCTTGTATCCATCACACTCCCAATAAAAAGAGCCACCTGAAAAGGTGGCCCGCGCGCCGCGCCGGTCACGAATGCGGCCGGCACTGTGCGAATTTCTAACGGCTTACGCTGCGTTCGCCATCACGTACCATGTATCCCGCGCCACGGATCGTATGCAAAAGCGGCTGAGAGAAACCTTTATCGATTTTCGAGCGCAAGCGCGAGATATGCACGTCAATCACATTGGTCTGCGGGTCAAAATGGTAATCCCACACATTTTCCAACAGCATAGTCCGTGTCACAACCTGACCCGCATGCTGCATCAGATATTCCAGGAGACGGAATTCGCGAGGTTGGAGCGTGATTTCCTCTTCACCCCGATGTACCTGGTGTGACAGCCGATCAAGCGCGAGATCGCCGACGCGAAGTACGGTTTCTTCACTGCGGCCGACGCGACGACGCGCCAGTACCTCGACGCGAGCCAACAGTTCAGAAAATGAGTACGGCTTCGGCAGGTAATCGTCGCCTCCGGCCCGAAGTCCCTTGACCCGGTCATCGACCTGGCCGAGCGCCGAAAGTATGAGTGCCGGCGTCTCCATGCCCTTTGCACGCAACGCCCCTATGACGGACAGTCCGTCACGTTTGGGCAACATGCGGTCAACGATGAGGACATCGTACTGACCGCCAAGTGCCATGGCCAAACCGTCATCGCCGTCGGTAGCAGCGTCGGCAACATGGCCAACCTCGCGGAATGCCTTGACCAAATAGTCGGCGGCATCGCGGTCGTCTTCGATGACCAGAAGGCGCATGGTGACCCGATCCGGTTGCGCATCGGCCGTCCGGCCGAAAGGGCGCTGCCCGTTAATATCCAAAAAGGGGGGCATCGGTCACACCAATTCCAGTCAATTCCGTGACGGCGTTAATTCCCTTATTCGGTCAGTCCTCTATTCGTACGCGAGGGGGTGGCGGCGAACCGCCACCCCCTCAACGACCCCACCCCAGCGGGGGCGACGGATGCCGGGGCCGGAGCTCTTGCCGAAAACGGCGCCAACTAAAGCGCCGCTTCGGGAAATTGACGGGACGAGCATGAAGCCCGTCCCGTTGAGGGCAGGCCTACCGGCGGGGGCGACGGATGCCGGCAGGATGTCCCCAAACTCGTATCAGCCGTTGCCGAGCGGCAACGCGACGAAGCGCGTGTTGTCGCCTTTCTTCACACGCATCAGGACGCTGCGCTTGCCTTCCGTGCGGGCATTTGAAACAACCTTGCTCACGTCGGCAGGCGTCGAAACCAATTTGCCAGCGATCTCAAGGATCACATCGCCGGTGGAGAAGCCGTGGTCAGCCGCGATGCCGCCGGTATCAACACCCGTCACCACCACGCCTTCGCTGCCCGAGCCGGCAACGCGCGCAGCGGGAGCAAGCGTCAGGCCGAGCTTCCCAACATCACTTTCGCTATCGTCGGCGCTGGCGCGGGCCTCTTTCTTATTGGGCAATTCGCCGAGGGTTAGATCGACCGTCTTCTCCGAGCCCTTGTGCAGAACCGTCAGCTTGACGGAGGTCTTGGGAGCGAGGGCTCCGATCCTCTTGGCGAGATCGCGGGCGTCCTTGATCTCCTTGCCATCAACCGCCGTGATGACGTCGCCGGCCTCTATCCCCGCCTTCTGGGCCGGGCTGTTTGCCTGCGGTTCGGCGACAAGCGCGCCTTCCGCCTTCTTAAGGCCGAGGCCATCCGCGATATCCTGCGTTACCGGCTGAATTTGTACGCCGATCCAGCCACGCGTTACGGATCCGTGCTCCTTGAGCTGCGCGACAACACTATTGACCGTATCGGAAGGGATCGCAAAGGCGATGCCGACCGAGCCCCCGGATGGCGAGAAGATCGCAGTATTCACGCCAATCACATTGCCGTCCGTATCGAATGTCGGTCCGCCGGAATTGCCTTTGTTGACCGGAGCATCGATTTGGATGAAGTCGTCATAGGCACTGGCGCCGATGTCGCGCCCGCGTGCCGACACAATGCCGGCTGTGACGGTTCCGCCCAAACCAAACGGGTTACCGACCGCAAGAACCCAGTCACCAATGCGCGGCGCCTTGTCCGAAAGCTTTACGTAGGGAAACGGTCCATCTTCGACCTTGATCAGGGCAAGATCCGTCCGCGGATCAGTGCCGATCACTTTCGCCTTGTGCGT
>Ga0066903_100001246_pt1 | contig 18254 bp, 13 predicted proteins | sample PanSoiMetaGPlot1_FD_67491 | JGI IMG/M metagenome (GOLD analysis project Ga0066903, IMG submission 67491) | Tropical forest soil microbial communities from Panama analyzed to predict greenhouse gas emissions - Panama Soil - Plot 1 (version 2) | ecosystem: Environmental > Terrestrial > Soil >... | reverse complement strand
CGAGCTGCCAGCGACCGACCGCTCTCACTTTTCGTAGTCCGCCCCCGGCCAGACCAGATCGTTAAACCGATCCACCGGTTCCTTCGCCGCCCAGGCCATTCCGCGGAGCAAGAGCACGCGGTACATCGGGTCGTCGAACGTCCACGAGTAGTGGCCGGGGATCGACACGAACACCCGCCCCTTGGCCGGCTCCGTCGTCCAGAAAAGCGGCTGCGGCTCTTTGTCTTCGATCTGCGTGGCCAGGACGCGGTCCCGCGGCAATTCACCAGTCAGCGTCCAGTAGCTCTCGTCCACCAACTTCAACCGGTCGAAGTTCCGCGTGATCGGGTGCTTCGACTCCTTGTCAAACTCCAGGTCGAGCGGGCCGTGGCGATACTTGATCTTGCCCCCGCGCGAGGCCAGGCCGATGCGCTTGGCGAAGCCCGGCGCGTCCTCACGGCCGTCCACGGCCCAGTGGATGTAGACCAAACCTCCACCGCGATCAAGGAATGCGTCGATGTCCGCCGCCCGCGCCGCCGTCCAGTCGCCGTGCTGGTAGAAGACCATCAGCTCGGCCTTCTGAAACTCTTCCCGCTCCGGCCACTCCCACGCGGTCGCGAGTTCAACCTTCTCGGCAAGCTTGAACAGCTCCGCCCATGCTTTCTGCCACGCCGGATAGTCGTGCTCGCCCTTTCCGTGGTCTTTCTTGCCGGCGACCAGGACGACCCGGAGCGGGCGAATCTTGTCCGGCGGTTTCGGAGCGCCCACCAGCACGGCTTCGACATCCTTGGCCGCTCGCGGCTTCGGGCGGGCCTCCTTGGCGTCCCGCGGCATCGCGGTCGGCGGCAGATCTTTGGGTGCTGGCTGGGCGACGGCGACCAAGGCCACCACGATCGAGGCCCCCGCGGCCAGGCAAAGATTGCGTCGCATGTGTTCGCTCGGTGGACTGGAGATTGCGGACGATTGTCCTACTCGGCCGTCCCGGCGTCAACGATCCAGCTCAGCGGGCGATCTCGAACTTCTTGAACTTGCCGGTCGGCTTCTGGTCCTCGGTCTCCTCCTTGTCGATTTGCCCCTTCCAATGGTCGCGGATGGCCTTGAGGAACTTGGTGACCGCGTCCGCTTCACCTTCGACGAGAAGCTGCACTCGACCATCGGTCAGATTCTTCACCCATCCGGTCACCGGGTAGTCGCGGGCGATCATCACAGCGGTCGCGCGAAAGCCAATCCCCTGCACATTGCCCGAGTAATGGACCATGGTCGCCTTCATCGGCTTCTCCGGTTCCATGCCGTCGCCGGCTCCCAACGCCAGTGCCAAGCCGACGGCCTGATAGAGCGCGAATGGCATAGGCACCTCCTGGAGCAGCACGTGTCCCACTTGTCCAATTGATATGCGTCCGCCACCCACGCCGGATGGATTGCATTGCGACCCCCCCTCACCAGCCCTGAAATCCATTTTTCGCCAGCTGCGCCGTAAGTCCTTATGCGGTGGCCCTCTTTTGCATTGCATTGCACCTCGCGATCGATTTCTTGGATGCCGAGATCCCTTGCAGGTCCCTATGAGAGGCTCGGTTCAAGGCAGGCACGATCAACCGTAGGAATCAGCCCAGTTTTCGCAACCCCCGTCAGGATATACACTTCCCTATCCAGCGATGCCGACATGGGAGGCGATGTGTGACGCCCAAGCAAGCGATTGCCTTCGTGAAGGCTAACGGGATCGTGCTCGAGTCGGCACACGGACCCGTTCCAAACATGGCGGAGGCGATCGTCGGGGAACCGGTTCACGGAAGCTGGTGGTCGCATCCGCGGGCCAATGAGATCCTGGTCGCCACCCGTTCCGTCCGCGGCATGGCCGACGTGCTTGTATGCCGCCTGGTCGATGGGAAGGTGAGTTTCGTCCACCGACGGCTCTGGCCGGCGCTCGTGCGTCTCGCCGGGCGATTTCCAGCAGACCGGATCGCGGCCCTGCGCGAGGTCCACACGCCGACCGGGAAACACGTCGTTCAAACCATTCCCTTCCCCGAGTGGGTACCCGAAGACGTGCAGCGGACGGCCGCGGGAATGCCAGAGGAGGAAGCGTCGTCGGTCCTCTCCGCGATTCTGGCACGCCGGCAGCGCGCCGCGAAGCGCTCTCCCTCGACAGCCAGCGTGGCCTCCAGCAAGTCACCAGCCGTCGATGACCATTTCAAGGGCAAGGGTCCTGCCATACGCGCGATCTACGAGGGCTTGCTCACCGCGGTGCGCAAGTTTGGTCCGGTCGGCGAGGATCCAAAGAAAACGTCCATTCACCTCACGTGCAAGACGGCCTTCGCGGGCATCCAGGTCCGCAAGGAGTGTCTGATCCTGACGATCAAGGCGAGTGGTCCAATTGACAGTCCGCGCATCTTCAAAAGCGAACAGGCGTCCGCCCACCGGTACCATCACCAGGCGAAACTGACGGCCCCGGATGACGTGGATCCGGAGCTGCGCGGCTGGCTAAAGCAGGCGTACGAATTGTCCGGCTGACATCGGGGTCAAAAGATGATCTGTGTCCGGACGATGAATGAGTTCTGACGGTCGAGCAAGCCCGCGGGCCCGGGCCCCAGCCGGACGCGGTTGCTGAATCGGGCGTACTCCCAACTGAACTGAAAACGTACAAACTGGTTCACGTACCAGTTCACCCCTGCCAGGAACTCCGTGGCGCGCTCCGCGGTCCGCGCCGGGTCAACAAGCCGGATAGCCGCCGGATCATCCGAATCGAACTCGAGTCGCGACACGCGGCCGAGGAGTTCCCAAGCCCCGAATCCATAGTGGCCCGCGTGCGGTTCGAACGGGCTAAGCGGAATGATCGCCTGGCTCACCGAAGTTCGCTCTTCCCCTGTGAGCAGACAAGTGGCCAGGACGTAGTATCCGCGGGCATTCAGATCGACGTCGGCCGATCGGCGTCCGCTGCCGGCCGGCGCGCGGAGCACCTGCCATTCGCGGTAGTATTGAGCCAGGACCATTACCGGTCCGTAGATGTACGCCAACTCCGGGCTGCACCGAGCCCGCCGACCGTCCGGTCGGACGCCGCGAGCGAATGTAAACCACGGGACGTTCGCCGGCGTTCGCACCACGGTCGGCTGAAGCACGCCGTCGTCTTCTCCGTAAGTCCCCGCGACACCGATCTGAAGCGGCTCGACAAAATCCGGCAGGCCAAAATCGCGGAAGGGCCGGACCACGATCCGCCCGGCCGTCTCTTTGTTCGAGTCGGTGTCCTGGTCGCCGTTTTGCAGACCGTTGTAGACCGACACGCCATAATCCAGCCGGTTGCCGACCAACCCTTGCCCGTGGATCATCACGCCGACGTCGCGGGCCGGGACGAGCTGGTCGATCAGCGAGCGCTCTACCGTAGGCACGAACCGGTCCTGGATCAGCTGCTCCAGGCTGAATGGTTGCTTGAACTTGCCAGTCTCGAACTGGAATTCGTTCCAATAGTGGACGTTCAGGTAGGCGTCCTGCAGCCGCGTGTTCCCCTGCCCGAAGTCAGGTAGGAGACGGAACTCGAAGTAGCGAAGGACTGACGCCTCGATACCGAGCCGAGCCCGGCGGATCAGGAAAGTGGGGATGTCGGTGGTATCCGCGGTGTCGAGGTAGTACCGGTAATCGGTCTGAATCTGCCCGGTAATGCGCAGAAGGAACTGGTCGTCCGGGGAGCGCAAGATAAATCCGTTGTCCCACCCGGCGAAGACCGTCGGCTGCGGAGCATCGGTCGGTACTGGCGCAGGTTTGCCTTGCTCCAACCGGTGAACCGTTTCTTCCAGGCTGGCGAGGCGACCTTCCAGTGCCCGCTCGGCCGCAAACAGAGCGTCCTGGGCGACCGCGTCAGACGCTAGAAAAACGGCCACGAAGGCTGAGGCCAGTCGGGCACACAGGGCGCAGGGGTGACCGGTCACAATGCCGGTACTATCGGCACAATCGGAAACCGCTCTTCACGCCGGCCGCAACCAGGTGAAGAGAATTCAGATTGCCTCAAGTCCACGCATTATTAGTCAACGGTGCAACACAACCAAATAGACAGCCATGACCACGCCACCCGCCGCGAGGATGACCGCTACCGCGACGCCGAGCGACCAGCGTGGCGGACAGTAAGGCTCCCCACGGTCCAGGCGTCGCAGAAAGAGAAAGTGGTCGCGGGCCGCAAGCAGGTTGGCGATGACGCCGAGCACGATTAGGGCTGTCCCGAACCAAAGCGACAACCCACCCGACGGCGGGGCCGCGTTCGGGTGCAGCGGGGCGAGTTCCTGGAGGAAGAGGCCGAACCGGGCCACCACGAACCCAAACGCCATCATCGCCAGGCCGGTCCGAATCCAGGCCAAGAGCGTCCGCTCACCTGCGAGCCGGACGCGCGGGTCCTCGCCGGTCTCGGGACGTCCCTCGCTCACCTCAGACTCCACGGATCGAATTCAAGGCTTCGCGCCGGCCGCGGCGACATCTGTCACAGGTTGTCCCACGGCCGTGAGCAGGCGGAACTGTGCCCGATTGTAGTCGACAACGGACGTCAAGTATTGAAGTCGTGCCTGGTTCAATGCCTGGACAGCCAGAAGCGGTTCGAGGGCGTCGAACTGCCGCTGCGGGCCGATCATGCCGAATGATGTGGCCGACAGAACGCGGTACATCTCTTGGGCCCGTTCGGTAGCGTGCCGGGCGTCTGGCACGGCCGCCCGGCGGGCCGCCGCTGTCTTGGCGGACTCGACGACCTCAGCCGCCACCTGGGCACGAACTGCGACCGCGTTCAGCGTCGTCCGATCGCGCTCGGCCTCGCGTAGGCGGGTGTCGGCCACGTTTCCGAACCCGAGCCCGCGCAGCTCCCAGAAGAGCTGGGTGTCGAGGTCGCTACGGTTCTCCAGGTTCGGGTGGGCCCCGTTCCGCCCGCCGCCGAAGCCGCCATTGAGGTAGTTGGCCTGGAGGCGAGGGATCAGCGGCGCATACCGGGCCTGCCGCGTTCGCAGGTCCGCGGCCTCGATCTGGGCCAAAGCCGCGGCCAATTCCGGCCGCGCCCGGATCGCGACCTCGACCAGCTGTGGGGCCTGAGTCTCCGGCGGGAACAGATCGATCGGGACGACGGCCGCGTCGGCCGGCACCAGCGTCACCGCGGGATCGAGGACAAGCAGCCGGACCAATCGGGCGGACGCGGCCGCTGCTCGGGCCTCAAGTTCCTGGCGATCCACTTTTCGCAGGGCGAGTTCGGTCTCGGCGCGGGGGACGTCGGAAGCGGACTTGAGCAAGCCCTGTTTTTCCCCCGACCGGGCGGCAGTCAGGATCTGTTGATCGAGTGCCGAGATGTCGGCGTTCACTTTGAGCTGGGCGTGCGCCTGAAGCAGATCGAAATATGCGGACGCCGCGTCGTAGAGCGCAATGTTGGTTGCCGCCTGCGCGTTCGCGGCCTCCGCGGCCGCGAGCCGGCGCGCGACCAGGGGCTGGAAGTAAGCATCACCGAGGTCCACACGCAGTGCCGCCCCGCCGCCAGCGAACATGTTCTGGCGGGAAACAGTAAGCAGGTTCCCGTCTTGTTGCTGTGTCAAGCCATCGTGGCGATTGTAAATCCCCCCGACGGACAGAGTGGGGAGCTTGAGTGCGTCCGCCTGATCCACGTGGGCCAGGGCTTCGCGGACGCGCGCCTGAGCAATGGCAATGGTCGGACTGGCGGCGTTGGCCAACCGCAGGACGGTGGCCAGATCGATGGGCAATGTATTGGGTGGGAGAGGCTCGTCCTTCGGCGACGATTCCTTGGGGGCCGGCAGGGGTGGTGGTTCTGCAGTCGGTAGGCGAATTGAGGCAGCCCGGACTGTCGCAGGAGGTGATCGGTCGACGGCGAAATCAGTCGCAGGCGGTTGTGCCACGGCCGTACTGGCGGCGATAAGGCCGACGACGAGGACGCGCGTGGCGAGTCGCATCGCGATTCCTTCCGCCCAACTGCCCGTCGCCTTTCGTGCCGGGTTACCAATCCCCCGGCACCGTCTTGACTTTCACTCCGTCGCCAATCTCCAGTTGCCGGGTCAGGACGACTTCCTCCGCCCCAGTCAATTCGCGCACCGTCCCAGGTCCGGTCAGGAGCGCCACCTTGGCCAACCGGCCGTCGTTCACTTGAACCCGGACTGGTACCTGTTTCGTCGTCCCATTCTCAACCAGCATGACGTACGTCTTGCCGCCACTCCCATAGATGGCGCTGGCTGGAAGCAGGTGGGCATCGGCCACCCGATCCAGGTACACCTTCATGGTGGCCGTCATACCGGGAACGATTGGCCGGGACCGGCCACCGGTAGCCGCGTCCGGGCAGACAGCCGTCCCCTCGGACACCCCCTTGTGGAACAGCCGGCGGTGGCGTTCGGCCGCCAGCACCGCGGCGGCCGCGCCGAGGCCGTTCCCCTGCCCAATCGGGGCCATGGCCTCCGCGTACGTCTCGGCGAGACACCGATCGAACTCGGCCCTCGGGCCATTGAACACATCCACCTCGACCCGCATTGTCTTGTCCAGCCCGTCGATGACTGGGGAGTACCGCGTCACCTTGCCCTGGACCTTCAGGTCCGGGCGATCGAGGAACGTCACTTCGACATCGGTGTCGAGGCTGATGTACGGGGCGGCCACGTCCGGCAACTTCATGATCACTGTGACCAGGTCGATCCGGGCCAGGGTGACCAGCGGCTCGGTGGCCGAGGTGGTCGCGTTCTGGACGAACATGCCCGGGTCAACAGCCCGCTTGACGATTACCCCGTCGAACGGGGCGGTCAGGCGGGCGAAGTCGGCCGCGGCTGCCGACCGGTCGCGGTCCTTCTCCGCCACCGCGACGAGCGCAGCCTTCAGATCAGTATCGGTTCGCGCGGCCTCCTGGCTTGCCTCCTTTTCCAACTGGTCGGCCTTGGCCTTCTGGATGGCCACCTGCGCGGCCTCGTAAGCCGCCTCGGCCGCCAGGTAGTCGCGATCGCTCTCGTACACCACCTCGGCGGTGATCGTTCGATCGGCCTTCATGGCCTTGACCCGATCTAAGTAACCGAGCTTGAAGTCTCGGGTCGCGGCCGCTTGCTTGGCCTCCGCCACCTTCTGGGCGACAGCGGCCTTTGCCGCTTCCACCGCCGCTGCCGAGAGCCGCACTAGGGCCCGGCTCAGCCGCAACTCCTGCTGCCGCTGGCGAATGACCGCCTCCTTCTGCTCCACATCCGCGAACAGATCCGGGGAATCGATTTCGACGAGTAATTCCCCAGCGCTGACGGACTCCCCGATCTCCTTGGGTACCGCCCGGATCACGCCCGACGCCCGCGCCCGAAGTCCGGCCTGATAGAACGGCTCGACCCAGGCCACCTGCTCGTTGGCGATGCGGAAGTTCGGGTCCTTCTTCGGGTGGACCGTCCGAACCGCTGCGCGCGCCCCTTCTCCGTTGGCCGAACTCTTGTCGGCCGCTCCGGCATGCCGGGTCATTCCGCGGTAGGCCACAAGACCGATCACGATGACAAGTCCGACACCGAGGAGCGTAAATAGAACTTTGCGACGGCGAGTCATGTGTGGTTATCCGTGAAATGCACCGGCTCAGTCAGGGCGGCGTTCAGGTCGAACGCGGGCCCCTGACGGTCGCGGATGAAAAGCGAGTAGAGGGCCGGGACGACGAACAGTGTCAGTCCCGTGGCGGTGATCAGTCCGCCGACCACGGCGCGGGCCAGCGGAGTGATGGTCTCGTTCCCTTGCCCCAATCCAAGAGCCAGTGGGAAGAGGTCGAGAGACGTGGCCAGGAAGGTCATCAGGATCGGCCGGAACCGCGTGGCGGCGGCGCGGATCGCCGCCTCCTTCACCGGCACTCCGTCGTTCCGCAGTTTGTTGGCGAAATCCACGAGCAACACACCGTTCGCAACCACGATCCCGACCAGGAAGATCACGCCCATCTCCGACTGGACGTTGAGCGTGGTCCCGGTCAGGAACAGCGTGAGCAGCACCCCGATCAACCCGAGCGGCACGGTGAACATGATGATGAGCGGCCCGGCGAACGACCGGAACAAGGCGACCATGAGCAGGTAGACCAGGATGGACGCCAAAGCCAGCCCGCCGGCCAGGCTGGAGAACGACTCACGCATCCGGGAGTACTCACCCTTGAGACTCACCTGGACACCCTCGGGGACCTGCCCGTCGGTCCGCAACCCGTCGATCGCCCGGTCCACGTCGGCGGCTACCCCGCCGATGTCTCGGCCTTCGGTGTTCACCAGAACGTTCGTGACCCTCCGGAGGCTGACGTGGTTCAGCTCAACGGCGTTGGACCGCATCTCGATTTCCACGAGTGAGCTGAGCTTCACCGGCTGAGACTGGTGGGTGCCGGTGGCGTACACGTTCTTGAGCTGATCGAGCGTGAAATTCGGATCCTCGGGGTATTGGACCGCGACGAAGTACTGGTTGCCGCTCTTCGGGTCGATCCAGAAGTTGCGGGTCAGCGCCAGGCTGGAGTTCATGGCGGTGACGACTTGCACAGCGACGTCGCGGGCCGAAAGCTTGACCTTGGCCGCCTCCTGCCGGTTGACTTTGAGGATCAGGTACGGTGCGTCGTTCCGCTGAAGGACGCGGACATCGGCCGCTCCGCGGATCGCGGCCACCCGGTCGCGGACCCGCTGGCCGACCTGCGCCCGCTGCTCGGGCGTGCCGCCCTCGATCTGGATGTCGATCGGCGAGCTGGCGCCGAAGTTGAGCGCCGCGGACACCATCCCGCCGGTGTCGAACGACACGTCCAGGTCGACGAAGCGCGAGTCGGCCTGGATCGCGTGACGGAGCTGGATCGCATACTCCTGAGCGGTTTTCGTCCGGGCGTCGGTGAGTTGGATGCGAATGACCGCGTCTTGCTGGCCCGAATTGGGTGTATACGCGCTCGACCAGTCGGGGTTGAGCCCGATCTCCGAGACGACCATTTGCCGCTCGGCTTCGGGGATTTGTTCGTTGATGAACTCCTCGAGAACGCCGACGCGCTGCTCGGTGGCGTCGAGGCGCAGGTTGGAAGGACAGCGGGCCAGCAGGGTGATCTGGCCCGCATCCGTCTGGGGAAAGAACTCCTGGCCGATCAGCGGGACCAGGAGCAATGCACCGACGAGTGCGGCGGCCGCGCCGCCGAGGACGAGTCCGCGGCGGTCCATCGCTGCCCGCAAGGTGGCTTCGTAGCGGCGTGTGAGACCGGCGAGGGCCGCTTGGATGCGGTGAGCCAACTGGGCGCCGAGTCCTGGCGGGCGCGGGTCATGGCCGTTCCCGTTTGGCATCCCGCCGTTTGCAGGTGAGTGTGCGCCGTGTCCTTTGAGCATCCGCGCGCACAGGGCCGGGACGACCGTGAACGCGAGGATGTAGGAGGCGATCATCGCAAAAGCCACGGCCAACGCGAGTGGCTTGAACAGAAACCCGCCCAGGCCCGGTGTCATCGCGATTGGCGCCAGGACGATTATGGTTGAGAGCGTGGCGACGAGAACAGGCAGTGACACCTCGCTGGCGGCGTCGAATGCGGCCCGATAGCGGTTCTTTCCCAGTCCCAGGTGCCGGTGCGTGTTTTCCAGCACCACAATGGCGTTGTCGATCAGCGGGCCGATGGCGAGGAACAGACCCGATAGTGTCATCACGTTGATCGTGTTGTTGGGAGTCGCCCACAGCCCAACGATGCCGGACAAGACCGCGAGCGGCAGGACGACGACTGCGATCGCGGTCATCCGCCACTCGCCCAGGAAGACGAGAATCATGAGGGCGACGAGGAGCGCCCCAATGACCCCCTCGTGAATCAGGCTGTCGATCGCCTTGCGGACCGCGATCGTCTGATCCATGACGAAGTCGAGCTTCGTTCCCTTCGGGACGTCAAACTTCTCGATCTTCGGCAACTCTTCTTGGACCCCGCCGGCCACGGCCAGGCTGCTCGCGCCCTGCTGGCGGTAAACCGGGACGAACACCTGGCGCCGGCCGTTCACGCGCACCCGCGACTTCTGAATGTTGTAAGCGTCCTCCGCACGGCCGATGTCCTTGAGCAGAATCTGCGTGTTTGGACCGATCTTGATCGGCAAATCGTTGAAGTCTTCGACCTCAGCGAGCAGGACATTGGTGTCCAGCGCGATCTGGTCGTCGCCGACGTACACGCTACCGGGAGAGGCGATGAAGTTTCCCTCGTCCAGTGCCCGGACCACGTCCGTGGGGGCCAATCCGCGGGCCTCTAGCTTCTTCGGGTCCAGGTAGATCATGACTGCCCGGTCTTTGCCGCCGACGACGACCGGGGCAACGGCCCCACGGACCCGGCCGAGAGAGTTGCGTGTCTGGATCCGGGCCACGTCCTTGACGGTCGCTTCACCCAATTCCGGATTGCTCACAGTGATGATCCCGAGCGGCAGGGTGCCGGTCGGATCGAACGGCATGATGACCGGGGGCAAGGTGTTGGGCGGCAGGTAGGTGACCGAGTTTGAGGCGAGGGCGTTCGTCATCGTCAGGGCGGCGGTCTGTTCCACGTCGTCGCGGAAGTACAGCCGGACGACGCTGACGCCGGCCAGGGACCGGGATTCCACCTCGCGAACTCCCGGCGACTGGTTGGTCCAGCGCTCGATCCGGTCGGTGATGACGCGCTCGGTGGATTGCGCCGGCATGCCCTGGTAAAAGGTCATGACCTGGACGGCCGGGGCGTTGAACGACGGCAGGATGTCCACGGCGATGCTCATCATCGCGACGGTGCCGAGCACGACGATGAGCAACATGAGAACGATGACCGCGTGGAGATTACCCAGCGCGGCGCGGACCAGCCACATCGGAGAGGGCCTCGGCGATCTGCGAGACGGGGCGGGAGATGAGTATTGTACCCGGCCGGTGAAGCCGCTGCCAACCCTCGGCCTCGGCGGGGATTAGGTCCAAATTGCAAACGCGGCCGAACAACCTGCCCTTACCCGTCGGACCGCGACAGGTGGCCCGGGTGAAGTGGAGTCGGGCGTTCTTCCGGGAGTCGGGCCGGAGTCAGCGGTTCCTTGACCACCAGCACCGGGCACGTGGCCCGGCGGACCACCTCTTCTGCGACGCTCCCGGTTAGCCAGCGCCGCAGGCCCGATTCACCGTGTGTTCCCAGGACGATCAAGTCGCAGCCAAATTCGGCCTGCGTCCGCAGAATCGCAGTGACTAATTCTTCTTCGCTCAACACGCAATCCACGTGAATATGCGTGTCGGGTGGAAGAACGTGTCGCAATTCGTCAAAGAGTCGTCGGCGGTAAGCCTCCGGTTGATCGGCAGAAGCGCTTTCCCCGTAGGTCAGGTCTTCGGGGCCGAGCGAATCAACGACGTGCAGGAGCACCAGGCTGGCCTGATGTTCCTGCGCCAGCGACAACGCTTCCATTAGCGCCGGGCGGGATGTGTCGGTGTAGTCGGTCGGGTGAAGTATCTTTTTCGGATGCATCGTACGCCCCCAATTGGGGGACGATCGCCCGAAACGGGCTTGCGCGAGCGGGTCTATGCCAGGATGCCGCGGATTGGCTGGCCGCCCTGGTTGATCGCGACCGGTCGGCCCGTCTTGTCGGGGACCGTCATCTCCGGGTCGATCCCGAGACATTCGTAGACGGTGCAGCAAATGTCGGCCGGGCTCACGGGAAGATCTTTCACATACGCCGCCTGAGCGTCACTCGCGCCGTACATGGTCCCGCCCTTGATCCCGGCCCCGGCGAACAGGGTCCCGTAGCAGAACGTCCAGTGGTCGCGGCCGCCGTTTCCGTTGATCTTCGGCGTCCGGCCCATTTCACTGGTGACGACGACCAAAGTCTCGTCCAGCATTCCGCGGGCGTCGAGATCTTCCAAGAGGGCGGTGAACGTCTGGTCGAACCCCGGCAGCTTATTCTCCTTCAGGATCGGGAAGTTGCGCGTGTGCGTGTCCCAGGCGTCGTAGTCGATTTGGACGCGGTCCCAGAACAGGTCCCAGGTCACGTTTACGAAACGCACTCCTGCTTCGATGAGCCGGCGGGCGATGAGCGTGCTCTGGCCGAACAGAGTGCGCCCGTAGCGGTCGATCACGCGCGGATCCACACCATCGAGGTCGAACGCTTCGCGGGCCTTGGCGGAGGTCAGGAGCCCGAAGGCCCGCTGTTGCGTCCGGTCGAAGACGCCGTGGGCCGGGGATGCTTCGGCGTGACTCACGCCGTCGTCGAATTGCTTGAGGAGCGAGCGTCGCGAATTCAGCCGGTCGATTGTGACTTCGGGCAACAGCACGCTGTCCGGCAGGTGCGGTGCTCCACGGACTGTGTTTGGGTAGCCCGGCTTGGTGGCTGGCGCGTCTTTGTCCTTGAAGGGGGCACACTCGGTCGTAAGCGCATCGAAGCGCTTGCCCAGGAACCCGCCGTATGGGCCGGCGCGGCGGAACACCTGTCCCCAGCCGAGCCAGCATGGCAAGTAAACGTAATCCGGAAAGACCCCGGTCCCGGTCCGCCCTTCTTGAACTCGCAACCACTCGACCACCGAGCCCATGCTTGGCGGATCGGTTTCGCGCGGGTGCTGGTCGGGCATTGGCAGGTCGAACCCGGTGTAGCTCGGCAGGCAATTATGGCAGCCTGCCTTGTGATTCACCGAGCGGACGACCGAAGCCTTGTGCATCCACTTTGCAGTTCGCGGTAGGTGTTCGCAGATCTGCACGCCGGGCGCGCTCGTGGAGATCGGCTTGAATTCGCCGCGGACCTCGGCGGGGGCGTTCGGCTTCAGGTCCCACATGTCTTGCGTTGCCGCCCCGCCGAGCAGGTAAAGCAGGATGACGTTCTTTGCCTTGCCGGGGCGGCGATCGGCGGTCGTTTCGGCCGCGAGCAATTGTGGGAGCGAGAAACCACCAAACAGGCCGAGCGCGCCCGCCCGGAGGGTTTCGCGACGAGTCAAGCCGTCACAGCATCGACGTGGACTGCCAAGCAGGCGGAGCATCGGACCTCCGGGGAAGGAGGCAGGTGGGATGAGAGAAGTCTACTTCGAAATCGGCGGGCTATCCACCCCGAACATGTTCGGTTGCCGGTCCCCGGGCCAGGGCGTCCGTCAGGCCATCCGAATAGCGAGTTTCTGAGCGCCCGCTAGGCACCGAGTATGATCCCGGCGGGCGCGGTATACTCAACTCCATGTCACGGAATCTCGCAATTCGCTGCTTATTCATCCTTGGCGTCGCCCTGGCAATCGCTGCTCCGGCGTGGGCACTCGATCCGGAATCTCGGTCGCCGTATCAGCTCCGCGTGGTCGTCCGCACCGGCGATCATCCGACGCTCACTCGTCACTTCCGAGCAGAGGTGACCCGCAATGTCGCCAGTGCCCTTCAGGCCGCCCTTGGCCCGATCGGTTCGGTGGAGGCGATTGACCTCAATGAGGCGCCTGCTGAAAAGCGCGATGCAATCATCAGCCTGGTGGAAGAAAAGGGCCTCGAGGCACTCGACGGGGTCAATGCCGCCACGGGCAGCAAGACACACTTCGTGTTCGTAGACTTCGCGGACGGGAAGTACGAGATCCGCACCCGCCAGCACGACGGCACGACCGGGTTCGTTACGCCGATGGTTCGAAAGACGGTCCACGGCGATCGCGGATTTGTCGGCCGACTCGCTGGCCTCGCCGTCGGCCAGGATTTCGGCGTGGTCGGCACGTTCGATCCAACTGGGCCGCAGGTCAGCGTGATCCTGAAAGGCGGCGAACTGGGCCCTATGGACGCGTGGGTCAAGAAGGGGGAAGTGTTTGCGATCGTCCAGATGAACGAGGTTCGGCGTTCGAGCGCGCGGCCAAGCAAGGAGAAAGGAAAGAGCGAGGCAGCCCCGTTGTCCGGCACACTCGGTACGCGAGCGGACGGTGCACTGCTTCAGGTCGTCGAGGCCCCACGGAACGGCGTGTGCGTCTGCAAACTCTACAACCGCTACCGCAGTCTGCCGCAGAACGCCGGCTTCCTCGGTTACCGATGCGTGAAGCTTGGCACCGGCGAAGGACAGCTTCGGCTGCAACTGACCGACGCGACCGGCAATCCGATCCGCGGCGACACGGTCCAGCCGCGGGCCGGGACCGAGGAATTCCCATCCGCGGACAACCCGCGAAAGCGAGAGGAGATGAAGTTCTCCAGCGGGGTCTACACGTCCGCGGAGCCGTTCAAACACATCGCCTTCGTCATGGTCCGGGCCGGGGAAGTACCCATCGCCCGCATTCCGGTGGAGATCTATCCCGACCAGGTGGCAGTGCGCCGAGTCAACCTGGCGGACAAGATTCCCTCGGCCGTCGAGGCCGCGGCGTCGGACCTCTTGGAGCGAGTCCGCAATGCCCGCGTCATTCAGGCACGTGCATTCGAAGACCTTTCGTCCCTCCAGAAGAAGGACAAGCCAAGGGCGCTCGATTACGGCAACGCGGCCTATGAATCCTTGTCCAAGGAGGCGGACGTTTTGCGGGCCGATCTGGCGCGGATGAAGGAGCGGTTCACGGCGGATGCCGGGATGTTTGATCCGTGCGAAGTGGAACTCCGCACACTCGACTCGAAGACCCAGACCCTGCGAACGCATCTGGCGAAGCTGAAGGATGTCATCAAAGTCGAGAACGACCCGGCGACGGCCGTGGCCCGCAAGGGCCTGGAAGGGCTGGTCCTCGAGGCGGCCACCGCCGCCAAGAACCTGGACTACGATCAGGCCATCGCGAAATACGAAGAGGCGCTGAAGAATGCGGGGCTCAGCCCTGCGGACAAGGAGAACATCGAGAAGCTACTCGACGAAATGAAGAAGAAGTGGGAGACGAAAGACTCCGAGCACATTGCGGCGCGGAAATTCGTTTACGAGACGTGGGCCAAGCTGGAGAACCCACCGGACGTGAAGGACGCCATCCCGGAGGCCCGCCGAGCGGTGGCAAAACTCAAGGCGGTCGGGGACAAGATCACACTGCAAAAGATGTACGACGTGACGCCCGCGATGCTCCAGCGGTACCGGACAAGCTTAGAAAAACTCGTGGACGAGGCCGAGGGCGATCCCGACAAGCTCTCAGCACTCGAAGGCTACAAGAAGGTGAACAAGGACCTGGAAGAACTCATGAAGGATGTAGTTGGCGAGATCGGTGCCGAGGCCGGTAAGTAGTCGTCCAGCGGTGGCAACTTCGTTAACCTTTTCCTCCCGCCATCACAATCTCCGCCGGGTCGGCGTCACGCATCTTGTTCGCCTCATCCACGAACACCACGGTGGGCTCGTATTTCTTCGCCTTGCGCCCGCTCATGACCGTGTACGTGGCGACAATCACCAGGTCGCCGGGCTTGACCAAGTGAGCCCCTGCCCCGTTCACGCACACCTGTCCCGAACCCGCAGGCGCCGGCAGAGCATAGGTCACCAGCCGGGCTCCATTGCTCACGTCCCAAACGTGGATCTGTTCGTGGGGCAGAATGTTTGCCGCCTCGAGTAAGTCGGAGTCCACTGTCAGGCTTCCCTCGTAATTGAGGTTTGCCCCCGTCACCGTGGCCCGGTGGATCTTCGACTTGAACATCATTCGCTGCATGGCTGCGTCCCGGTCGTATGGGCGTGTGGACTTGCGACACCATCATTCTACAGCAGCAAGGAATGGCGCCCGCTTTTCGCGTGCATCCGGGGCCGCCGTCCGATAGGGTGATTCGGGTCTCCGAAGCCCACCACAGATGGCCATCATGAACACCCTCTTTCTTCTGCTCACCATCGGCGCCGATCCAGTCGCGGCGGACGTCGTCATCAAGAACGCGACTATCCACGACGGGACCGGGAAAGCCGGATACCTGGGCGACGTCGCGATTGCGGGCGACAAGATCGTCGCGGTCGACAAGGTACAGGTCGCGGGCCGCCCGCGCGTCATCGACGGTACTGGTCTCGTCGTTGCGCCCGGGTTCATCGATTTACACACCCATTGCGACTCCGCGGACACCGGCGTCACGTCCGCGAGCGGGCGGCCGAACAAGTGCTACGTGATGCAAGGGGTCACCTCCGTCGTTACCGGCAACTGTGGGTCGGGCCCGGTGGACGTGAAGGGGTTCTACAGCAAGTTGGAGAAGGACGGCGTCGGCACGAACGTAGCGCACCTTGTCCCGCACAACTCGGTCCGGACACGCGTCATGGGGAACGCCAACCGGACACCCACCGCGGACGAGTTGAAGAAGATGGAAGAACTTGTGGACGCCGGCATGCGCGACGGCGCCTGGGGAATGGCGACCGGGCTGATATACACCCCCGGCACCTATGCCGACACCGGCGAGATCATTGCACTGGCGAAGATCGCGGCGAAGTATCACGGCATCTACGCCAGCCATATCCGCCACGAGGACGTGCGCCTCATCGAGGGGATCGAGGAAGCGCTCAAGGTCGGCCGCGAGGCCAGGTTGCCGGTGCACATCTCGCACATCAAGGCGAGCGGAAAGAAAGCCTGGGGACTGTCGGGCGATGCTATTGCCGTGATCCGCAAGGCGGTCGCGGCCGGTCAGCCGGTGACCGCGGACCAGTATCCGTACATTGCGTCGAGCACGTCGCTCGCCGCAACTGTCGTTCCGACCCGCTACCGCGACGGGACCAGCAAGGAGTACAAGGCGCGGCTAGACGACCCGGAGAAAGGCCCGCAGATTCGCAAAGCCGTCGAATCGGCGCTCGGCGGCCGGGATGGAGGCAAGGGGATCATGATCGCCCGCTACAAGCCGAACCCGAGGTGGCAGGGCAAGAGCATCGCGGCCATTGCCGAGACGGAGAAGAAGGAGCCCGCGGACATCGTCATGGAGATCGAGAAGGCCGGCGGGGCCTCAATCGTCAACTTCGGCATGTCGGAAGAGGACGTGCGGCTGTACATGAAGCAGCCGTGGGTGGCGACCGCGTCGGACGGCAGTTCGCAGGTGCCGGGCGACACCGTGCCCCACCCGCGGAGTTACGGCACCTTTCCGCGCAAGATCGGCCGCTACACAATCGATGACGGCGTGATGCCCCTCGAACAGGCCATCCGATCCGCGAGCGGATTGCCGGCCGACATCCTTCAACTCACCGATCGTGGGTACTTGAAGCCGGGCCAATCCGCCGATGTCGTCGTGTTCGACCCGAAGGCGTATCGCGACACGGCCACCTTCGAAAAGCCGCACCAGTACGCGGCGGGGGTGAAGTACCTCTTCGTCAACGGAAAGGCTGCGATCGACGGCGGGGAATACAAGGAAGGCGTCCTCGCCGGGAAACCGTTGAGGAAACAATGACCCCCAGTAGCGAATCCGCAGTGTTTGGCGAACGAAAGCAATTCCATCGCCCGATCACTCGCCGGGTTCTGAGGTGACAAAGCTAAGGCGCCACGCGCGCGCGGGTTTGGCGCCTTAGCTCGTTTAAATCGACGCATCTTCTTTGGGCGACAGAACTAAGGTCGAAAACCGAGTTGCCAACATATGGTGCGCAGAACCGCGCAAATGGCGCAAATCACCCGGCGGCCGTGCAGACCGGCTGCGCGGACTCTATCTCGCGGCTGACGCGGGCCGATTCGCCCGTAAGCCCGGTAATTGGGGTAACTTCTCAGCGTTGTGCGACTGCGGCAAATCCGAAACATTCCGAACGCTGGTAAGGCCGGTCATATCGGGAGAAGGCGGTAGACGATACCTGACCGCGAGGACAAGTATCCGCCGCGTCAACGGTCCGAGTGCGCCGGCCGGCACAACCCGGTCGCGCGGCCTTTGGATCCTCGATGTGAGGGCATGCGCATGATCCGGCGAAAGATCTGGGCGACCGCCACCTGTTGCCTGGCCATCGTCGCGGCCGCGAAGGCGCAGACCAGCGCCCCCAAGGCCACGCTCGGCGCTCCACAGCCCGATGCGCCCGGCTACGTCGCCCGCGGCGCCGCCCCGAACCCGGGCTACCCCACATTCGTCCCGCGGAATTACGTCGCCCCGACGCCGCCGACGTATGCGGCACCACCCGCGCCGGCGTTGCTGCCGAAGTCCGCGGACCCGACACCGCCGATGGCGCCACCTCCGTCTACGTTCGCCGACCCGGCCGCGAAGCTGGTCCCGATGGACGTGAAGGCGCCCGCGACCCTCGGCCCAGTGGCGAGCGTGGTCGAGAACAGCGCGTTCGCCGTTGATACCGTCCCCGCGACGCCGCCGGCGACGGCGACGCCGGCCGTGGTATCGCCAATCCCCGGAGCGCCGATGGGCTGTGGCCCGACCGGCTGTGCCCCGTACCTGGATGAGACCTGCGGCGCCATGCCCACGTGCTGGTTCTCCGCTGAGTACCTCAAGTGGCAATTGAAGGGTGTAAAGCCCATTCCGCTCATCACGACAGCGCCGGCGGGCGCGCCCGGCACACTTGACGACTCCCGGACGACCGTGCTCT
>Ga0066903_100001245_pt1 | contig 18256 bp, 15 predicted proteins | sample PanSoiMetaGPlot1_FD_67491 | JGI IMG/M metagenome (GOLD analysis project Ga0066903, IMG submission 67491) | Tropical forest soil microbial communities from Panama analyzed to predict greenhouse gas emissions - Panama Soil - Plot 1 (version 2) | ecosystem: Environmental > Terrestrial > Soil >... | reverse complement strand
AGCTGCAGGCTGTCGATCCAGCTCGTCTCGAGCCGGCCCGACCACTCGATGTCCCAGGGCCCCATTCGCTACCCCAGCGCCGATACGAGGGCCTCGCCCACTTCGGTCGTCGAGGCGGTCCCGCCCAGGTCGGCGGTCAGCACCCGACCGTCCTCGCACACCGCGTCGATCGCGCGCTCCACGCGCTCGGCCTGGACGGGGTGTCCGAGGTGGCGCAGCATCAGCGCCGCCGACCAGACGGCGCCGATCGGGTTGGCCCGGCTCCGGCCGGCGATGTCGGGCGCCGAGCCGTGGACGGGCTCGAACATCGATGGCCCGCGGCCGTCGACACTGAGGTTGCCGCTCGCGGCGAGGCCGAGGCTGCCCTGGAGGGCGGCGCCCAGGTCGGTCAGGATGTCCGCGAACAGGTTGGAGCCGATGACGACGTCGACCGTGTCCGGCCGCAGCACCATGCGCGCGGCCATCGCGTCGACGTGGACGCGCTCCACCTGCACGTCCGGGTACTGGCGGGCCAGTGCGGCGATCACCTCGTCCCAGAGCACGTAGGCATAGCGGCTCGCGTTGGACTTGGTCACGCTGATGAGCCGTCGCCGTCGCTCGAGGGCGCGGGCGAACGCGTAGCGGGCGCAGCGCTCGATCGCGCGACGGGTGAAGACCGGCACCTCAACCGCAAGCTCGGCGTCGGTCCCGACGTGCACGCGGCCGCCCGTGCCCGAGTACTCGCCCTCGGTGTTCTCCCGGACGAACAGCATGTCGACCTCATCCGGGCCCCGGCCGGCGAGGGGGCCGCGCACGCCGGGCGGGAGGCGCACCGGCCGCAGGTTGACGTACTGCTCGAACGTCTTGCGGATCGGCAGCAGGCACTCCCACAGGCTGACGTGGTCGGGCACCGTCGGCCACCCCACGGCCCCGAGGTAGATCGCGTCGTACCCGGCGAGGGTGGCGAGCGCATCCTCGGGCATCATCCGTCCGGTGCGGGCGTGGAAGTCGCAGCCCCACGGCAGCTCGTCGAACGTGAACGGGACGTCGAGGGCGCTCAGCACCCGGATGCCGACGGGAACGACTTCCTTGCCGACGCCGTCGCCGGGGATGACCGCGATGCGGTGCGACATGGCGCAAAAGGTACTGGACTCGCTCGCTGAACAGGTTCGATCGGATGCGAGCGTTCGACGTTCAGCGCAGGAAGTCGACGAGCTCCTCCTGCCCGTCCCACACAACGGTCGTCTCGGCCGGTCGTGTCCGGGCCACCACGCGGCCATCGCGCAGGACCAGCCGGCGCCGTGGCAGCAGGCGCAGCGCGTCCATCTCGCTCGGCGCATCGAACACGACCAGGCTCGCCGGCGCTCCCTCCGCCAGCCCGTAGCCTTCCAGACCGAGCGCCTGCGCCGGGTTCACGGTGATCATTTCGACCAGCTGCTTCAGCTCCTCGGCGCCGGACATGTGTCCGTAGTGGGCGAGCACGAAGGCGGCCTGGAGCGGGTCGCCCTGCCCGAGCGGGTACCACGGATCCATCACGGAGTCGTGGCCGATGCAGACGTTGACCCCCGCTGCCATCAGGTCCTTGACGCGCGTGTGCCCGCGCCGCACCGGGAACGAGTCGAACCGGCCCTGCAGGACCGAGTTGTCGAGCGGGTTGGTGACCATGTGCATCCCGGCCCGCGCGATGTTCCGAATCACGCGATACGCGTACGCGTTGTTGTAGGAATGCATCGCGGTCGTGTGGCTGGCGGTCACCCGCCCCGCCATCCCCAATCGAATCGTCTCGGCGGCCATCACCTCGACGAACCGCGAGTGGTCGTCGTCCGTCTCGTCGCAGTGGATGTCGACACGCAGCCCGTGCTCCGCCGCGAGCGCGAAGGCCAGCTTCACGGACTCGACGCCCATCTCGCGGGTGAGCTCGAAGTGCGGGATGCCGCCGACCACGTCGGCGCCGAGCTCGACCGCGCGCCGCATCAAATCGACGCCGCCCTCGAACGAGAGGATGCCCTGCTGCGGGAACGCCACCAGCTGCACGTTCATCTGGCCGCCGATCTCCTCGCGCAGCTCGACCAGGGCGCGCAGCGCCCGGAGCTCCGGGTCGCACACGTCGACGTGGCTGCGCACGTGCTGGACCCCGCACGCGAGCTGCCAGCGCAGCACGCGCCCGACGCGCGCCTTCACGTCGTCGACGGTCAGGCTCCTCACCCGCTCGGCCCAGATCGCGATGCCCTCGAACAGCGAGCCGGACACGTTGGGGCGCGGTTCGCCGACGGTCAGCACGGCATCGAGGTGGACGTGCGGCTCCACGAGCGGCGGCGTGACGAGCGCACCATCGAGGTGGAGCACTTCGCGCGCGTCCGGCTCCGGCGCGACCAGCCGGCCTTCGCGTATGCCGAGGTCGCGCAGGCCCTCGGCTCCGAGCACCCGTGCATCTCGCAGCAGCAGATCCAGCATGTCCGCTGCACTCTACCCGCCGCAGTCGCTGAGACAGAGATCCCTCCCCCCCAGCGGGGGAGGAGGGCCCCCCAGGGCCCGGAGGGGGGGTCGCTGAGACAGAGCTCCCTCCCCCCCAGCGGGGGAGGAGGGCCCGAGGGCCCGGAGGGGGGGTCGCTGAGACAGAGCTCCCTCCCCCTAGCGGGCGAGGAGGCCCCCGGGGTCCGGAGGGTTCTGGTTAGAATGACCATTACAAGAGGAGGTGTAATGGCAACGAGCGACTCCGCGATCAATGCCACAGACGTCCCCGTCCGCGAGGGCGAGTACGGCGACCGCGTCGTCGCGGTCGAGCCGGGCGGGATCGAGTACATCCCCGAACACGAGCGCCACGGCAGTCCGATCAAACTGTTCTGGACGTGGATGTCGGCGAACATGGAGTTCGCGACGATCTTCGTCGGCTTCCTTCCCGTGGCGTTCTTCGGCATGGGCTTCTGGGATGCCGCCCTGGCCCTGGTCCTGGGCACCGCGCTGGGGTCGCTGACGCACGCGATCCTCTCCAGCTGGGGCCCGAAGTTCGGCGTGCCCCAGATGGTCCAGTCACGCGGCGCCTTCGGCTACCTCGGCAACCTGCTCCCGGCGGGGCTGAACACGTTCACCGCGACGGTGGGCTGGTTCATCGTCAACAGCGTCGCCGGCGCGTTCGCACTGATCAGCCTGTTCGGGCCGCTGCTGCACTGGTTCACCCTGCCGTTCTGGCTGGCGTTCCTGATCATCGTGGCGGCGCAGGTGGTGATCGCGTTCGCGGGCCACAACCTCGTGCACGAGTTCGAGAAGTACGCCTTCCCCTACCTCGCCATCGTCTTCGGGGTAGCGGCCATCCTGATCTTCGGTCAGGCGCACTTCGCCCAGGGCATCAACGGCAAGGTGCAGGGACCGCTGGGCGAGACCGGCGCGTTCACGCTCACGTTCACCGCCGCGTTCGGCTACGCGGTGGGATGGAATCCGTACGCGTCCGACTACACGCGGTACCTGCCGTCGAATACGAACCGCCTGCTGACCGGCCTGTGGGCCGGGCTCGGCGTGTTCGTCTCCTGCGCGATCCTGGAGGTGATGGGCGCCGCGGTCGTGACCATCCCCTCGACCGCCGGCCTGAGCAACCCGACGGACCAGCTGATCAAGCCGCTGCCCGGCGTTCTCGCCGGCCTGGTCCTGCTGGGCGTGGCGCTGGGCGCGGTGACGGCCAACGTCATCAACGTCTACAGCGGCGCGATCTCGTTCCTCACGCTCGGCGTTCGGCTCCCGCTCCGCATCCGGCGGGCGGCGGTCGCGCTCGGCGCCGGCGTCGTCGGCTACATCGTCGGCGTCGTGCTCGAGAGCCGGGTCGGCCCGGGCAGCGGCTACGAGAACTTCCTGCTGCTGATCAGCTACTGGATCGCGCCGTTCCTGGCAGTGGTGCTCGTCGACTACTGGATCCGCGGCGGCAGCTACGAGGAGCGCGAGTTCTTCGACACGCACCACCTGCCGTGGAGGGGCCTGGTGGCCATGGTCGCCGGCATCGTGGCGTCGTTCCCCTTCTGGAACAACGCGATCATCACCGGCCCGGTACCCAGGGCGAATCCGGCCTTCGGCGACATCACGTTCGTCGTCGGCTTCGCGGTGACGGCCGTCGTGTACTGGGCGCTCGCCGCGCTGGCCGGCCAGCGGAGCCGCTCCGCCGCGGCAGCCTGAGCAGCACACGGACGAGGCTAGAGCGCGAGCGCTCGCTCGGCGGCGTCGGCGACCAGCCGGCCGATGGCCAGCGACGACGTCGCCGCCGGCGAGGGCGCGTTGCGGACGTGCAGGATGCGGTCGCCCTGCACGTCCACGACGAAGTCGTCCACCAGCGTGCCCGCGGGGTCGAGCGCCTGCGCGCGCACGCCTGACGGTCCCGGCACCAGGTCGGCCAGTTCGGTGTCGGGCAGGTAGCGCCGCACCGACCGCCAGAACGCGCGCTTCGACCAGTCGCGCCACATCTCCACCGCGCCCATCCGCCAGTAGCGGCGCGCCAGCCGCCGGAACCCGCGGTTGGCCAGGACCTCAGCGAGGTCGCGTGCGCGCACGTGGCGCCGGCGATAGCCCTCACGGGCGAACGCGAGCACGGCGTTCGGCCCCAGCCAGACCTCGCCGGTGCGGATGCGGCGCGTCGCGTGCACGCCCAGGAACGGGAATGCGGGATCCGGGACGGGATAGATCAGGTTCCTGCTCAGGTGCCGCGCCTCCGGGCGGAGCTGCCAGTAATCGCCGCGGAACGGCACCACGCGCGGCTCCCGTACCCCCTCCGAGAGCGCCGCGACGCGGTCTGCGTGCAGCCCTGCGCACGTCAGCACGCGGCGCGTCTCCAGCTCGCCCGCCGTGGTCTCCAGCACGACCCGGTCGGCCAGGCGGCGCAGGCCGACCAGTTCGCGCCCGGTGTGGACCTCGCCGCCGACGTCCCGGACGTCTCGCGCATAGCTCGCCGCGACCTGCGAGAAGTCGACGATACCGGTGCACGGTGACCACAGCGCACGGATGCCGGCGCAGTGCGGCTCGATCTCGCGCAGACGCTCCGGACCGATCACCTCCAGACCCTCGACGCCGTTTGCCAGACCGCGCTCGTACAGGTACTGCAGCCTTCCCAGCTCGGACTCGTCGGTGGCCACGATGACCTTGCCGCACCGCTCCGTCGGAATGCCGTTGGCGTCGCAATACGCGTACAGCTCGCGTGCACCAGCGACGCACAGCCGTGCCTTGAGGGAACCTGGCGCATAGTAGATTCCGGAGTGGATGACGCCGCTGTTGTGGCCCGTCTGATGTGCTCCGACGCGCGCCTCCTTGTCGACGAGCGCCAGCCGCAGACCGGGGTGCCGGCGAAGCAGCTCGCGTGCGCTGGCGAGCCCGACGATGCCGGCTCCGACCACCACGACGTCGTAGGTCGCATGCTCCGACACGCCCGGAATCGTAGGCCGTCCAGGGCTTCGGGCACCACGAGGACTGGGGCATTTTGCCCGGGTTACAAGTCGCGGGATATCTGACAGACTCGATTTGTGCGCCAGCCGCGGCTCCTGCAGGGGCTGCCTCCCGAGGAGCATCGAAAGCTCATCGAGCGGGCGAAGGTGCGCTCCTACGACACCGGCGACATCGTGTTCCAGGAGGGTGACCCCGCCGACTCGTTCCACGTCGTCCTGGATGGGCGCCTCGCGATGACCGTGACGAGCGCCGACGGACGCGAGCTCACCGCGGCGATCATCGAGCGCGACGACGTGTTCGGTGAGCTAGCGCTGCTGACGGTGGAGGGCCAGCGGCGCGCGACCGTTCGTGCGCTCGAGCCGGCCGAGACGATGGTCATCTACCGGAGCGACTTCGACCACCTTCGGCAGCGTCACCGTGCGTTCTCCGAGCTGCTCGTCGACATCCTCACCCTGCGCGTGCTCCGGTTGTCCGTGCAGCTGGAAGAGGCGCTGTACCTGCCGGTGCAGACGCGCATCCTTCGGCGCCTGGTCGAGCTTGCCCGCAGCTACGGCAGCGGCCGAGAGCCGGCGGTGATCCCGCTCACGCAGGAGGACATCGCCGGCCTCGCGGGCACCGCCAGGGCGACCGTCAACCGCATCCTGCGCGCGGAGCGCAACCGGGGCACCGTCAGCCTCGAGAAGCGACGGATCACGGTGCTCGACCTGGACTCGCTCGTCAAGCGCGCACGACTGGTTCGCGGCACCGTCGACGTGCGACTCGGCTGACGCCCCGAAATTCCGAGCCACGAACTTATCAGCTCCTTAATCAACCATTAGGAGTGCATGGCGGCGCTTGAGGCGCCGCCTGGCCGCTGCTAGCGTGCTGGACAAGCCGGCGGACCCGGTCGGTCGCTGGCGCCCAGTCGCATGGCGAGGAGGGGCCATGAACTTCCGCTGTCAGCCGGTGCGCCTGGCCCGGCTGACAGCTGGGCTCGGTCTCGCGCTGGCGCTCACCGGCGCCGCGACCACGACGGCGCTGGCGCACGCCACCCTGATCTCGTCCAACCCCGGCAACGGCGCCGTGCTCGCGTCATCGCCCGGCCAGGTGCAGCTGCAGTTCGACGTGCCCGTCAACCCGCGGCTCAGCCAGGTCGAGGTCGAGGACCGGAACGGCAACCAGGCGCTCGCGCCGACGATCGAGCCGCTGCCCGGCGTCAGCAGCACGCTGACCATCGACCTTCCGCCGTTGCGGCCGGGCGTGTACCAGCTCGTGTTCCAGGCGCGCGACGACACCGACCTCCACCTGACGGCGGGGACCATCGTCTTCGGTGTGGGCCAGGCCGCCGACCTCCAGGTGCCCGCCACGGTGACACCGGCGCCGTCCTACCTGGAGACCGGCATCCGGTGGCTGGAGCTGGCGGGGACCTGCCTGCTCGTCGGCATGGTGACCGTCTGGCTGGGCATCCTGCCGGCGGTCGGTCGTCGCCGGTCGCTCTCGGTCTCAACGCGGCACCGCCTGCTGACCATCGCGACGATCGGCTACGTGGCTTTCCTGGTCGGCAAGGCCGGGCAGCTCGTGCTGGCCGCCGGTGGCCTCCTCCCCGCCGACGCCACTTCCTGGCCGGGCGCCATGTGGACCGCCCTGAGCGCGGGTCGCTTCGGCCTGCTCTGGCTGGCCGGGATGACCTGCGCCGCGATCGTGCTGGTCGCGGTCCGCTGCGCGCTCGCGCGCCCGGGGGCGCGGCTGCTCGGCGGCGCGCTTCTGGCGGCGACGATCGCCCTGCTGGTGGTGTCGACCGCCACCAGCCACGGCGCCAACCAGGACGGCCCGGACCCGCCATTGATCGCGGTGCGGGTGATCCACCTGGGAGCGGCCGGCATCTGGGTGGGCGGGCTCACCGTGATCGTCTTCCTCTTCGCCGGGGCGCTGCGGGGCGGTTCCCCGGAGGCGCCGGCCGCGCTGGTGGCGTTTCGGCGCTTCACCGGGCTCGCCTTCATCGCCGTCGGGCTCCTCACCGTGAGCGGGCTGCTTCTGGTGGGCCGCGGCGTCGCCTCCGCGTCGCAGCTGACGACGACCACGTACGGGCTCACGCTGGTGGCCAAGCTGATCGCAGGCGCCGCAGCCATCGGGTTCGGGATCCGGCACACGCTCCTCCTCAGCCCGCCGCGAGGGGGCGGCGTGGGGGGACCGGTCAAGCTCGCCAGGTCGGTGCCGTTCGAGGTCGGCGCCATGCTCGTGGTGCTCTGGGGCGCGGCCGCGCTGGGCGCCACCGCCCCGGCTCCGCCCGCAGGCACGGCGCCCTCGGTCGGGCCGGCGCTCGTGGCGGACACCACCTCCCAGGTCGGCGACCTGCTGGTCCACACGCAGATGGAGCCCGGGCAGCCGGGGCCGAACAGGCTGTCCATCGCGATCCGCGCCGCGGCTGCCCCGGGTCCCGCCGTGACCGCGGTGCAGGCGACGCTGATGCAGCGCGGGCATCCGCCTGAGACGCTGCTCGGGCGGCCGACCAGTGCCGGCGGCTATGAGTTCCCGCCCGCAGAGGTGGTGGCGACGGGCGCTCTGGACGTCGACGTCACGATCACCCGCGCCGACGGCACGCAGGACCGCACCGAGTGCGCCTGGACGGTGTCGCCACCCCCGCCCGCCGCGCCACCAGGCCTGCCGGCCACGCCCTGGGCGCCGCTGCTGGACACTCTGGCCATTGGCCTGGCGCTGGCCCTGGCAGGCGGCGTGAGCACGGTGCTCGTGATGGGCCGCCTGCGCAGGGCGCTGGCCAGGTAATTCCCCCCTGGAGGCTAGATCGCGAAGAAGAGGCCGCGGACGCGGTGGATGACGTCCTCGTCACCGCGAGCGCAGCCGCCCGGGAATCGCTGGTAGGCCGACAGCACGAAGTCGGACGGATCGAATTCGAACACCGCCTCGCAGCCGGCGAAGTCGCCCTCCTCCGGCTGGGCGGACCACTGGCCGTCCTTGACGGTGACCCGCCACTTCCCGCCCCATTCGCTCGAGACGTCGAGGCCGTAGACCGTGTCCACACCGGCCGCCGACGCGGCGTCGACCGTGTACTGGAAGAGCACGAACATGTACGGGATCAGGACGCCGGCCGTGCGCTCGTCGAGCTTACGCAGCTTCTCGCCCAGCCCGTACCGGATGTCCCAGGTGTGAACGCCGTAGTCGATGACCTGGAACGCGGGATAGAAGAACGTCGGCAGCGGACCCATGTACGGGTGGTTGACCAGGAAGTTGCTCCAGTCGTTCTCGCTGAGCGCGTCGAAGATGCCGAACATGCGCTCGGAGCCGGTCTTCAGCCGCGCGATCACCTCGTCCCGGGGATAGGCGCGGAACGCCTGGGCGTGCTCGTTGAGCAGGTTGGCCATGGCCGGCAGACCCAGCGGATCCGGGGCCGTCTCGCCCTTGAGGGCCATGTCCCAGCGGCTCAGGTAGCCCTCGGTCACGTCGATCATGTGGCCGACGACGTCGCGCACCTCCCACTCGCTGCAGCGGGTCTGGACCTCCCAGTTGGCGGGGTCGTCGATGAGGTCGTAGAAGGCCTGCCGCTCGGTCTTGACGACGTCGAGAACGAGGGGCTTGGCCTCGTACGACATCGTGTTGACGGGCTGGCTGATCGTGCCCATGACAGCATCCTCCGATCGTTCAACGCTCTGCGCCGTCTCGCTCCTGTCCGGTGCCGGCCGCGGCGACCAGCCGGCTCATGATGTCCCGCACGTGCTCGAGCTCCTCGCGGTCGACGGTGTGCCCGAGGTCGGCGTAGAGGACCGCTGTCGCCTCGGCACCCAGGCCGCGCAGCACCTCGGCAGCGTGGTGCACCCGATACGCCGGGATGTGCGGGTCGTGGTCGCTGCAGCCAAGGAACACCGGCGTGCCGGCGAGCGACCCGTGGTCGTCTCGCGGCGCGCCGTCGGGCCCGATCACGCCGCCGCTCAGGCCGACCACACCGCCGTACCGGCGTGCGTTGCGGGCCGCGTACTCCAGCGTCAGGCAGGCGCCCTGCGAGAACCCGAGCAGGACGACTCGCTCGGGCGGCAGCCCGGCGGCGTCCAGGCGGTCCAGCAGACCGGCCACCACGTCCAGCGCGGACGAGAGCCAGGGCTCGTTGCTCTCGATCGGCGCTCTGAACGAGTTCGGATACCAGGTGCCGCCGGCAGCCTGCGGGGCCAGGAAGGCCCAGCCCGCCATCTGCAGCTCGGGCACCAGGGTGAGGATGTCCTGGGCACTGGCGCCGCGCCCGTGCAGCATCGCCATCGCGGCCGCGGCGCGCTCCAGCGGCTCCCCCGCCGCCAGCACCGGCAGTCCGGCGTGCGGCCCTCCCCCGCTCACCGGGCCGGGACCGTGAACGGCGGCAGGCGCTGCTCGAGCTCGGAACGAAGCGGCTCCAGGCGGGGCGGCAGCCGCAGCGCGGTTCCCAGGTGCGCCGCCGGCTCGTCGAACGTGAACCCGGGCACATCGGTCGCGATCTCGAAGAGCACGCCGCCCGGCTCGCGGAAGTAGATCGAGTGAAAGTACTGCCGGTCCAGCACCGGCGTTACGTCGAAACCGGCCTCGGCAAGGAGGTCACGCCAGGTCAGCTGCGTGGCGTCGTCCGGCGTGCGCCAGGCGACGTGGTGCACGGTCCCCGCGGCCGTCACGCCTGGCGGCGCATCGGGCAGCGAGCGCAGGTCGACCACGCCGGCCGCGTCTCCGGTCTCGAACCGCGCGCGCTCCGCCGTCGCCGGTCCGGGCCGAAAGCCAAGCGTGCCTGAGAGCAGCCGCGCGGTCTCCTCCTCGCCGATCAGGCTGAGCGTGACCGAGTGGAAGCCCCGGATGGCTTGCTCGGCCGGCACCGTGCCTCCTGTCCACGCCGGGCGGGTGTCCGGTCTTGCCGGCGCCACCAGCTCCAGGAGCATGCCCTCCGGGTCGGCGAAGGCCAGCAGCTCGTCGCCCAGGCGCGAGCCGGCCTCGCCGGCGGGGACTCCGGCCGCGCGCAGGTGCGTGGCCCACCAGTCCAGCGAGCCCTGCGGTACCGAGAACGCGATCGTGGTGACCTGGCCCGGGCCCTGGCGGCCGCGAGGTGCGCCCGGCCAGACGAAGAACGTCATGACCGAGCCGGGCCGTCCGAGCTCGTCGCCGTAGTAGAGGTGGTATGAGGTCGGGTCGTCGAAGTTCACGGTCTTCTTGACCAGGCGGAGGCCGAGCAGACCGACGTAGAAGTCGACGTTGCGCTGGGCGTCGCCGGTGATTGCAGTGACGTGGTGGATGCCATGCAGGATCGCCATCGCGCCAACATAGCACCCGATGATTGCACGTGCAATCATGTGCTCGTAGTATTCTCCCGACGTGGCTGGAGGGATCGCCAGGGACCCGAGGCTCGGGGCCTGGCGCGCCTTCGTGGAGGCGCACACCGCCGTGATGGACGTTCTGGAACGCGAGCTGACCGAACGCCGCGGCATCTCACTGACCTGGTACGACGCCCTGCTGCAGCTCAGCGAGGCCCCCGGCAACCGGATGCGCATGAGCGAACTGGCCGACTCGATCGTGATCAGCCGCAGCGGGTTCAGCCGAGCGGCCCGGCGCATGGAGGAGGCCGGCCTCATCGCCCGCGAGCCGTCGCCGGAGGACGGCCGGGGAGCCTACGTGGTGCTCACGGACCAGGGACGGCGAGTATTCCGTCGGGCTGCGGCGGTGCACCTCCGGGGCGTTGAGGAGCACTTCCTGCGGTTCTTCGACGAGGGCGAGGCGGAGGTCGTCGAGCGGGTGCTGCGCCGCGTGCGCCCACCGCGCCGGCGGCTGTAGGGGTCCTGTCCGGCCGGGTCGCCGCCATGGTGGCGCGGCGCGGCTCTACCAGTCGCCGCTGCCGCCGCCGTCGTCGGAGCCGCCGGCCCAGTCGGACGAGGAGTCGTCCTGCTGCCCGAACCCGCCGTCGTCGGCGTCCTGACCGAAGCCGCCGTCGTCCCGGTCCTGCCCCTGCTCGTAGTCGAAGCCCTGCTGCTGGTACCCGCCGCCGCCGAAGAGCTCGTGCCCGAGGCCCATGACCGCGTCCGCCACCAGGATGCCGCCACCCACCCCGAGCGCGACCTTGCCGGCCCCGGCGAGGAAGCCGCCCATCCCGCCGCCCTGCTGCTGGGGCGGCGCGTACGGGTGCGGCGGCGAGTAGGGCTGCTGGTACGGCTGCCCGTACGGCGCCGCGGTCGGCGGCAGGAACGAGCCTCCGCCTGCGGCGCCTCCGCCGGCCGCCAGGCGCGCCTCAGCCTGCTGCAGCGCACGCTCCTGCATGAGCAGCGTCTGCGCCATGTAGTAGGCCGCGCCCGGCAGCGCCTGGAATCGCTGCTGGATCAGCGCCTCCGCCTCCGGGTCGCGGGGTCCGGCCTGCGGCGCCGCCTGCGTCAGCCGCTGGAAGAGCGACTCGATCATCTGCTGCTCTTGCGGGTTCATGTGATCCTCCTGTGCTCAGGCGGTCAGCTTGACGATGGTCACCCCGTCGCCACCCTCCCGCTGGGGAGCCGGCTCGGACGACTGCACCAGCGGGTGCCGGGCCAGGTGCTCGCGGACGGCGGCGCGGAGCGCGCCCGTGCCCTTTCCGTGGAGGATGCGAACCGAGCTGACGCCCGACAGCACCGCGTCGTTCAGGTACGTCTCCAGCTCCTCCAGCGCGTCCTCCACACGCCAGCCGCGCATGTCCAGCTGGTGCGACACGGCGCCCCGGTCAGAGGGCCTCAGCACCACGATCGAACGGGCGTGGTCCTCCGGCTCACGCCGGCGCACCCGGCGCAGGTCCTCGACCCGCGCCCGCACGCGCATCGACCCCATCTGCACCTCGGCCTCGCTGCCGTCCGCCGACAGGTCGAGCAGCTCGCCGACCTGACCCAGACTGATCACCTCGACCGAGTCGCCGACCCGCGGCGTGCCGTCCAGCCCCTCGTCGGGGGTCCCGGCGGGCGCGGCGCGCCGCCGGACGCCACGCGAGGGCGCCGGCATGCGGTCCTCCATGCGGCGAGTACGCTTGCGGAGCTCGTCGAGGCCCTCGCGGGTGAGGTCCGGCTGCCGCGCCTGCGCCCGGACGCGCGCCAGTTCGGCGACGACCGCGTCGAGCTCGCGGCGTGCCTGCGTCCGCGCCTCGTCCAGGACGCGGACCCGCTCCTCGTCGAGCCTGACGCGGTCCCCGTCCAGCTCGCGGCGCTGCTGCTCCACCTCGGACCGCTCGAGCTCCAGCTGCTGGCGTTCGTCCACCGCCGCGTCGCGCTCCTGCTCCAGGTCGCGGAGGAGCCCCTCCATGCGCACGCCTGCCGCGCCCAGGTGGCGGCGGGCACCGCGGACGATTCGGGGGTCGAGCCCCAACCGCGCCGCGATAGCGAGCGCGTTGCTGCGGCCCGGGAGGCCGATTTCGAGCTCGTACGTTGGCGAGAGCGTCTCGAGGTCGAACGCAACCGAGGCGTTGACCACGCCCTTCTCCTCGTGTGCGAACGCCTTCAACTCCGAGTAGTGGGTGGTCGCGATGGTCGGAGCGCGGCGGTCCAGCAGGTACGTCAGGATGGAGCGGGCCAGCGCCGAGCCCTCGTCCGGGTCCGTTCCCGCGCCCAGCTCGTCGAAGAGGACCAGCGCGGGCGGAGGCCCGTCCGGCGATCGCCGGCGGAGGGCCGCGATCGCCCGCAGCACCTCCACGATGCGGGTGACGTGGGACGAGAACGTGCTGAGGCTCTGCTCGATGCTCTGCTCGTCGCCGATGTCGGCGAACACCTCCTCGAACACCGCCAGCTCCGAGCCGTCCTGTGCCGGCACGTGCAGACCAGCCTGGGCCATGAGTGTCAGCAGCCCGACGGTCTTCAGCGCCACGGTCTTGCCGCCCGTGTTGGGGCCGGTCACGACGATCATGAACCACTCGTTCCCGAGCTCGACGTCGATCGGCACCACGCGCCCGGTCAGGAGCGGGTGCCGCGCCCGGTGCAGCTGGATGCGGCCGTCGCGGTTCAGCGTCGGCTCGACGGCGCGCAGCAGGCGGGCGTAGCGCGCCCTGGCCAGCTGGAGGTCGTACTCGCCCAGTGCCTCGATCGCGCGGCCGATCGCCTCCGCCTCGGCGCCGATCTCCTGCGACACCTCGCGGAGAATGCGCTCGACCTCCTCGCGCTCCTGGGCCTGGACCTCCCGCAGCGCGTTGTTGAGCTCGACCACGACCATCGGCTCGATGAACAGCGTCGCGCCGCTGGCCGACTGGTCGTGCACGATCCCGCGCACGCGGCCCCGGAAGTCGGCCTTGACCGGCACCACGTAGCGGTCGGCGCGCGTCGTGACGATCGGCTCCTGGAGCACGTGGCCGAACTCGGTCACGAGCGTCCGGAGCCGCTGCTGCAGCCGCTGGGTCGCCGCCCGCACCTCGCCGCGCAGCCGCCGGAGTCGGGTGCTGGCCGAGTCCAGCACCTCGCCCTCGTCGTTGACGGTCTCCTCGATGCGGCGGACGAGGTGCGGGTGGACGGGTAGCGTCTCGCCCAGCTCTCGCATCTGCGGGTACGTGTCGGCGGACAGGTCTCCGAGCAGCAGCGCGACAGCCCGGGCGCTGCGCAGGGTGGCCAGCACCAGGACCAGGTCGGCTGCGCTGAGGTCGCCGCCCCGGGATGCGCGCAGGATCTGGACGCGCACATCCTGTGCGCCGGCCAGGCCGGCGCGGGGCTGCTCGTCGATGAGGCGCACGGCCTCCGACGTGAAGGCCAGCCATCGGCGGGCCTCGTCGAGGTCCGTCGTGGGCTGGAGCGCGAGGACGCGCTCCCTGCCGACCGAGAAGCCGGCCTCACCGGCCACCCTGACCAGCACCTTCGGGAACTCCAGCGTCTGGAGGCTCTTCTCGTGCATGTCGCGGCGCCGGCGGACATGCGCGGACCGCTGGGTCGGCCGGCGCTCACGACGGTATCACGGCCAGGGCGGCGTCAGCCCGAACCGGAGCGCCTGGCGCCCTGATGGCGCGCGACCTGCCGACCCCAGGTGCAACCGTTCAATATTCGTGCAGGAGAGGAGGAGCCGATGATCTACAGGAGCCCGTACCCGGACGTGCCGGTGCCGTCCGTGAGCCTGCCGGAATTCGTCCTGGGGCGGGCGAGGGAGCGGGGGTCCCACCCGGCGTTGATCGACGCCGCGACGGGCGCCGTGACGAGGTATGCCGATCTCGCCGACTCCGTCGAGCGCCTGGCGGCCGGCCTGTACGGGCTGGGCTTCCGGCGCGGCGAGGTGGCCGCCATCTGCGCGCCGACGTGCGTGGAGTTCCCGATCGCGCTCTTCGCGGTGACTGGCCTGGGCGGCGCGGTCACCACCATGAACCCGACTTTCACGCCCGCCGAGATGGCCCGGCAGCTCGAGGACGCGGGCGCGATCATGGCGTTCACCACCCCCGAGCTGGCGGACCAGGTCCGTGAGGCCGGCGGCGGTCGCCTCCGCCACGTGCTGTGCTTCGGCGAGGACGCCTTCACGGCGTTGACCCGCATCCCCGGCAGCGCGCCCGCGGTGGAGATCGACCCGGCCCAGGACGTGGCGGTGCTGCCGTACTCCAGCGGCACGACCGGCGCGCCCAAGGGGGTGATGCTCACGCACCGCAACCTGGTCGCCATGCTGCTGGCGATGCATCCCGTCGAGGGGACGAACGAACGGGACGTCACGATCGCGGTGCTGCCCTTCTTCCACATCTACGGTCTCGCCGTGATCCTGAGCCTGGGGCTGTACCGCGGCGCGACGCTCGTGGTGTCCCCGCGTTTCCAGATGGAACAGTTCCTGGCCGCGGTGGAGCGATGGCGGGTCACCCGGCTGCCGCTCGTCCCGCCGCTCGTGCTGCGCCTGGCGCGCGAGCCGCTGGTCGACCGGTTCGACCTGAGCAGCGTCCGGGTCGCGGTGTCGGGCGCGGCGCCGCTGCCACCGCACGTCGCGAGCGAGCTGTCGGAGCGGCTGCACTGCCTGGTCAAGCAGGGCTACGGCATGACCGAGCTGAGCCCGGGCAGCCACATGCACGCGGAGGACGCGGGCACGCCGCCGCCCGGGTCGGTGGGGGTGCTCCACCCGAACACGGAGTGCCGGCTGGTCGATCCGGCGACGCTGCGTGACGTGGCGGCGGGGGAGCGCGGGGAGATCTGGGTCCGGGGTCCGCAGGTGATGAAGGGGTACCTGAACCGTCCCGAGGCGACCGCGGAGATGATCACGCCGGATGGATGGCTGCGCACTGGGGACGTGGGCACGATCGACGAGGACGGCCAGCTGTACGTGGTCGACCGGCTGAAGGAGCTGGTCAAGTACAAGGGTTTCCAGGTGGCGCCGGCCGAGCTCGAGGCGCTGCTGCTGTCCCACCCGGCGGTCGCTGACGTGGCCGTGGTGCCGAAGCCGGACGCGGAGGCCGGGGAGATCCCCAAAGCGTTCGTGGTCGTCCGGCCGGACGCCCCAGCGTCGGCCGAGGAGCTCATGGCGTACGTGTCGGCGCGGGTGGCGGCCTACAAGCGCGTGCGCGACGTGGAGTTCGTCGCCGAGGTCCCGAAGTCCCCGTCGGGCAAGATCCTGCGGCGCATCCTGGTCGACCGGGAGCGGGAGCGGGCGGTCAGCGGGCGGGGCGGTCAGTGAGGAGGCCCAACGGTAGGCCGGCAGCAGTGTGCGCCTGTGTCAACCAGGCCCAGCCAATGCGCTGATTTCTCAGACGCCATGTCGCAGGCGCTTGGGAAGGCGGTACACCATTGGCATGCGCTCCAACGCAACTCGAAATCGGCTGCGCGGAGCTTGATGGTGCGCCTGGCAGGAGTCGAACCTGCTGCCTCATGCTCCGCAGGCATGCGCTCTATCCGTTGAGCTACAGGCGCGCTGGACGATATTGGTCAGGCTGACGCCGGCGGCGCCTGCCCGCTGCGTGATTCTACCCGCCGCGGCCCATCACGGGATTCGCCCGTCCACCGCCGAGAGCGCACGCTTGGCGTTGAGCGGATCGGCATCGACCGCCACGAACAACACCAGCACCGCGTTGCGCTCCCAGAGGCCGACGATCAGCGCCCGTCCCTCCACCGACCGCTGGAGCACCCACGCGTTCCGGCCCATGCCCGTCGCCGCGCCGCGGTCCATGCCCGAAACCTCCGCGTCCTCGTTCGGGGTGGTGAAGCCCAGGACGCCACGCCGGTAGGCACCCGCCGCCGCCGCATCGTCGTGGAACTCGACCACCAGACTCGTGACGTTCGCGCCGGCGCCGGTGCCCAGCCGGGCGTCGCAAGCGGGCGGCTGGGTGGCGTACACGGTGAGGGCGGCCTGAGCGGCTCCGTGGCGCTGCAGGTCCTGCCACGCAGCCAGCAGTTCGTCATGCGCGGGCTCGTGGTTGGGCTTGGGGCTCCGAAGGTAGACGCCAATGTCACCGGAGGCGTGGCAGCGCAGCAGGGCCGCCGGGAGGTCACCCTGCTGGAGGCCGATCTGCGCAGGTGGGACCGACGGTGCGCCGGTGCCCTCGCATGCGGCCAGCGCCAGCGAGGCCAGGGCGCCAACAAGGGCCCTGATGCGAGACGAGCGCATATTCGACTCCAGGGTAAACTTGTCGTCTCACGTCGCTGCGCGTGCAGCTCACCGGATAGAGCGTTCGGCTCCGGACCGCCCAGCTAGGGTCCAGAAGTGGCGACGGTACTTCAGCCTTGTCCAGTTTGTTATTCGCCACCTGATGCCGGTCGTACCGCTGGACGACCCCTGTCCGGTCTCATCCGGAGCCGACCGTGAGCACGCGGACCCGGGCTAGCCGGCCGCACTCCCGCCAGCGATGCCAGTGCTGGTGAGCTGCGCGACGCACCAGGGAGTTACGTCGCCGGACGGTCACAAACCAGCCCGCGGCGGCGCTTACCAGGCATAGACGTCCATCCAGGCGTGGGCCAGAACCGGACGACGTCACGATCAATCGCGACGTCACCGTGTGACCCAGTGACGTACCTCGACCACCTGCACGTGCCCATGCTGCTGGCCGTGTTATGCCTGGTCATCTTCGTCGAGGATGCCCGCGACCCGACAAGGGGAGAAATCGACACAATGGCAACCGCAACGACGGCAACGATGAGACGGGCCGTTTCGACCTTCGGCCCGCTCCAGATCGCGATCACCATCCTGGTCGCGGCGACTGCGCTCGTCCACCTCTTCCTCGGCATCAGCTTGACCATGGCCCGCCTCACGCAGCCCGCGCAGGACGCACAGGCCGCCGGCATGGGCGGGGTCACGCTGATGTCGATCCTGGCCGTCCTCTTCCTCTGCAACTTCGCAGGCTACGTGGTTCTCGGCGCGGCCCTCTACCTCCCCGCGCTCGGCCGCTTCCAGCCCGTCACCCGCAAACTGCTGATCGGCTACACCGCGCTGACTTTCGTCGCCTACTTCGCGATCGATCAGGGCCAAGCGCTGAACATCTTCGGCCTCTCCGACAAGGCGGTCGAGGCGGCGCTCATCGCGCTCCTCGTCATCGACGGCCGCCGCGCCCGCGCATAGCGAACCCATCTCGCCGAACGGCGACCAGCTGTGGGCGGCGAATGCCGACACCACGATCCAGGTCCTTCGCGAGCGACGTGCATCGCCATTATCAGTTCGATTCAAGACTCCTTCACAGTGGCTTCACGCTGGAGGCGGCTTCCGGGTCGGCGTGAGCATGGTGTGAGCGATCGACACCTCGGGTATCATGAAATGTCTCACCCGATGACACGCCTTACGGCCGGGACCGCGTCCCGGTCCGTACGGTAGACTCTGGCTCTACCGCCTTCGCTGCGCCTGTAGCTCACCGGACAGAGCGTTCGGCTCCGGACCGAAAGGCAGGGGGTTCGATTCCCTCCAGGCGCACCACGGGCCATGCGGCCCGGCCGGAGCACGTTCGGCCTTTCGTGGCGATCGAGGAGATGGCGCGCTTCATGACCGA
>Ga0066903_100001244_pt1 | contig 18257 bp, 17 predicted proteins | sample PanSoiMetaGPlot1_FD_67491 | JGI IMG/M metagenome (GOLD analysis project Ga0066903, IMG submission 67491) | Tropical forest soil microbial communities from Panama analyzed to predict greenhouse gas emissions - Panama Soil - Plot 1 (version 2) | ecosystem: Environmental > Terrestrial > Soil >... | reverse complement strand
CGCGGAATTGAACTGCGCGATCGGCACCTCGGACACGCGCTCGAACCGGAAGCGCCGTGTGATGTTCTGTATCTCCTCGACCGGCATGAGCATCTTCGGATCGGTGAGGATGGCCATGTCGAGCTTGCCGAGCACGCTGATGATGCGCTTGCGCTGCTCCTCGGCATCGCTCGACTGGATGATGGCCTGCAGGCCGTAGGTGACGGTGTGGATGAAGTGTGGCTCGCCAGCGTTGCCGTCGCTCGCCATCACCTCCTCGATCAGGAAGACCGCGATGGCGGGCAGGTTCGCCGGGTCGATGGTTTCCATCGGCACAGTGAACAGCGACTTGAACACACCGAGCGCCTTGGCGCGCTCGATCAGCATGTCCTGAATGCCGCTGGCATCGACATCAGTCGGGTATCCCGGCCACGGGGCGTAGGGCGGGACGCGCCCAAGCGGGTCAGTCGGGGATGTCACGGCGCAGATTCAGGACGTAGCCGCCCTGCCCATCTTCTCCGACCTCCGACACCCACATCAGGCGGGCTTCCGGCAACGGACGGCCCGACCCATCGGTCTTGAACGTGCAGCGGTCGCCGCGCGCTGGCAGCACGCGCCACATGGGCGAGCCGTCCTCGAGCATGTCGGCGGCGCGGATGCCGATCTTGACATCCTGGGTGGACAGGACCGCGCCGTCGTCGAGCACCAGATCGCGCGCCTGATCGGTGAAGACGCCGCGCGCAGGGTACGGCATCTCTCCCGGCTGCGAGGCGATGGGATCGATGGTCACCGGAATCGCGAAGGTGCTCATGCCCGCGCTGAGCACCGTGGCGGAGAAGTCAACCGGCATCAGAACGACGGGTTGAGCTTCACATCGCCGATGGCATCGCCCGACGCGGCCGCCGTGTAGGCGGGCGGCGCGCCGAGCGCGACACCGATCTTGATGGCCCCGGTCGAGGTCACGGTGTGGCACCACTTGTTGGCGGGGTCCCAGAAGATGTCGTTGCCGTTGACCCACGCGGTCCCCGTCTTCTTGGGGAATTGGTAGATGCCACCGGCATTGTGAATCTGAACGAGAGCGCCCGCTGCGGCGTCGAAACCAGCGACGCCGAAAATCTTGCCGACGATCACGATATCGCCGGACTTGCAGCCGCCAGCTGGTGCGACAACCGTCATCGATGCGCCGGGTGCGCGATAATTTTTCATCGTCTGCTCCTATGCAGAGAGTTTCGGGGAGAGGGGAAGAGCGCGCGCGAGCGCGCCCTTCGATTACGAGGTCGCGCCGCAGTTCTGGTAGCAGCCGCGATAGTCGATCGCGCCGACGCCGAAGTCGTGCTCCAGCGAGACGCGCACGCCCTGCACGCCGAACGGCTCGTCGGTCCGCACGCGCGGCCCGCCAGCACCGGCCAGGAAGCCATAGACGAAGCACGGCAGCACCTGTGGCGAAGCGAACATGTACCAAGTGAGGCCGGGAATCTGCGCCTCGGTGCCGACCGCGAGACGGTTGGTGAACGGGTTGACCGAGCCGACCTGGTTCGGGGTGATCTGCGTGACCATCTGCTCCGCTGGCGTCTGATTGGCGAGGCCGGTGAGGATGATCGAGGCCTGCACGTTGAGGAACTGCCCGTCGATCGATTGCATGCCGCCGAGCTTGGCGCGGCCGTCGCTGAGCGTGGTGATCGAGGGCGGACCGCCGCCGTGCGCGAACGTGTCGGCGTAGTTGTTGTGGCCGGTGCCGAGCGCGCCATTCATGAACACGTTCTTCGTGTCCTGCAGCAAAACGGGTCCAGCCTGCGCGTTCGCCAACATCATCGTGAAGAACGTGGTGTTCTCGAAACGCAGGATGCCGTCGCCGGTCGAACCGAGTATCTGATCGATCGCGCCCATGTCGTCGTTCACCATCACCTGACGAGAGATGGCGAACACGATGCCGTACGGAGCGACCGACACGACTTCCTTGCTCTCGCCCGCAGTCCCGTATCTCAACTCACCGGTTTCGAGCACCGGCTTGGGCTGAGGGAAGTCACCGGCTCGCACTTGAGGGTGAGGTCTGAAGTCCTGGAACGTGCGCTCTGCCGCGACCATGCGATAGGTTGGCATCGCGACCGCATATCTCGCGAGCAAAGTCTTGTTCAGCGCGTTCTCCAGAATGGCGGGGAAATCGCTCGTCGAGTGCCACGCGCGCGCGATGATGTCGAGCGCCTGCGCCTGCCGCACGACACCACGGAATTTGTAGCCGATGCACTCGGCCGCCATCTCCATGATGGTCATGCCCAGGAAGGCGCGGGCCTGCGGATTCTTCGGCTGGTCCTTGCCGTCGGCGACCCGCATCGCAATCGCGACATGGTCAGTGATCTCGCGGGCCTTGACCCACTCGGCCTGCTCCGCGTTGAGCACCGCAGGCTGGCGGCGCGACGACAGGATCTTGGTGGTGAGCGCCTCGACCATGGCGTCGTTGCGGGCGAGCGACGGATCGTCGCCGCTGCGCACGGCACCATAGAAGTTGCCGCTGGCGACGACGGCACCGGGAGGCAGCTCCCCCGGCTGCGCCGCGCCGCGCACCGCCGTGGTCTGCTGCTTCTTGACCAGATAGGCGAACGCGCGCTCGCGGAACTGATCGACCGTGATCAGTCCGCCAGTCGGGCCGATCGACTCGGCCTCGATGTCCTTGAGGTCCATACCGGCCTGACGGCCGATGGCGATCATCTCGCGGAAGATGCCCGCAAGCTGGTTCGGCGAGTTCTCCTCGCCCCGCGCGCGCCGCTCGATCGCGCGCCGCACGCGCTCCTCGCGCTCCTGCTCCGCCCGCACCTCGGCCTCGGCCTCGGCCGCGCCCTGGCTCTCGATCGCGAGATAGTCCGCGACGCGCTTGGCGAGTTGCTCTGCAGTCTCGCCCTCGATGGGTTCGACCTTGGTGAAGTGCTCTTCGACGCGAGCTTTGAAGGCCGCATCGGTTTCGCTCTTCAGGCGAATAGGCCTTTGCATTTTACGATCTCCATGATGAGCCGCCGGTGCGGATGCTGGCCGGTGGTTGCTCGCCCTTATTCCTGTGCCCGTCTGTTCGGCCGGGACAGTAACCAGTGAGACTTCCATCGGCTCCCAGTCCGCGATCAACCTCGTGACGGGCGAGGTCGAGCGGTCCTCTGTGAACCGATGGACGACGTACCCGGCGGATGCCGGGAAACGGATTCCGTCTTGCAAGTCCTGGGCAACCCGCAGTGCTTTCTCGCTGCCGCGCGAGAACTTCACACGCGCGATCAGTTCGTTGTTCACGACGCGGGCAGAGTTCGGAACGATGCCGCCCAGCATTGCATCGATTCCGGAAGACCAATTGTGCGAGTCGAGCAGTGCGGCACCTTGATTGAGCCGCGCGAGCCGGATCGCTCCCGGCCGCATGTCGAGCACCTCGTCGTACTCGCCATCCCAGTCGCGCCGCCGCACGCGCCCGCCGTTCGAGATGATGATGTCGGCCTCGCGCGTCTTCGGATCGAAGCTCGACGGGTTGGCCAGCATCATGGACCCGTCCTGGCGGCGGACCAGATCGAGTCCGGCGATCGACGGTGCGGGCGGACCGGCACCACGGCGCTCCAGCGGTGCGGAACGCCCCTCCTCTTGCTGCTTCTTGTGCTCCGCGTTGACGGCCGCGTTGGCGGTCGCCATCGCCTTGGACACGCCGTCCTCGTCGTCGCCGTACTGCTCGAGCGCAGCGTTGGCGGCGGCGGCCCACACCTCGGCCAGATGCTTGTTGTCCTTGGTCAGCTTGTTGTGCTTGGGCGCGTCTTCGGCGGTCCACGGCATGGACGCCTCCATCAGTTGGAAAGGGTGAGGGCCGCCGCGATCCCGTGGATCGTTGGACGGCCCTCTGCGATGTTGGCCCGCTCATCCTGGGGCCGCCGGAATAGTCCAGTGCTGCGCGCCCGCCAGCGCCCAGATCATCAAGAGGAACAGTGCAAGCAGGACCAGCGCGAGCAGGATGTCGCGCTTCACTTTCTGGGTGTCGGGATCGGCGATGGCTCGCCGACCGGCGAGATCGTGCCAGCGACCGCCTCGCCGCCGATCACGGTCACATCCATGAAGGTGACCAGTTCGCGCACGCCGTCGCCCAGGTCCGCGTCAGCGGTGGCGGTGATCTGCGTCGAGCCGACGCTGGTCGAGGGTCGCACCGTGCAGAGCGTGCTGTCGCTCGTGTCGGGAATGGCGATTGCCACGTCCTCGTTCGACGACGACCACGTCACCTCGCCGTCCACGACGGCGGGATGCCCGTTGGCATCGACGTAGGAGACTTGGACCTGAACCTGCCGATCGCCTGGAAGTGTGTAAGCCATGCCGTCACCTCTCGCCCTGAGTTGGAATCGTTCGTAGGTCACAGTGAAGAACGCGCCCGCCTTCGACGGCTCCTCGTCGACGAGCAGCCGCAGCGTGCCGCCCAGTTGGAATTGGAGCGTCTTTCCACTCACCACTCACCGCCCCGCCTTCGCCTTGCGGTGCTTGGCGTTCTGCTCAGCGACATGCTTGTCGCGGTTCTTCTTGCGGATCACATCGCGCTTGTCGCCGAGCTTGGCGGCCGGATCGATGGCCAGCCAGTTCTTGCCCGCCTTCATGTCGATGTCGAGCAGATCGATGACGATCTCCTTGGACTTCGCCCGCTGCATCAGCCCGCGCGCCGCCATCGCGACGTGCTCGAAACTCGGCGCTGTGCCTTGCCACGCTTCCCACTGTTTCCATGCTGTGCCAGCAATAACGACCTCGTGCTCGTGGAACGAGTTTTGCCCGTAAGCCGGGACGCTGACGACCGCCGTTCGCGGGACATCGATGCGCAGCACCACGCGATTGTTGGTCGATCCCCAGCCATTGGCGACCGTGCGATCGGTCGTTGTCGATGCGGCACCGTTGCGCTCGAGCTTGATGTTGTCCAACCGGTCGTAGCCTTTGACCTTCGTCGCCTGCGCCGCGAGGTTCGGATTTGTCTGCATCCATTCCTCGGCAAACTTTTTCGCTTCATCGACCGTATCGAACACTGCCAGTTCGGTCTTGTCGGCTGGATCTTTGACGACGTGCTGCGCTGTGCCGGTGACCGACTCGCTGGCCGGGATGAAACCGATCAGCGGCCTCTGCACCAGCGGCACACTGACGGCGCGATACAGTTGCACCGTGCTCTTGCCCGCCTTGTCGAGCAGATACTGTGTCGTCTCCCACTTCGCCCGCACGTAGGCTTTGACACCGAGCCAGCCGCCTTCGCTCTTGAACTCCCTGTCGGCGTACTCGCGCATCTTGTCCATCTCGATGCCGCGCAACCGACCGCCCAACTCCGACGCGATGGCGGCCTGCAACAGCTTGCCGTTGCTCGAGGTCGAGCTTCCCTTCCAGTCGCGCCACAGCGAGCCATCGAACACCCGCGCCGCGCGTTCTGCTTTGCCTTCGTCCGGGATGATGCCGCGCTCGCGCAACTCCATCTTAGCGGCGTCAAGCGACAGACGACGGCCGAGCGCCTGGGTGCGCCTGTAGTCCAAGGTGGTGTCACGTTCGCCGAGCGGATCGTACTGCACCGGCAATCCGCTCACGCTCACGGGCGCATCCACACTCGGTTCCTCGAAATGGCCGTTGTTCTTGCCCCACTCGAACTTGAAGTCGTCCGACGCGCCGTCCCAGTACTGGTCCTGATACTCGCTGATGTTTTCGTTGAGATACTCAGGCACTTCCTGATCGCTGGCATCGTGATCGGCTTTGTCGTTGAAGGCCTTGGTGAGCGTTGCGACAATCGCGTCGCGCATTTCTTTGGTCAGACGGGTCGATGGCTGTTCCGGCTCGATACCCGGCAGCGTCGGGCTTGCATCAAAGCCCTCGGGCGCAGTCAGCTTGCTGTCATTGAAGCCGATGTCGGGGTCCTTCGTCCCCTCGTAGCCGCTCTCGTACGCGAGGGTGACCGCATCGAGAATCTGATCATCGGTGAAGGGAATCTTCGGCTCGTCGTTAGCGGCACGCTCTTCGCGCAACTCCTTGAGCGCGTCGAGCGCCCACTCGGCACCAGCGGCGGTGCCGTCGTAGGCCATGTTGGCCTTGGTGTCGTCGAGAGCGTTGCCGCTTTCGTAATAATTATCGACCTCGCTCTGGTAGAACTCGCCGTAGCTCGACTGCTTCCACTCCTCGAAAATCTGTTCCTGCTCCTCGCCGCCGACCATACTCCAGTCCTCGGGGGAGAAGTTGACATCCTCCTCGTCATCGTCGCTGTAGGTGACCGTCGGCTTCGTGACCGAACCCTCGGCCAGCTTGCTGATCTCGTCCTTCGTCTGCTGATACTCGCGCTCCAGCCGCGTGGCCGTGTCGCGATTCCAGTCATCGCCGCCGACGTTGGTCACCGCCGGATCGAGCGGCGGTTCGCTCACCGCCGTTGGCGGAGCGGCCGGTGCTCCGCTTGCGCCAGCACCACCGCCTTCGCCGCCACCGGCATCGGTGAACTGCCCCTTCTCATCCCTCGGATGCTTCGACTCGTCGAAGTCGCGCACTACCCGAAAGGGACGGTCCGGAGCGCCTCCGCGCTCCTCGAGCAGTTCGTCGATGTCCTCGGGCGTCATGCCGTCGAAGGCATCGTCGTCATCGTCGTCGTCATCCTGCTCCGCCGCGCGCTTGACACCTTCGTCGGCGGCCTTCTTGCCCGCACCGCCGGTCCACTTCTCGGCCTCCTCCAACAGCTTGGTGATGCTGATATCGACGCGCGCGATCTTCACGCTCTTGTCGTCATCGACGAGACTGTTGTCGGCGGCGTCGATCGCGAGCTGTCCGGCCCAGGTGTGATGGCCGTCGAGAATGTAATCGTCGCGCGAGACGACCAGCCGCTTGTAGAAGCCCTTTTGTTTGATCTTCTCGACCGCAGCTGCAACCTTCTCGCCGCTGATTTCATTCTGCGTGGCGCGCAGATTGGCCGCGCGCTCGTTGTCCTTCTCGACGGCGTAGCCCTGCTTCTTCAAATATTTGATGAAGTCCTTGGTCTGCGTCCGGGTGATCACCGGCATCTCGACGCGCGGAATGCCTACAGTCTCGGCACAGAACAGGTTCGTGCCCTCGACGCTGACATTGCACAGATTGAACACAGGGGCCTTCTCGCCATGCTCAGCCATCTCGGCCGCTGTCTCGCCCAGCCGCTGGATGAGCGTCGAGACTTGCTTTATCTGCTTCAGCTCGACGCGGCGATTCTCGAACAGCGCGCGCTGCGCGTCGTAGACGTTCGAGGTGTGGATGACGCCGTGCTCATCCACGTAGGCTTTCTCGCTGTAGCCCTCGCCGGGGTGCGTCTTCCCGCTCTGGCCGCCACCGGCCTTGGCGGCGCTCGCTTTGGTGCCGCCGCCCTTGGCTGTGCCGCCGCCGCCTTCACCGCCGCCAGAGTCGGTGAATTGCCCCTTCTCGTCGCGGGGGTGCTTGCTCTCGTCGAAGTCAGCCGCGCGGCTGGTGGTCGTCTCCTCGGCGGACTTCTTGCCCTTGCCGCCAGTGAACTTCTCGGCCTCGGCCAGCAACTGGGTGATGCTGATGTCCACCCGCGACACCGGCATCTTGGTGTCGTTGGTCAGGTTGTTGTCGGCGGCGTCGAGGCCCACCTTGGCCGCCCAGTGATGGTGGCCATCGAGGATGTAGTCGTCGCGCGAGATGATGACGCGCTTGGAGTAATGCTCCGGATGGTTCTGCAGGAAGTTGGCGACGCCAGCGACCTTGGCCCCGTTGAGCTCGTTCTGCGTCGCGCGCAGATGCGAGGCGAACTGGTCCTCGTCGGTGACCGTGTACTTGCCTTCCAGATACTTGCGGAATTCGACGGTCTGCTCGTCGTTCAACTGCGGCATCTGAACGCGCGGGATGCCGATCGTGTCGGCGCAGAACAGGTTGGTTCCGGACACCGTGACGTTGCAGAGATTGAACACCGGGGCCTTCGTGCCCTGCTCGATCATGCGCTGCGCGGTCTTGCCCAGCACGTCGAGCAGCACCGACACCGAGCGCGGCTGATCGAGTTCAACCTTGCGGTTCTCGAACAGCGCGCGCTGCGCGTCGTAGACATCCGATGTGTAGATGACGCCGTCTTTGACGTAGGCGTCGGCCGAGTAGCCCTCGCCGGGGTGGCCCTCGCCTACGAAGCCGGGGGCTTTTCCTTCGCCCCAACGATCACTAACCCCTGCCCAGAGCGCGGAGCTTCCTTGAATCTTGGATTGCTCGATAATTTCTTCGTATACGCGCTTCGCGTCGTCTCGCTGCTCGCGATCCGTTCCATCGGTTTTCTGGGTGCCGATGAACTCGGCGCGCCCGAACTGGACTTCGACGCTGGCATCGTATCTCTCCGCCGCCTTCTCGACCGCGTCAGCAGCGGACCCGTCGAGGTCCGCCACGTAGACCGTGGCACCGCCCTCGTGGGGCACCAGCGTGTGGAACGCGAGGCCGTCAGCTAGCAGATCACGGTGGATGTCGGCAAGCTCGCCCTTGGCCTCGAATTTGGACAGGGCCGACGTGCCGCCGTCCTGTTGCTGGAAGATCAGGACCGATTTCTGGTCCGCGATGTGCCCCTTCATCGCACCGGACAGCATGAGCTTGTCCCAGTTGCTCGAGGCGACGACATCCATCACCGAGTTTTCGGCACCATCGGCCCATGCGCCGATGATGTCGTACTCGTGGGCGTCGATGTTGAGCGCCGAGTTGATGAAGTGCGAAGCGTCGTGCAGCGACTGTTGCTGCTCGCTTTCGATCGCATCGACCGCGCCGGGGAAGTCGAGATTGCTCTGCACGTTCGGCGAGACGAACTCGACGCCTGTCGGGCCGACCGTCGTGGGCTTCACTCCCGGCGCGACCGCTCCGGGCTTGCCGGTTGCCGCTGGAGCAGAGCCGCCACCACCGCCGCCGCCGTCGCCCCCACCAACCTCGGTGAACTGACCCTTCTCATCGCGCGGGTGCTGCGTCTCGTCCCACTCGCGCACCTGGTCGATCAGTGCCGCGAATTGCTCCGGATCGGCGGCGCGTAATTGCTCGATCGTCGCGGCCGCGCGGGCCTTCGCGTCCTTCGCCTTGGCGGCGATGTCGGGCGCAAGCTCAGCGAAGCCCGCGACCATGCGCTTGATCTGCTCTGGCGTCATGCGATCCGGCTCGTCCGGATCATCGATCCACGGCGCGCTCTGCAGCAGATCCTCGTCGCCCATGGTCATGGCGCGGCCGGTGAGGCTGTCGGCATACTTCCGCAGGCCCTTGGCGTAATCGTTGTCGCTCTCCTTCACGCGGCCACCGAGATGCCTGTACAGAACCTGCTCCGGGTTCCACCAAGTGGCCTGCGCAGCGGCCATCGTCATGTCGATGCCCTGCGCCTTGAACTTGTCGAGCACCTTGCCGAAGACGCTTTCGATCCACGCGCGGTTGCCGCCGCCGCGCACGTCATCAACCATCGCGCCGTCGTAGTGATAAACAAAGCGCGACGACGCATAGACCAGCTCAGTCTTCTTGCGCACGCCCGATTTGTAATCGGCGTTATGTTTGCGGTAGTCGCGCTCGTGCTGCGCATGGACCTGGGTGGCGATCTTGTTCAATGCCGCGAGGCTCTGCGGCGCGGGACGACCCTCGTCCCTGAGAGCGTTGCGCAGCCGATCGGCCACCTTGGTCATGTCGATCTTGGTATCGATGCCGGTGTTGGTGATCCGGCCCCAGGAGCGCATGAACCAGCGGTCGATCGTCAACCGCTTAAAATTGCCGTTGAGGTTCTGATAAAAGCCGTTGCCGATCTTGGGACCGAGCACCGCGCTGCCGTTGACGGTGGCGTTCACCAGCGTGTCGCCGACATCGTAGCCGGTCGCGTCCTTCAACTCTTTCTTCGTGAACTCGCGGTCGAACAGTTCCTTCGTGCCGAGCACGCCGTACTGATCGATGAACTCGTTCACCTTCTGGAAATTCTCGTTGATGCTGGGCGTCGCGACCTTGAGATCGGTGCGGAACTTCCCGTTCCCGGCAAAATATTTGTAGGCATCCTCGGTCAGCCGCACGGTCGATGACACGACCTCGCCCTGCGAGGTGATGGCCAACGACACCATGTAGGCGAAACGCTTGCCAGGATCGGTGCCGAGTTCCGGATGCATCTCGGTGGCGATCTGCATCGCATCGCGCATCTTGTCGGAGTACCACGTCGGCGAGGAGTGGCCGTTCTTCATGCCCGCCTTGAGATCGGCGACGATCACGTTGGCCAGGAATTCGTCGGTCGCGGGCGACGACTCGGTGATGGCGTCCTGGCCGAATGTCTCCTTGATGATCCGGCCAGCGCGCTCGTTGAGGTCGCGCGCGATCTGCGTGACGTTGACCGAGTTCTTCTTGATGTCGGGCGACTCGGTCATGATGGCTTCGGCGGTGAGTTGATGCACCGCTGTGTCCATCTTTTCCGCAGCTGTCGCTGCCGCGACTATCTCCTCGGCCTTTTTCTCTGCTGGCTTGGGCTTCTCGCCGGTCACCGTGATGGCGCTGGTCAGCGATGGTGCTGGCGCTGGCTTCACCTCGATGGTCTTGCCGTTGGGCTTGCCGTTCGGCTTGCTCACCACCTTTGGCGTTGGCATGTGGCCGCTGCCGCCGCCTTCGCTGCCGCCCTTGTCGGTGAACTGGCCCTTGTCATCGCGCGGGTGCTGCGTCTCGTCGAAGTCACGCCGCTGGAGCACCGCGAACCAAGTGCGCAGATCGCTGGCGTCGCGACCCTCCATGTCGGCTTGGTCGATCAACTCCTGCAACTGATCGAGGTCGATCGGCTCGCCATTGGCATCAGCGAGATGGAATCCGTTCGTGCCGCCGCCGCTGCCGTTGCCACCGCCACCGTTCTTGGGCGCGCCGCTGCCGTTGCTGCCGGGAGGCGGTGCGCCAGGAGCGCCGCCCTGCTGAGGCTGCGGCTGCGCCACGCCCGCGCGCGTGAACTGACGCGGGTCGATGTCGAGCTTGACGCCCTTCTCGTCGCAATAGGCGAGATACTCGGCCCAATTGTCGATGACCTGTCGCCAGTCGTAGCCCCACTCGGCGACGTAGTCCTGCGGCGACATGCGACCGGCGCGCACGCTGCGCTCCTGCGCATCCTGATCAAATTTGGGATTCACAGACGGCCAAGCTGGGGTCACCCAATCGCAGCGGTAGCCATCGGCGCGCTCGTTCAATTCACCGGCCAGGATCGCGCGCGCGATGAAGCGATCCCACATCGGCTCGCACAGGCGCGGGATCAGCATGAGATTCTGCGTCTGCTCGACGAGCGCCCGGAAATCGATCTTGCCCGCGCGCAGCGAGCTATAATTCGCGCCGCGCAGATCGCCCGTGACCTGATCGTAGGTGCAGCCGACGCCAGCGGCCATCGCCATCAATTCGTTCATCAGCACCGGCTCGACCTGTGAGGTCGTTGTCGGTGCCGCAAACTTCACATCCTGGCCGAGACGAAGCTCGCGGATCATCCCCGGCTCGAGCGTCGTGCCGGTGAAATCGTTTCCGGGCTGATAGGGCGACTGCGGGTCCATCGGATTCAAAACCGACTCGCCCTCGGGACCGTTGATGATGAAGCCTGAGAAGCATGCTTCGACGCGCGCCTTGACGACGACAGCGTCCATGAAATCCTTGATCTCGCGCGCCGTCGAGATAATCGGCGCAAACCAACTGACCCCGCGCACCTGGCCGGGGCGCAGCACGCGAAACATGTGGACGAGTTCGTCGATCGGGACGAAGTTCGACCACGCGGCCGCCTGCTTGAGATTGGCCGTCGTGATCTCGCCGGGATGTACCGGATAGAGCCACAGGCCTGTGCGCCGATCGTTGCTGCCTAGTCCGACGCCCAGCCGCGAGCGGTCAGTATTTTTCGGCAACGCCTTGTCGGGGATCTGACCGACCAAGCCATCGCGCGACGCATCGATGAAATCGGACTCGAGCAGTTGAAACTTGAGCGGCACCTTGCTGCGCCCGTTCGAGCGCATGTCCTGCTCGATGAAGCGTCCGACGACCTCGCCCGACTCGATGCACGATCGCATCGCGAGGCCTTGCTGCGCATCGAACGACAGCATGCCCTCGGCGTCGGCTTCCTTGTTCCACTCCTCCCAGAGCTTCATCACCTTGGCGTCGAGCCGATCGCTGCCGGTGTGCGGCACGGGCCGCAGGCCGCAGCCGACCGCGCTGGCGACGTAGATGTCGAGCATGCGCGGTGCCCACGGCGAATTGCGCGCGAGGTCGCGCGAGCGGTCGCGCAGCCGTGTCAGGGCATTCGACAATTCAGTGTTGGCACTGGACCCCCTCGCGCCGCGCCATGCGGACGCCCTCGGCCCCGCCGGTTCGGCTCCCTCGTAGATGCGCAGGGCCGCGCGGTCGCGCGCACGCCGCAGCGCGCGCGCTGGCGAGACAAACGCGATGGCGCGCTCGAAGAGGTTCATTCGCCGCCGCCGTCGCCGCCAGGACGGAATCCGGGATCATGCGCCGCGACGAAGGTGCGCGACGCTGGCAACAGGCCCAACTCTTTCTTGATGATCGCGCGGATCAGCAGCATGTCCTGAATCGAGCGATAGGACACGGTCTTGCCCTCGTACGACACGCTGGTGTAGCCGCCTAGCAGTGCCGCCTCGAGCGCCTCCAGATCAGATAGCGTCCACGCCATCGCATCCTCATCGATTCCACCAGCCGCGCTGTCGCCGCGCGATCCATTGCGGTTGATCCATCAGACTGTGTCTCGGTGCCGGTGCCGCCGGTGCCGTGGGCTGTTCGAGCGGCGGCGCGGTTTGCGGTTGCGCCAAATCCGGGCCGCCCTCCAGCGGCATCGGCACCGACGGCGGGGCCGCTGCTGACGGCTCCGCGCGCGGTTCGATCCTCACGCGCAGGGAACTGCGGGCAGCGAGCGCGAGCACGAAGGTGTCGAGCGCCTCGTTGCGCTTGCCCGATGGCAGTACCCACACGCGATAGGGTCGCCCCTCGCGCTTGCGCGTCACGACTTGTTCGGCGGTGAGCTGGGCGAAATAGTTCTCGTCGAACGACTGCCCCGCCGGGAAGTGGACGAAACCAGGTCCGGGCTTGCTGATGCGCAAGCGGCCGTAGATCGCGTCCTTGCCTGTATCGACGCCGATCAGGAATATCTGCTCGTTGGTCTTCGTGCGGCTCGAGCGCAGCGGCCACACCGGCCGTGGTCCCGCGATGCCCTTCGTTGGATAGATACGCCGCGCAAAACGCTTCTTGCAGAACGCCGTCGCCGCATTGGCGTGCGGGCTGTCGCCGACATCGATGCAGCACGCGCGGATGCGAAGCTCTTGCCCGCGCTCGTTGGCGAAGCTGTCGAGGAGCAGTTCGTCGACCTCGTCCCACAGCGTCGCCTGCTCCGGATCGCCGTAGACGATCGCGTAAGCGATGGCCCAGCTTTCCTCGTGGACGCCCCAACCGACGACTTGGATCTCCACGCGATTGACTTGCACGTCGATGCCAGCGGTCAGCAACACGATGCCGGGAGGCAGCGTTTGTGGCGTGTAGTTCTCGCCGCGCTTGAGCAGGCCGGTGCCCTCGACGCTCTCGCCCTGCTCCTCCCACGGCTCGCCCAGCACCGTGTTCACCCATACTTGCAGCAACTGCGGATCACGGCGCGCCGCCAAGAACTCGCGCACGATCTGCTCGAGGCTGAGCCAAGGCGACAGGAAGCCGGGGACGTGGAAGCCTGCGGTCGTGCCGCCAGGATTCTCCGCCCGCCACTCGCCGTGGCGCACCGCATCGTGGCGCTCGCCGTCGCCCCAGATCGCGCCGCAATGCTCGCAGACGTAATGCGCCGTCTCTGGCTTGTGCTCGCCATGGACCGGATCGGGCTTTTCGTTCTTGCCGCGTTTGTCCCAGCGCACTTGCTCCCACCGCAATGTCTGCATGTGGTCGCACGCCGGACATGGCACGAAGTAGCGGCGGCGATCGGAGGCCTCGTACTCGCGCCAGATCACCGACGTGAGCTTGTGGACCGGCGTCGAGCCGATCAGCGTCTTGCGATTCCAGAACGTGGTCTGGCGTTTGGCGGCGAGCGTCAGCGGATCGCCCTCGCCGCGCTTGGTGTCGTTGTCCGAGCTGCCACCGGCCGACAGCGGCCAGCGATCGACCTCGTCGCCGAGCACGATGCGGATCGGTCGAGCCGACAGACCGGCGGGCGCGTTGGCTCCGATCAGCGTCAGCCGCCCACCCGGAAAGATTTTCGAGCGGATGGTGTTGCCGCTGTCGCGCGACTTCGGGTCATGCACCTTGCCTGCGAGCGCGGGCGTGTCGCGCAGCATCGGTGCGAGACGATCCTTGCTGTGCGCCTCCGCAAGCTCCAGCGTCGGCATGATCAACAGCAGCGGTGCCGGGTCTTGGTCGATGAAGTAGCCGACGACGTTGTTGACGCTCTCGGTGTAAGCGACCTGGGCCGCCTTCGGCACGATGATGCGCTCGATGCCCGGATCGTTGAGCGCGTCCATGATCTCGCGCATGTACGGCACGCGATCGGTCCGCCAGCGTCCCGGTTCGGCCGACGACTCGGTCGACAGATATCGCCGCTGGTCACTCCACTGCGAGATCGTCAGCGTCGGCGGCGGGGCCATCGTCTTGAGCGCCCTCGCCTCGTTCGCCGCCACCGTCGCGCTGCACGTCAGCTTGATGTGTATCTGCTGGCGGAGCGATCGTTTCGATCGTCGCGTTCGCGATGTCCTCGAGCGCCTCATGAATCTCCGGTTCGAGCACGCGCTTCGCTTCGTTCGCGGTGCGCAGCATGAGGAGGCGTGGCGCGCACTTCGACGGAATCGAAAGCAGTCTTTGTTTGATCGCCGAGTAGACAGCTGTGCGCGCGGCCAGCACCTCGTTTGCTGGCAGCAACTCGCCGAGCAATCGCGAGTGCTCCATCTCGGCGATGTCGGCACGGCTGCGCGTCAGTCGCGTACGCTGCGCCGTGAAGCTGGTGTCGCCGACGTTGGCGCGCTCCCTCAGATAAACCAGGTACGCGCGCACTGTCGCGGCCGCCGGATAGATGCCGCCGCGCGCCTTGGGAATGATCCCCTTGGCCGCGAGCAGCGACAGCGCGCGCGGTGTGAGGTCGAGCAGCGCGGCCATGTCCGACGCTGGCCACATCGCGGTGAAGAACGGCGCGGCGTGGGAGGTAATCTGCACCTCCGGGCCGATAGGACCGGAATCCCCGTTCTCAGGCATCAAAAAAAGGCCTCCCTGGCCCCTTGCAAAAAGTGCCTCTCAGTCCCATATTAGGGGTACACAAGGAGCAACCCCCAATGCGCGGTTCCTGTTCGTCTAGTTCGCAACCCAAGCGGCCGGTGGGCCTACTGCTCCTTTGGCAGTCCTCCGGACAGGTCAGACAGGTTCGTGTGAACCGGCCGCTTACGATGCGAATGGAGTCAAAGATGAAAATCGAAGTCGATACCGTGACGCTGCCCGCGTACTACGCGAGTGCATTCGTCAACGGGGACTACTCAGGCCTCGATGACCGCGAAGAGTCGCTGGTCAACAAGCTGGTCGCTGATCTGGCCAAGGACGGTTTCGAAATCGTCGATGTGGCCCGTGACGAGGACGGCGAAGGTTTTGAGCCGCGCTTCACTTGGTCCTACCGCCTCTATGGCGGTGACGCCAACGGCGGCGAAGTCCTCGACTATGTCGTCCACCGGATCAAGGAGTGAGTTTATGAACTTGATGAAACCGACCGTTCACATGAACGGCACCAGCCGCGAGTCGCTGCTGGAAGGGTACTGCAACGCTATCAACGCGCTGCAGGAGGCAGGCAGCAAACTGGCTGCAGCCGCACCCAACGGGCGCGACTACTACGTCCAAGGTGGCGACGCCACCAAGCTCGCGATGGATCAGCACTACGCGCGCATGGCCAAGCTCAAGGAGGTCATCGCGGAGTTGGAAACCATCGCGATGCACGTCGCCGACACCGAGTAAATCGAGGAGAGACACATGCGCACTATCTTGAAACGTTCGGGCGATACGCTGTTCGTGCGATTGCCCTACGCGCTGCGCAAGCCGATCGCTGGCGGTTGCCAGTGCCCCCATTGCACCGCGCACCCGCACGACACGCCGCGATGGGACACGCTGGCGGTCGATGCCACTAATCCCGCCGTCACTTGGACGGTCCACTACCCGGAACTCGTTGCCGGGACGCTGTGACGCTTCCGCCTATCGCCCCTCCCTGCGGGCAACCCGCTCCCGAACGGAGCATCCGCAAGCGCGGGGGGCGATATGGGAAACGCCAAACCGGAGCAGACAAATGACTACCCCCCGACTCTATGTCGGCACCTACGCCAAGTACAACAGCGGCAGCATTGCCGGTGCTTGGCTCAATCTTGAGGACTATGCCGACCGCGACAGCTTTCTGGAAGCCGCTCACGTCCTGCATCAGGACGAGGCCGATCCGGAGTTGATGTTCCAAGATTACGAGGGATTCCCGCGCGCTTTCTACAGCGAGAGCAGCGTCCCGGATGCCCTGTTTGACTGGATCGCCCTCGACGAATCCGACCGCGAGCTACTCGCCGTCTATCAGGAAGGCATCGACGAGGACGCCACCATCGATCGGGCGCGCGACGCCTACGCTGGAACGTTCGATTCGGAGTCCGATTGGGCCGCCGACTATCTCGACAGCACAGGCGCGATGGCCGAGTGCCCCGAGCATCTGCGGAACTACATCGATTACGAGGCCTATGCGCGCGATGCGCGCGTTGGCGGTGACATGGTCTTCGTCCGACACGACGCTCATGTCTGGGTTTTCCACAACAGGTGATGCCGTGAAACGACCAAACAAAGAATATCTCCGGGCGCTCGCCATGCTGGCGGGCTGTCCGGACGGCGCGACCGAACACGCGCTCGCACAGCACGGTTTCCCCCGTGCCCTGCTCGACCGCGCTGTCGCGGCCGGTCATGCCCGCGCGGGCAACGATCACTTCGTGCGCGGCCTCAAGGTGCCGCTCGATGTGACGCGCTACCGGATCACTGAGCTTGGCGTGGCGCTGGCCGCGCCCGGAACCAAACTGAGAAAGGATTGGCTGCTATGAAAACGAACACGGGCGTGATGGATCGCGCCACCGCCGAACACTTCTATCGCTGGCTTGAACGCACTGTCGCGGTCGAGGACCAGCACGAAGTCGAGCAGGCGATACACGCCTTGCTGCGGCAATACCCGACTGTGGTCAACACGCACTCGTGGCCCGAGATGCGAAAACTTGCGGAGCGCCTGTCATGACCGACTACGGCAACGTCTACGACTATTTCGTCAACCGGTTGGACAAGCGGCCGCCGATTGAAGAGCACCTCGTCGAGGGTTGGCGCGACATCCCGGTCGATTCCGGATGCGGCGACGACTGCAAGGCGGCCGTTGATGCGGCGAAGGCCTACCTCGACATCAACCGCAAGGCTGGTTTGGACGCCCACACTGAGGAGTGTGTGCTGGCCACGATCAGCGACACCATCAACACCTTCATCTTCGGGTGACGCCATGCCACGCGAGTACAAAGTGAATCTTTATCTGAACCACTATCGCTGCCCGTGCGGCGCAGAATGGAGCGACGAATGGGACGCGACCTGTGATGACAGGTGCCCCCGGTGCGACACCTCCTGCTCACCCTACGAGAGCGAGGATACCGGGACCGAGCGCCGCCCCGTGCCCACCAAGGCCTTGGAGATTTGCGCCAAGTGGGTGGCACGTTTCGGCTTGGGCTTCCACCCCGACACGCGCGGTGCCCAGTACACGCCCGCGCTGCTCGCCGACGATATCGCTGACTACGACCGCGACATGGAGTCTCTGTTCGCGCTGGATTGCGATCCGTACGCGGTCGCGGTCGCGGTGATGGAGGATTTCGGACTGATCGAGGAAGAAAATGAGCAAACAAACGCATGATCTCGGCGTGCATCACGACGGCAGCGTCTCGCTGTTGCGCGGCCTCTCGCCGATCGGCAAGGCATGGATTTCCGAGCACATCCCCCACGACGCCATGACGTGGGGCACCAGCATCGTGGTGGAGCACCGCTACATCAACGACATCATCGTCGGCGCGCAGCGCGACGGCCTGATGCTTTGGATCACCGGCTAACGAAGGAGCAGACAAATGATCGATCTCGAAAAAGCAACCAATCGCTTCTGGGATTGGTACGCCAAAGTGCAGGAGGATGCGCCCAAGACCGTCGTCGGCCGCATCATGACCGACGCTGGCTACAAGATCGCCCACACGGGCGGCGGGTGCCTGTCCTGGGAAAAAATCCTGCCCACGGGCGGCTACCTCTGGATTTGCGATGAGGGGAACGGCCTCGGCAACAGCGAAACCGAGACG
>Ga0066903_100001243_pt1 | contig 18260 bp, 13 predicted proteins | sample PanSoiMetaGPlot1_FD_67491 | JGI IMG/M metagenome (GOLD analysis project Ga0066903, IMG submission 67491) | Tropical forest soil microbial communities from Panama analyzed to predict greenhouse gas emissions - Panama Soil - Plot 1 (version 2) | ecosystem: Environmental > Terrestrial > Soil >... | reverse complement strand
TGCTCGAGCCTCGAGTTCTCCGACTGCCTGAAGTCGCTCACGTCCGCTCCCCCTCGATCACGATGCACTCCACCCTGTCACTAGGGAGTACCGCACCGGACGCGAAACCCTTACAGCGCGCGACGAAAGATGTGCCGGTTGTTACTACCCCTTCTCGGCGAAATACGAGTGGCCGGCCGTGACCACGACCGTCTTCTTCTTCACCAGGTCTCGCACGATGACCCTGCCGTCCCGAACGGTGACCAGGGTTCCGTCGCAGTAGTCCGCGACCAGCCAGAAGGTGCCGACAACGGTTGCGGAGGCGTACCGGCCCGTCGTCTCGTACCGGCCCTTGCCGGTACCCCAGAGACGGCGCACGGGCTTCTTCTTCTTCTTGGCAAGGGACTGGAACGATCGGCTGTTCGAGGTCGTGCACTTGCGGAAGTTGCCGCCTGTGAGCTTGATCCTGATCGGCAAGCCCGGCCGTCTCAGCCCGTTGACGAGTACGAAACGGCTCAAGACTCCGTCGGGAACACCGAGGAAGGTCATTCTCCGGTTCGCATAGTTGAAGATCGAGATTCCACGGTCGCCGGTGATGTCGAGTGTCGAGCCCGGCGGGAGATCCTGCGTCGGATTCGCAGGGACGAACGCCGTCGAGCCTGGAAGCTGGATGAGCGCAGGCGGCCTGTCGGGCACGGTCTGTCCGAACGCAGCCTGCGACCAGCCCTGCCCGACCCAGTTCGAGCCGATGATCTCGCGCCCGTTGAAGAACGACGCCTGGATCTGGTCGGCGCCGGCGTTCGGAAGCGTGGTCAACGGTTGACCCTGCGCCGGAATCGTGTAGGTGAACGAGGCCTGTCCGTTCGAGTCGGTCACGGCCGTGAACGTGCGCCCCTCGCTCGGCCCCTGCAGGACGGTGAACGTGACCGTCACGCCGAACCGGTACTGATCCGGAACGTTCGCGGTGATGGTCGCCGTGTGCGTCACCTCCTCGCCGACCCAGTTCGTCTGGGAGAGAGGCTCGAGGCTGATCAGGTCCGGTCGCTCGGGATACCCCGGAAGGTCGGTGCTGCGGCCTGAGGCAGCGGGCACTGCGGCGGCAACGCAAATCGCCGCCACAAAGGCGCCGAGAACTGCGGCCCGAAACCTTCTTCGTGAGAAATGCCTCAGGTAATTCACCTTTAGGACCCTACAACGTTCGGGCCGTCTTGTATACCGAGGTCAGTCGAATCCGCCGTCGAAACCCCAGTACGACAGAGAACTCAGCCCTGAACCTCGCATCCAAGACGCTCAGAACGGGTCGTCCGCCGCGTGCCGTGATCGAGGAAATCGTGGCCGCAGCCGTCGCGTTCGCAGCGGTCGGCGGTCTGGCGGCAGACAACGGCGGCTTCTTCCCGACCACGTGGGGCTGGGCCGCCGTCGGACTCTGCGCCGTCGCCGTCGCCGCATTGGCACTCGGCCGGGTCCCGCGTCTCCGGCCGCTCGAGATGATCGTGGTGGGAGCAGTCGTGGCTCTTGCGGCCTGGACGTTCGCGTCTGCGATCTGGTCGGTGAGTGTGACGCGGAGCGTCCTCGAGGGCGAGCGCAGCCTCGTGTACGTGGGCGGCGTCGTCGCCGCGCTGCTGCTGAGCCGGAGCCTGGGAGGCCGGGCGATGGTCTTCGGCACCTGGCTTGCGATCACTGCGGTCTGCACCTACTCGGTCCTGACGAAGCTCTTTCCCGAGGAGTTCGGCGTCGTCGACTCGATCTCCGGCAACCGCCTTTCCTCCCCGATCGGGTACTGGAACGGCCTGGCCCTGCTGGCGGCGATCGGCTGCGTGCTAGCACTCGGCCTCGCCGCGCGCGGGTCGGCGTTCGTCCGGGCCGCCGCCTCCGCCTCCCTGGTGTTGCTGGTGCTGACTCTCTACTTCACTTTCGGCCGCGGCGGCTGGATCGCCCTTCTCGCAGGTTGCGTGGCCGCGATCGCCGTCGACAGGAAGCGGATCCAACTCGTCGTCACGGCGGCAGTCGCGGCGCCGTGGCCTGCGATCGCCGTCTTCGCAGCCTCACGCTCCGGGGCGCTAACGCACGTCGGTCCGACGGCCGGCGCCGCCGAGAAGGACGGCCACGCAGTCGCGGTCGTCTCCGTCGTCCTCCTGGCGGTGGCTGCGGTAGCCATGCTCGCTCTCGACGCGGTCGAGGAGCGCAGGCAGCTTTCGGCCGGGCGGCGCATGCGGCGCGTGATCGCCGGCGTCGTCGCGGTCGCGATCGCCGTCCTGCTCGTTCTCGTCTTCGCCCGCTACGGCTCGCCGGCGACGATCGCGCGCCACGGGTGGGGCTCGTTCACGGCCGGAGCCGACACCGGCCCGGATCTGAACAACCGCCTCTTTCGCCTGTCGGGAACGGGCCGAATCGACCACTGGCGGGTTGCGACGCGCGAGGTCGAGGCACACCCCTGGCTGGGGTCCGGAGCGGGCACCTTCGGCCAATACTGGTTCCAGCTCAGGCCGTCGACGGTGATCGTGCACGACGCGCACACGATCTACCTCGAGACGCTCGCCGAACTAGGTCCCGTCGGACTCGGGCTCCTCGTGCTGCTGCTCGGCGCGCTGACGGTCGGTGCAGCACGGTCCCGGTCGCCGCTCGGCGCAGTCGTCTTCGGCGCCTGCATCGCCTACTCCCTGCACGCAATCGCTGACTGGGACTGGGAGCTGCCGGCGCTGCTCGTGGCAATCGTCTTCCCGGCAATCGGGGTCGTCGGCGAAGAGGAGCCCGAGGTCGCGGTGGCGCCCGCCCGACGTCGGATCGTGCCCGCCGCCGCCGTGTTCCTCGTCGGATCGTTCGCGCTCTTCACGCTGCTCGGCAACATCGCCCTCTCCCGGAGCAGCAATGCCTCCGACGCGACGCACTGGCGCCAGGCGGAGAGCGAGGCGCGTTCCGCGCTCGGCCTCGTCCCCTGGTCCGCTGAGCCGGCGCGAAAGCTGGCGGTCGCCCAGGCCGGGCTCGGGGAGATCACAGCTGCACGCGACAGCCTCCGGGACGCGGTCGACAGGGAGCCGAGGGATTGGAGCCTCTGGTATCAGCTGGCCCAGGTCACGACGGGGTCGGAGCATCGCCACGCGCTGGCGGAGGCAACACGCCTGAACCCACGCCGGACGAGCGCCGAAGCGACGCCCGGCGATCTCAGGCTCGTCCTGATTCCCTGACCGGGGGGCTTTCACCGAACGAGGTAGCTCGGTCAGGGGATGACCGAACGAGCGACGCGGCCGATGAACACGCCGGCTGGATTTGTTTGCCCGGGGAGCCCAATGAGATCGAGGACGTCGAACGGATTGAGGGGGCCTGCGCTCGCGATCATGGCTCTCGCGGCCTCGGTGTGTGCGGCGGTCGCGGTGCAGGCGGCACAGGCGCAGCCGGCTCCGTCGCTCGGGATCGAAGGCGGGAAGAGCAAGCGGCCGCAGATCGCGACCTTCAGCCCCTCGGCCGGGCCTTCCGGGACGACGGTGACCGTGAACGGCTCGAACTTCAACGGGGCCAAGGCGGTGACGTTCAACGGCTCGAACGCGAGCTTCGCCGTGATCTCGGCGAGCCAGCTGACTGCAGCCGTCCCCGCGAACGCGACGTCCGGTCCCATCGCGGTGACGAACGCCGCCGGTACGGCCACGAGCGGTACTTCCTTCACGGTCAACTCGGGCACGCCGCCCCCGCCCACGATCACGAGCTTCAGCCCGACGAGCGGGCAGGCGGGAACGGTCGTGAAGATCGCCGGCACCAACTTCACGGGCGCGGCCGGCGTCACCTTCAACGGGTCGTCGGCGGCCTACACCGTCGACTCCGGCAAGCAGATCTCCGCGACCGTACCGGCGGCGGCGGCCACAGGGCCGATCGCCGTCACGACTCCCGGGGGGACGGCCGCGAGCACGTCGGTCTTCACGACCACGCCCCAAACCGACGCGTTCTTCGTCGCGCCGAACGGCAGCGACTCGACGGGCGACGGAAGCATCTCGAAGCCGTTCGCCACCCTCGCGAAGGCGGAGACCGCGATGCAGGCGGGCAGCACAAAGACGACGTACATCCGCAGCGGTTACTACGCCCTTCCCTCGGTCGTCGAAAGCGGAGTCAGCTACGGCCTCCACCTGACATCTGCGGACAGCGGCGAGACGTGGTCGTCCTACCCGGCGGACGGGTACAACAGCGCCGTCCTGGACGGCGGCTCGACGAGTGCGAGCACCGGTATCCAGGAGCTGATCGCGATCGACGGAGCGTCGAACGTGACGATCAACGGCCTCCAGCTCCAGCACTTCCGCTGGATCGGCGTCGGGATCCACGGGGGCGGCAGCTTCTACCAGCTGTTCCCGACCGGCACGGGCACTGCGGACGGCAACACGATCACGAACAACCTGATCCACGACGGAAGCTACGACCTCAACCCCGTCTTCGGCTACGGCGGCGGCGGCGTCTACGGCGAAGGAAAGATCCCGAACACCACCGTCACGAACAACGCCGTCTACAACATCTCGGCCTTCGGCGTCGAGGCCCAGACCGGCAACGCCGGGCAGGGAGGCACCATCGACTCGCTCGTGATCGCGAGCAACGCCGTGCTGTCGACCTGCCAGCTCGAGAACGACTGCGGCGCCGTCTACGTACAGGACAAGAACACGACGTCGACCGGGATCACGATCGACAACAACTTCGTCCGCGACGCCGGATACGCCGCCTACCCCGCACGCCCGATCTACGTCGACGACGGCGTCTCTGGCGCCACGGTTACTCACAACGTGGTCGCCGCCGGGCTCTACATCTGGGCGTTCACCATCCACGGCGGCAAGAACAACACCCTCTCGTCCAACATCGTCGACCTCGGGCCCGGCAACAACCGCGAGATCCTGCTCTACGAGGGTGACGGTCTGACGGACATGAAGGGCAACGTCCTCTCCAACAACGTGATTGTCTCCGGCGGCGGGGGCGGCGGGTACGAGGGGCGCTCCTTCAAGGCCCAGCCGACGATCGCGAACAACGCCTACCACCAGTACACGGGCAAGGCGGTCTATGCGGGCGGCTACACAGGCCTCGACGGTGACAGCGCCCCGGCACCGCAGGATCCGCAGCTGACCTGCTGGGCATACAACGTGGCTCGGGGCAGCTCTGTCTACAGCGCGCCCGTCTCCTTCGACCAGGTGCCTCAGGGCTGGGGGCCGCCCGGGTTCACGATCCCGAAGACCGGGACGCCGCCCTCCCAGCCTCACGACTGCTAGCCGCCCCCGCCGCGGGGGTCGCTAGCATCGGCGCCTCGATGGCCTCCGACCCGCCGCTCGTGAGCGTCGTCCTCACGACGTTCAACCGGTCGGCTCTCGTCTCACCCGCGATCGAGAGCGTCCTTCGTCAGACGGCCGGCGACCTCGAGCTCATCGTCGTCGACGACTGCTCGACCGACGACACCCGCGACGTGGTGGGTCGGGTCGCGGACCCGCGCCTGTCGCTCGTCCGGCACGAAGTCAATCTCGGCCTGGCGGCAGCGCGCAACTCCGGCGTCGAGCGGGCGCGAGGGCGGTTCGTCTGCTTCCTCGACGACGACGACGAGTGGCGCCACGACAAGCTCGCCGCGCAGCTGGCCGTGTTCGAAGCCGAAGGCGACAAGGACGAGATCCTCGTCTACTCCCAGGTTTGCGTCGACGACGGGATCTCCTCGGCGGTCAGGCCCGTTCGCGGCCCACGACTTGCCGAGCCGCTGTCCGAGTACCTGATGTGCGGCGAGGGCCTGATCGTTCCGTCCTCGGTCATGCTCACGCGTACGGCCGCGCTCGCCGCTCTCCCCGAGCCCGGGCAGCGACGGTTCGAGGACTACTCGCTCTACCTCTCGCTCGAGGCGCGCGGCTTTCGTTTCGTCCTCGTCGAGGACCCGCTCGTCGTCTGGCACGTCGACATCACGCGGCCGCGGCTCAGCCGAACGGTCACCTTCTCCGAGGCCGAGGACTGGCTCGACGACTGGAACGAGCACGTCACGCCGAAGGCGCGTCGTGCCTTCCTCGCCCGGGAGGTTGCGCCGTTCGTCCCGCGCCAAGGAAACCGCTGGAAGATCGCCGCCACCGTCGGCACCGCGGTGGTCTCGGGCTCGACCTCACCCCGGGAAGGGCTGAAGAGCGTCGCAAAGGCCGTCCTGCCGGCCTCGGCCGTCATCCGGCTGCGGCGGCTCCTGCCGCGAAGCAAGTTCGGCTAGGACGACCGGGTCAACGCGCTGCGATACGCGCCCACGAGGTCCTTCAGGCCCGCGTCGGGCGAGTAGCGCTCACTCCATTGCAGACGTGCCGCGTGACCGAGACTGATGCTTTCTCCGTCGTCGCCGAGGCGTGCGACCGCGGCGGCCAGGGCCCGAGAATCGTGCGGCGGCACGAGTAGACCTGTCACGGAGTCGTCCACGAGTTCCGTCAAGGCGCCGACGGCGCTCGCGACCACGGGAACGCCGGCTGCGTACGCCTCGACGATCGTCCGCGGCGCGCCTTCGTACCAGACCGACGGCAGCACGAGCGCCCGGGCCCTTGCGAGAAGCGCGGGCATCTCGTCCGGCTCCACCGCGCCGAGAAACTTCACGCCGCTCGGCGCGGTCCGTTGCAACTCGTCCCGCTCGGGCCCGTCGCCGGCGATCACGAGGGGGGCGTCCGTGCCCGACCATGCTTCGAGGAGCGTCCGCACTCCTTTCTCCGGGGAGAGTCGGCCGGCGAAGAGGAAGTACTCGCCTGCCCCCTCCCTCGGGGCGACCTCCCAGGCGAAGTTCCGCTTCACGGCGACACGATCCGCGGGCAACCCCGCCTCGACGTGCTTCGCGCGGACGAATTCGCTGACGGCCAGGAAGAGATCGACGCAATCGAAGCTCCCGAGCGCCCGGTGGAGCGTGAGTGAGGTCGCGAGCGAAGCGCTTGCGGGAAGCGATCCGCGGTAGCAGCGGTGGACGACACCTCTCCAGGGCGTCTTGCCGAGGCAGTCCTCGCAGATCCGACCTTTCCGCAGGAAGGTGGCCGGCAGGCACGCCAGCCGGTAGTTGTGGAGGGTCATCACCACCGCGACACCCGCGCCGTCGACCGCGCGCAGGACGGCGGGCGAGAGTGCAGGGAAGAGGTTGTGGCAGTGGACGACGTCGGGAGGTCGTCGGCTGATCAGGCGCCGGAGGTCGTCGATCGTCCGCCGCGACCAGATTGCCGAGAGGCCCTCGCGAGCCGCCGCCAGGGTGCCGGCTTCACGAGCCGGGCGGAACATCTCGACGTCATGCCCTGCGTCTCGCAGCAGTCGCGCCTCGTCGTCGACGACTCTGTTCTCCCCCGACGCGGGACCTGAGAGGTACGGAGAGTGGAGGACGAGGATCTTCAATCGACGCAAGACGGAACGAGCGCGGCCTAGCCGCTAACCGGCACGGCTCTCCAGCCTCTCGAGCCTGCCGGGCGCGGCCGAGTCGATCCGGTACCACCGCGCGATCTCGACGTGCTGTGGCCCGACCAGCTCCGTCCACGGGACGGGCTCTGGCTGCGGACGTCTCGTTCCTTCCGTGACGCCCATCTCCACGGCATTCCAGTCCTGGGCGTACACGGCCTCGAGCGACCGGAACCGCGCGGACATGTGCCAGGCGGCGAAGCCGTCCAGCTCCGCTCTTCCGGAATCGCTCGAGGCGGCGGAGAACAGCGCCCGGAGACGACGCTCGGTCGCGTCCCTGTCCCGGAACGGAAAGTGATGGACGAACACCGGCTCGGGCGGCTCGAGCAAAGGCCGCTCGTCGGAGCTCGCACGGTGGAAGCCGACCGTGCACTGGATCAGTGGGCGGCCACGGTCGAATCGCTGCAGGGGATGCTTCCAGTGCCAGAGCCAGCACGAGTAGCGGCTCATCAGCTCCTCGCCGAGCGGCTGGAAATCCAGCGGATGCCGGCTCGTGACGTACTGTGGAGCTTCGCCGGGATAGTGGTTGATACAGCGAGCGCCGACGACCCTGTAGTCGCGGTCGAGTGTCGCCAGGTAGTCCCTGATGCTCAGACCACCCGGGCCGTGGGGAAACTCGTCGGCGTCCAGCCAGAGCCACCAGATGTGGTCCGAGCCGTCCTCCGCCGAGATGCGGGCGACGACGTCGTTCATCACCCGTAGGCGCTCGTGCTCGTCGTAGCGGTCGGTCGAGAAGGAGGCGGCGAGTTCCGCGCCCGCGCCCAGCGCGACTTCGACGGTGTCGTCCGGGCTCTCGTTGTCGACGAGGAAGACCTGGTCGCACCCCTGCGTGAACGCGTTTCGCACCGTTGCCTCGATCACGTCCGCCTCCATCCAGGTCCCGACGATCGCGAACAGCTTGAACGTCTCGAGAGGGCGGTTGTGCGCAGGCCGCGGACGGTGCTTGACCCAGGGCGACCGGAGACGGAGGGCATCGAGAACCCGCGCGGCGCCTCGTTTTCCGAGCACCCACGGCCGTTGCCAAACGGGGTAGTTCGAGAGCCCGCGCCACGATCGCTGCCACGGCGTGTCGAGGCCGCGCTGGGGACGCGAGCTCACAGCTTGTCTCCCGCCGCCTGGACACGCGGCTGCCCCGCGGCTGCCTCCGTCGCTGCCGGCCGCAGCGGCTCGGCGCGCTGCTCCAGTGCCATGAAGGTGGTGACCGCGGTCCCCGCGACGCAACTGCCGAAGATGCCCCACGCTGCGCCTGTGACCCCGTAGACCGCCGCGAGGCCGCAGCCCAGGACGAGCCCCACCGCGGGCGACACCATGTTCGCCACGAGCACGGCCTTGCCTCGGCGCTCCGCCTTGAGGAGGAGCGCGAACCCGATGGAGATCGCCGCGACGACCTGCCCGATTCCGATCGGCCACACGAGGTGTGAGAACTGCCGGAAGGAATCTCCGAAGACGAGCGCGACAACCGCTCCGCCACGGATGCTCAGCAGCCCCAGATAGGCAGCCGTGACCAGAGTCGACGCGACTCCCACGCGGAAGGCCAGGCGCACGCCTTCGCGAGCCGAGACGCCGACGGCCCGGGTGATGGCCGGGAGGCCGGGAAGCGAGAACGCGGCTCCGATCAGCGTCAGCGGCGCGAAGATCGTCATCACAGCGCGAAGGCCGCCCAGGTCATCGGCACCGATGAGACCTGCCAGCGCGAGGATGGTGGCGTACGTGAGGACGGAGTAACCGATGCTGGTCGCGCCGAGCCATCGACCGAGCGGCCAGAGCTTGGCCTTCCACCAGCCGACGGCAGGCCGTATCGCGACAGGCTTCGCTCGAGTCTGGGCGAACCCCAGCAGCGTTCCGGCGAGGGCGCCGAACCCCCAGCAGCCGACGACGGCCCAGAGGGAGTCGAGCCACCAGGCGAAGGGCGCCGCGAGACCCATGGCGACAAGCCAGCACGCGTCGTTGGCCGCGGCAGCTCGGGCACGCCCGTCGCGGAAGAGGACGGCTCTCCAGAAGTCCTGGACGACGAGGAACGGGATCCACGGCGCGAGGATGAACAGTGCACGGCCGATGTCACCGCGCACGGCGACGCCCGCGAGCGCCAGCACAGCGGCCGATGCGACGCTGCCTATCAGCGCGACCGTCAGGGCGTCGCCCATCGACCGGCGTCGAGCGTCGGCCGCCGCACCGGCGGACGCCGCGACGAGCGGATCGGTGACGAGCGCACGCTCGAGGCCGAGCACGACCAGGTACGACGCGAAGCCGATCGCGACCGAGCCGAGTCCGCCGGGCCCCAGGACACGGGCGGCGATCAGTGAGAGAGCCAGGTTCGTGGCCGACGAGAACCCCTGCGAGACGAAGCCCCACGCGAAGCCGCGGGGACCGTCCGCGCCCGGGGGCAGCTCTGCGGCCGGCTCGATCTCCGGCGGCGCCGTCGCGCCACGATTTCTCCGAGACGGCACCAGCGCGCTCACTCAGGCCGCCTTGCGCCGCGTGTCCAGTGCCTGCTCCCAAACCTGCAGCAACGCGTTCGCCGCGCTTTCGCTCGAGTAGACCTCGATCGCCCGCGTCCTTGCGGAAGCGCGTAGGCTCGCAACCTCCGGATCGGACGCGGCGCGGACGATGCCGTCCGCGAGCGCAGCTGGCGTCTGGTCGGCGACGACGATGCCGGTCTTCCCGAGCATTTCCGGAATCCCGCCGACCGGAGTTCCTACGACGAGGCAGCCGCTGAGCATCGCCTCGACCACCGCACGGGGAGCCTGCTCCTCCCATTGCCCGACCCGGACCGACGGCATCGCGAGCATGTCGACCGCCTGGAGCAGCGTCGCCACGTCGTCGGGATACTTGACGGCTCCGAGCAGGAACACGTGAGGCCCCGCCTTGGCCGCGACTTCCGCCTCCTGGGGGCCCGTCCCGGCCACGGCCGCCCAGAGCGGAGCGCTGCTCAGCGACGCAGCCTGCCCGAATGCCTCGAGAAAGAGCAGCGGCCCCTTCTCGACCGACAGCCTGCCGAGATACGCGACTCCGGTGCCCTCGAGAGGAAGCCCGAGCTGCTCGCGGGCGGCGCGTCGTTCCGCCCCGTCGACCGGTGGGCGGAACAGCGACGGGCTCCGCGGGTTCATGATCACCGCCTGCGTCACGGCGCCGTTCGCGACGCCGAGCTCGAGTGCCTCGCGGACGCCCCCGGTGCTCTCCGAGACGAACCCGTCGGCGCGCGAAAAGGTCCGGCGCGCGATGAGCCGGCGTCCAAACCGGCGTCCGCGTCGGACGGTCCACCAGTTCCGGTCGGAGTTGTGCATCACGAGCGCCGTCTCCGGATGCCTCGACGCCCACCTCGACGCCTGCAGAGCCAGCAATTGCCACGGCTCGGTCAGCACGTGCAGCACGTCCGGTCTGTCCTCGTCGAGGGCGTGACCGAGTTGCCTGTAGTACCACAGGCGCGGCCCGCGAGGCACCCTGGGGTAGACGGGTTCGAGCTCCCGGAAGGCACAGAAGTCGCAGAGATCCTGATGGTCGGCTGCTGCGCGCACCGTCCCGTTCTGGCCGCCGACCTGGTGGCCGTAGACGATCAGCTCTACCTCCCGGGAGAGCTCACGGAGGTGGAAGTCGTCCCCCTTGCCGTGGAACCAGCCGCCGATGAAGACGACCCGCATCAGGTGTCGTGTTGCTCGTTTCCGGTCGTGAGTGCCAGGCCGGTCAGAACTCCGAGGAAGACGGTGAACGGTGGCTGCTCCCACCAGTCATAGACGAAACCCAGGACGGCGAACATCGCCCAGCCTGCCGTTGCCGTGACGGCAAGCGCCGAGCGCCGTCTCCAGAGAGGCCTGATCACCGAGACAAGGAGACCGAGATAGGCGACGGCGCCGAACAGCCCCAGGTCTCCGAAGACACCCAGCATGCTCGACACACCCGAGTTGAAGGACGTCCGCCCCCCCGAGACCTGCGTCGCCTGGGTCTGCACCTCGACCGCGAGCGTCGCGGGCCGCAGGCCGAGCGAGCGAAGCGGAGAGTCCGACTGAAGCTGCAGCGGGGTCGTCAGGAAGGCGGCGCGGCTCACGGTCTCGGCTGGTCCTTCTCCGAAGGCGAGCGACGCCGGGTTCGAGTCGAGCCGGTGCCAGATGATCTTCGCGGTCTGCTCCTTGCCGTTGTTGCCGCTCCGCGCCTCCTGGAGCCGGTAGATCGCGTCCTTGCTGACCGGGTCGAAGACGATCAGGAGGGCGAGCGCCGAGAGCATCAGCCCGACGTTGAGCACGAGGGCGTACCGGCCGCTGCGCCACCCTGCGACGAGCGCGGCGGCGGGAAGCGCGAAGAGCACCTGCTTCGCGTCGGCGACGATGGGGACGGCGACGAGCGCCGCGACCGCAACCAGGACCCACTCGTTGAGCCGACCACGCCTCGATGCCAGGAGCCAGAGGCAGCCGAGGACGACGGCGGCGGACATCACGTGGGCTCCGGCTCCTGCGCCCCAGAGCGTCCCCTGGATCTTGTCCGGGCTCCCCAGCCCGAACCTGCGCACCTGCCAGGCCGACAGCACGACCTGCGCGGCGACGAGGGCAACCAGTGAGCGCACGAGGAACTGCCGGAGCCTCGGCGACGGAGGATCCAGAAGCAGCGCACAGACGATCGCGAAAGGCTCGCCGAGGAGCGCCAGGTAGAGGAGCGGTCGCAGGACCTCCGACGGGTGGAATGCCCAGGCGAGGAAAACCGCTGCCGCGAGCAACCCGAGCCAGCGCAGCTGGGCACCTGCCCGGCCTGCGGAGCCGCTGCGTGCCAGAAAACCGGCGAGCAACGCTCCCCAGGCGATGGGAATGTCCAGATACGCCGCGATGCCCGGCAGCAGGCCGAGGGTGACGAGCCCTTTGAAGGTGAGCGCCGCGACGACGGCCGCGAGCACCCAGGCGCCCGCCGGCGCGGCGAGGGCAAGCGCCCCGACCATGCAGACGACGAGCACGAACGCAACCTGCGGGTTGGCCGCTGTCTCGACGCCGATGACGAGAACGAGCGACAGGGCAAAGAGCAGGAACAGCCCCGAAGTCGAACGCTGCGTCATGTCCGAATCTCCCGATCCGCGAGCGCGGCTGCGGCGGCTTCGGTGCCCATGGGGGTTACGAGACCGGGGATGACCGAGTTCTCGTCCCCTCGACGACGCGGTCGGATACGACGTGACCGATGAACTGCGCGTTGCCGATCAGATACCGACGCCAGAGGCGGCGCGGCTCCGTCGCAAGCCGGAAGAGCCATTCAGCCCCGATCGCCTGCATCCACGAGGGCGCCCTCCTCTTGGTACGGGCCACGAAGTCGAACGCGGCGCCGACGCAGAGGATCACGGGCGCCGCATCGAGCTGACGGAGACGCTCGGCCACGAGGTCCTGCTTCGGAGTCCCGAGAGCGACCCAGAGCAGGTCGGTGCCGGACTCCCGAATTCTCCACGCCGCCTCCTCCAGCTCCCCCGGGCTCATCTCGTGGAACGGGGGCGAATCCGCGCCGACGATCTCGATGCCGGGGCAATCCGATTCGAGGCGATCGCGAAGAGCCTCGGCCACACCCGGCGCGCCGCCGTACAGATAGTGACGCAGGTCGGAGTCGACGCCCCATGCGGACAGAATCTCGAGCGCGTCGGAGCCCGTCGTCCGAGAGCACAGCTGCCCTTGCAGGAGGATCGCGACCGCGACGGATGCGCCGTCGATCAGGTTGAGGTCGCCGCGGTTCAAGATGTCCCGGTAGGCCTCGTCCTGCTCGGCGAGAACGATCGGGTGAGCGGGCAGGAAATGGACGACGTGACTTCTCCCGCACTCGAGCATCGTCGAGATCAGGTCCGGCAGGTCGTCCTGCGCCTGGCGGTCGACCCGGACCCGGTTGACCCACGTGCTCCTGGCGACGTCGTCGATCGCGCAGGCGTGCCCGCGAACCGGGCTGACGTCGAAGCCGACGGTGAGACCCGCCACCGGTGTAATGGCGTCGACAGTCATGCGCTAGCCGCTCTCCACGCGAAGTAGCTCGGGAACGCGAGGCTCGGCCTCCGAGGCTTCGAGGACGGCACGGAGCCGGTTGAGCGCCCTGTGCAGCGCAACCTCCACGGTGTTCTCCCGCAGGTCGAGGACATGGGCGATCTGCACGGCGGTCAGGTCGGCGCCGTAGCGAAGCGCGATCAGCTCCTGCTCACGCGGGCTCAGGGTGGCAAGCGCGGAGGCGAGCGCGAGACGGTCGAGCGCTCGGTCTTCGCTCTCCTCGTAGCCTTCCCACAGCGCCTCGTCGTCGAGCGGTGCGTGCGCGACACGCGGCGTCTGGATGCACCTCCGCGCGATCCCGAGGAGCCACGCGATCGGCTCGCCCTTCTTCGGGTCGAACGTGTGCCGATAGCGGAGCGCGCGCTCGAAGACCTCACTCGTGACGTCCTCCGCCTCGGGGCCGTCTCCGATGCGGTAGGCGACGTAGGAGTAGACCCGCCGGATCAGCGGCTTCGGGTCGCGGAGCGGATCAGGGCGCCGCAGGCTCACAGGTCTCCCGCGCGGCAGCCACGGCCAGACTACGGGCCACCTGGGGAGAGCGCTCCCCTCGGCCCATGGCTCCGAATGTGCGCACCATGATGCGAACGTCGTTCCAGAGCGACCAGGTGGTCACGTAGATGTAGTCGAGCCGGATCATCTCCTCGAAGGGGACGGCGTCGCGCCCGAGCACCTGCCACAGGCCCGTGATGCCCGGCTTCAGGTCGAGCCGGCGCCGCGCCCAGTCGTCGACGTGGCTGTCCTCGGAGAGGATCAGCGGCCTCGGGCCGACGAGGCTCATGTCCCCGCGGAGCACGTTCCAGACCTGAGGCAGCTCGTCGAGCGAGTAGCGCCGGAGAATCCGACCGACGCGCGTGACACGCGGATCGTTCGGGATCTTGAACATGCGCGGATCGCCTCCGTTCCCGCGGTGCTTGTTCATGTGCGCGACCTCGGACTTCCGCTCGTCGGCGTCCAGGACCATCGTGCGGAACTTGAGCACCCTGAACTTTCGGTGCCCTTTGCCCACGCGGACCTGGCGGAAGACGACCGGCCCCGGCGAATCGAGCTTGATCAGGACGGCGATCAGCGCCGCAAGCGGCGCGAGGAAGACGAGCCCGACGAGAGCCAGGAAGACGTCCATCATCCGCTTGAGCAGGAGCGAGGAACTGGAGAGCCTCGGAGCCGGGAGGCTGATCAGGGGCAGACTCCCGAGCGAATGGAGCTCCGCCGTCGCCGGGATGATCTCGAAAAGGCGCGGCACGACGTCGACCTGCACGGGCTGGTTCTTGAGCTCACGGATCAGCGCGAGCGTGTCTTCGTGGGGCTCCGCGCCGAAGGCGACGATCACACGCTCGATCTCGTGCTGCGCGATCAGGGCCGGTGTGGCGCTGGGCAGGCCGAGGATCGGTAGCTGCCCGGGGCCGGCAACCCGGGGCTTGGGGAACGGGTCGACGAAGCCGACGATGCGGAGCCCGAGCTCGGGGTGCTGCAGGATCTTCCGGGCCGCGACCTGGCCCACCTCGCCCGCACCCACGATGAGCGTGTTCTGGACATAGGCCGGTAGGCGACGGCAGATGCTCCTCGCGACGGCCCTTCCGGACGTGACCAGGATCGCAGCCGCTGCCCAGAAGGCGAAGAACTTCCGCAGCTGCGGGTTGCCGATGTCCAGCACCGACACGCCGGCGTAGGCGAGCCAGGTGCCCAGCGTGAGCAGCTGCAGCACGCCGAGCACGTCGTCCGCAGTCGAATGGTCGGCGAGCTCTTCGTCCCTGCGGTAGAGGCCCGCCAGCTTGGCGCTCACGACCCAGACGGGGAGCGCGATCAGAAACAGGCCGAGCTCGAAGTACACGTCGGAGGTCCCGTCGACGCCCTTGAGCGACCTCGTGGTCAGCTGGCTGATCAGGAATGCAAGCGTGAGGCCGAAGACATCGGCGGTCAGCAGGGCGCGGCGGATCAACCACCCGCGTCCTCGGACCACCAGGCGGCCACGCGGCGCGGTTGACCTGAGGGCGGCTGGGCTGTCGACCGCCCCCGCCGGAACTGCCTCGATCGCGCTCATCTCCCGAGGAACTCGCTGAGCGGTGTGTCCACGGGCGGCTCGCTCTCGTAACTGCCGTATCCGTAGCCACCGAGGCCCTCGTCGCCCTCTGCTCCGGCGACGACGCAGCCGAGCTTCGCAGCAGGGCACCTCTCGAGCACGCGGTGGAGCTCGCTCAGGGTCTGCTTGCGAACGAGGTCGAGCCGCGTGACGACGACGATGCCCTCGACGACCGCGCTGAGCGTGAGGGAGTCGCCCACGTGCAGCACCGGGGCGGAGTCAACGAGAACGACGTCGAACCGGTCGGCAAGCTCCTTCAGGATCGGGGGCAGCGCCGACGACGCGACGAACTCGCCCGGATCGGGTGGTATCGGTCCCGAGGGGAGCACGTGGATCGTGCTGGCGGGGCGGTAGTTCCCGTTCTGGTTGGAGTGGTTGGTCAGCGCGACCTCGGTCAACGCCTTGTCGAGTGAGACATGGCCGAGGGCGACGTCCGTGAGCCCGGGGCTCGCGCTGAGGGCGAAGAACCGGTGAACGAAGGGCCGGCGCAGGTCGAGATCGACGAGGGCGACCTTCTTCCCCGCTTTGGCGAGCGCGACGGCGAGATTCGCGGCCGTCGTCGACTTGCCCTCCTGCTCGGTGGCGCTCGTGACCATGATCGTCTTCGCGTGCCGGTCGAGGTTCACGAACTCGAGATTTGTGCGCAGCACGCGGAATGCCTCGGCCTGTCGTCCGGACGAGTCGGCAAGCATCACGAGCAGATCCTTGGAACGAACGCGCCGCGGCGGTTTGGGAAGTCGGGCCAGAAGCGGCAGCCTCAGGATCGAGGAGATCTGGTCCGCGGTCTTCACACGCGTGTCGAGCGCCTCACGGCCGAACGCGAGCGCGAGACCGAGCACGAGCCCGACCACGAGGGCAAGGATCCCGTTGCGCACCGGCTGCGGTTCCACCTGCGAGGCGCTCGACGCGGTGCGCACGACGGATGCGTTGGAGGTCTGGAGCGCGAGCTCCGTCTGCAGCTGCTGCTCCTTGTCGACCAGAGTCGCCAACACAGGCGAGTTCGGGTTCGACTTCGTGAGCGCGTCCATGCGGCTCCTGAGGCTGCTCAGGGCCGCGTACAGCGCGCCCGTAGTGCGCTGCCGAACGAACGTCGTGAACCCGGTCGCGTAGGCGTTGGCGAGCTTTATCGCCTGCTCGCGGTTACGGTCCGTGACGCGGAAGGACAGCAAGTTCGTCCCGGTCTGCGCGGACACGGAGGACTGGGCCAGGAAGTCTTCCGGGGTACGGTCGGTGATCCCCGTCTTGGACAACACTCCGCGTGCCACCTCGGGCTCGCGGGCGAGCGCCGTCTCGGTGTCTACGATCCGCTGAGGATCCTGGGAGACCGCGAGATCGGGTGAGCCGGAGAGCGCCGCAAGGGCGCCCTGCTGCCCGAGAAGGACGTCGGCTCTGGCCTGGTACTCGGCCGGTTGCCTGAGGGAGTACGCGACCGCGGCCGCGGGCACGACGATGACCGCGAGCAGAATCAGCCACTTGCGGCGGCGCAGGACACTCAGACGCTCGTGCAGTCGGGCCGAATCCGAGAGCTCACCAGCTCTTCCCACATCTCCCCCTTACCGGACGTTTCTCTCAGCATGGATGATGCTCCGCACCCGGCGATAGCTCGATCGAGTGAACTTTTCTTCGCGATGGGACAACTAGGGTAGCGGGTACGCGGAGAGGGCGCTGACGGATTTATTCCGGCGCATGCAGGGAAAAGCCTGCCGTCGTAGGCGGCGACGAAGGACTTCTACTCGAGCTCGAGATCGAGAATTCGGGCGGTTAGGTGCCCTCGTCCCAGCTGGCCAAGTACCTGGCCTGCTCCTCGGTGAGCCGGTCGATGTCGACGCCCATCGTCGCCAGCTTCAGTCGGGCGATCTCGTTGTCGATCTCCTCGGGGACCGCGTACACCTTGCGCTCGAGCGAGGCGGCGTTCTGCACCGCGAACTCGGCCGCGAGCGCCTGGTTGGCGAAGGACATGTCCATGACCTGGGCCGGATGCCCCTCGGCAGCGGAGAGGTTGACGAGCCTGCCGTCCGCGATCAGATAGAGCCGCCGACCGTCCTCGAGAACAAACTCCTCGACGAACGCCCGCGCCTCGCGCGTGTCGGTGGCGAGGGAGCGCAGGCCCGGGATTTCGATCTCGACGTTGAAGTGACCCGTATTGGCCAGGATGGCGCCGTCCTTCATGGACTGCATGTGCTCGGAGGTGATCACGCCTTTGTCGCCCGTCGCCGTGCAGAAGATGTCGCCCTGCACGGCCGCGGCGGACATCGGCAGCACCTGAAAGCCGTCCATGACCGCCTCGAGCGCGCGCATGGGGTCGACCTCGGTCACGACCACGTGCGACCCCATGCCGCGGGCGCGCATGGCGACCCCGCGCCCGACCCAGCCGTAGCCCGCGACCACGAAGGTCTTGCCTGCGAGCAGCGCGTTCGTCGCGCGCACGATCCCGTCGATCGTCGACTGGCCGGTGCCGTAGCGGTTGTCGAACAGGTGCTTGGTCTTCGCCTCGTTGACGGCGATGATCGGAAAGCCGAGCTTTCCCTCGCGCTCGAGCGCCTTGAGGCGGATGACGCCGGTGGTCGTCTCTTCGGTGCCGGCGACGATGTCGCCCAGCTGTTCGCGGCGCGCGGCGTGCAGGACGCCGATCACGTCGGCGCCGTCGTCCATCGTCAGCTGCGGTCGGTGGTCGACAGCCGCATCGATGTGCGCGTAGTACGTGTCGTTGTCCTCGCCCTTGATCGCGAAGGTGGCGATGTCGAAGGTGTCGACGAGCGCCGCAGCCACGTCGTCCTGCGTGGACAGGGGATTCGAGGCGCAGAGGACGA
>Ga0066903_100001242_pt1 | contig 18270 bp, 19 predicted proteins | sample PanSoiMetaGPlot1_FD_67491 | JGI IMG/M metagenome (GOLD analysis project Ga0066903, IMG submission 67491) | Tropical forest soil microbial communities from Panama analyzed to predict greenhouse gas emissions - Panama Soil - Plot 1 (version 2) | ecosystem: Environmental > Terrestrial > Soil >... | reverse complement strand
CCCCGGTTTCACGCTTTCGGCGGTAAAGAGTGGGTAAATCAATGTAAAGTTTTGTCAACCTGACACGAGGGCCGGAGTTTACGCCAACGCGGTCTTCTCAACTCACTTAAATGCTATTACTAGTAGTGGAATCTATACTTTAGCTGCACTGCAAGTTCGCGCGGGTTGGCGAAGTGAGTGCCGCCGAAAGTGTTGCTGTTATCCAATTGATATTGCTGGTTCGTGAAATTCAGCGCGGTAAACCGTACGTCCCAGTTCTCCCCGAAAGACTTCGTTAACGAGACATCATAGGTTGTGTGCGCAGGCAGGTGCTGTGGTCCTTCTTCGTCCAGGAATCCGGACCCGTAGTTGACGTTGAAGTCCGCAACGATGTGCCAGGGTACCAGCACATTGACACCGGTAGAGAGCGTGTTGCGTTGATCATGATCCAGGTAGCAATAGCTCACCAAGTCACAAACCGCGTCATCGGGTATGAGGCCGCCATTGGCTGCGCCCCGCCACTCCGCATATTGTCGCGAGTAAGCCAGATGAAATTGCGCCCGCCCGACGATTCGTGGAGAGGTGGCGGTACCCTCCCAGCCGTGAATCCGGGCTCGATCTAAAGTGAGCGGGAAGAACATGTTTGAATTGCCCAGAGCGTCGTGATCGAAGAAGTTCTTTGCTGCTGTGCGAAAGTTGCTGACATCGAATGTCCAGCCCTGAAACGGAATTGTGAGACCGAATTCGTGCTGTTCATCCCGCTCGCCATGCAGAGGCTGGAATTCGAATCCTTCCTGTGCCGCAACATCAAGAAGCGGACCTGAAACTGATAGAAGCGGCGGCGCCTGATAGTAGCGGCCGTAGAATGCGCGGGCGACCCAACCGAGTTTCGGAATCCGGAGAGCCGCACCGATGCGTGGATCGGCAGCATTTTCACTGACGGCGCCTTCAAAGTGCGTTAGCCGCACGCCGCCGTTCAACGTAAGCCAATTCGTAAGTTTGTATTGATCCTCCAGGAAGAGTGCTGCCACACTTCCCCAGGCAATTTCGCGCTGCCGGAGCGGAGGATTGCTACCGTCGCTCGTAACCGTGGCGAACAACTGATTGTCGTGCTGGCCGAAAATCTGTAGGCCCGCCCGCGCGTTATGGCGGCCTCGAATTGCTGCGATCTGTGTGACACCCCCAAAGTATGTCGAACCACGGTCATTTTCCGGAATGACGACTCCGCTTGCAGTATCACCAACGAAGCCCCCATCGTAGTGAGCGCGATTGAAGTGAAAAAACGGCGACACCGTCAGCACGGTCCCTGGACTTAAGGTACGGAGCCAGGTGAAGTTGACCAGATCATCGTGCTCGTCCTCGACATCGCGAATGCCGAGGTCTTGCTGCTCAAGATCGTTAGGGACCTGGTAGTGATCTCCACGAACCGAAGCAGTCAGGCGCAATTGGTCGTTTGGCGTCTTGTTGAAGATGAGAGACGTGAAGCCGCCCAGACCTGCCGCCTGGTCATGGATAACGTCCGGGCTGGGAGTTTCCAGTCCAAGGTCGGTGCGGTATCCCGACAGGCTGGCATAGTAAGCAAAACGCTCGGTGTGGTCGCCGAAGCTGAGTTGGTCGTTTGTGTTGTTATAACTTCCGTAGCTGGCGATGAGCTCGCCCTGCCGGTTGCGTTCGAACCCGGAACGTGTCACGACATTGAACACGCCGTAGGTCCGGTCTCCGTATTCTGCAGAGTACCCGCCTCGTTGCACTTCCAGGTAATCAATGTCCTTTGGATCGAATTGGGGTCCTACGTTGGAAGCGATGTTGGTATTCGGAACTGGGACGCCATCGAGCAGCCATGAAACCTGGTGTCCCCCGCGGATGTGCAACTGATCGTGAATCATGTACGCACTGGGGACATAATTGGTGATCATGGCCATGCTGTTGCTTTGGTCCCCTCCAGGCGTAGCCGAAATCTGGTCGCGGCTGACAATCGTGCTGGTAGTAGATGAGGTGGCATCAACAGGGACAGGTGTGTCTCGCACCTCGACCGTCTCGCTTGTCTTTTCAATGCTGAGGGCAAAATGCAAACGAGCATCGCGGCCCGAACCGAGCACGAAGCTTTGTGCCTGGGTTTCGAACCCGGGAACTTCAATGGTGACCTGGTAGTCGCCAATTGGCACAGCGTCGAAGCGGAATTCTCCACTGGCGTCAGAAGTGACGAGCTTCGACCAGCTGGAGCTTCGGGCTCTTAGTGTGACTTGTGCGCCCTCGACCGGCCGATGTTGGGGATCGTGAATCAGCCCATGCACAGACCCGAAGATCGTCGCGATGACAGGCAGTGGCCCCGCCACAAGAAAGACCGTTGCAAAGATTATCGTTCGTAGCGATTGTCTGTTCGACATGTCACTTTACAGCCTTTCCCGGCTTTGCCGTGCCTAATTCGATCTCGGCCGCACGTAAATTTCCCTGTTGATTTTTCGCATGAACGACTATGCGGTCTCCAACCTGCACATCGCTCAAGGAGACAGGGGCGCCTCCGCGCACAATTTTCGTCGTATTGTCGACAGCTACCTGCTTGGTGTCGCCAGAGGTGGTCTTAACCGAAACCGAGTTAGCAGAAACCGAGGCAACTGTCCCAACAACGTGCTCCATACCCTCGTGGGCGAGGGCGATCGTACAAAGCAAGATCAATAACACCAGCGATAGAAACTTCTTCATGATGCCAATCTCCAATTAGTGATGGTGGGACGCCGATGGCGCTGCTCCCCCATTAAGAAAATCCTGTTCAGCCTTTTCTTCCTCTATTTCCGCTGGACTGCGGGGATTGAACTCTTCCATGTCATGCAACTCGTCAGACGTGATCGAGGGAAGGTGGCGAACGAATAGCACCAGCTTCCAACTGTCCTCATCGGGTTCCGACTTTCCCCACCCCGGCATACCCGTGAAGCGCACACCGTTGTGGATGATGAAGTACAGTTCGCCATCGGTCAGTTGTTGAGTTGCCGCCTGCCGCATGTCCGGAGCGCGGGGATACAACCTGCGTCCCATTGCGGTGTTGCCGCTACCGTCGTTACCGTGGCAACTGGCGCAGTGATCCGCAAAGTGATGAGCAGCTTCCCGCAGCAATTCGGGCGAGCTTTGTATTGGGCTTGGTCTACCGCGAGCGTCCGATGGCATGGCCCACGACCGTAGACGCCGCGCCACAGCGGTTTCCACCGCACCTGGCGCCTCGTGGGTACCCGACCCTGCACGTTTCAGCAGGACCACGGCCCCAACTGCGAGCAGACAAAGCACAATCGCCCAGAATTTCAATGTCCGAGACATGCGAACTTACTCACTACATCGCAAACACGGGGAATTCGGCGACACTGATTGCGTAGTTTTAGCTGCGCAACACATCGCCAGAACTCCGCTGCTAACGGAAGTAGAGGAGAATCTGAAAGCCGCGGCGAGTTGCGCCGCCTATCAACGAGCAAGACGGCTGCACCGACGGCAAGTTCAATGGCTAGGAATAGGAAGGAGGACCGCGATCGAGTTGGGAGTCGCGTGGTTCAACGGGTCGATGTCTATGATCGGTCGGAAGGAGGACGTCTGCGGAGGGTTGTGCTGAGGAAATTGACCGTGCCGGTTCAGTCTGGGCCCAATGCGATACGGCAAGGGACCGGCAACACTCGTGATGCGTGCACTCTCGCGCACCGATTCCAGCCTGCTGTGGTGATGGCTGGCTGGGCTTGCGCATGCAACATGCGTGGGGCGAAGGAGCACCCATTGCCAGCGCGGCAGGAGCTAACACGCCGACCAGCAACAGCACCAGCAGGGTTCTGGCAATCCAGCGTTGCATCAGATGTTCCCTAGGAGCAGGCCCCACGCCTGCCTAAGACAATTTGACTGCTTTTCCAAGAATAGGTTACGGCCCCGGAAAAGTGCAACTTTCCTAACTCTTCCGGAGCCAGCCAAGATCACTTCTGCGCTGATAAGGCAAGCTTTGCGCGCGCTTCTGCCACTTCGGGGCGCTCCGATTCACCAGCGATTGAAAGCAGCTTCTGGTAATACTGCGCTGCAACAGGTGAATTACCAGCAGCCTGGGCCGCGCTCGCCGCTCCGTATAGCGCGTTAAAGCGATTCGGAGCTACGCTGAGAACCGAGCGGTATTCGGTCAGGGCCTCCTGCGGTTGTTTCTGTAGCATCAACATATCCGCCAGCATTTCGCGGGCTGGTGTTACAGCGCCGGGAGTAACCGCGTGCTTGTCCATACTCTCTTCCAGTTCCGTGGCGGAGCGCAGCAGCTGAAGTGAATCATTCGACTCTTTGGCCGATTGCGAAATCCAGGCGGCGACTTCGAGCCTCTGCACTTCGATCTGATTCGCCCAGTATTGATTGTTTTGCTTGGAGGTCGCATCTCGCAGGGACGACAGCTTCTTCTCTGCCTCGGCTGCGCGGGACGCGTCGCCTAAGCGGGCACTACCCACACCAATGGCGGTCCAACTGATGGCTTCCGCCCAAGGGACCAGGTTAGGCTGGGCTTTTAATCCGCTGGCTTGCTTCCAGTCGTGGGTTTCGACGGCATAGCGTGCTGGAATCGCCGCCAAGCCATAGTTCCCGGTCAGGGTTAATCCTTCAGTCTGGGGGAGCGAGTTCATTTCGTCCAATACGGCCTTCGCCTGCTGCATGCGTCCGCTCTGGAGATATGCATATTCCAGGTAGTCCAGCGCATGCAGACGTTGATCTCTCGCTTCACCGTTCTTTGAACCGCTCTCAGCGGCTGCTGCCAGGTCGGCCGATCTTCGATTTGAAGCGATGGATTCATCCCACAGTCCCGTACGAGTAAAGATGTGGGAGGGCATATGATTCGCGTGTGCCGATGCTGGCGCGATCTTGGCGTACGCGCGAGCAGCGGGGAGTCCTCGTTCCGCCAACGCGGGATTGTCATAACAGTGAATGATGTAGTGAGCGACTCCGGGATGTTGGGGTTGCTTAGCGAAGATCGGCTCGAGGATCTCGCCACACTTGCGCTGGTTGCTGAATGTTTTATCGGTCTTCGGAGCGGTGATCGCCAGCGTTACAGCGTGGAAAATAGCGGCCTCAGTATCGTCCGGATAAGCTGCCTGTACCTCACCCATCTTTTGCTCAAAGGCGCGGGCGTGAGTCGGTACATCCTTTCCGTCTTCGCGATATATCTCAGCCAGAGCGTCGATATAGGCCTTTTCTCGTGCGGTCGTTCCAGTGTTCTCTGAGGCAAGCGCTTGCGCCTTTTTGAGGGCGACTCTTCCCGCGGCCGTGTCGCCATTGTCCCAGAGTCCGTGATAATGAGACATAGCGACTCCCCACATGGCCATCGCGCAGTGCGCATCCTGACGTGCAACGTCCTCGAACACACTTCGTGCTTGTTCGTACTGGAATGAGTGAAGGAGTGCTACCCCGTGGTTAAAGTTCTGTTCCACTGACTTTGCACACGAAGTCATAAAGTGAACAGAACCGATTTCTTGGTCGGTGAGCTGATGTTGATGCCCTTCGTCTCCGAATACCGCAGGACACAAAAAGGCAAGGAAAACAAGGCAGGTAAGAAAACGCATGTATCACCCCTAATGCGGAAAATTGTACTCCGAATCAGCGGCTCAGACCCTGCCCCACCTGGTTGAGATCAGGTCTCACGGGCACGTTTCTTGAGACCCGAACGCGATCTAGGGTTCTTAGCTTAGTGTCCCACAATGTCATTCTTCAGATTGGAAACTGCTGCCAAGACTTCGCTCTTCTCCTGCGCCGGTACTTTGAACTTATCCAACGTAGCGGTAAGGTCTTTCACCGAGGCTTGCCAGTCCTCTTCGCTGATTTTCAACCCTGCATGTGCGGTTTTCATGTCCTGACCGTGATACGCGCAGGGCCCGCCCGTTGCCTGGCAAAGAAAGTCCACGATGTGTTCTCGTATGCGCCTGAGGGAGTCCGTATTATGGCCTGTCAGGAACCGTGACAATTGCGGATCGCTCGCCATCCTTGCGAGAAAGTCATCCGTTACCGCGGCCAACGCGTCGTAGCCACCCAGACGCTTGTACAGCGTTGCTTGCTGTGAAACCTGGGGCGGCGCGGCCAACGCCACCGGTGCGACGTACGAAAAAGCCGTAATTACGGCCAGAACTAGTGAAAAAGCCTTGATTCTCATTCTGCGCTCCTAACTTACTCGGAATTGACTGCACGCAAGGAGTACGAAGAACGAGAGTGAACGGATTTTTCCCTGGGCACTTCCTTTCGTTGCCGTCGAAATTGGCAAGGTTGGCAACTGTCATGACTGGCAGTTGCCGAAGAGTCAGGAAAAGCTGATCCTAAAAACATATCTTCTTTCTGGCGCAGGGCATCCAATTGCTTATGAAGAAGCGACGTATTGGCTCACTTCAGGTTTCAGAGGTCGGGGTTGGCTGCAACAACTTCGGATGGCGCTTAGACGCTGCCGCTACAGCCCTGGTCGTCGATGCCGCGCTCGATTCCGGCATCAATTTTTTTGACACTGCCGACATTTATGGCAAAGGAACGAGCGAAGAATATCTAGGGAAGGCGTTGGGGCATCGCCGTAAGCAGGTGATCATTGCCACAAAATTCGGCATGGCAATGGATGAAAAACGCCGAGGCGCGAAACCTTCTTACGTCCGGCAGGCCGTCGAAGACAGCCTGCGGCGCCTGGGAACGGACTACATCGATCTGTATCAGCTCCACCAACCGGATTCCACAACGCCAATTGCAGATACGCTTGGCGCTCTCGATCAACTGGTGAAGGAAGGCAAGGTTCGCGAAATCGGCTGCTCGAATTTTTCTCCGGAACAGATTCTCGAAGCGGTTGGGCAGGGGAAACTGGGGTACGCTGGTTTCGAAAGCGTGCAAAACGAGTACAGTTTGCTACAGCGCGAGGCTGAGAACTACGTCCTACCCGAGTGTGAACGTCTGGGCCTCACATTTCTCCCATACTTTCCGCTGGCCAATGGCTTGTTGACCGGTAAGTATCGCAAGGGACAGCCTCTGCCTGGAGGCACGCGGCTTGCTTCGAGCGAGCGTCACAGCGGAGTGCTCTCTGATCAGAATCTCAGCCTCGTAGAGTCACTGATTTCTTATGCCGAGCACCAGGATCGCACTTTGCTTGAACTTTCCATTTCCTGGCTTGCCAGCCATGCTGTGGTGGCATCAGTAATCGCTGGTGCGACGAAACCTGAGCAGGTGCGTGCGAATGCGCGCGCCGCCGATTGGCGCATGACAGAAGACGGGATAGCGGAAGTGAATTCGCTACTAAAGCGCCACCAGTTGCGGAAAGCGTCGTAGAGCGGATAACGCGCTAACAGAACCCTGTAATTCGCCGAAGCTGGATCAAACCTCCAGATGTCCACGCAAGTCCACACTTCACCCCGAACCTTGGTTACGTAGTCAAGCGATGCCGGCCACTTCAATATGGAGGTGGAGGCCCGCGCCGTGCTTCGTCTGGATTATCTGTCCTGCATTCTGACCATTGCTTCCACCATTCTGGTAGGCAAGAGACACTGGGAGGGGTGGATGCTGGCAGCTGTGAATAGCATTCTGTTCTGCGTAATAGGGTTCAAAACCGAGCAGTTCGGCTTCATACCCGCAAACCTGTTCTGCATTGTTCTGTATGGAGTGAACCTTCGCACTTGGCGAAAGGCGGCAGAATAGAGCCCTGCGCAGCCAGCAAGCGTTCGACTATGCGTTGGCACTCGCTCATCCAGCCCTCCGCTCGAGATGACAGTGCTTGTCTATAGTTTCAAGGCGTGTCATTCCGACCGCAGTGAAGGAACCCTTTGTTTTCTCGTCTGGGCGCGATGACGGAGCACCTCGCCGACAGCTACTTTGGAACCACCACGCCAAACGTCAGGCCAAAGGGATCGCGCAGGATGGCCATCTGCTCTCCCGCTGGCAGAGCTTGCGGAGGCATCAGAATGCTGCCGCCATTCTCAGTGACTTTCCGGATGGTTTCATCCATGTTGGTGATTTCGGTGAACAACTGAACGAAGGCCGTCGCCTCAGGAGGTGCAGGCCAGAATCCGCCGGATATACCTCTTGCGGACTCGGGATCCGCCATGCGATACCCCAATGGATTGTCAGAGCTGATCTTCCATCCGAAAACGTTCGCATAAAAAGCCGAGTGTTTGTTCGGATCACGGCTGATGATCTGCCACTGCGTCACAGGATTTCCCATTCATTCTCCTTTAAGTTCCAGCAGGCCGAACAAGCACAAATCAGTGAGCGCAATGTTGACGGCGTCCGTAGATATCCCCAATTGAGCGGCAATCCTTTTCGAGTCGAACTTCCCTCCGCTTCGAGCATGAGCATCCAACACTGCGGCACCCGTCCAGCGCATGCTTCGTGCAATACCCGCGATTGATTTCCAGGTCATAGCGCGGCGTCCTCGCAAGAGCTGCGACAGGGTCGAGTGCTCCACGTTTACCGATCGAGCGAAGGCCCGCAGGGAATAACGGGGGTTCGCGCTACGTCTTCGCACGAGTTCATCCTGAAGAATCGTTCGCAGCCGCAGCGCCGCAGACGGACGGTAACGTTGGCGTGGTGCAATCACGGGTTGGATCGTAACAAAGGAGTTTTTCTATCGGAAGGCCAGGAAGGAAATAAAGTGGGGCAATTTGTGCGTGCACGAACGGTGCAGAATGAAAGGGTAGGACAAATAAAATGGGCGGCCCGATGGCCGCCCCAAGCAATTTTTTTGGAAAGTGGCTTACATGGGCTTGACGTTCTCTGCCTGCCAGCCTTTCGGGCCTTTGACCACGTCAAACTGTACCTGCTGTCCTTCTTGCAGGCTGCGGAATCCACCAGTCTGAATCGCGGAGAAGTGCACGAATACATCTTCTCCATTCTGTCGGCTGATGAATCCATAGCCTTTAGCGTCGTTAAACCACTTTACTGTTCCTGTTTCCATGGTGATGCATTGTTCCTTTGTTGTGGATATAGCGCTGACTCACTCGTGGACTTTCGCAGGCAGATCAAGCCGTGAGCGGAGATACTGGGTACTGCAAAAAACCGCAAGATCAGACGCATTTTGATTGTACCTGAACCTAAGGCCTACTTCCTAGTGTGTTTATATGCCAGGGTCTAACAAGCCCATCCTTTCAGGGGGTTACGGCCTAAGTATGGAGGCCGTGTATTCCGGTATGATGAATTCATGCGGGTTCGTGCCTTTGTATTTGTCCTTTTCCTGAGTACTCTTTGTCGCGCAGATATCATTTCCAGCATCCGTGAAACAGCCAGCCAAGGTAACTTCACCCAGGCCGATGCGACCCTTCTTGATTACCGGACCAGGAACGGAATCACGCCGGAATATATCGAGGCTGTTTCCTGGGCGGCGCGCGGAGCTCTGGCTGCGAAGCAATACGATCAGGCGGACAGTTATGCTGGCATGACCATCAAGCTGGTTCGTGAGCAACTGCATAACCGGGATCTGGATGCGGAGGAACACCTTCCTACGGCGCTAGGAGCTGCGATCGAAGTGCAGGCCCAGACACAAGCCGCCCGAGGGGCTTCCGAAAAGGCCATCGCCCTCCTGAAGCGAAACCTGGTTTTTTATGGCAAGACTTCGATCGGGCCGCGCTTGCAGAAGAATCTAAATATGCTCACGCTGGTCGGCCAGCCGGCGCCCGCCTTGCAGTCAACGCAGTATCTTGGTCCTAAGCCTCCCAGCCTCGCTCAGCTGAAGGGATCTCCGACGTTGATGTTCTTCTGGGCACACTGGTGCGGAGACTGCAAGCAGGAGGGGCCGGTCATCGCCAGCCTGAGTTCCGAATTCTCCTCGAAGGGACTGCGGGTGATCGCTCCCACGCAGCTTTACGGATATGGTGCCGGGGGAGAGGACGCAGCGCCCAAGAAAGAACTTGCCTACATCGGGCAGGTGTGGAACCACTATTATCCCGCACTCAAGGATGTCCCGGTCCCAGTGAGCAAACAGAACTTCAACAGCTACGGAGCAAGTACGACACCGACGTTGGTGCTTCTAGACCGCAGCGGACGCGTGAGTTTGTATCATCCTGGAGTCATGCCTTACTCTGATCTCCGAGGCGCAATCGAGAAAGTATTGGCGAACTAGCGTTGCGTTTTCGCGTTCATTTTTTCCAGGAACCTGTTCACGTTTACCACGCTGCGGGTAACTGTCCCCCTCCCGATTTCATTCGTACCATCGCGGGCGATTACGCGAAGGACAAAAAACTTTCCGTCAAAAGACTCCAGAATAGCCTCCGCCGTGATCTGCGCGCCCGCGCTGCTGGCTGCGCGATGCTCGATATTGATGGCCGTTCCTACGGTAATTTCGCCTGGTTCGCAGTAGGGCTGCAATGCATGAAACGCCGCTGTCTCCATGAGACGGATCATGTCGGGCGTGGAATAAACAGGAGGCAGTTCTGGATGGCGAGCCGTGAGAGTGTGCTCAAACTTAACGGTCTCTTCCGCTACGCCTGATACGCCGATTGGGATTGCTTTCGCCATGGATGATCCTACATAAGAAAAGCCTGTGATCGATCGAATCACAGGCCGGGAATGAACGAATGCACGGTTGTCGTTAAGCTGCGGCAGTTATCCGCCGCGCTTCAATTCCATCCAGTGCGTGCCACAGCGCCTTGGCCGCGTATTCGGCGGATTTGAGAGCGCAATCGGCCGTTTCCGGATTCTCCACAATTCTCTTCATCAACTGTTCGCGCCATACCTGCGAATGGTAGATGTCGGCGGTAGTGTGCACTTCGAAGTACTGATAAGTTTTCTCATTGACGCCGTACATGTCCCGGAGACCCCGTGCTTTTTCGCTCGCGATTCGGGGCACCTGCGACTCGTATGCGTAAAAAGCGGCCAGCACCTCCTCGGGCGTTCCATTCTGCGCAACATGGTGAAACCAACCAACCAGATCACGAATCTCCCGGACCGGTTCAGCTAGATGCTTATTGCGGCTTCCTCCCATGCCTTCGACGAAGTCGAGCCATAGATCGCTATGCGGAGTTCCGGGCTCGCCGAATACATCCGAGGCGCCTTTTTCATCGCACATGTTGGTGAGCACAGCCTGCCGCAATTCTCCGTCTTCCAGGCGAATTCCGAATTCCGCAAGATAGGTCGGAAATGCTGCTACATGGTGGAAATAGTCCTGAGCGTACTCGCGCAAATCGTCTTTGGTGAGTTCACCGGCGGCCCATGCCTTGTAGAACGGGTGACAAAGCAGGTCATACTTCGAGATACACGCATCAAGCTGCGTCAAAAATTCCTGGGTGTTCATAAAGCTCCTGGGAAGAGATCGCCTTAAATATACACAAAGTTTGTGGTGCAGACTTTGCTGGGCGGCCGCACCATCGTAGGTCTCATTGATACAATAAGTTAGATACCAGTGTGCGGGATTTCCCAGGGAAAATGCAGTTCACCGAACATTGCGACGTTGTAGTAGTCGGCGCCGGACACGCCGGGTGCGAGGCAGCCATGGCGGCTGCGCGTATGGGCTTGAAGACGGCTCTCTATACCTTAAACGCCGACCTGATTGCCCAAATGTCGTGCAACCCCGCGATTGGTGGAATCGCGAAGGGACATCTTGTCCGTGAAGTGGACGCCCTCGGCGGAATCATGGGTGAAATCACGGACGCGGTCGGAATTCAGTTTCGGCTGCTCAATACTTCGCGTGGGCCGGCCGTGTGGTCTCCGCGGGCCCAATGCGACAAACAAGCCTACCGTTTGAAGATGCGCGAAGTCTTGGAATCCCAACCTAACTTGCGAATCAAGCAGGCGGAAGTCGCGGATCTGATTGTCGAAGAGCAGTCGTCAGTCGGCGGTCGTCGGCGTGCTACGGGCATTCGCCTGCGCGATGGCCGCACAGTAGGCGCGCAGGCCGTCATCATTACCACCGGTACATTCTTGAACGGCCTGATTCACTGTGGTGAGCAACAGTATCCGGCGGGTCGATCGGGAGAGCCAGCCGCGGTTCTGCTCGGCGAGTCTCTTAAGAAATTGGGCCTGCGCGGTTGCCGGCTGAAGACCGGTACTCCGCCGCGTCTTGACGGGCGCACCATTGATTGGGCGCGCTTTCAGTTGCAGCCCGGAGACAAAGATCCAACTCCTTTCAGCTTTCGTACTAAGCGCGTCGCGCATCACGAAACGCAAGTACCGTGCTATATCGCGTTCACCACGGAAGAAACGCAGCGCATCATCCGCGAAAACGTCCATCGCTCGCCCATGTACAGCGGACAGATTCAATCCATTGGTCCGCGTTACTGTCCATCGATTGAGGACAAGATCGTCAAGTTCCCCGATAAGACCACGCATCAGCTGTTTCTCGAGCCCGAGGGATTGAATACGCATGAAATTTACGTCAATGGCATGAGTACATCGCTACCGATTGACGTTCAGCTGGCGATCTTGAAATCCATCCCAGGTCTCGACACGGCGGAGATGATCCGACCCGGCTATGCCATCGAGTACGACTCGATTGACCCAACCGAACTGGGTCGTACTCTCGAAACCAAGCAGATTGAGGGACTGTTCCTCGCGGGTCAGATCAATGGAACGAGCGGATACGAAGAGGCCGCATGCCAGGGGCTGATGGCAGGCATCAACGCTGCTTTGAAGATCAAGGCGCAGCCGTCACTAATTCTCGATCGGACGGAGGCTTATACCGCAATCCTGATTGATGACTTGATTTCGAAGGGTACCAACGAGCCCTACCGCATGTTTACATCACGTGCGGAATTTCGCCTGCATCTGCGGATCGACAACGCCGATCGCCGCCTGACGCCGCATGGCCGGCGTATAGGCCTGATCTCAGACTCAGCGTGGGCTGACTTCGAAGCCAAGCAGGCCCGGCTGAACGACATGCGGCAGCTCTTGGAGAAGACGAAGCTGACTTCGGAGATGCTCAACGTTATCGATACGTATCATCCCGGAGGGAGCGAGAGATCATCGAGCGGAGATGGCTCTGTAGTTTCCGACCCCGACCTCACTTCGGCTGTCGGCCAGTCATTAGCACAATTGTTAAAGCGTCCCGAAGTCACGATCGAGAAACTGGTTTCCGTGCTGCGCGAATTAGTGCCGGAATTCTTTGGACAGGATTCTTCGTCAGCGAACAGGCTTTCCTCGCAAGTGCACAATGAGTTGAAGTCGGTGGAAACAGAGATCAAGTACGAGGGATACCTCAACCAGCAGCAGCGCGCCATCGATCGCCTGAAGAAAGCCGAACAGCGGACCATCCCGGAATGGTTCGACTATTCATCGGTGAGCGGCCTGTCCCGCGAAATGCAGGAAAAACTACTGAAGGTGCGCCCGCAGACTTTGGCGCATGCGTCACGGATTCCTGGGGTCACTCCTGCCGCGATCTCGCTGGTGAATGTCTTCATCGAGATACAAGCAAAGCGTCGGGAGCAAGCGGCGGCGCTGTAAGGCGATAATTGTCTGGTCAATGCTCACCCCTCAGGTTTTCTCTCCGGGTTGTGATTAAATCTCCACAACATGCTCTCAGCTCGCCAATATTTTCCCGGAGTTCAGGACAAGGTCTATCTGGATGCGGCATGCATTTCGCTTGCGCCGCGTCCTGCAATCGAGGCTGTTGAGAAGTTTCTCAACTTGGCGATGGTGTGCCCTCATCCTTCCGCCACTCTCCAGCACATTGCAATGGATGACCAGCGCGCGGCGGCGCGCCCGGCGGTAGCGCGTCTCGTCAATGCAAGCGAGGACGAAGTCGCTTTGGTTGAGAGCACGTCCCATGGCCTCACACTTGCCGCGAATGCGATTCCACTTGAGCCTGGAGATCGTGTGCTTTTGCCCGATCTCGAATTCATGCAGGTGGCCATCCCATGGGTACAGAAGCAGAAGGAAGGCATCGAGATCGATGTTGTCCCTCACCGGAATGGCGAAGTCTTGGTGCAAGACATCGCAGACCGTCTCCAACCTCGCACACGCGTGGTCGCCATTAGTTCGGTGCAATGGAGCAATGGATTCCGCTGCGACCTGTCTGCGTTGAGTAAGCTGTGTCGCGATCGCAGGGTATGGCTGGTAGTCGATGCTATCCAGCAACTCGGTGCGATTCCTATCGATGTCCGCCAGACTCCAGTCGACATCCTTGCCTGTGGCGGACACAAGTGGCTGAACTCGCCGTTCGGTTGCGGATTTCTTTATGTCAGCAAGGATGCTCTTCCGCGCCTTAAGCCCGCTGTAGCGGGATATCTCTCTGTTTCCGATCCCGAAGGCGGATGGGGGCAGTACTTTCAGACTCCGGGCATTACGCCGGTGGCCGACTACCAGTTTGTGCGATCAGTTCGCGCGTATGAGCCCGGCGGGACTGCGAACTATCCCGGAGCAATTGGTCTCGCAGCTTCGCTCAACCTGATTCACAGCCTGGGACCGGACAATATCGCAAGTCATATTCGTGCACTTACCGACCAGCTCTTCGACGGACTCGATCGGCTCGGATGGAAGACAGTCACTCCCCGTGCCTCCGGAAATCGGTCGGGAATCGTGACGTTCACGGCGGGTTCCGCAGAGCAAAACGTCGTGCTGATGAATCGATTGCTGCAGAAGCGAATCCTTACCTCGGTGCGTTACACATCGCACGTGGGAGGCGTTCGCGTGTCATGCCATCTGTATAACTCCACGGACGACATCGACCGATTGTTGGAAGAGCTGAAGCGCACGTGACATTTGTCTGCTCGCCGCTCGCCTGACATTTTTCGCGTACAATTGTTCAAATCCATGTCCGAAAATGGCTAGCCTTTTTCGGTCCATGACGTATCTTTCAACCAGAGCCAATGCTTCTCTCGACGGCAATTTGTTCCCGCGCGCGCAAGACCCGGGATCCGCGTTTTGATGGCCGGTTCTTCATCGGAGTCCTCACGACACGCATCTATTGCCGCCCGATCTGCCCGGTACGCGAGTCCAAAGAAGAGAACGTCCGTTACTATCCGAGTGCTGCGGCCGCGGCGGAAGCTGGCTTTCGTCCGTGCCTGCGTTGCCGTCCGGAATGTTCGCCCGGAACCCCAGCCTGGCTTGGTACATCTGCGACTGTCTCTCGCGCTCTCCGCCTGATCGGCGAAAGTATGCCTGAGGACGAAGGCATGGATGGTTTGGCCGAAAAATTGGGTATTGGTTCTCGCCATTTGCGGCGCCTTTTCTTGAAGCACCTGGGAGCAAGTCCCATTGCGGTGGCGCAGACTCGCCGTCTTCATTTTGCCAAGAAGCTCATTGACGAAACGCAACTCGCGATGCGCGATATTGCACTTGCGGCAGGTTTCGGTAGTGTTCGACGCTTCAACGCGACGTTTCGCGATACATACAAGCGTACGCCGACGCAATTGCGAAGGCTGGCTCGACATACCACCGCGCAGGCGGCCGATGAATATCACTTTCAGCTGCGTTTTCGGCCCCCCTTTGCTTGGGGAGCGCTGCTTGACTTTCACGGTCCGAGGGCAACTCCCGGAGTGGAGTCGATTCAAGACGGCCATTATTTCCGCACGATTTCACTCGATGGTCAGACTGGATGGATCGACGCCAGCCTGAACTCTGAGGCGAATGCGGTCTCGCTGAAGATTCATTTCCTCGAACCACGCTGGCTCTTCCTGATTGTTGAACGCGTGCGGAAAATGTTTGATCTCACGGCCGATCCGCAGGAAATCGCACGTCATCTTGGACGCGACCCTTTGCTATGCGATCGAGTAACGGCGCGCCCTGGGCTCCGTGTTCCCGGTTCCTGGGACGGATTTGAGCTTGCGGTTCGCGCCATCCTCGGTCAGCAGGTGACCGTCAAGGGAGCGACGACGCTGACGGGAAGGCTGGCTCGCGCTTTTGGTGCAGGGGTTGAACTACCCAATGGTCTGACACACTTGTTTCCAACGCCTGAAAAGCTTGCGCATTCTGATCTGCAGCGGATCGGTATTCCTCGGTCGAGAGCGAATTGTTTACGTGCATTGGCCCAATCCGTCGTCGACAAAAAGCTGACGTTTTCCGGGGTGGCGAACACCGATGAATTTCTTGAGCAGTTTTGTGAAGTGCCGGGTATCGGCAGTTGGACTGCGCAATATGTTGCCATGCGCGCGTTGGGTGAGCCGGACGCGTTCCCAGCAAGCGATCTCGGGTTGCTCCATGCCGCCCGAATGCGCAATCCGCGGGAACTTGAAACGCGTTCTCAGGCATGGAGTCCCTGGCGGGCTTATGCGGCCATGTATCTATGGCAGCATCCAGAGAACATCTCCGACTGGAAAGAAAATCATCCTCAACAATCTGGATCCATCAAAACTTTTGAGAGGCTAAGAACAGCGTGAGTAGCCGCAGACCAAAAAAAGCGGAAGCTCTTTTCTATACGTACTTGGACTCGCCTATCGGTGCACTTCTCCTCGTAGCAGACGAAAAAGGGCTGAGGCGAATCGATTTTCCGAGGAACAATCGCCCGGCTCCGCCGGAGCCAGGATGGATCGAGAGTCGAGAAACGCTACAGGATGTTATTCGCCAACTAGAGCTGTATTTTGCCGGGAAGCTGGATTCTTTTGATCTGCCACTGTCCCCGGCGGGTACTGAGTTTCAGCAGAAAGTCTGGCAGTACCTGTGCGACATTCCATATGGAGAAACAATCTCTTACGGTGAACTGGCGAAGCGTATCGGCAATCCGAACGCGTCTCGCGCTGTGGGGTTAGCAAACGGGTCCAATCCGATTCCCATCATTATTCCCTGCCATCGCGTGATCGGCAGCAATGGAAAGCTCACCGGCTATGGTGGAGGTTTACCGATCAAAGAGAAATTGCTGGCTCTCGAGCGACGGCAGTTGACCCTGCTTTAGGTCGGCAAGAGGCGGCCAATGTTGCCGAGACGGCGACGCTGCAGATCGGTTACCATAGATTCACGATCATCGGGTACGAACACTCCTGCTACCCGCATCTAAACGCCTATGAAGAAACTACCGGCTCTCCTCGCGATTATGGTGATCAGCTCGTTGAGCATTGCTCAGGCGCCGCCTACGGCTCTGAAGCCACCCAAGGGCTCACAAGTTGCCTTGGTGGTCTTTGAAGACCTGCAATGTCCGGATTGCCGTCGCGCGGCACCGTTGGTAGAGCAGGCTTCGAAGACCTATAAAATTCCGGTCGTGCGCCATGACTTCCCGCTGCCTTTCCATAGCTGGTCGATGGAAGCGGCAACCAATGCACGCTACTTCGACACCATTTCGAAGGAACTCGGCAATCAATACCGCGACTATATTTTCGAGCACCAGCCGGAGATCACGCCGCAGAACTTGCGTAGCTTCTCGGAGAAATTTGCGGCGGACCACAAGGTTGACTTGCCCTTTGTAGTCGACCCGCAGGGAAAGCTGGCGGCTCAGATCAAGGCTGATAAGGATCTAGGAGTACAGGTAGGAATCGAACACACTCCGACGATCTACGTCGTCAGCAACAAGACGCAAGGCAAGCCCTTCGTCGAAGTCGTGGATCGGAGTCAGTTGTTCCAATTGATTGATGCGATGAAACGAGAGTAGAGGGGATTAGCCTCTTTCGAACGCGTGTTTCCTCTCGAGTTCCGCCAGCGCGTTCTGCATTTCTGTCTCAAACTTTTCACTATCTGCCATCAGCGCCTGATTTGCGCGAGCGTATCCCTTCTCCAGCGTAAACAAGCCGCTCTTCGCCATCGGGCCTGCCATTTCCAGCACATGCTCCGGAGTTGTTTCCAGGTATAAAGCCTCTGCCGGATCTGCCAACCAAACGTTCCCGCCGACAATTTTGCTTTGCCAAAAAACCTTGCGTTGAATCGCGCGCGCGATTTCCTGGTCGTCCGCCTTGCCGAAGACCCAGCGATTGCGTTTGAAATCGTAGTGCCTGCTGGAGAAGTGAACGGGAACCAGCTTGCCAGACTTCATGAACTCCAGTTGCCGACGATCTATTTCCTTACGCAAGGCGTTGATCACTGGTGCTTCGGCATCTTTTTCCTCGAGCGACGGCATGATCTCTCGCACTGTGGCGGACAAGTTCACGGCCACCGGCGCATGCAATGCCGGTGAGTTCTCCAACTGGATGTCGGCATGCAAGACCCAGAAATCGGCACCTGAAGTCGATTTACGAAATGGCCATTCGAAACGAATGGAGAGAGGCAATCCCGTACGGGTTACGTAGATGTTCTTTTCAGGAGTTTCTGGCATTGCTCACGAATTCCGGTGATGAATCAGACGGACATTTTATTCGCAAGCCGTTCCAACGACAAACAGCATATGCATCCGTTAGTCCTGCGTGCTTCGTTCTTTGACCTGCTCCGAGGTCAAACCGTACAGAGGCGGCGTGGGCACTTCTATAAGCGCAAGATAGGTGTAGATCTGCC
>Ga0066903_100001241_pt1 | contig 18272 bp, 26 predicted proteins | sample PanSoiMetaGPlot1_FD_67491 | JGI IMG/M metagenome (GOLD analysis project Ga0066903, IMG submission 67491) | Tropical forest soil microbial communities from Panama analyzed to predict greenhouse gas emissions - Panama Soil - Plot 1 (version 2) | ecosystem: Environmental > Terrestrial > Soil >... | reverse complement strand
GGAACCGTGCACGCCGGAAAATGCCGCCGAGCTCTATGCCGAGCCGGGCGCGGGCTGGATCTTCACGCAGGCATGGGTGGGCGCAATCAGCATCGCAAATTTTATGCCGCGGCGGTCGACCAACTCTGCAGGTATGCGGAATTCGTCTACCGCAATCAGCGCAAAATGAGCGACGGCGCGACCGCGGCACAGCATCTCGAATCTGGCCTGCGGCAATTCAAGGCACTCGGCATCACGCCGAATGTCGTCACCGTTAGCGAACCCGCGCCGCCATTCCCGTTCCAAGTCGAATATCTTTGGAATTGGTTCACCGAAATCATGGATGGCGTGGCGGCCAATGGCATGACGGTGCCGATCCTCACTTGGGACAATATCGCAACCTGGGCGCAGCTCATGGAGCTCGATCCGGAACCGTGGGAATGTCGCGCGCTCATCCGCTTGAGCAACACACGCGCGATCGTATTTCTCGACGAGCAAAAGAAGCATGGGTCTAAAAACGCGGTTCACTCCCGTTGAGAAGGTCACGAGCGCGGGCCTTCTCGCGACGCTCTCTGAACCGGAAGCAAAACAGGCGGCGGCTGATTTCGCGCGCGAGGGCCGCGACGAGGCCATTCGGGTCAATCAAGCTGCGCTCGGACGCGTGCCGACCTATACGACTACGGTCGACGGCAAGGAAGGTGCGCCGCTTGAGAGCGTCAATCCGAATGGCGGCTCGATCATTTTCGAATTCGATCTCGCCACCGAGGCGATTGCCTGGATCGCGCAAACGTTGCTCGAGCGCTCGCCGGTCGATTCCGGCGAATATAAACGGGCCCATATGTTGCTTGCGGATGGCCAGGAGACCACACTTTCCGGCGGCAATGTCCTGCCGGCGGCGGAATACACGTTTCTTAATCCACTGCCCTATGCACGCAAGATCGAGATCGGCAAGACCGAAAAAGGCCGCTCGTTCGTGATTCAAGTCGAAAATCGGATCTATGAGCGCGTGGCGAAGGACGCACGCGCCAAGTTCGGCGCCATGGTCGACATCCAATTCGGCTATCGGCAACCGACCGGCGCCTACGTGCTCAAGCGAGATACCCGCACGGCGCATTGGAAGATCGGCGCCCGCGGCCGTTCGGGTTTGAGCGAAACGCACCGCGCCGGCGCGGCGGTGCTGGCGCCGTCAATCATCGTCCGACTGAAGAGTCGCTGACATGGCAATGCAGGAAACAATCAACAAACTGATCTACTGGTTCACATCGACCGGCGCTGATCAGGTTGCCGGCGAGATGAATAAGGTCGCCGAAGCGCAGACGACAACGGAAAAGTCGGCGCTCAATCTCGATCGGCAATTCCAGAGTCTCGAGCGCCGATTTAACGAGCAAATCCGAGCGCAACAAGATTACGCAAAGGTCGTCAATCAAGTTAACGCGGCGGTGGCGCAAAATCCGGCGCTCATGCAGCGCGGCAACGAAATCATAGCGGCGGCCGGCGAGAAATATGGCCAACTGGGGCGCGTGCAAACCGCCTATCTTCAAACGCAACGTGCGGCGACGCTGGCGGCCGAGGAATATGCGGGCGAGCTTGGCTCGCTCGGGATGGTCCTGGGATCTCTTCATCCGGCGATGCTTCCCGTGGTTGCCGCTCTCGGCGCCGCTTATTTGTCTTTTGAAAAAGCAAAGGAAGCAGCCAACGAATTCGGCAAGGAAATGATCAATCTGCGCAATACGTCGCAGGCTATCGGATTGACGACGACTCAGTTGCAGGCATTTCAGGAGAAGGCCGGATTAGCTGGAGTCTCGGAAGAAAAAGCGAGGCAAGGGCTCGAGCGATTTTCCGTGCAGATGGATCAAGTGCGCCAACGCGGTGGGCCGCTCTATGAAATGTTGACGCGCATCGATTCCGGACTCGCCGAGCAAATTGTGCGCGCGCACGACGCGGAGACCGAAATCAAGTTGCTGGCGCAAGCCTATGGGATGGCGGGCGAGAGAGGCGCCGCTTTGCTTCGCAGCGCTTTTGGCCGTGAAGGATTGCAAATGGCTCCCGTCCTTCAGGAGATCTTGCATGGCGGATTACAAGTCGAGCATCCGATCGATATCGTTTCGGAACAACAAATAAACAAAATTGCAAAACTGAAGGCCGAAATCGACGATATGGCCAAGCATGCCAAAACTAATCTCGAATCGATATTTTCAGAAAGTCTTCTCGAACGTCAAATGCATTTTAGTGAACGCTGGCTTGAATGGACTCGCCTGGCCAAGGACTTCACGCTTTCGCCCGATTTTAATAAATTGTTCGAGTTGCTGACGCATCCAGTTACAGAGGCGGGCGTCGAGGCCAAAGGATTGGTAACGAAACTCATCCCAGGCCCCGATACTAAAGTCATCGCTGATATGTCCGGAAGCTTTATCATTGTGAAAAAAAGCGCGGAAGAACTCAAGCAGGAAATCGCGCAAAGCGCTAATGAGATGGAAAAACTCGGCAAGACAACCGAGGTCGTCGGCGCCGATCTTGCGCAATTGCCGGGCAACATAAAAAGCATGGTCGTTGCAGGCGAAGATATCGCGCGGCAATATGACAAGGCCTCGACCTCGATCAAAAAATTGACCGGCGACATTGAGGATATGCAGCGCGCCTTAGCTTCGGGCGGCCGCGCTGACTTGCTCGAGCCGGCGATCCGCGCCGCGCAAGTGCAATTGAAAACCGAACAAGACGCCAAGGAAGCGGCCGATCGGCATAATGCGGCGGTGCTTGCGATCGCGGATGCCTATCAGGGCGTCAGTCTCGAAACCGCGCAGGCTCTTGAAAAACAAAAAGGTCAACTCGCGGTCGCGCAGGCGACGACCGCCGCGGCGCGCATGAATGCGCAACAACAAGCGACGATCAACGAGCTCCTGTTGCAAGGCAAGACGCTGACCGAGGCAACCGCCATTGCCGAAGGGCAACGCGCGATCGAGCAAGCCAAGATCAATGCACAGGCCCAGCAACAATTGGCGGCGTCGCGAGATCAATACGCGGTTGCGAGCTCGGTGACCGGCGCACAGAAAATGGCCGCCCAGGAAGCCGCAACCTTCAATCAAATGGTGCGGCAGGGAGTCGACGAGGAAACCGCCGCCGCGGCGGCCGCACAACAAACCGCCAACGCGCAAGCGCAAGTCAATGCCGGCGTCGAGCAGCAAATCTATTCGCTGCAACAGGCGAACGAATTGATCGTCGGCAAGGCGCGCGGTGAAGAAGCTGCGACGCGGGCGGCGCAGGCCTACAACAATGCAATCCGCGCGGGTGCCGACGCGACCGAAGCGGCCGCACTCTATTCTAAAACGCTCGCCAATGAACAATTGAAGGCGGCTGAGGCCGCAGCGCGGGCCGAACAAAACTATATCAAGGAAGCAAATGCCGCCTGGGATGCCGCACAGGCCGCCGAGGCGCAAGCGCAGGCACAGCAGGCGCAGCAGGCACAACAAGAACGAGCGCAACAGGGGCAGCAGATTTCGCAGCAATTGACCTCGATGCTGCAACAATTGCACGATCTCGGTGATCGAAGTCTCGATTATCTCATTCAATATCCCGTGCAGGAATTGCCGCCGAATATCTATCAAATTCTTCAACAGCGGATCAAAGATGCGCAGGAGCGTCAGCAAAAGGCCGACGAAACGACTCAAAAGCATCAAGCCGGCGTCGATGAATTGAGGAAATTGCAAGAACAAGCGAGAGTTCAGCAAGCGCAATCAGATCAGGAAAAGGCCCGCATTGAGGCCGAAAACAAATATCAGGAATTGATCCGTAGCGGAACCGAACCGGGCTTGGCACGGCAGATCGCCGATCAGCAATTGAACAACGCGCTTGCCGATCTTGCCAAAGCGACCAAGGACAATACCAGTGCGACGAATTCGAACACGGACGCACTGTCGCCTTATTACGCGCAAGATCCGCGGCTTTCGCATCTCGGCTTCCGGCCGGGTTCGAGCCCGCTGGATTACGACCCGTTCAAACTCGCTAAGTCGGGCGCGGCGAGCCCACCGGCGTTGCCGGTCACGATAGCACCCGCGGCACCGCCGACGACCACGCCAGCAACGCCCGAGGTCAATGCCGGGCCGTATAGCTCGCAAGTTTGGCCACAAGGCGAAGTCACCTCGATCGTTCCGCTCGGCTATTACTGGAATCGGATGTCAGCATCGATCGTGGCGCCGAGCTGGTTCCGCGAGGGCAATTATGTCGACGTGTCGGGGCAGCCCATTCCGCTTTCGGTGCTGCAGCAACCACAGCCGATATACGCCGGCATGGCCGAGGGCGGCATACTTGCGCCGGGCGGGCTCGCGCTCATCGGCGAGCACGGGCCACATCCCGCCTTCATCCGTGCCGGCAGCGAGCCGATCATGATCTCACCCGACGATCCGCGCCTCGATTACACATTAACCGGACGACGTCGCGGCGATGCCGATGGCGAGCGGCCGATCCAGATCGTGCAGAATTTCAACGCGCCGGTCAGTGCGGATATCATGCAGCAAATGAAAATGACGGCATTTCAGGGCGCGCAAGCCGGGATGCGGCAGGCACGCATGGGCGGCGCATTCAAATGACGATTGCCGATTACAGGTTGCCAGAAACGATCGAGCGCGGTGCGCATGGTGGGCCCGATTTCAAGACCGTGATTCAGGAATCGATTTCCGGCAAGGAACAGCGCATCATTCTGTGGGCACGCTGCCGGGCAAGCTATGACATTGCCTATAGCGTGCTGAAATCAGACGATCCGGCCGGAAATTATATCAAGGTTTTGACTTTGTTTTATGGTCACCAAGGCAAGGCCTATCCGTTTCGCTTCAAGGCCTGGAACGATTACCAGGCGAACAGCGAGCAATTCGGCGTCGGCGATGGCACGACGACGGCATTTCAACTCACCAAAACCTATGATCCCGGTCAGGTTCTCCTCGGCACGCCGGGCGCGCGTGTTTACGTGCGTAACATCGTTTTGCCGGTCGCCTCGTCGGTGCTCGTTTTCGACAACGGCGCGCCGGCGGGCTCGCATACGCTCGGGGCCGGCGGCGTGATCACGTTTGCAACCGCACCGGTTTCGTCGCACAAATTGACTTGGACCGGCGAATTCGATTTGCCGGTGCGCTTCGATACCGATCATCTGCCGGTCGTCATGAACGAGGCCGATCTCGTCGGTATTTCAACCATTCCGTTGCGCGAGGTCATCGGGGAATTCTAATGCTCAGTCTTCCGCTCAATGTGGCGGATTCCGTCTTATTTCCGGTGCGGCTCGTACAGATCACGCGCACGGACAATACCGTCCTGCGCATCGCCGAGGCCGAGCAAAACATCGATGTTGGCGGCCAGACATGGCAGGCGTTGCCGGGCTGCGAAGTGAGCGCCATTCAACATGCGCTCGGCGGTGCGGTGCCTTCCATGAAAATTGATTTCGCGCATTCGACCGGCGGCATCATCGACACCGTCACGGTCAATAATGGTTTTTTCGATGGCGCGCAGGTGCTCGCCTACATTGCTGATCGCAACAATCTCGCGGCCGGCAAGGGATTGATTTTCACCGGCATGGTGCAACAGGTGACCTATGACAATCTCGGCAACGGCAGTTTTGAAATCAAAGGGCAGGCCGCTAACGATCAATCGATCATCCAGATCTATGGCCCCATGTGTCGTACCGATCTGTTTTCATCGCTCTGCACCGTCAATGCTCCGAGCTATGCGCAGACCGGAACCGTCGCATCGATCATCGACAAGTTCAATTGCGTGATTTCCGGCCTTGCTACACCGCCGGCCGATGGCTGGTTTAATCTCGGCGTTGGTGTGACCAACGCCGGCATCACGTTTGAAATTGCCAACTGGGTACAATCGACTGCGGTCCTTACTACGTTTCTGCCGCGCTGCGCGCTCTTTAGTGCCGGCGCCGGCGTGACGCTTTATCCCGGGTGCGACAAGACCATCAACACATGCCGCAACAAATTTAACAATAACCTGAATTTTCAGGGCGAGCCGCATTTCGCGGGACAGGCCGCGGCGAGCGCGTGAATGACTTCCCCGCCGGTTTACGATCCGACTACCGGATATTGGCGGATCGTCGATCCGCAGGCGCGCGCCGAGGCCGACAAATTGCGGGCGGTCTATCCGCAATATTGGCACGGCAATCTTTATTCACCGCCCGGCGGCCGCACCTACGACTATGGCGATCCCTCGCCGCCGGCGCCGGCGCCAAATCCGCCGCCGCCGACACCGCCGGCGCCCGATCCATCGACGCCGGGCATCGATCCCAATTCACTCAAGAACGCGACCTATGGCAAGAAAATCCCGATTTCCGTGCTCGGACTTGCGCGCATTGGCGGCAATATCATCTTCGGGCCGTATCTCGACGGGACCAGGGCTTCGTTCGGGATCTCATTCGGCGTGCCGGCAGACCCGACCGGGACGCGGCAATTGCGCGAGATCGCGCTCGACAGCAAAGTCGCATGGACCCTGGCTAATGGCTTCACGGGTGAATCGTTCACCTATCGGTTCTATCCCGGCACGCAGACGCAGGCCGCCGATCCGCTCGAGATTGCCGCCTTTCCCAATGCGCCGGTCGCCTATCGGCCGCAGATCCTTTTATTTTTCGAAAATCTGCCGCTTGCGCCGTTCGATAACAAGATCCCCTATGTGGCGGCCGTCATTGGCGACACGACCGGCGGCGCCGATCCGCACGACGGGATCAATCTCGGCACGGCATTGCAACGGCTCGCGTGGTCGCCATGGACGCTTTACGATTCGAGCACATTCGAGACGGTCAATATCGCCGACGTGATCGGCGGCATCCTACTTGCGGACGATTACACATTCCTGCAGTTATGCCAGTACATCGGTCGGATTTATCGCAATCTCGATATTCTGCAAAGCGACAAACTGCGGGTTAAAGATCATGGCGCACTCATCAATGCGGATATTACATTTGATCCGAGCCGGATCATCATGAGTCAAAAACCCGTGCAATTTATCCATCAGGAACCGAGCCTGACCTCGCGCGAACTCGAGCTTGTCACGATCGATCCCGACGCGGATTATGTCTGGGTTCCGAGCAAAGCGCAGCGGCCGCGCGTTCCGATCCCGACCACGACCTCGATCGGTAAGGACACCGTCACGCTGCCGCTGATCCTCGGCGCATTGCCGCGCACATCGATGGTCTATTTTGCGCAATATGCGGAAGAGGCGGCACGCAAAAAGGTTTCATTTACGGCCACGGCATTTGGACTCGAAACACAACCTGGTGATCGTGTCATGCTGACGGATTTTAGCGATGGGATCGCCGATGAAATTTTTAAAGTTACACAAACCGTTCATGGCGCCAACCATGTCGTGCAGATCGATGCCGAGGCGATCATGCGGTGCTCGATCACAATGCAACCGCCGGCCGCGGATCCGATAACTTGTGATGTCGCCTATTTGCTCGCAAGCGGCGGTTCGGGCTCGCCATCGCACACTTTCAGCAATATTGGATTCGGTGATTCTGATGCCCATCGAATTATCGTTGTCGCTCTCAACATGCGTATGTCGGCCGCTGGCGCGGTGATCACGAGTGTGACGATCAATGGAAATGCCGCCACGCAGGCAGCTTTGGCCAGTAGTTCCACATCGGGTTCTATCTCTGCAATTTATTATGTCGCCGATGCTTCCATTGTCGAGGTCGGCAATGTTGCCGTCGTAACAACTGGAACAATTCAGGATATTCAAATCGGATCATATCGACTCGTCACCACAACCATGGCGCCGACTAATTCCGATTCCAATGAAACGACGAGTTCCGGAGCAATGCCCGTTTCTGTCAACGTGCCCGCGAATGGATTTGTCATCGCCGCCGGGTCCGCGAAAATCGGTGCGACTTTTACTTGGACCGGCGCCAATCAGAATTGCATTATTTCGAACCAACCATTTTTGACTGGCCAAAGGGCAACAGCGTCTTATTCCGGTTCATCCGAAACAGCTCACGTTATTTCAATTCATCCATCGTCGATTGATCGGTTGACACTCTGCGCAGCAGCATGGACGCTCACTTGAAAAATGCCGGCGACTGACACTTGCATCTCGAGTGTCTATGAGCCGGGCAACATTCCGGCTTCGCCCGGCTTGCCGCCGCTCGTACCGATCGTGCCATCGTTCATCGATCCCAATAACTACGATCCCTCGGCATTGACCTATTCGCTGCATTTCGCGCGCTTCTACGATTCCCCTTATCACCACGACGGAACGCATTGACCATGGCAGGAACAGCGACGACGAAAATCATCCGCGACGGCAACGCCAATACTTTCAGTGCCCGCGAATGGGACGAAAGCGGCGCCGGCACTGGACCGTATGCGGCCATGCCGGTCCTCGGCGATGGCGCCGGCGCTCCGCTCAAGATCGCGTCGAAGGCGGCCGCAACGCTGTCGACGGCAACGCTGGCGGCAGCCGGCGATTCGGTCAATCCCGCGACCGACCTCGATGCCGTGCGCATCGTCCGTCCCGATGCAGCGCTCGGCGATCTTGTCAACGGCAATGCCTCGAATACCGACGGGACTTCGACGCAGATTATTGCGGCCGCCGCTGCCGGCGTGAAAATCTATCTAACCGATGTCACGCTTACCAATACCTCGGCGAGCAATATCTACGTCGAAATGAAGGATGGCACGACCGTCAAATGGACTTTTCCGCTGCCAGCTAATTCCGGCGTGACGCATCATTTCAGATCGCCGATCGGCGGAACCGCAGCGACCGCCTGGAATTTTGATCCCTCGGCGGCGGCAACGACGGTCTATTGCTCGGCGGCGGGCTTCAGGTCGAAGATATAAATTATGTCGCTTCTTTTACGTGGCGTCGGCGGCGGCATAGACAGTCTCGTCAATTCTCATCCGCTCGACGGATTGTCTCCGACTGCCGCATGGTCAATGTCGCGCCGATTGTTATCCAGTTATGGGGCGGCTCTCTATCGCACGACATCGGGCAATGCGGATACAATTTACAATCAAGCGGGCGGCGGCGCAACTTTTGATCTCGTAAATGTAACCACTTCACAGCAGCCTGGAATAGGCAGTGCTGGCCCTAACAATATTGCGGCGGCACTCTTTGATGGAGTCGACGACACTCTTGCCGCTACTGCGCTTCTCTCGAGCTACATATCGGCGAGCGCGGGATATTGTATAATGAGCTTTATACCTGTTTCCGCCATTCTAAACACGACACCGTCTTATCATAATGACGTTGTGTTCCAAGATGCCGGTACGATGTGGGGATTCTTCTTGCGGAACGATGGCCCTCCTCCTCATCTCTATGGCTACAATTGGGACGGAGCTGAAAAGGCAACAAGTCAAACAATTTCAATCGGCACGCCATGCGTCGCGGAATGGCGGCATGAAGGCGGTATTTTATATCTTGACGTAAACGGCATTGAAACATCGTTGGCAACGGGTAACACGCAAACGCTCACATCTGCCGGCATGAAGCTCGCCAATGCAGCGAGCAAGCCGTCTCATATTAGCCTTTTCGAAATGGCCACATTTTCGACGGTTCCAAGCTCAACGGTTCGCGGCACGCTCGTTAATAATTTCCGCAGCTACGTCGGAGCATAATTTAATGGGTGCGATCGAAGAGGGCGGCAACATCGCCCGCGCGATGATCGCCGGGCTCAAAGAAAGCCCGATCACGCTCGGCTTGATGGCGCTCAATGTGGTCTTTCTCGTCTATATTTTCTTTACGCAACACGAGGACAATCAGATCCGGCGCGAATTGACCTCGCTCTATGTCAAGCAACAAACCGACATCGCTACCATTCTGGCAAAATGCATCGATCCATCGATGATCGAGAATCTGCTACGGCAACGCAACGAGCAATAGCGGCATCATGCGGTGTCAATGTCCGACCTGCGGATCGGAAATCGAGCGCGAACTCCCGCTCGTTTGTCTCGAGAGCAACACCATCAGTTATCGAAACCGAACGATCCGCGTGAATGCCACCGAGGCCGAGCTCGCCTATGTCATCGTCGAGAATTGGCCGCGCACCGTGCGGCATAGCGAGCTCGCAATGAGGATCTATGGGATCGGCGGTCCCGAACGAGTCGCCGAGAACATCAGAACGCAACTCTGTCGCTTGCGCCAGAAAATCAAACGAATCGGACTCGGAATCGCCTCGGTTTATTGCGTTGGCTATTCGCTCTATTTGCATTCAAGCATGCGCCAGGAACCTATCGCCCATCGTCTATTTACTCACCGATCTCAACTCAAATCGCACGAGGTACAAACCCGGAGGAAAGCCGCATGAGCGACCGCCCGACCATCCGCGAAGGCGATATTGGTCCCGACGTCAAGGATCTCCTCGATATGCTGCCGACCTATTATTTCGATCACGCGTTGACCGAAGCGGTGAAAAATTATCAACGCTCGCGCGGGCTCGAGGTCGATGGCATCGTCGGGCCGCAAACCTGGGAGGCCCTCGAGGGTAGCGCGCCGCCGTATGTGCCACCGGACCTGCCCGTGCCGATGTCGCAGGCCATGCAGGATGAGATCTGCCGGATCGCGGCGGATTCCGAGATCGCGTCTTACGAGTGGGACGACCGCGGTCGCGCGCCGATCGGCTATACCAAAGGCGTCGCGCTCGCTTATGGCAACACCTATCGGCAATGGCGGGCCGGCTATCCGCCGGCGCTCGACATGGCGCGCGCCAACACGCACAACAGCGATAAAGACGCATTGTCGTGGTACGCCGGCATCTATACCGGCGCCGGCATGAACAACGACACCGATGGCGCCGACACGCTGCGGCATCTTTGGACGCTGATCATGGGCCTCGGCATGCGCGAGAGCTCGGGCGAACATTGCTGTGGGCGGGACCAGAGTGCATCTAATACCTCATCCACAACGGCTGAAGCAGGAGCTTGGCAGACCAGTTATGATGCGCACGGCTGCTCGCCGAATTGGGATACATTGTTCGAGGCCTTCGCGGCCGGTTCCGAGCTCGACAATCCGCAAGGCTTCATGGCCACCTTCGCCGAAGGCGTCTCGTGCTCCTCGAGCGACTGGCAATGCTACGGCAGCGGCAACGGCTACATCCACCAGGAAATGAGCAAATTCCTGCCGGCCTACGCGGCGGAAGTGTGCGCGATCACGCTACGACATTTGCGCGCGCATTATGGGCCGATCAATCGTCACGAGGCCGAGGTCAAGGAATCGGCCGACGATTTGCTCAAGGCCGTGCAGGATTACATTGAGACGGTCGAGCCATCATGACCGATTTCCGTCGCTTTGAGATTCCGGACGAGATTACGTGCCGGTTCGGTTGCGCCTCTCCGGTCGTCGGGATCTATTGGATGCCGCGCGGCTGCGTCTGCCATGCCGACCAGTTACAGGCGCTTTGCGCGCAACACGCGCTCAAGGCGACGCCGCTCGGCGATATGCTATTGATTTGCGGGCCCGGCCTTTGATGGCCGAACTCTTGCTGACGATCGCGATCATCGCGGCGGCCATTATTGCCGCGCATTATTTGCTGCATGCGCCGTCCACATGGATCGTCTGGCTGATTTTCATCACCAGCGTCGCGTTGATCCTCGTTGTGCTGATCGTAGGAGAAGGGCCATGATCGACATCGCTATCAGCCTGCTTTGGTTCTTGATTGCTGCCATCATCTTGTGCGGCGTCGTGTGGCTCGTGCTCTACGGCATCAAAAACGTCGCCGGCCTGCCGATCCCGCCGCGATTGGAACAGGGCATTTGGTTCATTGTCCTCTTGCTCGTTCTGATCTGGCTCCTCTTGGCGCTCACCGGCCGCGCGCCTTTTCGGATTGCAACACCATTCGCAAATCCCGCCATTGCCGCCCTATCCGCAAGCGCCGCCGCCGCCGGCGCGAACGTACCAGCAGGGTTTGCCGCGTTTGATTTCGCGGTGCAGTTTCGGCGAGCGCGGGCGCGGCATCAGGCGGTTCCTTCGGGTTTGAGCAAGCGGTTTTCCGTGCTGCCCAGCTCGAAATATCTCCGCAGCGTAGCCGCAATTATGCCGCCCAGCATGAAGCGGTGGACGCGCGTCATCGCTTTGGGCGGCATCATGTCGAGCACCTCCCAGGCGCCCTTCGCCCATAGATCGGCGTCGGGTCCATGATCGGACGGATATTCATGCTGGCCGGCGTACTCGCCTAGGCACATGCAATCCAAAATCAGGTCGCGTTCTTCCGGCGAGAAATCGTGGCAGAGCGCGATGCGCTCGCGCAGATCGATCAGATTAATCTCGACTTTGGTCATTGGCTTTGTCATTTTTCTGCATGGTTTCCAGATGACGTGGGTTTCTCTCTTCGAGGCGCAGCGCAGGCGACCAGGGAAATCGTGGACGAATATCTATTAGTTGACCTCGTCGAACATGGATTCATGGTCCGGAATCAACTTGCATACGACATCGATGAAATTGCCGAGCAATTCTGCGCGCAATTCGTTGGTTGCCTTTCGATCGCCTATGATGACATTGCCCGCGAGCCAAATCGCGACCATGTCCGCAAGCGCGGCAGATTGGACTTCCGGCGGCTTGCCGGCAAGCTCAGGCGCGATGAGCTCAAAAAGTTTTTCAGAAAGCGTGGCCGCTTCGATTGCCTGCTTTTGAGTTATCATTGTGCTTTTCCCATCATGCATCATCGCGCAATTGCTCGAGCCGCGCGATCTGCGATTCCAGCACCAAGAACCAATGTCGGCGCCGGCCGCTGTGATTGCAACGGTTCGGCGTATGCTTGCCGAGCCGATAATCGCCCTTGTCGATCGCGATCCATGCCGCCGGGCGCGGGATCGCGCTTGCGGCAAAGGCCTCGATTTCGGCCTTGCCGAGCGAACCCGGCGCGCATACCCAGCAAATCCAATCAATGAAATGTTCGAAAATAAAGGGGCCGTTCGGCAATTGTTCGTCGTGCTCGCCATGGATCATCGCGAAAATCCCCACCATTTTCCCATGCATGCATCGCAAAATTGCGCGCAACTGCCATCCTCTTTCCATAACATCAACGGCACGTCGTCCTCGCCGATGCCCGCCGAGCAATAGGAGCAAAGCGCCGAACGCGGCGCGTCAGCGGCTCCCCAAGCGACACGGTTCCAATCAAAGCCCGCGCGCGGGCGCAAGGCGGGCGGTTCGTTCATGATTCGACCCGCGTGATGTGACGTTGCTTGAGTGCATCGTCGATCTCGTCCTGGGTATGCTGTCGGCGCAATGTGTCGCCTTCGCCTTCATGCCATTGCCCATCTTGCGCGAGCGGCGGTGCGAAAATGTGCAATGCGCGAGTGTTGTCATAGCGCACGAGCGCGGCGATGCCTTCCTCGGCGCGGCGTAGAAGATAAGCGCGGAGTGCAGGATCGCGATGCGCGTCCGGATAATCCGGGTCGATCCAGATTTGCACGACTTCGATATTGCTCTTTTGCCCGCTCGCGCCATCGGTCAGCGTCACATAGTCGGGCATGATGTCGATCACATAATGCGCCCGATCCGGCCGGCGCAAATCACGCGTGTCCTCGTTCATAAGCCAGCGGCACGACCAATAGCGGCACGCGGATGGCCGGTGCGGATAGATCGTGCAGCCATGTCTAAATCGCTGATGGTCGCATGGCTTGCCGGCCGGCTTGCCGAGCTCGGGTATTGGCAGCAATTTGCAGCACAGCGTGCATTCGCCACACCGGCGCGGATTGGTGCGCTCGCGATCGGCGTCAAAGAGTACGCGCGTGGTCATCCGGCATCCTGATAAAGATCGACGATTCTGCATCCGAGCACACGGCAAACGATTACTTTTTTGTCGTCCGGAAATCCAGATTTGCCGGTTTCCCAGTTGCGCCATTGCGCTGTCGTCACGCCGGCGCGATCGGCGAGCTCAAGGAGCGGCACGCCGGGCTTAAGCATCACGCGGAGAGCTTTGAGCTTCGCGCCGATCTTATTGACGGTCAAAGATGGCCGCCGCTTTTTTCGCGGCATTGTTGTCGTCGCCCCAACACACAAGGAAAACTGGATTTCCGAGAGAAGCAAAGCGAAGATTTCCGGCGGGCCGTCATTTCTAGTTGCGCGCCAAGCATATTGAATTTTTCAGTATTATAACAGTTGTGTGAAACTTAACTTTTTGTAACGCATTGAATCGACGCGAAAATCAATAATCTATTACGCGCTGTTTTGAGTGGTATCAAAATAGCGTTTTTCCATACGGGAATTTTCCGTATGGCGGTAGGGCATATGTAATGTGCAGGTGAAGAGCATTTATACCGTCCGCCATAAGGCCTTGATCCGCCTTCTCAAGACGTATCGGCAGGCGGCAGGCTTGCGCCAAGTCGACGTCGCCCGGCATTTGGGCCGGGCGCAATGGTGGATCTCATACGTCGAGAAGGGCCGGCGTCGGATCGACGTGATCGAGCTCCTCGATCTCGCGGCCGCGATCCGCCGTAAAGGCTGGCGTATCCTGCGCGAGGTCGAAGAGCGCAACGCGCGCAATGCCCGCACCGGCGCCCGCCGATAATCCTCCCCATCATCCATTGTCTCATGTGTCGCCATTGTCGCGCACGCTGGCGCGCGCTTGTCCGCTTGTGCCCTCCTTAAATGTGTGCATAGCTGTGTGCACGGCGTCGCCGGCGCTCGTGGCGTTCCCGCCACACCATGATAACTTATTGGGATATTTGTGTAATTTCGTGAGCCCGGTTGGGATCGAACCAACGACCTACTGATTAAAAGTGAAGAAACGCGGGTTCCGGCAAGATCCTATCCGGACACGGTTTTGGTCGCAAGCGACGCGAGAAGTCCGCTATCCATCGATATATCTTGACTTGGCTGCCGTCGGCGCCTATCTTTTGCCGACTGCAGCCGGCGCGGCCGAAAATCCTCCAAAAGTGTGCATGCACACAGGATCAGTAGGTCGCAACAAATGATCAGTAGGTCGCAATGAAAGCGAAAATTTCTCAATCCAGCCTCACCGCGCTCAAGCCCGGACAAAATATCGCCGACAGCGAGATCAAGGGATTCATCGCGCGGCGCTTGCCGTCGGGCCTCGTGTCGTTCGGCTTCCGCTATCGCAACGGCGACGGCCGACAATGCTGGTCGAACCTCGGCACGTTTCCGGATATTACCGTCGAGCAAGCGCGCAAGCTCGCCAAGAGCCGCGCCGGGCAAATCGCCGACGGCGCCGATCCGGTCGAGGCGAAGAACGACACGGATGGCAGCGGCAATGCGGGCGAGCGTATCGCTGCGATCGCCGAAAATTTCATGCGGCTCTATGTCCGCAAGAACAACAGCGAAAAAACGGTCTATGAGGTCGAGGCGATCTTTCGTCGCTTCATTCTGCCGGCGCTCGGCAGGATCCCGATCGCGCGCGTCAAACGCAGCGCCGTGGTCCGGATGCTCGACGCGATCGAGGGCGACGTCATGGCCGACCGCACGCTCGCAGCCGTGCGCAAGATGTTTAACTGGCACGCCGCGCGCGCCGACGATTTCAACTCGCCGATCGTCAAGGGCATGGCGCGGACGAAGCCGGCGCAACGCGCCCGCAAGCGTATTCTGAGCGATGACGAGTTGCGCGACCTTTGGCGCGCGCTCGATCTGCCGCCCGAGGGCCCGCGAACCTCGCCGCGCTTCGCCGCCTATGTGCGCACGATCATGCTGACCGCGCAGCGGCCGGGCGAGGTCGCTGCCTTGCAATCGGGCGAGCTCGGCCGCTATCTCGGCACGCCGGTGTGGAAAATCCCGCCCAAGAAGTACAAGACGAAGATCGAGCATTGGGTGCCGCTGACGCCGGCGGCGCTTGCCATGATCGATGACGAGGCCGAGCGCGATTACGTCTTTTCGGATTTCCGCGGCGGCATTCGTCCGATCTCAGGCATCACTAAATCGATGGACCGCTTGCGCGCACGCATCAACGACATGCGTAAGGCCGAGGGCCGCAAGCCGATGCCGCATTGGACGCGGCATGATCTGCGCCGCACCGGGCGCTCGCTCATGAGCCGCGGCGGCAGGATCGAGCGCGATCACGCCGAGCGCGTGCTCGGGCACAAGATCGCCGGCGTCGGCGGCAATTACGATTGCCACGATTATTTCGAGGAGAAACGCGACGCGCTCGAGCGGCTTGCCGCACTCGTCGCCGCGATCACGAACCCACCGGCCGGCAATGTCGTGCCGCTCAAGACTGCAGCTTAAATCAAGGAGACTGTGAGATGATCAAGCAAGCTCAGGCAGCGAACGTTCGCAATGATGACGAGCGCGAGGCTTTATATGCGGCCGGTTGGCGATGGGCATTGACATTGCCGCGAGGCGAGCACAAAGGCCGAATCATTAGTCGGCATCGAACCTACGATGCAGCAAACAAAGCCGCCCGCGGCCGTGAGCTTCAGATTTCCAATCTCGGCGAGCGAGTGTTGTGATGCTGCGCGGCGCCGAACCGCCGACGCTCGAAATAATCAAATGATGATGAAAGGCGATCTATGATGGACTACAAAAGCAATCCGACCTTTGCGAGAACAGCCGGGCTAATCGGCGCGTTGGCGCTCATGATCGGCTCTTTTTCTTTGTCTTTTATGTCTTCTATGCCTTCAACCAATAGCGCAGAGACAACGAAACCGCAGCCAGCGGAGGAGCCGCGCACGATTCTTGTTTGTGCCTCGCCGTTCGATCTGAGAGAGGCGCGAATAGCCTATGACAATGCCAAGTGGCTCCAATCTCTGAATTGCGCGCGGGTCGCAAAAACCATACCCATGACGAAACTCGAAAATAGCAATTTTGGCATTAAGGTGAGGATCGCCCCTAATTCGTCGGCCGGCGGCCTGACCGTTTGGACGAGTTATGAGGATTACGACAAATGGATAGGACGTGCGCCGGCGGAAATAAAGCCGACGCCAGGGCTCAATGATTATCGCGAATGGAAAGAACGCGGGAAAGCAACAATACCGCCGGCATCCGAAGCACCGCGCCAACCGGGGACGATCAAGATCTGCAAGGGCAACGACAATTGCACGAGCTTTCCGACAGGACGCTAGCCGGCCCGTTGCTGCTGCGCCGCGATCGAGCGATGAGTGCGGGTCGCAAGCCAGACGTCGAGCTCGCGCGTATCATAGAGAAGCACATGCCCAATCTTAATGTAGGGCGGTCCTTCGCCGGACGCGCGTAGGCGATAGAGCATATCCGGGGAAACGCCAATGTAATCTGCCGCCTCGGGCACGCGCAAGCGGCGATGCTTTTCGGCCGTTCGCTCGGCCGGCAGAATGCGCGTTTTTGCCAATGACGGATCGGCGACCAAGCGCTCGACCGATTGTAGCGTGACGCGAGTCGAGCGGTAGCCAAGTTTGCGCAATTCGAGCGCGCCGGCCTGATGCAAGTCGTAGATCTTCGACCGGCTGCAGCCGAGGAGCTCGGCGGCGCGCGCGACGGTGATCAATTCGGCGTCCATTTCTGTCTCGTCCGTTACGCAAGCACGCGCAATTTCGCGCGCAGATCCTTAAGCAAGACGCGGCGCCGCGCGACCAGTCCGCGCATGATGTCGACGTCGGCGGCACGCGCATCGGCCGTCTTCTGGAGTAAATTCATGATCTCGCTCTCAATGAATTGCATCCGATCGCCGGCCGGCAGCACCGCGAGATAAAGATCGATTCGAGCGAGATAGCTGGCCGCCGGATCGGTATCGAACAAGAGCCAGATCAATCGCGTGGCGTCGTCGTCGATTTGCATTGTTCTGTCGCCTTTTTATGTTCTGCCCTCGAGAGTAAGTATTCCTTGATCAGGAGCCGCAGAAATTTTTCATTCGCGGCCTTGAGCCGGCTCATGTCGTGCTCGGGGTAATCGCCATCGATCTTTGCCTTGTCATCCTGTTTCGTCATGACATTCGCGCATACTCATAGCGATGATCGCGACGCCGACGGCGAGTGCGCCGAGGCCGAACACGAGCGCGATCAAGGCGCCGCTCAGATTGGCTTGCGTCGGGGGTGGCGGCGGTGGGGATGGCAACGACCCGTTGATGGCGTTGGGGGGTTGGAGGGTCACGCCAGGGGGTGCGGGTGTCGCGACCGCCGCCGTCTTAACAAGTGGGAAAGGCGCGGAATCGTTCAAGTCCGCAAATCGCATGGCGAAGGAATCGCCGCCGCTGACATGCTCGCTCTGGATGTCACTTGTCGCGTGGTCGGCGGCGGCCTGAGCCGGGCGCGCTAATGTTGGCGAGGCCCAAGCTAACGTGCGTTTATCGCGGCCACGGTGGCCAACATACCAACAGCGATGGCCGTTGATTTCTCGCCAGGACCAATATGCGCGGCCTGCGCCTTTGCTCGCTTGGCAAAGCGTTGCCGCAGTTG
>Ga0066903_100001240_pt1 | contig 18276 bp, 16 predicted proteins | sample PanSoiMetaGPlot1_FD_67491 | JGI IMG/M metagenome (GOLD analysis project Ga0066903, IMG submission 67491) | Tropical forest soil microbial communities from Panama analyzed to predict greenhouse gas emissions - Panama Soil - Plot 1 (version 2) | ecosystem: Environmental > Terrestrial > Soil >... | reverse complement strand
GATCGTCGCGCGTCAGCTCTCAGTTCGGGAAACAGAAGCGCTGGTCAGGAAGGTGTCCACCGGAGGGCCCCAACCTCAGCAAGCGCCAAAAGCGGCCGATGTGCACACTCGCGCTGCGGAAGAGCGGCTGCGGCTCACGTTCGGCACCCAGGTTCGCATCGTCCGGAAGGGAAAGCGCGGGCGGATTGAAATCGATTTCGCGTCGGAAGATGAATTGATTCGGATCTATGACCAGCTGACTGAAAGTCGATAGCAGGTCTGGTATTGTCGCTTGTTGATCTCGGCAGTCGGGTGGTATAAATGCCTGATTGCCGCTTGTGAAACTCGGCACAAGCATCGACCCCCAACGGTGATGGCCGCGCGGTTATGACGCGCGCAGGCCGAGTCGCGCCCAGATAGGTTACAGACGCGAATGACCAACAAGACGGCAGCCAGCCGATACGCGCGCGCGCTGCTCGAGGTCGGCATCGTCGAAAAGGCCGATCTGTCAGCCATCGAGCAGCAGCTCTCCGAGATCGTGGCGCTGTTCCGCGCCCACCCGGCGCTCGAGAAGATCCTGCTCAATCCCGTCGTACCCGCCCCCCGCAAACGATCCGCGATGGCCGAGCTGGTCCGCCGGGCTGGGGTGTCGGTCTCCGTCGCGAAACTCCTCGTGCTACTCGCCGAGCGAGATCGATTGGTCCTCCTGCCCGACATCGAATCCTCGTACCGCGAGCGGTTGCTTGATCATCAGAAGGTCGTGCGCGCAGAGGTCACGACGGCCGAGCCGCTACCTCCCGATCGCGCGAAGGCGCTTGAGCAACACCTGGCGCGCCTCACGGGCCGCAGTGTCACCGTGACGACGAAGGTGGATCCGAGCATTGTCGGCGGCATCGTCACGCGCATCGGAAGCACCGTGTACGACGGCAGCGTGACGCGGCACCTCGAACGAATGCGCCAACAACTCACTGCGAACGTGTGATTGCCATGGACATCAAAGCCGACGAGATTTCCAAGATCATCCGCGACCAAATCGGGAGTTACGCCGTTGACGTCGATGTCGCCGAACTCGGCAGCATCGTGTCGCTCGGCGACGGCATTGCCCGCGTGCACGGCGTCGAAAACGCTATGGCAGGCGAGATGCTGGAATTCCCGCACGGCGTCTTCGGCATCGCCTTGAACCTCGAAGAGGAAAGCGTGGGCGCCGTCCTCCTCGGCGAGTTCACGGAGATAAAGGAAGGCGACCCAGTCAAGCGGACGGGGCGCATCATCTCGGTTCCCGTCGGCGACGAGATGCTCGGACGCGTTGTGAACGCGCTCGGCCAACCCATCGACGGCAAGGGCCCGATTTCGACCAAGCAGTTCGCGCCGATTGAACGCCTGGCGCCCGGTGTCGTCGATCGATCGCCGGTGAAAGAGCCGCTGCAGACCGGGCTGAAGGCGATTGACGCTATGGTGCCCATCGGCCGCGGCCAGCGCGAACTGATCATCGGCGACCGGCAGACGGGGAAGACCGCGGTCGCCATCGACGCGATCATCAATCAGAAGGAAACGGGCGTCATCTGCATCTACAACGCGATTGGTCAGAAGCAGTCGACGGTCGCCCAGGTGGTGAAGACGCTGGAAGATTTCGATGCGTTGCGCTATTCGATCGTGGTGGCGGCGGCAGCGTCCGATCCCGCGCCGCTTCTCTACATCAGTCCCTACTCGGCCTGCACCATGGGCGAGTACTTCCGCGACAGCGGCCGACACGCCCTGTGCATCTACGACGATTTGTCCAAGCACGCGCAGGCGTATCGGGAAATCTCGCTGCTGCTGCGCCGCCCACCAGGTCGCGAGGCGTACCCGGGCGACGTCTTCTATCTCCATTCGCGACTGCTCGAGCGCGCGGCGAAGCTGAAGAAAGAACTGGGTGGCGGGTCGCTCACCGCCCTGCCAGTCATCGAAACTCAGGCCGGCGACCTCTCGGCGTACATCCCGACAAACGTGATCTCGATTACCGACGGTCAGATCTTCCTCGAGTCGGACCTGTTCAATCAGGGCGTCCGACCGGCCATCAACGTCGGCAACTCCGTGTCGCGCGTCGGAGGCTCGGCGCAAATCAGGGCGATGCGGCAGGTCGCGGGCACGCTCAGGCTTGACCTCGCGCAGTACCGCGAACTCGCGGCGTTCGCGCAGTTCGGCAGCGATCTCGACAAAGCCACGCAGGCGCAGCTCAATCGCGGCGCGCGTCTGGTCGAAGTGCTCAAGCAGCCGCAGTACGCCCCCCTGCCGGTGGAACGCCAGGTGGCCCTTGTCTACGCTGGTACCAATGGCTATCTCGACGCCATCCCCGCGCCTGAGGTGCACGCGTTCGAAGTCGAGCTGTACCGCTTCTTTGAAACGCGCCACGCGAACGTTCTCCGCAACATCGTCGAAAAGAAAATCCTCGACGATGACCTGAAGCGGGCGCTCGATGCGGCCGTCAAGGAATTCGCGACCGACTTCGCAGCGCGCAAGTCGGCGGCCGCCTGAGCCATGCCATCCCTGATCGACCTTCGCCGGCGCATTCGCGCCGTGAAGAACACGCAGCAGATCACGAAGGCGATGAAAATGGTCGCCGCGTCGAAGCTGCGCCGTGCGCAGGAACGGATCACCAACGCGCGGCCTTATGCCGTGCAGATGCAACGCGTTCTCAGCAGTGTGGCGGGACGCGTCGACACGTCGGTTCATCCGCTGCTGACGACGCGCGAGGTCGGTCCCGACAGCAGAACGCTGGTGATCGTCGTGTCAGCCGACAAGGGACTGTGCGGCAGCTTCAATACGAACATCATCAAGGCAACGAGCACCTACGTGCTTGAAAGTTCCCAGCCGTGTGAACTGGGCCTGGTCGGCCGCAAGGGCCGCGACTACTTCGTCCGCCGCGGTTTTCAAGTGGCGTTCGAACAGGTCGGGATCTTTCAGAAGTTGCGCTTCGAAGACGGCAGGCAGATCGCGCAAACTGCGACCGAGGCGTTCGTGTCGGGCAAGGTCGACCGGGTCATACTGGTGTTCAACGAATTCAAGTCGGTGATCTCACAGCGCGTCGTGATTGACCAGCTGCTGCCGATTCCGCGAACCGAGATCGAGGACGCTTCAGCACCGGTCGATTCCGGCGCGCAAGTGGACTATCTCTACGAGCCGTCCCCCCAAGGCATCTTCGACCAGCTGCTGCCGCGCTATGTCGAAGTGCAGATCTATCGCGCGCTCCTCGAATCAAACGCGGCCTTCTACGCGGCGCAGATGACGGCCATGGATACGGCGACGAAGAACTCGGCGGAGATGATCGGCAGCCTGACGTTGTACATGAACAAGGTGCGTCAGGCAGCGATTACGCGGGAGATCATCGAAGTCGTGTCGGGCGCGGAGGCACTCTAATGGCTGAACAGAAAGTCGGCAAGATCGTTCAGGTGATCGGACCGGTGGTCGACGTGGAGTTCGAGGCGGGCCACCTGCCTGAAATCTACAACGCCCTCAGAATCGTGTCTCCGGGACAGGGTGGGGCAGAGGCGCTTGACGTCATTGCCGAAGTGGAACAGCACCTTGGAGAGAACCGCGTTCGGGCCGTCGCCATGAAGCCGACCGACGGCATGCAGCGCGGGATGCAGGCAATCGATCTCGGTCAGCCAATCTCGGTCCCGGTCGGGCCGGCCACGCTGGGCCGCGTCTTGAACGTCCTCGGAGAGCCGGTTGATTTTCCGGATCGGCCGGTTCCGTCGAAAGAGCGCTGGCCGATTCACCGGCCGGCACCCGCGCTCGAAGATCAGTCGACCGAGCTGAAGATGTTCGAAACGGGCATCAAGGTCATCGACCTGCTCGAGCCGTACCTCCAGGGCGGCAAGATCGGGTTGTTCGGCGGCGCTGGCGTCGGGAAGACCGTTGTCATCATGGAGCTCATTCACAACATCGCGCTGAAGCATGGCGGAGTGTCGGTGTTCGGCGGGGTGGGCGAACGCACGCGCGAGGGCAACGATCTCTGGCTCGAGTTCCAGGAAAGCGGCGTCATCGATCTGAAGGATCCCTCGAAGTCGCGCGCGGCACTCGTCTACGGCCAGATGACGGAGCCGCCGGGCGCCCGGTTGCGCGTCGGATTGTCCGCGTTGACCGTCGCCGAATATTTCCGCGACGCCGAGGGCAAGGACGTTCTCCTGTTCATCGACAACATCTTCCGGTTCACGCAGGCGGGCTCGGAAGTGTCGGCGCTCCTCGGACGCATGCCGTCTGCCGTCGGCTATCAGCCAACACTGCTCAGCGAGATGGGCGATCTGCAGGAGCGGATCACCTCGACGAAAAAAGGCTCGATCACATCGGTGCAGGCGATCTACGTGCCGGCTGACGACTACACGGATCCGGCGCCGGCGACCGCTTTTGCTCACCTGGATGCCACGACCAACCTGTCGCGGCAGATCGCCGAGCTCGGCCTCTATCCGGCCGTCGATCCCCTCGCGTCCACATCGCGCATCCTCGATCCGCGCATTCTCGGCGAGGATCATTACCAGACCGCGCGTGCTGTCAAGCAGATCCTGCAGCGATACAAGGACCTGCAGGACATCATCGCGATTCTCGGCATCGACGAGCTGGCCGAAGATGACAAGCTCACCGTGTCACGGGCCAGGAAGATCCAGCGGTTCCTCTCGCAACCCTTCTTCGTGGCGCAGCAGTTCACGGGCATCGACGGGAAGTACGTGACGATCGCCGACACGATCCGCGGATTCAAGGAAATCGTCGAAGGGAAACACGACCAGATCCCCGAGCAGGACTTCTTCAACGCCGGCCCGATCGAAGAAGTAGTCGAGCGGTTCAAGAAGCGGCAGGCTGCTGCGTAAGGCGGTTTTGAGGTGGCGTTACCGACGTCCTTGCTGCTGCAGATCGTGTCCGCCGATCGATCGCTCGTCAACGAGCGTGTCGACGAGGTCGAGATCCCGGGGGCGGACGGCTATTTCGGCGTGCTCCCCGGTCATACGCCGCTGCTCGCCCTGCTGGGCGCGGGCGAGCTCTGGTACCGTCAGGGGACCGAGAAGCACTATCTCGCGCTCGCGTTCGGGTTCGCGGAAGTGCAGCCGGACCGCGTCACGATACTGGCGCAGATTGCCGAGCGGGCGGACGAGATCGACGTCGCGCGTGCCGAGGCGGCGAAGAAGCGGGCCGAAGAGCGCATGGCGCGGCCAACCGTGGACATGGACTTCGAGCGCGCCCGCATCGCCCTGTACAAGGCGTTGATCCGATTGCAGGTCGCCTCGCGCGTGCGCATGCGCGTTTAAGTTGGGTTCGAATCTAACCAACCTTTTCCGCTATCGCGGCTTGATCCTGAGCCTCGTGGCACGCGAGCTCAAGGCGCGGTACCGCGGCTCCGTGTTTGGGTTCCTCTGGTCGTTCATCAATCCGCTGCTCCTGCTGCTCATCTACTCGTTCGTGTTCACGACCATCATTCCGAATCAGGTCGCCAACGCGCAGCCGTACGCGCTGTTCATGTTCTGCGGCATCCTGCCGTGGACGTGGTTCTCGACGTCGCTGTCGGACGCCGCCGGCTCGCTGATTACCGGCGGCAACCTGATCAAGAAGGTTCTGTTTCCGGCCGAAGTGCTGCCGCTCGTCAGCGTGCTGGCGAACATGGTGCATTTCTTCCTGGGTCTGGTGATCCTGGTCCTGTTTCTGGTCGTCTACCGCCGTCCGCCGGATCCGTGGGATCTCATTTGGTTTCCCATCGCCGTGCTCGTGCAGCTCCTCTTCACGTCGAGCCTGGCGCTGCTGCTCGCGGCTCTGGCCGTCCACTTCCGTGACATTCGCGACATCCTGGCCAATGTCCTGACGCTCTGGTTCTTCGCGACGCCGATCATCTACCCTTACTTCCAGGAGAACGTGCAGCGGTTCAAGCCGTACTTCAACGTGAACCCCTTCACGCATCTCGCGATCGCGTACCAGGAGATCCTGTTCTTCAACGGTCCCATCGGCCACTGGAAATGGCTGCTCGCGCTCGGCGCCGCGTCGGTGCCGCTATTTCTCGCGTGCTACTGGGTGTTCGATCGGCTCCGCGACTCCTTTGCTGAGGTCGTATGAAGCCGGCCATCGAGTTGACCGACGTCTCCAAGGCTTACCGGCGGTACTCGGGCCGACAGTTCGCGACGCTCAAGAGCGCGCTCCTCCAGCGCAGCCTTCTGAAGGATCTGCGTCCCAGCCAGATCTTTCCGGCGTTGAAGCATGTGTCCTTGAGCGTGCCGAAGGGATCGACGTTCGGGCTCATCGGCCGCAACGGCTCGGGTAAGAGCACGGCGCTCAAGCTCGTGGCCGGCATCACCAAGCCGACCAGCGGATCGGTCCGGGTGGAGGGCCGCATATCGGCGCTCATCGAGCTCGGCGCCGGTTTCCATCCCGAGATTTCAGGCCGCGAGAACGTATTCATCAACGGCATCATGCTCGGCTTGTCCAAGCGTGAAGTCGCGGAGCGCTTCGACCAGATCGTCGACTTCGCCGAACTGCGCGAATTCATCGACGCGCCGGTCAAAACGTATTCGTCAGGGATGTACATGCGACTCGGCTTCGCCGTCGCCATCCATGTCGATCCGGACGTGCTGCTCGTCGACGAAGTGCTGGCGGTTGGCGACGAAGGCTTTACACACAAGTGTCTCGACAAGTTCGGCGAGTTCAGACGTCGCGGCAAGACCGTTCTGCTGGTGACCCATTCGTTGAACCTCGTCGAACGCTTCTGCGACGACGCCGCCTGGCTTGACGCAGGCGAGAAGCGGGCGGAAGGGGATCCGAAACGTGTCGTCGACGCGTACCTGACGGCCGTCGAGCAGTCGGAAGAGCAGTTGCTGGCCGCGACAACGGCGCGCGCGGTGGAAGAGGCGGTCGAACCCGACGCCCTCACGGTCCCGTCGCCCGCGTCCGATCCCGCGCAGAACATGTTCCAGGCCACCGAAGGGCGGTGGGGATCGCGCGAGGTCGAGATCCTGCAGGTCGTCCTTCACGACAAGGAGAACCGGCCCTCCTTCGTCTTTCATTCCGGCGATCCGGTGGCCATCACGTTGCGCGTCCGTGCGGCCCATCCTGTGGACGATTTCGTGTTCGGTGTCGGGCTATTCAACGCCGACGGCATCTGCTGTTACGGCACCAACACGTTTCTCGAAGAGATGAACTCTCAGTGGCTGTCGGGCGAGGCGGACGTGACGTTCACCATCGACAGCCTCGATCTCGTCGAAGGCACGTACAAACTGGATGTCGCCGTTCACAAACGCGACGGTGTGCCGTACGACTACCACCGGCTGCTGTACACGTTCCGCGTCAAGTCACGCGTCCATGACGTCGGCATCTACCGGCCTCGCCATCGCTGGTCGTTCGCCGGCGACATCTCGTTCCGGGCCTGAGCCTACGGCTTGACGCGGCCGAGTCGTCGGCGCGAAGCGGATCGACTACACTCGTTTTTCGTGTCGATTCTCGCCCAGGCCGACGCGGTGGCCTACGTAGACCGGCTGCGCGCGGCAGGCAAACAGCTCGTCTTTACGAACGGCGTGTTCGATCTGCTGCACCCGGGTCATCTCCGCTACCTGCAATACTCACGGACCCTTGGTGACGCGCTGGTCGTCGGCGTGAATTCGGATCGCTCCGTGCGGTCGATCAAGGGGGAGGAACGACCGGTCACGCCCGAACACGAGCGGGCCGAAATTCTGGCGGCGCTCGACTGCGTCGACGCGGTGGTCGTGTTCGACGAAGACACGCCCCGCGCGCTGATCGCCCGGCTCCAGCCGGACGTGCTCGTCAAGGGCGCCGATTGGCCCGCGCACGCCATCCCAGGTCGGGACACGGTGGAGGGCCGCGGCGGGCGTGTTGTGCGCGCGCCTCTCGAGGCAGGCCACTCCACGACGGCCCTCCTCGATCGCATTCGCTCGCGTCAGTCGCTTCGCACCTGACCGGCTGTGACGACGTCCACGTCTCTCAACCTGCGGGCCGTGTTCAAGACGGCGATCGCGCGCAGCGGCATGACGGTGCCCGCGCGCGTCGTGTCCGGCCTGACGCCGTCGGCCAAGGCGCTGCTCGTGGCGGCGGCCGCCCACGAGCTGCCGAAGGGTGCGGTGCTCTACGTGGTCCCCTCTGACGCCGACATCGATCAATCGGTGTCCGATGTCGCGTTCTTTCTTGCCACGCTCGAAGGACTGGGCGACGCCGCCACTGAACGGACGATCCTGGCGTTTCCGTCCCACGAGGTCGATCCCTATCGCGGCCTCGCACCGCATGTCGGCGTCACATCGGCGCGCGCACGGGCCCTGCATGGCCTGGCAACTGGGAGCGCGCGAGTGGTGGTCGCATCGGCGGCCGCCTTGTTGCCGAAAGTCAGTTCGCCGGACCGCCTGCTGGCCGCGTCCGTTGTGCTGAGGGCGGGGCAGGACGTCGCGCCCCTGTCGCTCGCTGAGCTGCTGGTCGACGCGGGCTTCAGCCGTGAGGATCCCGCCGACGAACATGGCGAATTCGCCGTCCGCGGGGGCATCGTCGATGTCTTTCCCGCCGGGGAGGCGCATCCCGTCCGCCTCGAGTTCGTGGGCGACACCATCGAGACTCTGCGCACCTACGATCCGGCGACCCAGCGATCGATCGCGCCCATCGACCAGATGGCGGTCCTGCCGCTTCGAGACGTTCTCCCACTCGACAAGATTGTTGATTCGATCGATCTCGCGACGGCGGCTCCGGGCGAACTCGACCGGCGAGCCACGATGTTCGACTACCTCGCGCGGCTGAAGGACGTGCGCCTGATCGTGTCCGAAGCCGATGAGGTGTCGACCAACGGCGCCCGGCTCCTTGATCAACTTCGACAAAGCTACGAGGAGGCGAGCGAACCGCGCGCGACGCCCGAGGAGCTGTTCGCCGACTGGGGCGCCGTCGATGCGCGGCTCTCGACAGGGACCAGCCTCGCGCAGCTGGGCATGAGCGACGACGCGGCGGTTCCGGCCGCAGTCAATCAGACGTCCTCAGGTGCCGCGCCACCGGCGTACGGCGTGTTGCCCGCGCACCATATTCGCTGCCAGCCGAGCGTCGAGTTCCGCGGCCGCGTTGTCGACTGGGTCACCGATCTTCGCAAGCTGCGCGAAGAAGGCGACTCGGCGTTGTTCGTCGCGGCGACGGCCGGACGCGCCGAGCGAACGATTGAGCTGCTGAAGGAGTACGACACGTTCGCGGTCGCGGTAGATCGAGCTGACGACGCCAGGTACGCTGCGGTCCTCGTGGCGCTGGGGCGCCTGTCGCGTGGCTTCCGCCTGCCTGACGCGGGCCTCCAGATTTACGCGGAGGGCGACGTCTTCGAGGAGGAGCGTCGCGCGCCCGACCGGCGGCGCTCAGCAACCAGAGCGTTTCTCTCCGATCTGCGCGACCTCAAGGTCGGCGACTTCGTCGTGCACGTCGATCACGGCATCGGCGTCTTCGTTGGCCTGAAGAAGATAGGCGTCGGCGATGGCGAACAGGAGTTTCTCGAGCTTCGCTACGCGGGGGAAGACAAGCTGTTCGTCCCGGTCGAGCGGCTGGATCTCGTTCAGAAGTACACGGGCGCGACCAGGCCGCCCGTCGATCGGCTGGGGGGCACCTCCTGGGAACGGGCGAAGACGCGCGTCAAGAAAGCGATGCGCGACATGGCGGAGGAGCTCCTGAAGCTCTACGCCGCGCGCAAGGCCGTCGTCGGCCACGCCTTCAGCGCCGATTCGCACTGGCAGGAGGAGTTCGAGGACGCGTTCGAATACGAGCTCACCCCAGACCAGAAGGCAGCCATCACCGACATCAAGCACGACATGGAGTCCGCGACGCCGATGGACCGGCTGCTGTGCGGCGACGTCGGGTACGGCAAGACCGAAGTGGCGATGCGCGCGGCGTTCAAGGCGGTCATGGACGGCAAGCAGGTCGCCTTTCTTGCGCCGACCACCGTGCTCGCTTTTCAGCACGACAAGACGCTGAAGGAACGCTTCGCGGGTTTCCCGGTCCGCATCGACATGGTGAGCCGGTTTCGATCGAAGGCTGAACAGAAGGCGACCGTCGACGATCTGGCCGCCGGCAAGGTCGACATCATCGTCGGGACGCACCGGCTGCTCTCGAAGGATGTGCAGTTCCGCGATCTCGGGCTCCTCGTCGTCGACGAGGAGCAGCGCTTCGGCGTCGGCCACAAGGAGAAGATCAAACAGCTCAAGAAGAAGGTCGACGTCCTGACGATGAGCGCGACGCCGATTCCGCGCACGCTCAACATGTCACTGATCGGCATCCGCGACATGTCGATCATCGAGACGCCGCCCAAGGATCGGTTGTCCATCCAGACCAACGTGGTCAAATTCGATCAGCAGGTCATCACGCGGGCCGTGCGCAACGAGCTGGCGCGCGGGGGACAGATCTTTTTCGTCCACAACCGCGTGGAGTCGATTTTCTCGATCGGCGCGCTCATTCAGCGCCTCGTCCCCGAAGCGCGCATCGTCACAGGACACGGGCAGATGGAAGAGGACACGCTCGAGCGCGCCATGCTGGACTTCGTTGCGCGCAAATTCGACGTGCTCCTGGCCACGACGATCGTCGAGAACGGATTGGACATCCCGAACGCGAATACGATTATCATCAACCGGGCGGATCGCTACGGGCTCTCGCAGCTGTATCAGCTTCGGGGACGCGTGGGCCGCTCCGACCGCCCCGCTTACGCCTATCTCCTGATTCCACCCGACGACAACTTGTCGCCGATCGCGAAGAAACGTCTCGCAGCCATCAAGGAATTCAGCGATCTCGGCAGCGGGTTTCGCGTGGCGGCACTCGATCTCGAAATCCGCGGCGCCGGAAGCTTGCTGGGCGGCGAGCAAAGCGGCCACATCGATACGGTTGGCTTCGAAATGTACATGAAGCTCCTCGAGCAGACGGTCCGGGAATTGAAAGGCGAGGAAATCGAGGACGATGTGCGCGCGACCGTCAACCTCAGGGTCGATTTGCGGATTGACGAGTCGTACGTGCCCGACATGAACCAGCGGCTCATGCTCTATCGGAAAGTGGCTGCCGCCCGCCGCGAGGAGGAGCTGACCCGGGTGCTCGAGGAGTCCGCGGATCGATATGGCCCGCTCCCCGCCTCACTGCTGAACCTGGCTGACTACGGTCGCATCCGCGTCATGGCTGATCGGTTGGGCATCGAGAGTATCGACCGAGAGGGCCGTACCGTCGTCATAAAGTTCAGACCGCAGGCGAAGGTCGACCCCGTCAGGCTCGTGTCGCTGGTGCGGCGGCGATCCGATCTGACGCTCGTCCCGCCTGCGGCCCTCAAATTGAACCTCGATGCTACGGAAAGCCGCCCGCCGACTGTGCCGTCGCCGCGGACGGGCTATGCTCCGGGCCATGGCCGGCGCGGAGGGCGGTCGCAGGATCTCGCGCCCAGCTGGTGGACGGCGCGGGCACGCGAGACTGAGGTCAGGCCGGGGTTTACGAAGCAGGAAATCCTGAGGCCAGCCAAGGACGACCCGCGCGCCCCGGGTGGGATCTTCGAGCGGGTGGGTGGGTTGTTGAGCGAGATAGTTGAGAGGTAAAATACGTGTTTCCTATGAGTTACAGAATTGGTCGCCGCCGTGTTGCGATCGCCGTCGTGGCCGGCTTAGTTGCAGTCAGCGCGGCGCATGTCGCGACTTCCGAAGTCATCGAGCAGATCCTCGTCAAGGTCAACGGCGAGATCTTCACGAAGAGCGATCTCGAAAACCGCCAGGTGCAGGAGCTTCGCCAGCGCGGTCAGCAGATCGATCTGAAATCCGAGCAGGCCAACGCCGAGCTGCGGAAAGCGCTCATGGAAGTCACACCGATGATCATGGTCAACGTCATCGACGAGATGCTCCTCGTTCAGCGAGGCAAGGAGCTCGGCTACCGTCTGACGGACGACACGTTCAAAAACGTGGTCGACAGCATCAAGAAAGAGAACAAGCTGGAAAGCGAGGCTCAGTTCCAGGCGGCGCTGAAGCAGGAAAACATGACGATGGCCGATCTGCGGCGCAACGTCGAGAGGTCGATGATCGTCAGCCGGGTCCAGCAGGCCGAGGTGTTCGGACGGATCGCTGTCTCCGAAGACGAAGCGTCCAAGTACTACAAGGAGCACGTCAACGAGTTCACCACGCCATCGTCGATCATGCTGCGTGAGGTCCTGGTCGCGGTGCCCGCCGATCCCAAGGGCGTGAATGTCGCCGCGGACGACGCTGCCAAGGAGAAGGCCGAGGCGCTGCGACGCCGTGTAACGGGTGGCGAGGCATTCGAGAAGGTGGCTACCGAAACCTCCGAAGCCGCCTCGAAGGCCAACGGCGGGCTCATAGGGCCCTTCAAGGTCGACGAGCTGACGCCCGAGTTCCGCAAGATCGTCGAAACGATGAAGGCGGGTGACGTCAGTCAGGTCGTGCGGACGCAGCGCGGCTACCAGATCCTGAAGCTCGAATCGTCGTCCCCCACACAGATCATCCCGTTCGAGCAGGCCCGCGAGCAGATCAGCGAGAAAGTCGCGAACGAGAAACGGCGCCAGGAAACCGTCAAGTACCTTGCCAAGCTGCGAACCGAAGCCATCATCGAGTTCAAGAACGACGACGTGAAGAAGGCGTACGAAGAAGGTCTGGCGCAGCAGGCGAAGCAGGTGGCCGGAACGCAAGGACTGTGATGGACGCCCCGGCGCCCTGGTTCGCGATCTGGACGCGGTCGCGACACGAGCAGGTCGTGCGCGATCAGCTCGAAAAGAAACACTTCGAGGCGTTTCTGCCGACGATGCCGCGGTGGAGCCGGTGGAAGGATCGAAAGAAGAAGATCGACTGGCCGCTCTTTCCCGGCTACTGCTTTGCCCGGTTCAACCCGGCCGACACGCTGCCGATCCTCAAGTGCACGGGCGTGGTCAGCATCATCTCCTTCGAGGGCAAGCCGGCGCCAATCCCCGATTTCGAGCTCGACAGCATTCGTCTGCTGGTTGGAAGCGATCTTCAGTACGATCCGTGTCCGCTCATTCGGGAAGGGATGATGGTCGAAGTAGTCCACGGACCGCTTCGAGGCGTCATCGGCCGTCTCACTCGGAAGGACGCCCAGAAAGCGCGCCTCATTCTGTCGGTGGATCTCATTGGCCAGGCCGTCTCGGTCGAGGTGGACGCTGCCGACGTCAAGGCGTACTGACTAGGCGCTCGACCGCCACACTCCGAATGGCGAGAGGCTGGCTCCAACAACGGCGCCGAGCGTGTCGGCGATCCAGTCGTGATAATCCGAGTGTCTGAGCGCCACAAAACTCTGGTGCCACTCGTCCGACGCCCCGTAAAGGCTCGTGGCGACAATCGCGAGTACGATGGCTGTGGCAATGCTGCAGCGCTCGCCCCGGAATGCCCGATAGAACATTGCGCCCAGCACGGCATACGCCGAAAAGTGCAGGGCCTTGTCCCAGACGCGCTCGGTCACCGCAGGCAGCGGCTCCGACTCGGACGAAAGGTAGAAAATGAGGGCCATGAGGGCCAGGGGCGGCAGCCAGAGGGATACGCGTCTGAAGGTCACGATCCGCAACGGTACAACCGATACGTATAAATTGTCAGGATCGAAATCCGCGGACTGCGATGCGGATGGATCGAGTTGCACATGCGCATAGGCTCCGTCGAGCTCCCGTCGCCGTTTGCTGTGGCCCCCATGGCTGGCATGACCGACACGGCGTTTCGGCGTCTCGTGAAGCGTCACGGCGGCTGCGGGCTGGTCGTGACCGAAATGGTCAGTTCGGAAGGGCTCGTGCGCGGCATCGATCGGACGCTCGAGTACGCGGAGTACACAGAAGAGGAGCGGCCGATCTCGATTCAGATCTTCGGCGGCGATCCCGCCAAGATGGCCGCGGCGGCGCAGATCGTCGAAGGGCTCGGCGCCGATATCGTCGACGTGAACATGGGATGCCCTGTGCCCAAAATCGCCAAGCACCACGCAGGCTGCAGTTTGATGCGCGAGCCCGCGCACGCGGCCAGCGTGATTGAGGCGATGGCGAAGGCGGTCGCGATTCCCGTCACGGTCAAGATGCGGGCGGGGTGGAACGACGACCAGCGAAATGCGCCGGAACTCGCCCGCATGGTCGAAGGCGCCGGGGCGGCCGGTATTGCCGTGCACGGCCGCACCGCGGCGCAAAGCTACAGCGGCTGCGCGGACTGGAGTCTGGTCGCGGAAATCGCCGAAATTCTAAGCATCCCAGTGTTCGGCTCGGGTGACTGCGTGGAACCGGGGCAGATCATCGATCGCCTTTCGAGCGGCGTCGAAGGCGTCCTGGTTGGGCGCGGCGTCCTCCGGAATCCCTGGATTCTCGCGCAAGCGGCCGATCTCGCCGAGGGGCGTGCTCCGCGCCACGTGTCGCGCACCGAGCGTGGCCAGTTCCTGCTCGAGTACATCGCCCTGCTGCAGGAGGAACGCGTGCGCGAGCCCGAGGGCTTCCGGCACGCGATGACCGAAGCGCCTCACCAGAGCGGTGTTTCGCACGATCGGTGGGTGATCAACAAGATTCGTGCGCTGGCGTCGTGGTACACGAAAGGGTTCGAGGGCGGATCGCAGCTTCGGACGGCCGTCAATACGTGCGATTCACTCGACAGGCTGCGGGAGTTGATCGTCGCCTTTTTCGCGGTCGACTCCGAGCTGTCGTTGGCATCTCATGCGTAAGGTGTGCGCCGTTGTCGCCCTGACGGTGTCGATCGCTTCGTGCGGCGGTCCCCAAGACTCGAAGAAGATCGAGCCTGAGTACGACAAGGATACCGGGCGCCTGAAGCTGTTGAAGTACGACTCGAACGGAGATGGCAAGATCGACACGTGGAGTTACATGGACGGCACGAAGGTGCTTCGGATCGAGATCGACAAGGACGGCGACGGCCGGATCGATCGATGGGAGCACTACGACGCCGACGGCAAGCTCGAGAAAGTGGGCCTCTCGCGCGCGAACGACGGCAAGGAAGACGCGTGGTCGTACGCCGGCCCGGATGGCACGGTAGCGCGCATCGAGGTGTCCACGCACCGCGACGGCAAAGTGACTCGTATCGAGCACTACGAGAAGGCCCAGCTCGTGCGTGCAGAGGAAGACAGCGACGGCGACGGCCGCATGGATAAATGGGAAACCTACGAGGACCAGCGGCTCGGCTCGGTCGCGTTCGACACACAACATCGGGGCACCCCCGATCGGCGACTGGTGTACAGCGCCGACGGGAGCGCCCGCGTCGAGGTCGACGCCAAGGGTGACGGCCACTTCGTTGCGGCCACCAGCCAGAAGACATCCCGTTAGCCAGCGGATTTCCAGCCGTCATCCCCTGCTCCGCTTCGTCCGATAAGGACAGGCGGGGGGTGAGTTGATACGTCAGGGTCTGGGACTGCTCGGGTTCGCCATTCTGCTCCCGGTTGCTGCGCTGGCGCAGACTCAAAACCCTCCGCCTGGCGAGCCGCCGCAAAACGTCAGAATCCAGCTCGGGCCTCTCTACCTCAACCCGTCGCTCGGGCTGACCAACGCGGGCATCGACAACAACGTCTTCAACGAGCCAGACCAGCAGACGCCCGAGTCTGACTTCACCCTCACGGTCACGCCCGCGACCGACTACTGGCTGCGGTTCGGACGCTCGTGGATCACCGGTCTTCTCAAGGAAGACCTGGTCTACTACAGCAAGTTCGCCAGCGAGCGCTCGGCGAACAGCTCCATCAAGATGAACTGGCTCGTTCCGTTCAACCGGTTCTCCGTGACGCCTGGAGTGGCCTTCCTCAACACACGAGATCGGCCGGGTTATGAAATCGACGCGCGTTCGCAGCGGACCGAGCTCACCTACGCGGGGTTGGTTGAAATGCGGACGCTGGCGAAGACCTACGTCGGCGTAACCGGCGAGCGCCGCTCGGTCGAGTTCGACTCGGCCGCCACGTTTGCGGGCGTAAATCTCCACGACGCGCTGAGCCGAACGGAGTCGAGATTCGGTGCGACCCTTCGTCACGAGCTGACGCCGCTGACGAGCCTGACGTTCGATCTCACGCGCGCGCAGGACCGGTTCGATCTCTCCCCGCTGCGCGATTCCGATTCGACGCTCATCGCGGGCGGCGTCAAGCTCGATCCGTTCGCCTTGATCAAGGGGTGGGCGAGGTTCGGCTACCGCGACTTCAGGCCGGTCGATCGCTCGTTGCCCGGCTACCAGGGATCGACAGCGGCAGTCGATCTGACGTACGTGGCGCTGGGCACAACCAGCCTCGGGTTTCAGCTGGCCCGCGACGTTCAGTATTCGTACGACATCGATCAGCCTTATTACATCCAGACCGGCGTCAGCGGTTCGATTCAGCAGCAAATCTACGGGCCCCTCGACGCGGCGGCGCACGTCGGAGCCGCGCGCCTCGATTATCAGAACCGGATCGGCGGCGCGCCGTCGGCCGACCGTGCCGATCATGTCCGCATGTTCGGTGGTGGCATCGGGTATCACATCGGACGCGACGTCCGAATCAGCTTCAACGTCGACAAGCAGACGCGCGAGTCCTCCGTCTCCCCGTACCACGGCCTTCGCGCGGGCGTGTCGGTCATCTACGGGTACTGAGTAGCGTGGGTTGGCGGGCGGCTGGGACGCTTGTGATTGTGGCGTGGGGCGTGCTCGCGTTCGGAGCGGTCTACCCATGGGCCTATGGCCCGCTGTTTGTGGCGTGCGCCGCGTTCGGCCTGATCGGGCTCGTCGGCCGGCCGCATGGCGACGTGGCGGCATGGCCGTTTGCGGCAGCGCTCGGTATCGTTGCCCTGGTCGCTGTGGTGCAGATCGTTCCGCTTCCTGTCGACACGCTCCGATGGCTGACGCCCGAAACCGAGCGTGTGCTCCGCAACTACGATGTCGCATTCGCCGTTGCCAGGCCTACGCCTCCGCACGCCGTATCGCTCGATCCTCGCGCCACGCGTCTGGGTCTTGTCGCGCTCGTGTGCCTCGCCCTGTTCCTCTTCGGGCTGTCGCGGTCGCTACGGCGTCGCGACGTCCGCCACGTCGTGGCCGGCATCATCGTGCTGGGCGTGGGGCTGGCCCTGTTTGGCCTCATCCAGAAGGCGCTGTGGAACGGCAAGCTCTATTGGTTCTGGACGCCCCAGGAGCAGGGCGAATCGTTCGGTCCCTTCGTGAACCGCAATCATTTCGCCGGCTGGATGCTGATGGCTCTTCCCCTGGCCATCGGGTACTTCTGCGGGCGTGTCGCCAAGGGCGTCGAGCGCATCAAGCCCGGATGGCACAACCGTCTGATGTGGCTTGCATCTCCTGATGCCACGAACACGATGCTCGTCGGCTTTGCCATCGTCGTGATGGCCACCTCGCTCGTGCTGACGTTCTCGCGTTCCGGGATTCTCGGACTCATGGCCGCCGCCATCGTCATCGCGTTTGTCGTCATCAGACGCCAGTCGACGGGGGTGCGGCGAACCGTGGCCGCCGCGTACGTGTTCTCCATTGTCCTTGTGGCGCTGGCGTGGGCCGGCCTCGACCTCGTCGTGTCGCGGTTTGCGGTCAACGCTGCCAACGATATGGATCGTCGCGTGGGCGCCTGGAACGATGCGTGGCACATCTTTCGACGGTTTCCCCTCGCGGGTACGGGGTTGAACACCTACGGAGTCGCCACGCTCTTCTATCAGACGATCAACCTGACCCACCACTACGACCAGGCGCACAACGACTATCTGCAGCTGGCGGCCGAAGGTGGCGCGCTTCTGCTGTTGCCGGCGGCGGCGGCGCTGGTGACGTTTTGTGCTGCTGTGCGCAAACGCTTCGCGGCGGCGTCAGCCGCCAGCACCGATTACTGGATCCGTGTCGGAGCGGTGGCCGGTCTCGTGGCTATCGCATTGCAGGAACTTGGCGAGTTCAGTCTTCAGATGCCGGGCAACGCTGTAATGTTCTGTCTCCTTGCAGCCATTGTGCTGCGCGCGCCCGACTCGGCGAGTCGGGCTGTGACGCTGCGGTAAAATCAAATCTTGCCTCTCAGAATCGCGTTCGATATGGACGGCGTCCTCGCAGATATGGAGGCGGAACTCATTCGCCATGCCGAAACGCTGTTCGGCCCCGGTGTCGTTCGCCAGCAGGCTGCTGAAGCGGCACAAGGCAAGAACACCGCTGGCCCGGCGGCGTCGAAGCAGGGGGCAGGTGACGGCTCCTCAGAGTCTGACGACACGACTCAATCGGCCGCCGAGAAGTCTCCTGACAACACCCCGGCGCTCCTGAAGCTCAAACTGAACGACCGCCAGCAGCGGCGGCTCTGGCGCCACGTCGAAGGCATCGAGAACTTCTGGCAGTCGCTCCCCGAAACCGAGCCAGGCATTGTCGCGCGGCTCGC
>Ga0066903_100001239_pt1 | contig 18277 bp, 12 predicted proteins | sample PanSoiMetaGPlot1_FD_67491 | JGI IMG/M metagenome (GOLD analysis project Ga0066903, IMG submission 67491) | Tropical forest soil microbial communities from Panama analyzed to predict greenhouse gas emissions - Panama Soil - Plot 1 (version 2) | ecosystem: Environmental > Terrestrial > Soil >... | reverse complement strand
ACTAGTGAGCAAGGAAGCGGACGACTCCCTCGCCGTTGGACGCGAACGCGCCGATGCCATCGGTACTGCAACGCCGCAGGGATGCTACGTGAGGCTCGCGTGACGAAACAAGCCGAATCACTTGTACTTCGACGATCTCGTGCAATTGCGAACTTGAAATCAGCGAGGCGCCGAAACGGCTCAGGCACAACGGCCGAGCTACGCCTTCACGAACGGTCGCTGATCACCGGCGATGAATCCTCACCGCGACGAGATTGCCGTCCATGTCGACCCAGCCGTCGTTGTGCTGTCCCTCGCACGTTACGGACGGATCGCCTTCAGGGTGGCACGTACATTTGCGACCATTCTTGTGGCAGTACGACAGGCAATTCGGCGATTCGTGCTCGGTCACGTTGCCGGCCTCGTCGATCTCGCAGCTGTACTTGCAGGCGCAGTGGTGCGCTCGTGTCTCGTTCGGACCGATCGCCACGTCGGGTCGCTTGCAGTAGTGACCGGGGGGAATGCGCCGTTCGGCCTCCGGCAGGTTCGATTCGTCGTCGGGCGGCTGTGCGGCCAGCGCGCCGAGCGCGATCATGGCGACGACAACACCTCTGACCGTCACGGCGCGCAGGCGAGACCACGATGTACCGTGATCGCAAGGCGGCGCCGGTGACGGGCTCGCCGAATCAAATCGAGCCGGGTCTGTCACTTGCGCATCGCGTGTCACCGAATTCCTGCGGAACACGCTGCGTGATCCCGCAATACAGGTGCCGCGAATCGGTGGGTTACGACGCTGTCGGCGTCGGCGACTACCGCAGGGCGACCAGGAACACGTCGCACCGGTATAACCCGCCGGGCTGACTGTCGGTGCCGACGGCGAGCCCGAGCGTTTTCTCCCAGTTCGACGTGAAAATCGCCCACCGCCCGTTCGGTGAGATCACGGCGTTCGGCACGTACCAGAAATAGAGGGCGCGCGACGGGTCGCCATCGTAAGACACGTCGGACCGATGGTGCGCGAATCGCCATACGGCGCCGCCGGACCCCAATTGATCGGTCTGAAGGGCGACGATCTCGTCGTCCCAGGCTCGCCAGGGCGTCGTGTTGTAGGTCCCGTTGTAGTAGCGATAGAGAGAGGACAGGATCGGGACGAGTGTTCCAGGTTGGGCATTGTTCCAGGAGGTGTGATCGGCGAGATAGATCTCCTCCGGCGTCAACACGGGGTTGATCACGTCGGTGGTGCCTGCAGGCGCGCTCAACGCCCTCAATTCCCACTGCGCGGCATCCCAGGTGGTGGTCGTGCAGCATGCCTGGTTGATCTGCCACCGGAAGCCGGTCGCGTCGTGGCCGCCCGCGTTCCTGTCGACGGACGAGATCATGCCGGTGGACAGATCCCAGACGAAATACGGCACCGGCTGCTGATTGACCGTGTAGAGGATCACATAGCGCCCCGATTGCTCCATCCACGCATGGTGCAGATAGATGCCGAGCGGGATATTCGTGTTCGACGTCACGCCGCCTGTCGTGACCGTCGACGCCAGGGAGTCGAGAACGACCGGAGCGGCGCCGGTCGCCTCGAAGACCGCAACCTTGAAGTGGCTGTCCTGCGAGCTGCCGCCGAACAAGACACACAGCTTCTCGGGCGCGGCGGCACTCGAGGAGAGCGCCCCGGCGTAGGTCCCGGTCGATATCGTCGTCACCGCGCCGAGGTTCAGGATGTCGGCGTACGTGAACGTCGTGAAATCGAACTGCTGGATGATTGGCCAGTTGTTGACCGGGTCCTGTCTCGAACCGAAGAGAAGGTTCGACGAGACGAAGCTGAATTGGGGCTCCACCTGCGACGAGACGACCAGGCCGCCATCGTCCGTTGCGCTCGGTGCGAGCCGCGACGCGGTCATCGTCCGCGCGTCGAACGAGTAAGGGATGAACTCGCCGTCGATGCTTCGAACATAAAACAGATCCGACGTGGCGTTCCAGGCCAGCTGGTGAGCGGCGGAGGGTGCGGTGAACGACCGCCCGGGCGATCCCGGCCGCGTGTTCCCGTCCGTGACGCGCAAAATGGACGAGCCAAAGGTCGGATCGCTGAATCGCGCGCCGGCTGCGCCCAGCGTCGGCAGTGCCGGCTTCGGGCGGACGATACGGCTGGTCGTCGCTCGGTACTTCACCGGCACCTGCAGGGCTCTCGAGATTTTCGCCTCGGCGATCGTCGCGCCCGTATTGAAGAGGTCGGCGCCAAGCACGAACGGATAATTGGTGGGGACGATCGAGCTCACATACAGCAATCCGCCGTTCCGGTAATACTTCACGACCGGTCCGGGCTCGATGGCTATTCTGAGCACGTCGCCGGCGGTGAACGGGCAGTCGGCCTTCCAGATCCCGGACTCCCTGATTTCACAGCCGTTATCCGGATAGATCGCAAACGCGTAGTCGAAGGCCGTGTAGAAGAGCGGTGTCACCTTCGTCTGCGTGAGGCCGGCATAGACCTCCTGTCCGCTGCCAGGCACGAATTGAAAGCTTCCCGATCCCCGCGCAATCTGCTGCTGTGAGATGCCGGCGGCATCCTCGCATCCGTCGCATCCGGCCGTTTTCTGGATGCTGCTGCCAGATGCCGTGGCGTTGACGACGCTGGTCCATGCCACGTCTTGTTGCGCGGTCGCCGACGGAGCGCGAAGAAGAGCAACACCAACTGCACAGATGAATGAAACGCGAGCCGACATCGTGTAGAGCTCCAATGGAATGGCGGGCAGGGGCGTCTAGGGCTGATCGCCCCAGCGAACTTCGTTGCCGTGTCGCAACAACACCTTTCGCGCGCGCAGGTAGCCTTCGCCGCCGAGGCATTTGCCGATCTTCTTCAACGACCACACCAGGGCCTGCGACGACCACGGCGCCCACGCACCGCGCGCGGCCGCGCAGACGGTCGCGGCGCTCGTCCAGCGGTGGACGGTGAACCGCCCCGATACCGTGATGCCACCAATGCGCCATGTGTGTTGCGTGGGTTCGGATGTGAGGAGATACCTGTAGCCGGCCTCTGCCGCCGCCAGCGCCACCGGCCGCGAAAAGTCGCCGCCGGGCACCGATCCAATCGTCACCGCTCGACCGATGATCTGGGCCAGCACGTCGCGGCTGGTCGACCATTCCTCGAGAATGCGCGACCGCGATGCGTGGCCCATGCGCAGCGGGTGCGAGCGAGAGTGACTGCCGATGACGTGCCCGCGCGCGGCCAGCTGTCGAATCTGGTCCGCGGTCAAAAAGCCCGACGAGCCGATGTAGTTCGTCGTGATGAAGAAGTAACCGCGCAGACCATGCCGTTCGAGCTCGTCGCCGGCCCACATCCCACTCGATCCGCCATCGTCGAAGGTCATCGCGACTGGGAGGCCGCACGCGCGCAGCCATGCTGCCCGAAGGAGCGCCGCGAGGTGAGCGCGAAACCGCACGGGCGTGATCTTGTAACGCGCGGCGTCGACGCCGGGGAACCCGCTGGAGCCTTCCGCGCCTTCGCTCACCACGTCGTGGTACGTCAAGGCGATCATGTGTGATCGGTTCTCGTCGTGAGAGGTGAGACCCGCGCTCTCTCGCGTGCCCGCATCCTCAAATAGGCGCTGAGCCACGGCTGGCCCCAGGCGGCCGACCGCCGGCCGCGGGTATCGATCGGCGCCGCGCGGCCGGCCTCGATGTCCAGCAGCCTGTCGCGGATTTCATCGAGATGATCGAAGACGGTGCGATGCGCGGTGACGATGTGAGATTCGCGCGCGGGTTCGGCGGTCACTTTGAAGTACCCGAACACCGGTCCCGTGTCGACACCGTCGTCGATTCGCAAGAGCGTCATGCCGACGTTGCCGGCATCGCCGGCGGCCAGCGCCCAGAAACAGCCGTGGGCGTTGCGGTACTCGGGACAGATTCCCGGATGCATGACGTACGTACCCAGGCGTGGAATCGAAAAGATCGACGCCTTCAGGATCGTCTTGCACCGGGCGACGACAAGATCCGGACGGCGCCGGCGGATGAACGCTTCCGTCTCGGGTGAGTTCGGCGACGACACGACGAGCTCCGGGACTTCGAGTGGGCCCGCGAACCTCGCTCGCAAACGCTCGAGCGCGCGCTGCTCCCACTCGCGATCGGCTGGCGCGCGCATCAGCGCGTGGTACGCGCGATAGGCGAGCACGTCCATGAATCGCCAGAGCCCGACCCGCGCGATCTCCCGCCGAATCCGCTTCCCCAGCCGATCGATCGGCTCGTGAATCACGACGCTTCCGGTCACGGTCGAAAACGAGCCGAGCCACCGCACGAGACCTTCGCGGTCGAGCGCAGCCTCCCGATGAACGATGATCAGCGAGCGCACGAGGTCACCAGCACAGACCTCGGTACTCGGCGTCGATCTGCGCGGGCGATATGGGCAGCCGAACGAGATCGACGACGATCTGATCCTGTCGCGTCCGCTTCAGCGCGTCGACGAACTCAGGGGACTGGTTGCCGACGACGACGATCTCGGATCCGTCGATCAGCTGATCGAGCGAAGAACACAAAAGCGACGAGAGATGCGGGATCTGCTCGCTGATGTAGGTTCTGTTTGCGCCGATCAGTCGTGCGAGTGCGACGTTCCTGTCATAGATCTGGAGCGCCAGGCCCTTGCCGAGGAGCTGCTCTGCGAGGATCACGATGGGACTCTCGCGCAGATCGTCGGTGCCGGCCTTGAAGCTGAGGCCGAGCAGGCCGACCTTCTTGCGGCCGGTCTCGAGAATCTGGTCGAGGGCCTGCTGGATCTGCAGACGGTTGCTCGGCAGGATGTGCGAGATGACGGGCAGATCGACGTCGAGCTGTTTCGCGCGGTACTGCAGCGCGCGAACATCCTTGGGCAGACACGAGCCGCCGAATGCGAAGCCCGGCTTGAGGTAGTACGACGACAGATTGAGCGAGGCGTCGCGACAGAAGATGTCCATCACCTCGTGGCTGTCGACATCGAGCCGCTTGCAGAGATTGCCGATCTCGTTGGCGAAGCAGATCTTCAGCGCGTGCCATGTGTTGCTCGCGTACTTCAGCATTTCCGCCACGCGGATGCTCGTGCTGATGAGAGGCGCCTCGATCGACTGATACAGCTCGATGGTGTCGGCGGCATCCGCCGTATGGTTGTGGCCGACGAGCGTCAGCGGCGGCCGCCTGAAGTCCTTGATGGCCGTCCCTTCGCGGAGGAACTCGGGATTGACTGAGACCCCGAACCCTTCGCCGTACTGCTTGCCCGACAGGCGTTCCAGCGCGGGAATCACGACGCCGTGCGTCGTGCCCGGGAGCACGGTGCTCCGGATCACGACGACGTGGTACCCGCATTTGTCCCGGATGGCCGCGCCGATCTGCTCGACGACGCGCTCGAGGTGCGTCAGGTCGAGGCCGCCGTTGCGCTGGCTCGGCGTGCCGACGGCGACGAGAGATACGTCGCTCTGGAGGACCGCTTCGGCGGCCTCCGCCGTCGCGCGCAACCGCCCTGCCGAGACGGCGCTGGCGATCAGCGTGTCGAGTTCCGGCTCCACCACGGGACTCTGTCCCGCGTTGAGTGTTCTCACTTTATCGTCGTTGACGTCGACGCCGACGACGTGATGGCCGTCGGCCGCGAATGACGCCGCCGACACGGTGCCGACATAGCCGAGTCCGAAAACTGAGATTCGCATCGTGCGCCTTTCTGTGCGGTGAATGACAACAGCGCGGATTCCAAATCGCCGGCCACCGTCGACCAGTCGTGGTGTTCGGCGACCAGCTGTCTGGCGGCGGCTTCGAGCTCGCGGCGGCGGGTGCCGTCGCGCAGCAGTCGCACGATGGCGCGCGCGAACGCACGCGGTTCATCGGCGAGGATCACGTGACGGCCGCTCGTCACCGGCAGACCCTCGGCGCCGACCGTCGTCGACACCACGGCCTTGCCCATGGCCATCGCTTCGAAGATCTTCAGACGCGTGCCGCCGCCGATCCTCAGCGGTACGATGTAGGCTGCCGCTTCGCGGACGAACGGCCGGACATCGTCGACGCGCCCGGTGACCTGCACGGCGTCCCCGGCGAGCCGTCTGACCGACGGCGTCGGCTCGCGACCGACGATGGCGAGCGTCGCGCGGGGTTCCCGAGCCTGAACGAGCGGCCACACCTCGCGGCAGAAAAAGAGCATGGCGTCTTCGTTCGGCAGCCAGTCCATCGAGCCGGTGAACACGAGACGCCTCGAATTCGGGTCGCTCGGCGCGGCCGAGAAGTACCCGACGTCGACGCCGGTCGGAACGACGTGGATCGGCCGTCGGATCGCGCCGGGGTAGATACGCGTCAACGTGTCCCGATCGGTGTCGGACACGGCGAGCACGCCGTCGAACCGCCGAAGCGTCCGTTCTTCGTAGCGAAGCATGCGGCGGTACTGCCATCGACATAGCGCGCGATCGACGAGACCGGTCCTGATGTCCGCGTGGCGACGCCAGATTTCCGACTCGACGTTGTGGGTGAAGAGCACGGCCGGACAGGGCAGGGTGCGCGGCAGATTGACCGTCGGAAAGATGAAATCGCAGACGAGCAGGTCGAAGGTTTCATCGGCGAGAAGCTTCCGGAGCGTGACGGCGAAACGACGCGATCGGTACTTGCCCACCGCATACGGGAGCGGATCCAGGAGATGCAGCGCCGCGTCGACGAGAAAGCGCGGCGATCCCTTGGGCGGGTCGGACCGTGGAATCGTGAGGACGCGCGATGCCACATCGCGCATACCGTCGATGTCGCCCGGCGCCGGCTGTGGAGCCGCAAAGGCGAGATACGTGATCTGGTGCCGCCGCGCGAGGTGGCGCATGAGGTGCCACGTTCGCAGCTTGCCGCCCTTATCGAGCGGCAGCAGCAGATCCGATTTCAGCCACAGGATGCGCATGTCGACCCGTGATCGCGGGCAGCGTCTGCACACCGCCGCCGTCGATGAACGTGCGGTGCCAGAGTTCGAGGTTGAGCAGGCTCCAAATCCTGTCGCCTCCGTCGGTTCGGCCTGCGGCGTGGTCGTCGAGAAGGCGCGTGAGGGCGAGCGAATCAATGATCCCTCGCTCGCGCGATCGGCGATCGAGCAGCGTCTCCCGCGCGACGCTGTTCCAGCCTTCGCGGGTCCAGCGCGAGAAAGGCACCGGGAAGCCCATCTTCGGCCGGTTCAGGATAGAAGCCGGCAGCAGGCCTTTCATCGCATGGCGCAGCACGCGCTTGGTCGTCCAGCCCGACAGCTTCCATCGATCGGGCAGCCCGGCCGAGAGCTCCACGAGCACGTGATCGAGAAACGGCACGCGGCTTTCGATCGACGCGGCCATGCTCATCTGGTCTTGTTTCATCAGGAGCTCGACGAGGTAGGTCTTGAGATCGGTGTACAGCAACCGATCGAGCAATGTGGTGCGGGGGTCGAGCCTGCTGAAGTAATCGACGGCAACGGCGTACGCGTCGCAGTCGTCGTCGCGCCGGCGCGAGGCGAGCAGGTCGCGCTGGTCGGCCAGGCGGACGGCCGCGAAGTTGTCGAAGAACATCGCCTGCGGTGTCCGCTCAACAGTGAGGAATGAGCGGCGGGCGTAGCAGGCGACACGTCTGGGCAGAACGGCCACGCTTCGAGCAATTGACGCTCGCAGCGACCGGGGCACGAGCCGTTCATAGAGAGCGCCAGCCCGCCAATTCCAGGTCGACCGCAGGTACTTTCCGTACCCGGCCAGAAGTTCGTCGCTGCCTTCGCCCGTCAGCACGACCTTGACGAATCTGCGGGCGAGCGCCGAGACGTAGTAGAGCGGAACGCTCGACGGATGGGCGATCGGTTCGTCTTCCTGCCAGATGAGCCTGGGGAGGGCGTCGAAGAAGTCGCGATCGTCGATCGTCACCTCATGGCTGTCCGCCCCAATCGCCCTCGCCACGTCGCGCGCGTAACCGAGCTCGTTGAATGCCCGTTCCTTGAAGGCGACTGAAAAGGTCTGGACCGGCCGGTTCATCGCGCGAGCCATGAGCGCCGCGATCGCGCTGCTGTCGATCCCGCCCGACAGGAACACGCCAAGCGGCACGTCGCTCATCAGATGCAGTCGTACGGATGCATCGAGGGCCGAGCGGAACTCGTCGACGACGTCCCGATCCGACTTGTTGCGGGCGTCCCCTCTGTCGCTGGCCGCGCGGTGCGGCACGTCCCAGTACTGTCGAATTCTGATGGCGCCGCGCTCGAAGACGAGCTGATGTCCGGGCAGGAGCTTGTGTATCCCGCGAAACATCGTGCGTGTCCCCGAGAGGGAACGCGTCCCGAGCAGTTCGGGCAGCGCCTCCTGGTTCAGCTCCGCCACGATCAGATCGCTCGCCAGAAGCGCCTTGATCTCCGATGCGAAAAGCAAACGGCCGCCGACCAGCGTCCAGTACAGCGGCTTGATGCCGAGACGATCGCGGGCGGCGAGCAGGCGACGCCTGCCGGCGTCCCAGATCGCGAACGCGAACATGCCGCGCAGATGGTCGACGCAGGCGTCGCCCCATTCCTCGTAAGCATGCAGGATGGTTTCCGTGTCCGAGCGCGTGCGGTAGCGGCGGCCGCGGTTCTGCAGTCGACGGCAGATCTCCAGGTGGTTGTAGATCTCGCCGTTGAAGACGACCCACAGGTCACCGGCTTCGTTCGTCATCGGCTGCTGACCGGCTGCGAGATCGACGATGCTCAGGCGCCGATGTGCGAGCGCGCAGAATTCATCCCGTCGCAGTCCGGCCTCGTCGGGTCCTCGATGAACGAGCACGTCGCGCATGCGCGTCGCCCGAGCGGGCGCGTCCTGGTCGAGTGGCTCAGCTGAAACGATGCCTGCGATGCCGCACATGAGTTCGCGAACGGCGGGAAAAAACCTGCGCCGCAAAAATGAAAAATGTTGTAAGCTGATCAAACCTTCGACACGGCTGCGCTGGGTCGAAACCTACTCACGAAAAAACTCGATACGGCTGAGGCGTCCGAACGGCTCGGCATTTCTCTCGTCGACCGATGCCGGTCGATGTCGGGGGTGCTGACGTCTGATGCAAGACGCTATCCGCCCGCGGTCGCGCGTAACGACGTCAGGAACGATCACGTAACAGGGCCTCCCGGGACCCTCCGTCGATGATCTGAACCGTTTTTTCTCGGCCAGGGCCGAGTCGATACCCGTCTGCCGACGGGCAGGAGGAACTGTGTCTTTGGGAACCCGCCACGCTTTTACCGCCGCGCTTGCGTCGCTCGCGTTCGTCGGCTGGAGCGCCGTTTCACTTCGCGCGCAATCGGCGCCGGCGGCGTATCAAGCGACGGCCGATCGCGAGGTTCGAAGCAAACCGGCGCTGCCGGCGATCGGTCCGGCCGGCTCGCGTTTCACGGATCCGACCTTCGGCAGCCGCATGCTGCGCATCACGGACAGCAACACGCGGCCAGGTTCGCCCGGCCGGTCGTACACGACGCCGTCGGCGGCCCACCAGACGGCGTGGAACGCCGACTCGACGTACTTCTACGTGCGAAGCGTCGACGGCTACTTCGTTCCGTACTCGTTCAACCCCGCCACGATGTCGATCTCGCGGCCCCAGGCCACGAGCGATGGGAACGGCGGCCTCCTCATCGCCTCGCAGGTCGAACCGCAATTCAGCTTCGTGTCGCCCAACATCGTGTACGTCACGCGCCAGGATGGGGCCAACGACTGGCCGATCATCGGGACGTTCGATTTCTCGACGGGCGCCTACACCGATCTGTTGAACCTCGGGGAAGCGGCGCCCATTGCCCACAACACGTACACGGGCGGACTCTCGTCCAGCGCCGGATCGCCCGAGCGGGTCATGGCGTTCTTCGGCGGGCCCGCGCAGGACTCGCACTATCTCGTGGCGCTCTTCACTCCGGGCCAGCCACAGTCGGCCGCGATTCTCGATACGACGACGTCCACGCTGACCGTCAACGATGCGAGGACGCCGACGAACATCCCGCTGAACTTTCATCTGCATCACGCCTGGCTCGACAAGAGCGGCCGGTACGTCGTTCTCGAGACCACGGCGCCGGATCGTCCGGCGCGGGCGCCGCTGTACGTGTGGGACACGATCGCGAACACCTTCACCGCGCTTCCACAGAGCGGCGCGCTGGCCGGCGGCCACTACGCGACAGGGTTCGGCATGATGGTGAATCAGGACTGCTGCACGTCCACGACGTGGGACGCGGCGCAGTGGCAGATCCGAAGCCTCGCGACGCCGATGGCAAACCACGATCTGATCACGCCGGTGCTCTCGCCGCAGGAGACATATGCCGGCGACCACGCGTCGTGGAACAACGCGCAGCCTGGAGCGTTGACGCCGTTCGTCACCGGGTTCTATCGATCCGCGTCCGAGACCGCGCCGTGGCGCCCGTGGGACGACGAGATCGTCGCCGTGCAGACGAGCGCGGCATCGGGCGCGACCGTGTGGCGGTTCGCCCATCACCGGACAAGCCTCGTGTCCTTCTGGGACACGCCGCGCGCGAATGTGTCGCAGGACGGCCGCTGGGCGCTCTTCACTTCCAACTGGGAAAAAACGCTCGGCGGCGATCCGGGCGGCGGGCCGCGCGAGGACGTGTTCATGGTCGAACTCGCAGGGGGCACCTCGGCGACGCCCACGCCGACGCCTACGCCAACTCCGACGCCTACGCCAACTCCGACACCTACACCGACTCCGACACCTACGCCGACACCTACGCCGACGCCCACTCCAACGCCGACTCCCACACCGCCGCCTACCCCGACGCCGTCACCGTCGGGTGCGCAGCCCGCTCAGTGGTCGATGCTCGTCAACGCGACCGCAAACGGCAACAGCGTGACGAAGACCGACGGCTGCGCCGGCTGCGGCGACAGCGGCGCGGTGTCGCAGCAGCAGATCGGTTCGAGCGGGTACGTGGAGTTCACGGCGTCGGAGACCGGTTCGCTGCGGTACATCGGACTCGGCGGCAACACGATGAACGCGAACAGCATGCTGTTCTCGATCCGGCTGCAGGGCACCACGGCGGAGGTACGGGAGGGCGGGGTCTACAAATCGGAGACGCCGTTTGCGACCGGCGACGTGCTTCGGATCACGGTTGCCTCCGGCGCCGTGACCTACTCGCGAAACGGCACCGCGTTCTACACCAGCTCGGGGGGAGGCCCTTCGCTGTTCGTGGACGTCGTGCTCTACGATCTGAACGCAACGATCACGAACGTCATGATCGCAACAACGTCCTCGTCGGGGGCGGCCTCGCCGCTGGCGTCACACGGTCCCACACCACCTGCTGGTGCCCGGTTACGAAACGACTGAAGGCGACGATGGTCGCCCAGTGCATCAAGCACATCGCGTACGGCACGGTCACGATCCGCAGATGCGGCGCGCGATGACCCTGGGCCCATCCCGCCACGGCCGCGCCGCAGAAAGCCCCCTGAGCGAGCAGCATCAGGCCGTACAGAGGGACGTCGCGGAGACCGACCGAGCACGCCAGCACGACGACGTGCAGGAGAGGCGCCGCGAGGCGCAGGCCCTTGTGTGAGACGGTCTGGAACCAGATGCGATTGCGGAATGGATTGAGGAGCCAGCGCTCGCGGCGGAACAGCTGAAACGTGCCGGCGATGGTGCGCGCCTTGCGCACGAACTCCTGGCGCCCGGTCGCGGATGGTCGGTCAATGGCGCGAGCCCTCGCGTCGAACAGCACGCGATAGCCTCGCGCCACGATCCGCAGCGGAATCAGCACATCGTCGAGGATCGTATCCACGGGGATCGGTTCGAACAGCGGGCGGCGGATGGCGTACATGGCGCCGGTCGCGCCGACCGTGGAGTCCGTGCAGCTCTCGCAACGGCGCATGAACGCTTCGTAGCGCCAATAGAAGCACGCGCCGTCGCCCGCCGCCGTCGTTCCTGAGCTCAGTATCAATTCGCCGCTGACCGCGCCGACCGAGGGGTCGGCGAAGTTCGAGACCAGCGCGTTCACGGACCCGCGCTCGAACCGCTGTCGCGCATCGGCCAGCACGACGATGTCGCCTCGCGCCGAGGGCACGATGTCGTTGAGCACCGCCGGCTTGCCCCGGCGGAATGGGAACGCCCGAACGGCTACGCGGGCGTCCGCACAACCGCGCGCGCGCACCACAGTGTCGTCGGTGGATCCATCGGACGCGATGATGAGGTCCAGCCGGTCCGCGGCATAGTCGAGATCCAGGATGTTTCGGATCCGCCCTTCGATTCGATTCGCCTCGTTATAGGCGACGATCACGACCGTGACGGCCGGCGTCATCGGCTCGCGTCGATGCGAGCGCGGAGACACACGTGCCCGGAGCCATGCCACCAGCGGATAGCCGACGTAGAGGTATCCGAGCATGAGGAGGGCGAGCCAGAACACGAACGCCAGGGCGAGGTGCATCATGGCCTGCCCGGTTCGCGGGCAACCACGGGCGCGACAGCTCCAATGTCAGCGCCGGGATCTCGCCCGTCGGTGGCCGCCCGCCGGTACCGGCTCGACGCCGCGAGCCGGTAGTCGCCATGCTGCCGATCCACGAACCCGACCGAGTCGATCGACGAGGGGAAGAAGTTATCGCCGGGGTACGACGCGGCGGGTCCTCCGATGAAGACGTTTCGCTTCACAACGGCGTGCGGAAAATAGCGATCGAGGCTCGGACGACCCGGACCCGTTCCGTTTCCGATGACGCCGTAACGGTTGTGGAGCACGACGTTGTTCTCGAAGACGAACCGCTGATGCGGCGCTCGCTCGCCGCCCCAGAGGACGGTGTCGGTCTGGAGCGCGGTGTTGTGGCCGATGCGCACGTCGCTCGCGCCGTCCAGGAGCTGAAAGAGCCGGCCCGACCCCCAGCGTCCGCCGACGTCCACGAACAGATTGTTCTGAATGTCGATCCGGCGCGTGGGCTGACTGGGATGGATGTCGTCGGTGCCGAGGACGTTGATGCCCGACGCGACGTGCTGAACGAGGTTGTTCTCGAACGTCACGTCTTCCACGGTCGACCAGGGCGAAGCCCGGTCCTGATTCCTGACCGTGAACAGAATCGCGAAACCATTCTGCGCGTGCGGCCAGTTGTACTCGAACACGTTGCCGTCGACGAGCACGCGTCGCGCGTTCTTCAGCTCGAACAGGTTCTTCACCGTCCAGGCGACGCCCTCGAACTCAGGAGCGCCGACCATCCAGGCGAGCGGTTTCGCCAGGTGGTTGCGGACCACCTCGATATCCGCGGGCACGAGATCGCGAATCGCGGGATCCGCGCCGCCGAACATCACGTTCTCGCCGGCCGCTTCGAGGTAGTTGTCGGCGATCGTGAAAGGCCCGGTCCCGTTCCAGCCGGCGATGGCCTGCGAGTCGGCGCCGACTTCCTTGAAGTCGGCGAGATACGAGTGGACGACGGCGGTGTCGCGCGAGTTCATCGCGACGCCCCGACGCGCGCCGCGGCGGCGATCTCCATGCAGGTAACAGCGATCGATGATGATGTGATGCGGCAGATCGTCGACGGAGGTCTCCGCCGCGCCGAGCTGCACGAGCGCGCGCAGGAACGCCCCTTCCTCGGGCGCGATCTCGAGGCCGACCAACCGATAGTGATGCGAGCCTGCCTCGGTCGTGACCACCGGTCCGGTGGATGCGACGAGCCTCGGCATGCGCGGCGTGATCGCGGGCGAGACGTACTGGCCGGCGGAGAGCGACGGCAGCGGTGCTCTCGCGCCTATCTGAATCCACGCGTCGCCGTCCTTGCGCGGGAGGCGAAACGGGCCCCGGTACCTCGCGCCGGGCTCGAGCGTAATCAGATCACCTGGACGGGCCTCGTCGATCGCGGCCTGCAGGTTTCCGTCGGCCTTCACATGAATGGTCCGGCCGGTCGGCGCGACCGCGGTCGTGTCCACGCCGCGCCGCGGACGCTCCGGGGCATGCGGCGTCGACGACTGCGATTCACGCGACCAGGATCGAGGCGGCCGCTCCGATGCAGATGCAACGAGACAGATACCAACCGTCACCAGACCGCCGATCAACCGTCGCATACTCATTGCCGTCACCCGCGCGCGCGCTCCAGACAGACGGTGCTCTCGTCGATTCGAACCGACTCTCCGGTGTGCACGAACCTCACGCCGTTTGGCACTCCTCTGTCGTCGTGGGTCACGCGGACGGCCGGCGGCGCGTCGGTGCGATTGAGATCCGGCACGAGCACCGTCAGGGCTCGCCAGGGCAGCGGCGCGTCGCAGGAGTAGATCAGGGCGGGTGCGGGCAGCCGCTGCCCGTAGTCGGGCGAAATCCATCCGCGTATGGGCTGCAGCTCGCCGGACCGTAGCGTCGTCCGAAGCGACGACGAAGCGGACGCCGATAGCCAGAGCGTGGAGCCGTTCGACGTCCGCGCTCGCGCCCATTCGTTCGAGTCGAGCACCACGGAGATGGGCGCGAATTGAAACGTCACTTCCACCTGGTGTGTGCAGAGGCCTGTCAGGTCGTCGACGATGATCCAGCAGCGAGGTTTGACGAACAGCACGCGGCGCCGGTGTACGACGGGATCGGGAAGCCCGAGGAAGGCGTCTGACTCGGCGTCGAGCAGATCGACGTCAGGTGTCGACTGCCATTCGCGAAGCCGGACGCGGGGACGCCACGTCCATCGAAATGGACCGGCGGGTTCAGACTGACCGACGCCGTCCAGTTGAATCGTGCTGTGCGCCGCGGTGCCGCGGAAGAAGTCGCGCCACTCCGATTCGGTGGTGTAGCAGTAGGTGCCCGCGTCCACGAGGCACGGCTCGCCGAAGACCGCGCACTGAACGCTCAGCAGGTCGGCATGACCGTGACCGCTGCTGATCGGACAACCGAGCGGCCCCGTGTCGACGATCATCTGATGCGCGTCGCGATCCCACCCGCTTCGCATGACCGCATAGCCACCGGAGGGAAACATTTGCGACGCCGTTCCCTCAGGCACCGACACACCGATCGTGTCGAGTGTGTCGAGGCCGTCTCCGCCGACGAGCCACGGCACTTCCGGCGCCGCCCCGCCCGCGGCCCACGCGAACTCGGGGCGCCGGAACATGGCGGCCGCGACCGCGAACACCCCGCGGCCGTCGTGGGGCGCCCGGCGCGCCAGGGGCAGCAGCGTGCCGCCGTCCGCGTCGCCAATCACGGGAATCGATCCGTCGGGCTGCCGAACGGCGATCAGGAATTCGATCATCCGCACGACGCGCTCGGCCACGGGACGCGGAATCGCGATCCCGTTTCGATCGGCGAGAAGCAGAAAGTGCAGGTAGATTTCGATCGTGTAGCGGTGATAACAGGTCGACTGTTCGAAATGGACGCCGTCGGCCGAGATCTGCCGCGCGCTCTGGGCGGCCAGAATGCACGCGGCAAGCTCACACCAGCGCGGCGCATCGCGGAACTCGGTGAAGAGCGAGCCCGCGTAGAAGAGCCCCAGCGCTTCGGCGGTCAGGTGAGTGTTCGGCGAATAGTAGTGCGAGAGGTAGCGCCGAATGTGCGACGCGTGCTGCCAGATCGCCGATAGTATCCGCGTGAGCCGCGCGCCGGACAACGTGGGCAGGTCCCGCAGGAGCAGCAGCGTCCAGCACCACGACATGAGCCGCAGGGCGACTTCCAGGCTGCTCGCCCAGTTGATGCCGGTGCCTGGAGGGTTGGCATCGAGCCAGTGGTCGATCGCTCCGACGCACGCATCCCCGTATCGCTCGTCCCCGGTGAGCGCCCACGCCTGTCCGAGGCTGACCATCCACTGATGGCGGTTGAGCTCCCACACGATCTTGCTGTCGCCCACCTGCGCTGAATCGAGCGGATCGATCTGCCCCCAGTGCACCAACGGCGCCCGCCGTCCCCAGACCGGATCGAGATGCCAGTCGATCGGCTCGCCGAACGAGAGTTGTCGGTAGCCGAGCAAATCGAACCGCCGGCCGACGACGATGTCGGTTGCGGTTGCCACGCGCTCGCGGCAGTCGTCGGGCAGCCGCTCGCGGAGGATGTCGAGCACGGTACGATCAGCCGCGCCGGCGAAGAACCGCCCGGGCGCCCGCTCGCGAAGGACACGACGCGCCATCTCAGGATCGGCTAGTCCGGGCGCCCGATCCACCAGCAGCGTCTGCCCCTTGACTGCGCATCCAGTCCATGCGCGCTCGAGCCACTTGGAGACTTCGTGCCGGCCGCGGCACGCAATCTCAGCCAGGCTCATCTCGGCAATCCGGCGCAGCGGCGAGCGTCTCTTATGCCGCGGGGGAGCTGGCACGGCCGGCGGCGTGGTCAGCATGCGTAGGCCTCGGCCCACCGATCGCGCACGGCGGGCCACGTGTACTTCGCGGCGTCCCGCCGCGCCTGACGCGCCAGGCGCATGGCGCGATCGGGATCGCGCCACAGCGCGACGAGCGCCCCGGCCATGGCCGCCGGATCATCGGGAGGCACGAGCACTCCCGCGTCGCCGTCGCCGAGCATGAATCGGATGTCGCCGGTCGGCGTCGACACCACGGGGAGCCCGGCCGAGAGTGCCTCGATGATCGACACTGGCTGGTTGTCGACGACCGACGCGTTCACAAATACGTCCGCCTCCGCGTAGAGAGCCGGCATGTTCTCCGGATCGATCCTGCCGACGAACCGAACGCTGTCTCCCGCGAGCGCCACGGCGAGCCGCCGCAGGCGCTTCTCCTCGCTTCCGTAGCCGGCGACGGTCAGCATCGCTTCCGGCACCGCGGTCTTGACGCGCGCAAACGCCTCGAGCACGACATCGATGCGATATCCGGGTTCGAGGTTTCTCGCCGACAGGAATCGCGGGCGAAGCGGCAGGCGGTCGCGATAGCCGAACCGCGACAAATCGACCACGTTCGGGATGACGCGCACGCAGTACCCATGGCGCCCGAACACCGTCCACAGATACTGGGAGGGAACGACGATCTCGTCGGCCAGCCGGAGCCAGGGGTGTACGAGCGGCCCCCAGTTGGAGAGATGGTCGTCGGCTTCGCCGCTGTGATAGTGGAGCACGACGCGCTTCTTCAGGCTGCGGGCCACCGCCATTGCAGGGACCGGCGCCAGAAGAAACGACCAGTACGACGCCGAGAAGACGTGGACGACGTCCACCGATGCGAGGCGCGTCAGACTCGGCAGGTACAGCATCTGATTCACAGGCGTGCGGACGTATCGGATGTTGCGAAGGGAACGAATCCCGGACGGAAACGTTGGGTTGATCGGAAGAAACGTGACGTCGTAGCCGTCGTGCTTGAGCGCGTCCACCAGCCGGCTCGCCTGCACACCCTGGCCTCCGAGAATGTCGAGGCTCGCAGCCACGACCGCCACGCGTGGTTTGGACGTCACCTCTGAACCTGGATTACGAGGCGCCGACGGCTCGCCGCACGATCGGAGGCCGCGCCGCTCGCGTCGCCCGCGCCGGATGCTCGACAGGAAGCGGCGCATCGAGGAAGCGCTGGCACCACAACTCGAACGAGAGGAGCGTCCAGAGCTGGAGCCCGACATCACGCCCGCGCTCGTTCAGCCGCAGGAGCTGCTCGAGGTAGGGGACGTTGAACAGGCCGCGGCGCCGACAGCGGTCCGAAATCAACAGATCGCGCGCAAAGCCCGACAACTCGCCTCGAAGCCATTCGGCGAGGGGCACGGCGAAGCCGTGCTTGGGACGATCGATGATTTCGTCGGGAACGATGCCACGCATCGCTTGCTTGAACAGATATTTCGTCGTGCCGTCGCGCAGCCGCAGATCCGCGGGAATGGTTGCTGCAAACTCGACGAGATGATGATCCAAGAGCGGCGGCCGCGCCTCAATCGAGTGCGCCATCGTCATCCGGTCGACCTTGGTGAGGATGTCGAGCGGCAGGTAGCTGTTGAGATCGCAGTACTGCGCCGCGGAGAGCCAGTCACGGCCGCTCCCATTCAAGTACGACAGCGACTCAGCCCACGGGTCGCAGGCCGCGAGCCGTTCGAGCGCGTCGTCCTGCAGGAGCCGGGTCATCTCTTCCGCGCGGAAGAGCGTCGAGGCGTCCAGATAACGCCGTGAGCCGTCGAGCGCCAGATGCTGGAGGAATCGCCGCCCCGGCATCCCTTCCGGCATGGCGCGCCCGACCTCCGCCATCAGCTTCCGAATGATCGCCGGCACGCGGTCGTACCTGCGCTCGCGCCGCTCGACGAGGTACTTATCGTAGCCGGCAAAGATCTCGTCGCCACCATCACCGGTCAGCACGACCTTGACGTGCTCCGCCGCGAGCTTCGACACGACGTAGGTGGCGATCGCCGACGTGTCGCCAAAAGGCTCGTCGAGGTACCACGCGAGATCCTCGACCATCCGCACGAGATCGGGCTTGAGGATCAGCTCGTGATGTTCGGTGTCGAACGCGCCGGCGGCGCGCCGGGCGTAGC
>Ga0066903_100001238_pt1 | contig 18282 bp, 11 predicted proteins | sample PanSoiMetaGPlot1_FD_67491 | JGI IMG/M metagenome (GOLD analysis project Ga0066903, IMG submission 67491) | Tropical forest soil microbial communities from Panama analyzed to predict greenhouse gas emissions - Panama Soil - Plot 1 (version 2) | ecosystem: Environmental > Terrestrial > Soil >... | reverse complement strand
AGTTCTCGATTCTGGAGTTTTCGCTGACAATGCCCGAAGCCGAGCCACATCAGAAGAAGTTGACTGTTGTCCTCCCTGACAAACATAACATCCTTCCCGCCAGCATGCCGCTGCCGTCATTTAGCCGGATGATCGTGTTGTCCCTGGAGCCGCGATGCGTTTTTTCACCCCACCACTTTGCGGCACACCACCCCACTGGTGCAGATGCGGTTTAAAGTTTCCGCAAAAGGTTGCTCGACAGTTTGACGGTAATGTGGTCTTTTCTCGATATCTGTCTACCATTTTTGCCGCATTCGAGCAGTTCATTTTCACAATGCCTCTTTTGTGGGCGGGGATCCTTGACAAAACGGGTCGTGCGGTCAATCGAGCGTGAGCCCGATCGCGCGGATCACTTTGGACCGCGTTTCCGCCTGGCTGCGCACGAAGGCCGCGAGCTCCTGGGGCGAGTTCGAGAAGGTCGGCTCAATGCCGGCGATGCGTATCTTGTGGCGGAGGTTCTCTTCGGACATCACCGCTTTGATTGCGGCGCCGAGCTTGTCGATTGTGGCGGGCGCGGTACCGGCGGGCGCCACGATGCTCTGCCAGATGCCGAGGTCATAGCGCGGATAAATCTCGCTGATCGGCGGGATCTCCGGCGCCAGGGACAGACGGGCCGGCGTCATGACAGCAAGGATCTTCAACCGGCCTGCGCGGTAGAGCGGCAGGGCAACGTTGAAGCTCTCGACCCCGATCGGGATCTCGCCGCCGAGCAGCCCGGTCACCTGGGTGCTGCCGCCCTTGTACGGCACGATGCCGAACTTGACGCCGGCCAGCATGTTGAGCAGTTCGATGCCGACCTGGGTGGTCGGTGTGCTCGATCCGATCAGGTAGGTGCCGGGCTTTGCCTTCTCTTGCGCGATGAGCTCCGGCAAGGTCTTCGCCGGCACGGCGTTATTCGCCACAAAGGCCGAGGGCACGAAGGCAATGAGCGAGACCGGCTGGAAATCCTTCGACGGATCGTAGGGCAGCTTGCTGTAGAGGAATGGATTCATCACCAGCGTGCCGTCTATCGCCATCAAAAGCGTGTAGCCGTCCGGCTCGGCCCGGGCGACCGCCTGCGCGCCGATGATGGTGTTGGCGCCCGGCCGATTGTCGACGACGACCTGCTGGCCGAGAGTGTCGCCGAGCTTCTGGCCTACGACGCGACCGAGGAAATCCGCCGGACCGCCTGCCGCGAAGGGCACAACGAGGCGGATGGGCCGCGACGGATAGGGTTGGGCGCAGGCCGCCGCAGCGCCAGGCGCCGCAAAGAAAAGCGTGATCAGCAACAGCGTTTTGCGCATTCAGGGCGAACCCGCGTGCCTGCTTGAAACCAGCCGTTAGAAGCAAAGCCTGGGATGGCGGGTTTCCCCGTGGGGCAGCTGCTGATTATAGAGCAATTAGCTTAACGGCAGCGGGGGGAATTGTAGGGGTCCCGACCCCACTGTCGGAATGCCTCTGCTACCGTAGGTTTCCAAGGCTATAAGTGCACCTTGCCAATCCAAAAGGGACGGTCTGCCTATGAAGACATTGGCTGGGTGGCGTTATTGAGCGTCGCGATGGTTTCCGATTACCCAAATTTACACGCTCAAGTCACATGACGGAGCAAACGACTGTATCCGCTTCGTCCGAAGGGATGACGGGCTTCGAGGGCAGATTTACGTCAACTCGGAACGCGGAAAAATACCGCCCTGCACATTGCAAACGGGTCCGCACAGCGGACAGGCAATCAGCGTCAGACTCTAATTTACGCACACGGTCCAGATAGGTGGGTGGATAATCAAGATCTGCAATGTCCATTCTGAATCGCACCCCATCGTCCCGGATACGGCCCAAGCCGGAACCGTGGCCCGAGAAGAATCGCGACCCCAGGCCGCGAAGGAGCGCCACGCATTGAGCCGTTCAGATTTTCCGCGCATCGCGGCCCAGGCATCCCCCGGGCGATTATGGTGGACTGGGCGATGGGTGGTCTACCGCGTGAGCGACCCTTCACCACCCGATGTTTCGAGGCAATCGTCGCGTCTCCTTTTGGGGATCAGAAAATGTTTGGGCGGAAGCGGAAGAACGCTGATGAGTTTCCGTTTGATTCCAACGGCATTCAAGCCGATTGGGAGTTGAATTATATCGTAGACAAAAAGATGCGTGGCAGACCTTCGGTCTGAACGGGGTGCTGTTTTCGACTTTCCAAGGCTATTAATTGCATCCGATCTATCGCAGAATCGGCTGAAAGCAGGACTGAAGAGCTAAAATTGTTAGACACGGATGCTGCCTGGCAGCATCGGCGGTGGGGGCACGATATGCGAAACCGAGTTGTTGCATTTCTTAATTTGGTTGCCGCGTTCGTCTTGCCCGAGGTTCTTAAGGAATATTTCGTAGTCAGTCACGGTTTCTTTCTTCTTTCCTCAGCACGCTCTGCAAGGTCGTCATACTCGGCAGCAATCCTCAGGATTCCTTCCTTAACTTCCGGGTCCATCATGACCTCGGCAATTCGCCTCATTTCTTGCGCGCGTCTCCTCCAACGTTCAGGGCCGTTAATGAGCGGCATTTTCATGCCGCATAGTCATTTGTCGCAAACTCCCGAACGTGAGTCCTGATGGACTGCCGATATGGCAGACGATGGTATGGGTCCGGTATATGCCGAGCGCGAACAGGCGTCTCCTGAAGTGTCGGGTTTGCCTTCGCCCGATATGTAATCAAGAAAAGCTTTGCTATTCCCGCAGCCTCAACTGCACCGGCGGCAACCCGTGCGACCAGTGCGACGTTGATCATTTCATCGGAAAACATTGTTTGCTCCCTTGTTTTTATTGGGGTCCCCAGCCCATTTGTTTGTTGGTTCAGTCGGTTTCGCAGTATCGTGTCGCGTCTGCACCCTCGTTGGTGCCACCGACAATTGTAACGGCTGTAACTGCTGGTTCGCTTTTTCACAGCCTGCCTATGATCCAGGCCATGGCGAAACAAACAAGGAAACCTACGATTACTCCGATAAAAGCCTCCATACTGAAGTACCTCAAATTAAATGTAAAAAGGGGCGGGGCTTGAACTTCAGATTCAAAAAGTTTGGGATTTACGCTCGCAAACTGCGGGCGAGTGTGAACACTTCCCGCCGTTGGATAACGGAGAGATTCGTTAGACAATTTGATTGTCGGGTGTTATGGATCAGCAGTATTCATGCAAAGGTTTTTAGTGATAGGGGGCCGCAGGTGCTCGAACACCTGTGGCCTTGCGCCTTTATTCGGCTTTGATGGCCGCTAATACCGATCTCAATCAGTATTGACTGACATCATCCCCTTGCCTCAATTCCCCTCCGAGTGTGAGTTGACCGTTTATTCCTCCGATAGTTGAGTTTGCCACAAGGTTGGCAGTGCTCCGCCATTCGGCTTTAATCGACGGAGTTCAGCAACGCTGCTTTCCTCTGTTTGGAAACCGATAAGCTTACCGTCGCTTTGTGGCCCCAACGCAGAGACCCGCATTTGCCGATGAAGTAGAATCCTCCTCGTTTTCTAGTCATAACAACATACTTACGGGTTCGACCTTCGACCCGAGTTTCACCTTCTTTTTCAAGTGCTGCGATATACCTCTCCCTTACTGAATTCGGCATTACTCCCCTTTCTCCCGGGCCGAATTTTGACTCCTTTCCCGTCACGATTGATCGTGTTTTGACATATATCTACCATTATGTTTGCAATAGCCGTATAGCTAAAAATGAATGATTGATAAAATCGTCATAGTGCGTGTATGCATAGTTTATCAGTTCGCCATAATTCGGCCCGAGCTGCTCCGACGGGTTCCGGACTTGTACCGGTCCCAGTTGCCATTTTACGCCAACTAATGGCGATTTAGAGGTCATCTGGTCCGTTTGTCGCGTCGCTCGAAGGCAACCATGACCGCGATGGCGTTAGAACAATCAGCAACTCGCACATCATGATCTCAGGTCGCGGATGACTTGATTGAACTCGGGAGTGTGGTCCGCCCGGATCATGATGGCGAACTTGGCGGGGTTGCCTTGACCGTCGAATCGCGCTGTTGGCGGGATATCGCGGCTTTCGCTATGTCGTGGAGTGGAGTGGTCGTCCTGTTGGACGCCTGGACAAGACCGTCATCAACATCGCTGCCGATATTGGGCTTGCGCATGCAACGCCGCATGTGTTCCGCATTCGGCAGCGTCGTGGCAAATGCAAACCGGAACCGATATCTATGAGGCATCGAAGTATCTTGGCACGACTGTCCGCACCCTCGAAGAAACCTACGGACACCTTCGGCCGCAAAACCTGACCAATGCCCGCGACGTTACCGGAAGTTCCCGGGACAAGCGCATGTGACGACATAAGGCAATCCTTATATGTTCTGCCAAAGTTTGCCAAAGGATTGGCATGAACCAAAGTCGAACATGACGCACCGAAACGCATTGAAAAACCTCGAAAAATCAAAGCAATCTGGCACTACGCAGTTGTAGGCAGCGAGTGAGCAACAGGAGTTCAAAATGGCCGCCACCGGCTCGGTCGCCCTCACCTTTCCCGACGGCGCGCGCCGCGAATACCCCAAAGGCACCACCGGCCTCAACGTCGCCAAGGCGATCTCGCCGTCGCTCGCCAAGCGCACGGTCGCGATGGCGCTTGACGGGGCGCTCGCCGATCTCGCCGAACCGATCGAGCAGGATGCGAAGATTGAGTTCGTCAGCCGCGACGACCCGCGCGCGCTGGAGCTGATCCGTCATGATGCCGCGCACGTGCTGGCCGAAGCGGTGCAATCGCTATGGCCTGGCACCCAGGTCACCATCGGGCCGGTGATCGAGAACGGCTTCTATTACGATTTCTTCCGCAACCAGCCGTTCACGCCGGAGGATTTTCCAGCGATCGAAAAGCGCATGCGCGAGATCATCGCCGGCGACAAGCCGTTCACCAAGGAGGTGTGGTCGCGCGAAGAGGCCAAACGCGTGTTCCGCGACAAGGGCGAGCTGTTCAAGGTGGAGCTGGTCGACGCCATCCCGGATGACCAGGAGATAAAGATCTACAGGCAGGGCGATTGGTTCGATCTCTGCCGCGGCCCGCACATGACCTCCACCGGCAAGGTCGGCAACGCCTTCAAGCTCATGAAAGTCGCGGGCGCCTATTGGCGAGGCAATGCGAAGAACCCGATGCTGACCCGCATCTATGGCACGGCCTTCCGACGCCAGGACGACCTGGACGCGTACCTAAAGCAGATGGAGGAGGCCGAGAAGCGCGACCATCGAAAGCTCGGACGTGAGCTCGACCTGTTTCATTTTCAGGAGGAGGGCCCCGGCGTCGTGTTCTGGCACGCGAAGGGGTGGTCGCTGTTCCAGTCGATCATCGCCTACATGCGCCGACGCCTCGCTGGCGACTACGACGAGGTAAACGCACCGCAGATGCTCGACAAGTCGCTGTGGGAGACCTCGGGCCACTGGGGCTGGTACCGCGAGAACATGTTCGCCGCGCAGTCGGCCGGAGACGAGGCGGAGGACAAGCGCTGGTTCGCCATCAAGCCGATGAACTGCCCCGGCCACGTGCAGATTTTCAAGCATGGCCTGAAAAGCTATCGCGATCTGCCGATCCGCCTCGCCGAATTCGGCCTGGTGCACCGCTATGAACCGTCCGGCGCGCTGCATGGCCTTTTGCGCGTGCGCGGTTTCACCCAGGACGACGCGCATATTTTCTGTACCGAGGACCAGCTCGCCGAGGAGTGCCTGAAGATCAACGACCTGATCCTCTCGGTCTATGCGGACTTCGGCTTCGAGAGCGACCTCCTCATCAAGCTGGCGACCCGCCCGGAAAAGCGCGTCGGCACGGACGCGATGTGGGATCATGCCGAAGGCGTGCTGCAATCTCTTCTTGACAAGATTGCGGCGCGCTCCGGCAATCGCATCAAGACCGGCATCAATCCGGGCGAAGGCACCTTCTACGGGCCGAAACTCGAATACGTGCTGCGTGACGCCATCGGCCGCGACTGGCAATGCGGCACGACGCAGGTCGACTTCAATCTGCCGGAGCGGTTTGGCGCCTTCTACATCGACGCCGACGGCGAGAAGAAGCAGCCCGTAATGGTGCATCGCGCCATCTGCGGCTCGCTGGAGCGGTTCACCGGCATTCTGATCGAGCACTTTGCCGGGCACTTCCCGCTGTGGCTCGCGCCCGTCCAGGCGGTGGTCTGCACCATCATCTCGGAGGCCGACAGCTACGCAAGCGAGGTCGCCGCCGCGGCCCGCCGCGCGGGATTGCGGGTCGAGCTCGACCTGCGTAACGAGAAGATCAACTACAAGGTGCGCGAGCACTCGCTCGCCAAGGTCCCGGTGCTGCTGGTGGTCGGCAAGAAGGAGGCCGAGAACCGCGCGGTGTCGATCCGGCGGCTCGGAAGCCAGGAGCAGAGGGTGGTGGGGCTCACCGAGGCGCTGGCCGGGCTGGTCGAGGAGGCGGTGGCGCCGGATGTGCGGAGGGGGAGGACTACGTAAAGGCGTTTGCCTTATCGCGTCATCACCTCGACCTCGCCGTCGACCCCGGCGATCACCTTGAAATCGCGCTCGTAGGTGCGTCCTTCGTTGCGGGCGATGGCGCGATAGTCGCCCTCGGCAAGCACGATGCGGGGAAACACGCCGGTCGATTCCTTGATGACGTCGCCGCCTGGCGTGATGATCGACCAGTTGGTGTTGGCGATCGCCTCTCCGCGGTGCTCCCCGACCAGCTTGAGGGTGATAAGCGCGGCGCGGTGGCTGACCGTCACGTCGGTCAGCTTGCCCGCCTGCACCCTGATGTCAGACCGCACCACGGCGTTGGTGTCGCCGTAATTCGAAACGATGTGATAGTTGCCTTCCGGCACCACCACCACGTCGCCCGTCAACACGGCCTGCGCCAGCGGCGTCTTGACGCCGGGTTCGAACTGGCTGCCCTTGAAGATATCGAAGGTGATTTCGCTCGCGGGAATCTTCACGTCGCCAACGCGGCCTTCGAGCTTGACGCCGCCGGCGGGAAGCTCGAACACTTCGCGTGTGGTATCCTTGAGGTGCACCACCTTGGCGGCGCTCACTAGTCCGAAACTGACATGCACAATGTAGTCGCCGGGCGGCAGCGCTATAACCGGATTGGCGCTCCTCTCCTCCTTGATCGCGCGGAACGTTCCGGTTACGTCGGGCCTGGCCGGGAATACGCGCCACACCAGTCCATTGGTGATCTGGGTCGGAACATCACGCCCTAAACGGGCAACCAGAGCAAGCGATGCCTGTTGCGGTCCACCTCCACCGAGGGCCGGGATGGGCATCGTCGCAGGCCCGGAGATCAGCGGGAGTATCGGCATGGCAGGAGAGGCGGGCGGCGCGTAGGCCGGCGCGATCGACTGTGCCTGCGGCAACGCACGGGTTGCCCCGAACGCCGGTGGTGACCCGATGCCACCGCCGGACGGCGGCAGCATTTGCTGCGCGGACGCGGCGGCCGACCACGCCGCTACGAGCCCAGTGCATATGGCTATCCTGATGCCGCCCAAACCGTCAGCCCCACGAATTCAGCGAACCAGCTCTATCTTGCGATTTTCGACAAGAATCACGTCAAATTCAAGCCGGTCGAGCGTCGATCGCCTGATCGACCTATGTTCGATCCGCGGGGCGGGGTCCTTTAACCACCAACTACAGCGGATTCCGGTGAAATGGAAACCACACATGGTCACCAACTCCGTGATGTCATCGTCCGCTTTAACCGGGCGATGACACGGCTGGCTGATTCCATAAGATCGAAATCCGCTGCAGCCAGGAGGGGCGGATTACACTTGCCGCTAATTTGCCCTCGAGGGCGGCATGCCATCGAACACAATCAGAAAGCAATACCGCATAGGTTAGGCGCCCGACCTTTGTCACCCCCGACATGGTGTGCTAGCGAAGTGGGGCCAATCAATGCGACCAGTCATGCAAGCCTTCTCGCCCTTCATCACGCTGCTGCGGACCCGCCGCTCGCTCAAGCCGGCCGAGCTCGCCGGCCCCGGTCCGTCGCCGGCTGATATCGACACGCTGCTCACGATCGCGTCGCGCGTGCCGGATCACGGCAAACTGTCGCCATGGCGCTTCATCGTGTTCGAGGGCGAATCGCGCCTCAAAGCCAGTGCGGCGATCGCGGCGGCCTTCGTTGCCAGGTATCCGGATGCGACGCCAGATCAGATCGAGTTCGAACGGCGGCGCCTGGCGCGCGCGCCACTGGTGATCGCGGTGGTGAGCCGGGCGGCGCCGCATGTAAAAATCCCCGAATGGGAGCAGGTGCTATCCGCGGGCGCGGCCGCCATGAACCTCGTGATCGCGGCGCATGCGCTCGGCTTCGGCGCCACCTGGATTACCGAATGGTACGCCTATGACCGCGCCGTGCTGGACGCGCTCGGGCTCGCGCCGCACGAGAAAATCGCCGGATTTGTCCACATCGGGCGCCCGACGCTCGCGCCGGAAGACCGGTCGCGGCCCGCGCTCGGCGACATCGTCACCCGCTTCATGTAGCCTTCGGCGCTCCTCCCTGCCTCCGTTTCCGAGGGAGGGCAGGGAGGCAACGAGAACGCAGATGTTCTACGATACCCGCAAGAAGAACGATCACGGCCTGCCTCACGACCCGTTCAAGGCGATCGTGGCGCCGCGGCCGATCGGCTGGATCACCTCGATGAGCGCCGCCGGCGCGATCAACCTTGCGCCCTATTCGTGGTTCAACGGCGTATCGAGCCGTCCACCAATGGTGATGTTCTCCAGCGAAGAGCGCAAGGATTCGCTCGCCTTCATCGAGGAGACGGGGGAATTCGTCTGCAATTTTGCGACCTATGAACTGCGCGAACAGGTCAACCAAACCTCGGCGCCATTCCCGCGCGGCGTCAACGAAATGGAAAAGTGCGGGCTTAAGCCGGCGCCCTCGCGGCTCGTCAAGCCGCCGCGGGTCGCGGCATCGCCTTGCGCGCTTGAATGCAAATGGGTGCAGACCGTCTCCCTCACTGATTGTGACGGGCAGCCTACTGACCGCCATGTGGTATTCGGCCAGGTGATCGGCGTATATATCGACGAGCGGTTCATTCGCGACGGCCTGCTAGACACCGGTTCCATGCGGCCGATCATGCGCGCGGGCTATCACGACTACTACGCTACGACGCAGGAGCTGCGCTTCTCCATGCTCCGTCCGCTCAGCGCTCACAGCTGAAGCACCTGCGCCCTACAACTGCGCGCAAGCAATCGTGAAGTATAGGGCCTCCGGGCAAATTAACGCTCGCGGGGAAATGATTTCGGCGAGGCGCCGCATTGCGTTATATAGATACTGACAATGTTCCGCTGAGAATGTTCCGCTGAAAGGTCACCCCCCAGTTTGAACTTCCTGCGACGACAGTCCGCTGGCGAACTCGCCGGCCCAGGACCGCACCCGGAAGATCGGTTATCGATCGGCCTGGTGTTGGGAGGCGGCGCCGCCCGCGGGTTTGCGCATATCGGCGTGCTACGCGCCCTGATCACCCACGGTATCCGTCCTGACGTCATCACCGGAACCTCGATCGGGGCCGTCGTTGCGGGACTCTATGCGGCCGGCGAACTCGATGCGTTCGAGGACTGGTCTCGCCAACTGACCCGCCGACGCGTGCTCGGCTATCTCGACTTCCGATTCGGCGGCTCCGGGTTGATTAGCGGCGGTCGCCTGGCCAACAAGCTCGAACAGGTCCTCGGCCACAGGAGCTTTGCGGACCTGCCAATGCGGCTTGCTGCGATCGCGACCGAGATCGGCACCGGGCATGAGATTTGGCTGACGCGCGGGCGCCTGTCGGAGGCAATGGCGGCCTCCTATGCGTTGCCAGGGATATTTCCGCCCAAGCTGATCGGCGGCCGCTGGCTGATGGACGGCGCCATGGTCAATCCGCTGCCGATCTCGGCGGCGCGTGCGCTGGGCGCGCGGCTTGTCATCGCCATCAACCTCAATGCCGACAATTTCGGACGCGGCACCATCATCCAGGATCATGGCCCGGATGCCGCCGATGACGCGCGGCGCACGCAAGATGAACTCGACCGCCGCCGGAGCAGCGTCTTCCGCCCGGACCAGTTCATCCGCCGCCAGTTTTTTAGTGCACCCAACGGGCCCGCCTTGTCGACCGTGATGGTTGAAGCGTTCCAGGTCATGCAGGACCGCATCACCCGCTCCCGCCTTGCCGGCGATCCGCCCGACGTCATGATCAGCCCGCGGCTCGGCCGCATCAATCTCTTCGACTTCCATCGCGCCGACGAAACGATCGCGATTGGCGCCGACGCCACTGAAAAATCGATCGAGGCGATCTCCGAGTCGATCGCCGCGTTGACTTGAGCTGACCTGGCGTTTGCGTCTCTATGCCGTGCGAATGTATTCGCGCAGGGCGTTCTGCTCGTGCTCCAACTCGCCGAGCCTTGCCTTCACCACGTCGCCGATCGAAACGATGCCGACGAGCTGTCCGTGCTCGATCACCGGGACGTGCCGGAACCTTCCGGTCGTGATGCGCTCCATGATTTCGGCGATGGTCTCATTGCGATCGCAGGTGACGACCTTACGAGTCATCACCTCCGCCAAGGGAGCGTCGAGCACCACGGCACCCATCTCATCGAGCGCCCTCACGACATCGCGCTCCGAGATGATCCCCACCACGCGGTGATCGGCACCGGTCACCAGCAGCGCACCTATGCGGTGCTCCACCAACATCCGCACTGCCGCCGCAACGGTGGCGGTCGGCTCGATCGTGATGACCTTACTGCCTTTATGCAAAAGTATTTCGTTGACCGTCATGGACAGCCTCCCATGCTGCTGTTGCGGCACGCGCACGCATTTTGACGCTGACGGACAAACTCCGCTCCCCCATATATGTTCTGCCTGCCGGCGCGAGTCGGCAACGCCGAAGATCGCGTGAGGCATCCTCAAGTCCTGCGATGCAACGACGCGGGGCTCCGGCGTCCAAAGGCCGCGCCGGCACCTGATCCAAATCGATTGGCAGGGCGAGAGGAGGGTGGATTACGCTGATGCCAATCTGCCTGCACGGCTCAGGTCAGCCGCGCGGGCACGGGATCAAACAGCGGGAACAGCAGCAGGCCTGCCATGAACCCGCCGATATGGGCCTGCCAGGCGATGGTCTGCTCGCCACCGGGCAGGCTGATTGAGCCGATGCCGAATAGGAGGTTCAACCCGAACCAGGCCAACAGAAAAACCACAATTCGGGGATCGCGCAGCGCACGCGACAGCGGCGCCGCCGGCACCACGTATGCCTCGGGCTCGCCACTGCGGAACTTGGCGAGCGGTCCGCCGCGCTGAAATGCAAACCTGATCGATCCTGCCATGAAACCGGAAACTGCCGCCGAGGCTCCTATCATCGGCGTCAACTCGCCCCAATGAGTGACGAGATGCGTCAGCGCTCCGGCCGCCGCCGTCGCCGCAAAGAATCCGACGACGCGCAGGTTCCCAAATCGTCGCGCAACGGCGCTGCCGAACGGGAGAAACCAGATGGAATTCATGCCGAGATGGGTGATGTCGCCATGGATGAACGCGTAGGTCACGAAGGTCCACACATCCGCGCCCGGGCCGCCCGGGAAGCGCCCCGCCGGCACCAAGGGGTTGCCGTAGCGGGCCGGAACGAAGGCGAAATAGTAGAGGAACTCAATGTCGTCCTCGTTCGACAGCAGAAGCTCCTCGCCCGCTAGCACAAGCACGCATATCCCGACGATCGCCAGCACGATCGCGGGCACATTGAAAATCGGCTCGGAGGTTCTGTCCACGGGGGCTCTCTTACGGCGGCAGGCAGCAATAGGCTGTCCGACCCTTCGTCGCAAGCCAGCGCGACCCGGCGCCAGCGCTTTTCTCGCTCAGAAAATCCTCGTTTCACCGCGATTTTGCGGTATCACTGCCCAAGATCGTGGCTGCGACATCGACGGCGCGCGAGTTTTTGGGGGTACCTGTGACCAATCATTCAATCATTGAAACACGTGCCATAGGATCGACCGCAGTCTCAGCCATCGGCTTCGGCTGCATGTCGCTCTCCAGCGTGTATGGCGCGAGCGACGACCGGACTGGAGTTGAGCTGATCCATGAAGCGATCGATCGTGGGGTGACGCTGCTCGACACTTCCGACATGTATGGCTTCGGGCACAATGAAACGCTCGTCGGCCAGGCGATCGCGGGGCGCCGCTCAAGGGTCTTTGTCGCGACCAAATTCGGCAATCTGGGCGGCCGTGGCGGGAAAACAGCCGACGGGCGGCCGGAGTATGTGATCAGCGCGTGCGAGGCGAGCCTCAAGCGCCTCGGCGTCGATGTGATCGATCTTTATTACCAGCACCGTGTCGATCCGACTGTGCCGATCGAAGACACCGTGGGTGCGATGGCCCGGCTGGTAGAGGCGGGCAAGGTGCGCTTTCTCGGCCTCAGTGAAGCTCGCCCCGAAACCATTCGCCGTGCCAACAGCGTTCACCAGATCGCCGCGGTCCAGAATGAATATTCACTGCTGTACCGGATCGAGGGCGAGGATACGCTGCGCACGACGCGAGAACTCGGCATTGCCTTCGTGGCCTACGCGCCGCTGGGGCGAGGTCTACTGACCGCCCATGTCGAAGAAAACGCGAGCCTCGCCGAGACCGACACAAGGCGTCGCCACCCCCGCTTCGCGGCCGGCAACCTCGCGCGCAACATGGATCTCGTTCATCGTATCGGGGCCATCGCGCAACGTAAGAACTGCACGCCGGGCCAGCTCGCGCTTGCGTGGCTGCTCGCACAGGGCGCGGACGTCATTCCAATTCCAGGAACCAAGCGCAAGGAGCGGCTCACTGAGAATTTGGGAGCGCTGGCGGTCGATCTGAGCGAAGCCGACGGGGCCGAGATCTCGGCCGCGATACCGCCAGGAGCTGCGGCGGGCACGAGGTATCCGGAAGCGCAGATGACGAGCGTATTTCTTTGACCAGGCGAGCATTGGCTGCAGTCGCCTCAAGAACGTTGGAAAAGGCCAGTCTGCTGCTATCGCCCTTCACCCATCTCACTCCATCTGCGCAAAATGTAACTACGGCATCTGCGAATGCCGAAAGGAAACCTCAGCACGATGGGAGTTGGCGCCTGCCTCCGGGAAGGGAACTATCCTCGAAAACGCAGCTTCCACGGCCGCTTAACCCGGAACGACCAATCAATCCTTCCCACGAAGCGACCCCACCATGGTGGCAGTCCGGTCACTGCGGCTGGAAGTGCAACAAGCCTATCAAAGGAGACATCATGCACGCCGCCAAGTGCTCGCCAGTAGCCTTCTCAGCTCCCCGGAGATACATGGAAGGATGCTTTCGTATGAGGCTTACCGCATCCCTATAGTATGTGTTAGTTTAGGTCTTGCCACGTGTATCTTTTCATTGGCCATCTCGTCGATCTACTGCGGTCAACACTTCCCCCCTCACACCACCACCTCCCGCTCCTCTCTCCCCTCGCCGCCGAACACCCGCAGATAGCGCGCGATATCCTCCGGCGTCCCGGTCGCCTTCTTGGGATTGTCCGACAGCTTCACCGCCGGCCGGCCGTTGGCGGCGGTGACCTTGCAGACCAGCGAGATGGCGCGCAGGCCGTCGTCGGGCTCCGGGGCGCAGCCGTCGAAGTCGTTGGTGAGGTTGGTGCCCCAGCCGAAGCTCATGCGCGTCTTGCCGGCGAAGTGCCGGTAGGTGGCGATGATGGTGTCGGCATCAAGGGCGTCGGAAAATACGAGCAGCTTCTCGCGCGGGTCACGGCCCTTCTGCTTCCACCACGCGATGATTTCTTCCCCGCCCGGCACCGGCGGCGCCGAGTCCGGGCGGAAGCCGGTCCAGTCGGCGATCCAGTCCGGCGCATCGCGCAGGAACGCAGTCGTGCCGAAGGTGTCGGGCAGCACGATCAGGAGATTGCCGCCGTAGTAGCGCTGCCAGTCGTGCAGCACCTCGTAGGGCGCGGCCCGCAGCTCCTCGTCGTTGTGCGCGAGCGCCGCCAGCACCATCGGGAGCTCGTGGGCGTTGGTGCCGATCGCCTCAAGGTCGCTGTCCATGGCCAGCAGCACGTTGCTCGTTCCGATGAAGGCCGCGCCCAGCCCCTCTTTGAGCGCCTCCACGCACCAGCGCTGCCACAAAAAGCCGTGCCGCCGGCGGGTGCCGAAATCGGAAATGCGCAAGGCCGGCAGCGCCCGCAGCCGTTCCACCTTCGACCACAGCTTGGCCTTGGCGCGAGCATAGAGCACATCGAGGGTGAAGCGGCCGTAGCGCCTGAGTGCCGCGCGCGAGCGCAATTCGTTGATGATCGCGAGCGCCGGAATCTCCCACATGGTGGTGTGGGTCCAGGGCCCGTCGAAATGCAGCACATACTGGCCATCCCGGCGGGTGAGCTCGTACTCCGGCAGGGAGAAGTCCGCGAGCCAGGCGAGGAATTTCGGATCGAAGATATGCGCGCGGCCATAGAAGCTGTTGCCGGCCAGCCAGATCATCTCTTTCTTGGAGAACCTAAGGGAGCGCGCATGATCGAGCTGATCGCGCAGCTCCCGCTCGTCGACTTCTTCGGCGACGCGCACCCGCGTGGTGCGATTGATCAGCGAAAATGTCACCTTAACGTCGCGATAGAGGCCCCAGATCATCTGCAGCATCATGAGCTTGTAGAAATCGGTATCGAGCAGGCTGCGTACGATCGGATCGAGCTTGAAGGTGTGGTCGTAGACTCGCTTAGCGATGTCGGTCGAGACCGTCACGATGGTCGTTCTCCGGCTTGAGTGGGGTCACCTCCCCCTGGAGGGGGGAGGTCGGCCCACGTGAGCGGGCCCGGAGGGGGTGACACCGCTTCAACGCTTGCTGCGTCGCTGTCACCCACCCCGGACTGCCTTCGGCAGTCCGACCCTCCCCTTGCGGCGAGCGGTCATATACCCAATCGCCTCGGTGTCACAACCCAGACACATACAACACCGCGGCGTCAGCTGGAATGCCGGAATTGAAAGATCGCGGGCAGCATTGCAGCGGGAGAGAACTGATTCGCCTTACAATCCACCCGGCCGGGGCTTTCAAATCCCGGCCGGACGACTATCTCTTCGGGATTGAACCGCCGTTCTCCCAAAGACCAAGAGGACCTTGAATGACCGCGACCCACGGCTTTGAGCTGATCCGTGAACAGAAGTTGTCGGAAATCAACTCGACGGCGCGCTACTACCGCCATGTTGCCACCGGTGCGGAGCTGATCTCGCTGCTCAACGCCGATGAGAACAAAGTGTTCGGCGTCAGCTTCGGCACTCCGCCGGCGGATTCGACGGGTGTTGCCCACATCCTGGAGCACTCGGTGCTGTGCGGATCGCGCAAATATCCGATCAAGGAGCCGTTTGTCGAGTTGATGAAGAGCTCGCTCAATACCTTTCTCAATGCCATGACGTTCCCGGACAAGACCTGCTATCCGGTGGCAAGCCAGAACGTTCAGGATTTCTACAACCTCATCGACGTCTATCTCGATGCCGTGTTCCACCCGCGCCTGACGCCGCAGATCTTCCAGCAGGAAGGGTGGCACTATGAGCTTGACGCGCCTGATGCGCCGCTCGTCTACAAGGGTGTTGTGTTCAACGAGATGAAGGGGAACTATTCCTCCCCCGACAGCATGCTCCGCGAGTTGTCGCAGCAGTCGCTTTATCCCGACATTACCTACGGGCTCGATTCCGGCGGCGATCCGAAGCACATTCCAAACCTCACTTACGAGCAGCTCAAGGAATTTCACGCCAGGCACTACCACCCGTCCAACGCCAAGCTGTTCTTCTATGGCGATGATGACCCTGACCAGCGGCTGCGCCTGCTCGACAAGTATCTTGGCGAATTCAACCGGATCGAGGTCGATGCCAGCGTGCCGCTTCAGCCACGCTTCGGCGCGCCGAAACGGCTTACACGCACCTATGCGGCAGGCGCTGCCGAGGAAGAGCCGCAGCCCGAAGCGAACAAGCCGAAGGAATCCATGATCTCGGTCAACTGGATGATCGATGAAATCGCCGACATGGAAACCGCTCTCGGCTTCAGCATCCTGGAGCACATCCTCATCGGCAATCCGGCAGCGCCGCTCTACAAGGCGCTGATCGATTCCGGTCTTGGCGAAGGCCTTGCCGGCGGCGGTCTCGACGACGGGCTGCGCCAGCCAATGTTCTCGATCGGTCTTAAAGGCATCGATCCCGCGGACGCGGACAAAGTCGAGCGGTTGATTGCCGACACGCTCGGTGGTCTGGCGAAGCGGGGTATTGATCCGCTTACCGTCGAGGCTGCGCTCAACACGGTCGAGTTTCAGCTCCGGGAGAACAATACGGGCGCGTTTCCGCGCGGAATCGTGTTCATGCTGCGGGCGCTGCAGTCATGGCTGCACGGGCGCGACCCGCTGACGCCTCTTGCCTTCGCGGGGCCGCTTGCTGCCATCAAAAGCCGCGTTGCGGGCGGCGAACGCTATTTCGAGAATCTGCTGCGCCGCCATTTCATCGATAATCCCCACCGCACCGCCATGGTTCTCAAGCCGGACCGCGAGCAGGCCGAACGCGAGGCGGAAGAGGAACGGGCGCATCTGGATGAGGTGCGCACGCGCATGACAGATGCCGACATCGGCGCCGTGGTGGAAGCGACGCGCACGCTTAAGGCGCTGCAGGAGCGCCCCGACCCGCCGGAGGCGCTCGCCACCATCCCGACGCTCAAGCTCTCGGACCTGCCGCGCGAGAACAAGATCGTTCCCCTCGAGGTGACGAGCCTGCGCGACACGCGGGTGCTCTACCATGATCTTTTCACCAATGGCGTGGTGTATCTCGATCTAGGCTTCGATATGCACACGTTGCCTGCTGACCTTCTCCCCTACGTGCCGCTGTTCAGTCGCGCCCTGATCGAGACCGGGGCAGGCGACGACGACTTCGTGCGCCTTTCTCAGCGGATCGGCCGTTCCACCGGCGGCATCTGGCCGATGCGCTGGACCTCAACCGTCATGGGCGGCCACAGCGCCACGGCGTGGCTCACGCTGCGCGGGAAAGCGCTGCCGGACCAGACCGGCGAATTGCTTGCGATCCTGCAGGATATCCTCAGGCGGGCCCGGCTCGACAATCGCGAGCGCTTTGAACAGCTCGTGCTGGAAGAGAAGGCGGCGCTCGAATCCCGGATTGTGCCGGCCGGATCGAGCTATGTGGACCGCCGCCTGCGGGCGGCTTTCCACGAGGCCGACTGGGCCGACGAGCAGATGGGCGGGGTGAGCTACCTGTTCTTCCTGCGCAAGCTAGCGGACGACATGGAGACGGGTTGGGACAGCGTACTCTCGGCGCTGGAGCGCATCCGCACGACGCTGGTCAATCGCGCTGCGATGCTCTGCAACGTCACGGCGGAAGCCGGCGATTGGGCACGACTTCAACCGCAGCTTGCGGATTTCCTCGGCGCCTTGCCGCACGCTACGGTCGCGGTCGCGCCGTGGCGGGTCGCCGACAGTCCGCGCGCGGAAGGCCTCGTCATGCCAACCAAGGTCAACTATGTCGGCAAGGGCACGGACCTTTACCGCGCAGGCGTAAAGCCGAGCGCAGCCCATCTGGTGGCTCGCTCCTATCTTCGCACGAGCTGGCTGTGGGACAAGGTCCGGGTGCAGGGCGGTGCCTACGGCGGTCAATGCATGTTCAATCGCTATTCGGGCGCCTTCACCTTCGTCTCCTACCGTGACCCCAACCTGCTCGCCACGCTCGACATCTATGACCGTACGGCGGAATTCCTCAGGGGCGCCGACCTCGGCGAAGCGGAACTGACCCGCAACATCATCGGCACCATCGGTGAGGTCGATACATACCGTCTCCCCGATGCCAAGGGCTTCGGATCGATGCAGCGTTATCTGATCGGGGACACCGACGCGGCGCGCCAGCGCATGCGCGAGGAGATCCTGTCGACCACGGCAGCCGATATCCGCAATTTCGGCGACGCCATGGCGCAGGTCGCCGCCAAAGGCCGCGTGGTGGTGCTTGGCTCGGAGCAGGCGATCGAGGCCGCGAACGCGGAGCGGCCGGGGCTGCTGAGCGTGTCGCGGGTGATGTGAGTGGGGGCGAAAGCGCGGATATTAGCTCCGGCGGTTCGGACTGGTGAGACACACGATTAGCCACACCGTCCTTCGGCCATCAGGTCCTTGAGCTTCAGTCGGCCAAGCATGACACCCTTGCTCATGGCGCGGGATGGCAGCTGCGGCCTTGCGGGCCTTTTTGGGATCAACGGCGGGCTGCGGCGGCACGAGCCGCGCGACAACCCGGCTACGCCGGCTAACGACGAACTCTTCCCCGGCCTCTGCCAGATCGAGC
>Ga0066903_100001237_pt1 | contig 18300 bp, 21 predicted proteins | sample PanSoiMetaGPlot1_FD_67491 | JGI IMG/M metagenome (GOLD analysis project Ga0066903, IMG submission 67491) | Tropical forest soil microbial communities from Panama analyzed to predict greenhouse gas emissions - Panama Soil - Plot 1 (version 2) | ecosystem: Environmental > Terrestrial > Soil >... | reverse complement strand
ACGATACGCCAGCCGCCGAAATAGGTTCCGAGGGCGATCGCGGCATGGGCGGCGAGGATGATAGGCCAGTGAAATTTCCCCCAGTTTCCGGAGAGTTCCTGGGCGCTGAGAAAGTGGGCTCCATAAAGAGCGCTGGCGACAATGCCCATGGTTTTCTGCGCATCGTTGCCGCCGTGACCAAGACTGTAGGCTGCAGCAGAGAGCAGTTGGAGTTTGCGGAACCAGGCGTCGATGCGCTGTGGTGCCTGGTTGCGGAGGAGCCAGAATACAGCCACCATGAAGGTCAGCGCCAGGATGAGTCCGATCAGAGGCGCGACCACGATGAAGATCAGCGTCTTGTACCATCCCTCGGCCACAATCACCTGCCAGCCGGCGCGCATCACCGCCGCGCCCGCATAGCCGCCGATCAAGGCATGCGAGGAAGACGTGGGCAGGCCCAGCCACCAGGTCACCAGATCCCAGACGATCGCTCCGAACAAGCCCGTAATCACAACATATTGAGTCACAAAGTCGACGCGAATCATTCCCGCGCCGATGGTCTTGGCGACGGCGGTTCCTAGAAGGAAGGCGGCCAGGAAATTAAAGAATGCCGCCCAGAGGATTGCCAGCTTCGGCGAGAGGACGCGGGTCGAGACCACGGTCGCGATGCTGTTGGCGGCGTCGTGAAATCCGTTGAGGAAATCGAAGGCCAGGGCAACCAGTATTGTGATGAGCAGCAGCAGCAGGTCAGGCTTCACCGGTTTTCCTGTTTGCCTTTATATCGAAGTTCTCAAGTGTTCTTTAGTACCACGGTTTCCAGAACATTGGCGACGTCTTCTGCCTTGTCAGTCGCCCTCTCGAGAAATTCCAGCAATTCCTTGATCTTGATGAGGTTGATCGGATCCTTCTCGTGTTCAAACAGTTTGGCAATGGCCTGCTGCGATACCTGATCGGCCTCGTTCTCAAGACGGTTGATCTCCACGCAATGGGCCAGGATATTGCCATTCTTATGCATGAGAGACACTGCCTTCTGCAGCTCCTGGCTCTGCATCAGAATGATCTTGGCCAGTTCACCAGCGGCTGGGGGCGGTGCCGTGATCCGATACATTACGAGGCGGGCACCGGCGGCGTTGATGAAATCGAGAACATCATCAAGCTTGGAGGCCAACTGGTGGATATCTTCTCGATCAAAGGGTGTAATAAAGGTCTGGTTCAGTTTGGTCAGAATGGCATGGGTCAGTTCATCGCCCTCTCGCTCAATGCGTTGAATCTGGTCCACTTGTTTTTCGACGTCGCGATAGTTTCCGAACAGCTCGACCAAGGTGCGAGCCCCGCCGATGAGATTGTCAGACATAGCGGAGAACATCGCGAAGAAGCTGTTGTCCTTGGGAATGAGGCGAACCATTTGTTTGGAAGAGCAGGCTTCAAAAATGCTTGCATTTACAATCAGTTGCGGCGATCGGAGCACGTCAATATCTCACGTTGCAACGAATTCGTCAAATGGTGCAGCGGGTTGGTGACAGTTCGAAATTCAAGGCTATAAATCTCATCCTGGATTGTGGGAAGCTCGTGGCATGGCGAGCTACAGCCACACGACTCTGCCCGGCCGTGAGCGAAGCTGCGGAAAGGTAACGGACACTTCCCGACAAAAGATGTGTCGGAAGTCTTTTGCGCTGCACCTTAGTCAATTGTTCGACGCGTTGCGACAATTACTGAACGTCGTGGTGTGCTGAGCCAAACGACCAATAACAAGACAAATACAATGCCCGCGCCGACTGCGACTAGCTGGAGAAAACCGAGAAAGAGAGGACCCACTCCCATCTCAACATTGTGCAATTCTCGGGAAGCCTGGGCGAGATAACGATGGTAATACTTACTATGGTTGCGATGCGTTCCCACCCCGGTCTGCCAATCGCCTCAAGTAGGAACGTTTATCGGGAACCTGTCACAGCATTTCATTCAAGGATCTATAGCGCATGACAGACTGGTTCGCGCGCCCTGTTCTACACGTGACGGACGTTGAGGCTTCGATTCGCTTTTATGTTGACCGGCTCGGTTTCACTTGCCCCTGGCGCTATGACGACGAAAACGGCAGAGCCTATGTCGCACAAGTGGATCGACAGGGCTGCACACTCATCCTGGCGAAAACATGGCCAGACAAGGTCGGCAAGGGGCTAATGTTCATTTCTCTAAACGTCGAGCCTGCTACACGTGAGGCCGCAACCGCGGCGGTGGACGGACTGCGTGCGGAACTCGAGGCAAAGGGGGTTCCGGTGAAGGACGGAACTTGGGGCTACCGGCTGTTGGTGGTCGATGATCCAGACGGTAATCAGCTGTTCTTCAACTATCCAAACGAATCTGCACCCTGAGGTAACATCGCCAGTGCGCGCAGAGCTTCCCGGAGGGGGCACCGAGTGTCCTCGCCTGGTAACAGCAGTTGTTTGGGTCACCTGTGCCTTGCTTCGTTACCGTTGACAATTCAAAATCGCGGGAGCACAATGCACGCAATCAGCTCTCTGGCCATCAATAGAATCGCAAAATACTAAGTTCACAGGAGACTTGCCATGCTTAGTCGGGTTCAAGGCTTGTGGCGCGATCAGGATGGTCAGGACATTGCGGAATATGCAGTCATGTTGGCGGTGATTCTGGTGATCGTAGTTGGCACCGTCCGACTGATTGGCACTCAGTCCAATAACGTTTTCTCCTCAGTGGCAAGTTCAATCCAGTAGACGAAGCAGCTAGCAGGACGAGCGCCGCTTAGCTTTGTTCTGTTCAGTGCTATAGGAGTGCCGTGTAGATTTGAGCGGGTTGTGTGCCCAGTCCCGCTAACAAAATTGGACATTACGCACTCGGCATAATCGCTGCGAAGCAGACCCTTTACCCGCTCGTGGATTTCATCCCGGATCGCTCGCACTGTGTCGATGCTTTTACCTTTCGGATCAGGTAACGCCCAATCGCTCGATGCCTCCTTGTTGTGAAATCAGCCTGCAGTGTATGCTCTTCCTCACCGAGGGTGGCAACTTGCGCGGCTTCACTTGAACCTATCTCTTCTAACCTCCGGCGGCGGTTTCCAACCACAAGTCTGTCATCAGTGAACAGTTCATCTCTCAGGGGTGATTATGAATCGGCGAGAGTTTATGCAATCGACCGGCGCGGTCTGTGCCGGCCTGGCACTCACGAAATCCACATCATTATTTGCGGACGCATCCTCAACCGACTGGAGGACCTTCGAGGTCACCACCAGAGTAGAAGTGCTGAAACCCACCGGAGAAACGCACATATGGCTGCCGGCAGCATTGATCCGAAATACGCCTTACCAGAAGACGCTTTCCAATCGTTTCACGGCTGAAGGCGGAACTGCGAAGCTGACCAGCGACAAGAAAAATGTGCTCGGGATCGTGGCGGCGACATATCCCGCCAATAAGACGCCAGTGTTGACGCTGACGAGTCGCGTTTCGCTGAAGGCTCATTCTGTCGATTTATCGACCCCTGAAAAAGCGCCACACACTTCAAAGTCCGACCTTGAATACTTCCTTCAGCCGAGCCGATACGTTCCGACCGACGGAATCGTGAAAGAGACGGCGCTTAAAGCAACAGCGGGAGCGAAAACAGATCTCGACAAGGCTCGCGCAATCTACGAATGGGTGGTCGAGAACACCTTCCGCGATCCGAAGGTGCGTGGCTGTGGACGCGGCGACATCCGCGCGATGCTGGAGTCAGGCGACATGGGCGGGAAGTGCGCCGACTTGAACGCACTGTACGTCGGCCTGGCACGATCTGCAGGATTGCCTGCACGGCATGTTTACGGTTTGCGTATCGCCAAGTCGGAACTGGGCTACAAGAGTCTGGGACTGGCGACCGACAAAGCTACGAAGGGGCAGCATTGCCGCGCGGAGGTCTACCTGCGCGAGCATGGATGGGTTCCGGTAGATCCGGCCGACGTGCGCAAGGTTGTGCTGGAAGAGCCGCCTGGAAATCGTCCGCTGAATGATGAGATGGTTTCGAGCGCTCGGAAGCGCTTGTTCGGTTCATGGGAAATGAACTGGATGGCCTACAACTATGCGCATGACATAGCTCTTCCGGGATCGGCCAAGCAGCCCCTCGTTTACTTCATGTATCCACAGGCCGAAACAGCGGAGGGACGAGTGGACCCATTCGATCCCGACAACTTCAAGTATGAAATTACGGTGAAGGAGGGATAGGGCCCGCCGGTGGTTGCGGAGGCATCTTCCGCAGCCCAAATTTCTCGTCCCCGACTCTTACGCCAGATCGAACAACAGAATCTCGGCGTCTTCCTCGGCAACAACGGTCAGCTTCCGTTCGTCGGTGGAGGCGCCATCGCCTTGCTTCAAAAGCTTGCCATTCAACTCGACTGAACCCTTCGCGACCTGGAGCCAAGCATACCGGCCTTCCAGCAAATCATGGGTGACCTCCTGCTTCGGAGAAAGCAGGCTTACATACAATCGCGCGTCCTGGTTGATTGTGACTGATCCGTTCGCGCCATCAGGACTCGCAATCAACCTGAGCTTGCCTTGCTTCTCTTCGGTTGGGAAGGACTTCTGTTCGTAGCTTGGTTCAACGCCTCGTCGGTTCGGCATGATCCAGATCTGGAGGAGGTGGACAGGATCGGTGGCGGAGGCATTCATTTCGCTATGACGGATGCCTTTGCCGGCGCTCATCCGTTGCCCATCTCCGGGACGAATGATCGAGCCGGTGCCGAGGCTGTCCTTATGACCGACTGCGCCCTCAAGAACGTAGGTAATAATCTCCATGTCCTGGTGTGGATGCATGGGGAACCCCTCGCCCGGCGCGACCACGTCTTCGTTAATTACGCGCAAAGACCGGAAGCGCATGAATTTGGGGTCGTAGTAGCTGTCGAAAGAAAAGGTATGGCGGGTGTTGAGCCATCCAAAGTTGCCGCCACCGCGTTCTTCACTGCGTCGAATGTTGATCATGGTGTAATACTCGTGATAACGACTACTTAGATGCTGCCATAGACGGAAGGATTCAACGCGGGTAAGTCCTACTTCTTACTGGGTTTCTTCTTGGAGTGCGACTCGGACTTGGACGACTCGGTCTTTGCTGTTTCGGTCTTGCTGGCGTCGGCTTTTGCCGTTTCGACTTTTTCCTCTTTGGGCTTGCCCGAATCGCCATTAGCCGAACTAGACGAGGCCTTGGCATAGTCGGTCACATACCAGCCAGAGCCTTTGAACTGTACTGCCGGGGCTGAGAGGAGTTGTTCGACCTTGCCCTTGCACTTGGGACACTTGGTGACGTGCGGGTCGGAGAACTTCTGAATGCGCTCAAAACGGTGTCCGCACTTCTTACATTCGTATTCGTAAAGTGGCATCTGCGATTGTGGTGTAACAGCAGGAGATGTTTTGATTCTAGGGATTCGGGGCGGGGCCGTCAATTTATCGGAATGATTCTCGAACGAGCGGCGATGTTAGACTCGCCACCATGGAGCCGCCTGAGGGTGCACGCGAACGAGCTTCTTCTCCGGGCGCGGTCCTGTACGTAGTCGGCACACCGATCGGGAACCTCGAAGACATCACCTTCCGCGCAGTGCGAATCCTGAAAGAATGTGACCTCATCGCCTGCGAAGACACACGCCAGACGCAGAAACTGCTGAATCATTTCGGCATCGAGACACGGATGATCAGCTATCACGAGCACAACGAACGGGAGCGCGCCGAAGAATTGCTGAAGGAACTTTCACTAGGAAAGAACGTTGCTCTGGTCTCCGACGCGGGAATGCCGGGAATCTCCGATCCTGGGTATCGCGTAATCGCGATGGCGATTGAGCACGACATTCGGATAGTTCCGATCCCAGGTCCGGCGGCCGTAATCGCAGCGTTGGCAGGGAGCGGGCTTCCAACGGACTCATTCCGCTTCAACGGATTCTTTGCCTCCAAAAGCGGGCAAAGAAGAAAAGTACTGGACAGCATTCGGACTTCGTCCTGGACAGAGGTCTTTTATGAAGCTCCGCATCGCACCAAAGACGCGCTGGAAGACGTGATCGAAGTGCTGGGGGCAGAGCGCCACGTGGTCATCGCCCGAGAGCTGACGAAGGTACATGAAGAGTTCCTGCGCGGGAACGCCAAGGATGTACTAAAGAAACTCACTTCGCGAGGGGATATTAAGGGGGAGATTACGCTGTTGATCGGCAAGGCCGACGAGACATCAGCAGCCCCGTTGCAGGTTAGTGTGCATCAGCGCATGGAGCAACTGATGAAAGAAGACGAATTAGATGAGAAGACGGCGCTCAAGAAAGTCGCGAAGGAAAGAGGAATCTCGAAGAGTGCGGCGTACCGGGAGTGGCAGAGGGGGAAGTAACCGTCGAGAATTGCTTGCCATGTCAGACAAAGGCGCCGAACGACCCGATTCCCGCTACTTCGGAGTCAGTTCTTTCTTCACCGCGTCGCTGACCACTTTTCCATCGACGCGAACCCCGTCAGCTTGAAATCGTGCCATCGCGGTCTTCATCACGTTACCCATGTCTTTCATTGTTGGGGAACCCATTTCGGCGATGACTGCGCGTACCCCCGCGACAATTTGTTCTTCGCTGGCTGCTTTCGGCAGGTAGGTCTCGATCAGGGTGATTTCAGCGGCCTCTTTGTCCGCCATCTCCTTGCGTCCGCCTTTGGTGAACTGCTCGATCGAGTCCTTGCGCTGTTTGATCAGCGTGCTCAGCACCTGGTGTGACTCTTTGTCGTCGAGCGGTGCCATTTTTTCAATTTCGCGGTTCTTGAGCGCCGTCTTCACCATGCGCAGGCAAGAGAGGCGCAGTTCGTCCCGCGCCTTCATGGCTTCCGTGATGTCTTTCTGAATCTGTTCAATCAAGGGCATGGAGGCATTATAGTGCGCACGAAGCGACGACGACATGTGTCGCGGCACTCCTTGCTGGAGACGCTAAGCGAAGCAGAACTGAATCCTGAAAGGAGCAGTGCGAATTTGGGAGCGTCGGGACAAAGTTATTTCGAGGAACGGACCGGGCCTAGAAGGCGTGCGGGAGGCATCATCCGGTAAACTAACAGAGCACCTCAAAACCAAAGGAACCCAGGCTTCATGTTGCGCAAGAATCGTCTGTTTACACCCGGCCCTACGCCCATCCTTCCAGCAGCACAGACGGCGATGGCTTCGTTTTCGCTGCATCACCGTACGGCGGATTTCCGAGCGCTGTTCACGCGAGTTCTGTCCGACATGAAGCAGTTTATCGGCACGAACAATGACGTGCTCGTGTTGTCTTCATCGGGAACCGGAGTGATGGAAGGCGCAGTATCGAATCTGACATCGCCGGGAGACAAGGTACTCGTGCTGACTGCCGGAAAATTCGGCGAGCGCTGGCGCGATTTGGCGAAGGCCTTTGGGTGCGCGGTGGACGTGGTTAGTGCGCCGTATGGCGAGACGATCTCGCTCGATGAAGTGAGAGCCCATCTGAGTGCCGATGTTCGCGCAGTCTATGTCCAGGCAACGGAAAGCTCCACCGGAGCAAGACATGATGTGAAAGGAATCGCCGATCGCGTCCGCAAGAGCGGCAACGATACCCTGCTGGTCGTAGATGCGATCACCGGTCTCGGCACAACGCGTTTCGACGTCGATGGCTGGGGGATCGACGTGATCATTGGCGGATCGCAGAAAGCGCTGATGATTCCGCCGGGCCTGGCTTATTGCGCGATCAGCGAGCGGGCATGGAAGCGTATGGAAACGGCCAAGTCGCCGCGATACTACTTTGACTTTCGCAGGGAGCGGAAGGTCGCCTCAAAGGGCGAATCGGCCTATACGCCAGCAACATCGTTGTTTGCCGCCCTGGGTGCCGCGCTTGATTTCGTGCGGCAAATGGGCGATGGCGATCTGTCTGCCGGTCGCGATGCCCTAATCAGTAACGCCGAGCTGGCTGCAGAGATGACGCGAGCAGGAGCTCAAGCGTTGGGCTTAAAGCTATTCGCGGCAAAGAGTCCGGCCGCTGCGCTGACGGCAATTCACTCGCCTGACAAGATGGATTCAGGAGCGATCGTCAAGGAGTTTCGCGAGTCGTTCTCTGCTGTGGTTGCGAACGGGCAGGGAGAAATGAAGGGTCAGCTATTCAGGATTGCGCACCTTGGCTACTACGACTACCTGGATACGATCGGAATTCTGGCTGCACTCGAACACGTGCTTGCCGCAGTTACCAGCAAGCCGGTTGAGTACGGTGCCGCAGTGCGTGCAGCGCAGGAAGTCTATGCACGAGCAACTTTGCAGCCGAGCGCGAAATAGGGCTTCCGATTGAAGCGGAACGGCAGATCCCCCTGCGGCTCAGCTTTACCTCACTCGATCGGGATGACATCGGTTATAGAAGCTGCCGGACACATGGTTCTTGAATCCTTATGAAGGTTATTGTTGCCGAAAAAATCTCCGCTTCCGCTATTGACCTGCTGCATGAGCCGCGTTGGACCGTCGTCACACCTGACCAGATCGACGGCAACCTGGCTTCGCAATTGGAGTCCGCCGACGCCCTGATTGTGCGTTCCGCCGTTCAGGTAAACGCTGACTTGCTTTCGAATGCCCGCAAGCTTCGCGTGATCGGCCGAGCCGGAGTCGGGGTGGACAACGTTGACCTGGACGCCGCGACACGCAAGGGCATCGCGGTCATGAACACTCCTGGAGCGAACGCGGTTGCGGTCGCAGAGCATACGCTGGGCATGATGCTCGCAATGGCACGGCATCTCCCTCGCGCCAACACGCTCATGCATGCCGGCAAGTGGGAGAAGAAGTCCTTGCAAGGATCCGAATTGCGCGGAAAGACACTCGGAGTAGTCGGGTTAGGCCGGGTAGGAATGGAAGTCGCCAGGCGTGCGAAAGCCTTCGGCATGGAAATCGTCGCACACGATCCGTTCGTCTCGAGCGTGGTGGCGCGGGAGCAGGGCATCCGGATGGCGAAGCTGGATGAATTGTTCGAAGTAGCGGATTATCTTTCCCTTCACGTCGGCCTCACCCCGCAGACTGCAGGAATGATCAATACCGAGACCCTGAAGAAGATGAAAAAGGGCGTTCGCCTGGTGAATTGCGCAAGGGGAGAACTGATCGATGAAAAGGCTCTTGTAGCTGCTTTGTCCAGCGGGCACATGTCGGGGGCTGCCCTTGACGTGTTCTCCGAGGAGCCTCCGAAGAACTCGCCACTAGCTAGTCTCGAAAACGTCATCCTCACGCCCCACATTGGAGGGGCTACCCACGAGGCGCAGGAGGCTGTCGGATACCAGATCGCACAGCAGGTGAAGGAGTATCTGAAGCACGGAGTCATTCAGAATGCGGTGAATGTGCCTTCGGTCTCGCACGACGAGTATGTCGAGTTGCAACCCTACATCGTGCTGGCTGAGCGTATGGGGGCGTTTCTTGCCCAATACACCGGAGGCTCGTTGGAGGAGATTTCACTTCGATATAGCGGTCAGATCGCGGAATGGAAGACGGAACTCATTCGAAACGCGGCGATCAAAGGCGTCCTCAACGAGGTTCTGGAAGAGAAAGCCAACCTGGTGAATGCAGCCACGATTGCCGGAACTCGCGGCTTGCAGATCCATGAAGCACGCAAGCCGAAGACATCGACCGGCGGAGCTGCCAATGTGCTTTCGATCCTGCTAAAGGGGGGCGGTGAAGAGCACCTGGTGAAAGGCGCGGTGTTGCACCGTCATGCTCCACGTCTCCTCCATATCGACGGAATTGATGTGGAAGCACCTCTCGAGCGGCATCTAATCTATCTGCGGAACCGGGATGTGCCCGGCGTGATCGGCAAAGTGGGGACCATTCTCGGTGAACACAAGATTAATATTGCCGACTTTTCGCTTGGCCGCCGGGTTGGCGCCGGTGGACCGAACGAGGCGATCGCCGTGGTACACATCGACGGAAAAGTACCAGATGCGGTTTTGGCTGAATTGCGGAAGATTCCGGCAGTCCAACAGGCAAAAGCGATCCGCCTGCTGTAGGATTGCAAGTTCCAATTACAAGTAGATTAGTAACGAGGAAGCTTGATGCGGAAGCACCTGAACGTGGTACTAGTCCTTTTGTTTGTTTCGGCAGCGGCCTTTGGCCAGGAACATCGTTTTGACGTGAGTTTCGGCGGTACTTACGCGATCTATACGCACGCGAGTGAAAACGGCATCGATCAGGATCCCACAAACGCTTTCGGCTTTCTGGGAACCGTCCGGGCTCGCTTTGGTCCGCACCATTCCTTCCAATTCAATTATGGGCACACCAGGAACTCGCAGAACTATACTGCTCCGCCATTCCAGTTCGCAGTGCAATCGGTTCAGGCGGAATTCAGCGGTTCCTATATCTACAACTTTGCACCCCGCGGAAAGTTCGAACCGTTCGTGACCGTCGGCGCGGGCGCGCTGGTATTTACTCCAGAGGAAACTTTCGTAAACGATGTATTGGCAGGGTTCGGAGCAACGCGGGAATACCGTCCTGCATTTCTCTACGGCGGCGGATTCGATTACCCGATCTACAAACGATTCTCCGCTCGGGTACAGTACCGCGGACTGGTGTACTCCAATCCTGACTTTAATGTAAGCCGCATATTTGTTGGGGGAAAAGCACACACGGCTGAGCCCGGGGTGGGCATCGTATTTAAGTTCTGATGGAATTCTTTCAGGAACTCAAGCCTGACTTGCGCAGTTTCCGGCTCTCGACCAGCAGTGTCATGGAGTGCATGAGATTCTGAAGGGTGATGATCCCAACCAACCGCTGATCTTCAACTACAGGGATGATGCTCACTCCGCGATTTGTGAGCTTGCGGAAGGCTGAGGCTAATGACTCGGTCTTTTGCGCTACATCGAAAATACGATTCATGACTGCCTGCACGTAGCCGTTGCCCTCGACGCGCAGCGATTCCAAAATCTTCTGTTTGGAAATCACGCCAACCATATCTCCGCCGCGTATGACTGGGAAGTCATCCTGTAGAGAGTGGACAGCCTTTTCCAAGGCGTCTTCAAGAGTGTCGGCCGGTGACAAAGTTGCGAAATCGGTCAACATGATGTCTTCCAACCTCACCGTCTCTAATACCCGCTGAAAAACGATCGAACGCTCTTCCAGTTGTCCCGCGATGAAAATGAAAAAGCCAATCATCGTCAGCCAGATATTCACGATCATGCCGAGCAGCATGAAGAGCATGGCAAACGTCTGACCGATCGAAACTGCACGTTGCGTCGCTCTCACAGGATCGACGGTTCTCAGGAACCAGGCTCGCAGAATGCGACCACCATCCAATGGGTACGCAGGAAGCAGGTTCAGCAGAGCCAACCCGACATTGACCCAAACAAAACTACGCAAAAGATTGGTGGAGATCACGTATGGCTTGGCCAGGAGTTGAATCTGGGGCTCGGCCAGCAATATCGCAATCGCAGCCACCAATCCGATGGCAAGGTTGGCAAAGGGACCGGCGAGGGCAGCGCGAACTTCCTGCGCCCACGTTTCGCTTGAGCGAGGCGAAGGGCGCATTTCGCTCAACAAAGTCACTCCACCGATCGGCAGAAGGATGACAGACTTCGCTACATTGGACGAGCGGGGGCTAGCCAATGCGTGCGCCAGTTCGTGGAGCACGACACAACCAAAAACAATGAAGGTGAGGGCGAGACCTCGTCCCGGCCTAGGAGTGCCATGAGCAGGCGCTTCTGTTAGCCAAATAAAGAAGAGTAAAAATAAGAAAGTGAGATGAATTCGGATCTGGACTCCGAAGATTCGGCCCGCGGGAATCGACCAGCTTCGCATTAAAAATTCGCCTCTAGCATTTTATATGTATATTTAGACGCGTTCAGCCGACACAGGATTCGATGGACCAAACCAAAGTACCCGCTGCCGTGTGCTGACAAAGTTCAGATGCGCATTCCATCTATATTCGTTCGCCCATGCGAGTGATTGCCGGTCAATTTCGAAGTCGCAGGCTGAGTTCTTTGCCGGGTCTCGACATACGCCCAACGCTCGACCGTTTGCGCGAGACACTGTTCAACGTACTTTCTTCGGGAAGTCCGGATGCCCTGTCCGGAACAGTCTGGGTCGACCTTTACGCAGGTACGGGAGCGGTGGGAATTGAAGCCATCAGCCGTGGTGCGTCGATGGTCTATTTTGTCGAATCGACGGCCCGAGCGGCGGATCTCATCGGCCGTAATCTACGCTCTCTGAAGATCGAAAATGGATACCAATTGTTGAGGCAGGATGTTGTGACTGCCATTCACACCATCAACCTCGCTGTTGACTATGTTTTCCTGGATCCTCCATACCGTCGGGAAAGTGAATACCAGCGCTGCCTTTCAGCCCTGGCTCAGTCCACGCTGTTGAAACCTGAAACTATCGTGATTGCTGAGCATCCAAAGACGTACGATCCAGGGGATGCGTTCTCCGATCTGCTGCGTTACCGCAGACTGCTGCAGGGGGACGCAGGACTAAGTTTTTATCGAAAGACTTCATGAGCGATTTCCTCTCCTACCATGCTGGTGAACTGGAGGTACAGGCTCGCGCGGGTGTTGGCTCAGGCGGTTTGGCCGCGCGCGACATGTACCGTTCGGAGATGCCGTCCGGTGTGCAGCGCTTTTTAGCGCACCAGCAGCTTGCTGTGTTTTCAACACGGGATTCCGATGGACGGATATGGGCATCTTTGCGATCCGGTGAAGAAGGGTTTGTGCGGGCTCTTAATGAAGTCACAGTCGAGATCGGTGGCTATAGCCATCCTGACGACGTTCTTTTAAAAAACCTCACTACCGAAACACAAGCAGGCATGCTTGTAATCGACTTGGCGGCAAGGCACCGGCTTCGACTGAATGGGTCGGCGCAATTAGGCAAGAACGGCAAGATCACCCTAATAACGCAGCAAGTTTACGGCAACTGTCCGCAATACATTCAGGCACGTGAGATCGTCACGATGGCGGCGCCGGAAGATACTATGTCGGTGAGCGCGACCACCTTGGATGCCGCGCAGCAACGCCGCATCGAAATAGCAGACACATTCTTCATCGCTAGTGCTCATCCCGTCTCGGGCGCGGATGCTTCGCATCGGGGTGGGAAGCCTGGCTTCATTCGCGTCGAGAACAACTCGCGGTTGCTGTTTCCTGACTACTCCGGCAACAAGATGTTTAACACCCTGGGGAATATTGCGGCAGATCCGCATGCGGGACTGCTTATTCCGGACTTTGAGACCGGGGAAGCCCTGCAGGTTTCGGGGCAGGCAACGATTTTATGGAATGATCCGGGCGTGAGAGATTTTCCCGGCGCGCAACGGATAGTGGCATTCGATGTGGAACGCGTGGTGGAGTTGCGCCCGGCAACGCTCTTGCGCTTCGAATTTCGGGGTTACTCGCCCGTCCTGACGTAATTTGATGGCGACTCGGCGAACGCTACATGGTGAATTCGGGCCGGCGTCGCACGATCGGATGCTGCATCTCTTCCAGCTCGTTTTTAACCCGATTGAGTCCGAAGACGCACTGTTCAAAGTTGGCCGAAAGACTGGCAAAAAGTGGCGCGACCTTGGCGTACTCAAAGTCCTCGAACTTCGAAACGATGTAGTAGCTCTCTTTACCCGCCTTCATCCAATCGATGAAATTCTCTACCCGGTCACGGCGTAACCGGAAATGATTGATGCTCTCTGGAAACATGCCGGTAAAAAAGAGCGTGTAGTCGCCAATGTGCTTCCGGACCTGGCGCTCACGATCGAAGGATGGCGCTGGGCCATAGACGGGGTTCGACTCGATCAACATTTCCCCGACGTCCGAGAGAGGTTTTCCCGTATTGCCCTTAACCTTGAACAACTGTTCGACGTCGCAGAATTCGCCCAGCAGATGAGCCACATAGTTCACGATCTGGGGATCGCGTAACCCGATCTCTTCGGCGTAGTGCCGTCCCACCATTTCGAGAAAGAATTGCTGGAGCGGGTGATCCTCGGGAATCATTCTGCGAACCTCCTGCCAAAACGAGCCCGTTGCAACAACATTTGCGCGTCGTTTTATCGCAGCTTGGTCACTCGCGCAAGTGACTTTAGTTAGTCAAAGCCGCGGCCTTTCTTCTCTATTAGAAAGCGCGATCCGTCACAAAGGTTTGTTGCGAGAAAAATTAGCAGCCGTGCATTCCGATTGCTAATCAGTAACAAACAGTAATATCGGCATAGGAGCCGCGTAGACATGGAACGAAAGAACATCAGTGGAAATGCACCTTGGGAGTCGATCGTGGGATATTCACGCGCCGTCCGCGTTGGTTCACACATTCATGTGGCGGGCACGACAGCGACAGGAAGCGACGGCAAACTGATTGGCGGCCGCGACGCCTATGCGCAAGCCGTCCAGGTGTGGAAGAACATCGAGGCCGCGCTGATCGCAGCAGGCGCCTCGGTCAAGGATGTTGTTCGCACGCGTACCTTCGTCACCAATATTGCAGACTGGGAAAAGATCGGCAAAGCTCACGGTGAAGTATTTCGCGACATCCGCCCCGCAGCGACTCTAGTAGCGGTTTCAGCCCTGATTTCGCCGGAGATGCTGGTCGAAGTTGAGGTAGATGCGATCATCGCTTCCTAGCAGAGTAGAATGTCCCGCGTCGCGCGAGCGCCTCGCGTCGAAACGAGGACACACATGAAAATTCTCTGCACCGTGTTGATTGGAATCTCCGTCACCGTCGCCATCGCTCAGGAAACAAGAATCACAACTCCTGTGGTTGTGGCCATTCGCGCTGGTGTGTTGATCGACGGCAAGTCGGATTCGCCCCGCAGTAATCAAGTCATCGTGATTCGTGGTAATCGGATTGAAAGTGTCTCCGACGCTTCCAGTGCAAAGATTCCAGCTGACGCCACCGTCATCGATCTCTCGAAATCCACGGTGTTGCCGGGCCTGATTGACTCTCATACTCATATTTTTCTGCAGGGCGAAAGTCCCGCCGAGGGCGGATACGACGCGAATATCCTGAACTATCCATTGGCGCTGCGAGCAGCACGCGCAACAGTATCGGCAAGGAGAGCCCTGGAACAGGGATTTACAACCTTGCGCGACCTTGAAACGGAAGGCGCCGGGTATGGCGACATCGGCATCAAGCAGGCGATCGACGGAGGATATATTCCAGGCCCGAGGTTGTTTGTATCAACGCGTGCCATCTCGACCACAGGCGGTTATCCACTGGAAGGATATGCTCCTGAGCTCGAGATGCCGAAAGGCGTCCAGATCGTCGATGGCGCTGTCGAAGCCCGCAAAGCGGCTCGTGAGCAACTGGATCATGGCGCTGATTGGATCAAGGTCTACATGACGCATCGTTCGTGGGTCGGAAAGAACGGTGAGTTAGTTTCCCAGCCTACCCTGACATTGGAGGAACTTCGCGCCATTGTCGACGAGACGCATGGCTGGGGACGGAAGGTGGCCTGTCATGCCTATAGCGGCATTGGGCTCCAGAGAGCTCTGGATGGCGGGTGTGACTCGATAGAGCACGGTTTGGACATCAGCGATGCGCAGATCGCACAGATGGTCAAGCAAGGCACCTGGTATTGTCCGACAATCAGCGTCTACTACACCGATTGGGCGCCGGCCGGTACGCCCGGAGGACAACGCGACCGCCTGCGGGCTTCATCGCACGAGCAATCATTCAAGAAGGCCCTGAAGTCGGGAGTGAAGATCGTCTTTGGGACGGATATGGGTGGCATTCCCTGGACCGAACCCATCGCGCAGGAGTTTCCCCGCATGACAGAGCTGGGCATGACTCCGATGGATGCCATCAAGAGTGCAACCTCACGAGCGGCAGAGATGCTTGATCAATCCGGCCAGATCGGGATCATCGTGCCGGGGGCTTATGCTGACATAACGGCTGTTCCCGGTGATCCGGTACGGGACATCAAGCAATTGGGGAACGTACAGTTTGTGATGAAGGATGGGAAAGTTGTGAAGCAATAGCTCCCGGAGCATTCTTCTGCTGAACCCGGAAAAGTCGCCAATGTTTCAAAGCTATACTCAAACAACCGAAGGCACCACCAAGCAAGAACCAACTGCGGGTGAATGCAAATAGCACCAAGTAAAGACCGCAAAACGCAAGGAGTTCTATTGATGACCCGCGAAGCATCGCGGGACGCAGATATTCGATTCGGCCTCGAACGGCATTTCCCGCCAGGATTGCGCGGAACAGAAACAAATTACGGAAATGACGAATGTGGATGGCCAACTGCACGCCGATCAGGATTCCCAGAATGAATTGATAACCCCTTGGTTCAAATAGCGTGTTCGCAATCCACCACTGTGCCGTTAACAGCGCGCCCATGATGACCAGCATCGCCATGAAACGCGGACTGAAACTTCTTAGAGTATCGATGTCTCGCTGAAAATAGGGGGTGATTTCGTAGCTGCCTTCAAAAATCATCTTCTCGTTCACACCGCCTTGATACAGTCGCGCGCATTTCAAGGTCAGCGTGTAGTCCGAAATGTAGAGCAGACTCCAGACGATTAATCCGGGCCACGGGCTTGCGAGGAGAAACTGAGGCATGGGTGCTCCTGAGGACGAAGCCAAAGGTGGGGATCTTGGTTCGTTGCTTGTTCCTGTCCGCCTCGTGGTCAGGCGAACCAGCATCAGGAGAACACACCGGAAGTGGCACTCCAAGATTACGAGCGTTCCTGCATCTATGGAAATGGTGGGTGGCGGTACGGCAGCAACTGCAGAGGTTCTGTGACTGCCAATCCCAGTGCGCAGACGGGATCTTAAAACGTTTTAGATCCCCGGTCCGCGGCCTCTTGGATGAGCCGTTTCTCGCGAGCTACGTTTATCTGCCGGATTCGCCAGAGCCTGCGCAGAACGAAGTGGAAGACGAACCAGCACAAAGTTCCGGCCGCGAGAATCACCAGAAAGAAATTCCACGCGGCCGCAAGGTTTGCCAGAAAGCTCACTGGTTCCTGCCGCTAACGGCGCCGCAGGTTCTTCGCCAACGGTTCGACTCGCTCTCGCAGATCGTCCATCATCTCACTACCGCGATCCATGGCATCTTCCGCGACGTCCATCGCCTGGTCTTTCCAGTCATCCAGCGTGTCCCGAGCGTCGTCAAGACGACGGCGCAAATCCTTGCGGAACTGTTTGCCGACTTTGGGCGCGTACATCATCCCGAGGAGCACTCCGGCACCCAGTCCGAACAGAAGGAAGCTGACCGCTGTTCCGACGCTGACCCGATCTTCCGAATCGTTTCTTTCGTAGCGCATGTAGACCACCTCTCCGCCAATTAAAAGATATCTCTACGATTCCAACGGAGACATTCTAGCTGCCTGGGAGGCAATCCATCGGACGATTTCCCAAATCCGGCCAAGCCCGTGTAAAATAACCCTTTAGCTTCCGTGCGCGGTGGAAAATGTGGCCTGCCCGCCTTCCGCCTGCCCGTAACCGCAATCAGAAGGAGATTTTTCTCGAATGGCTATACCCGCGACACAGCTTCGTCCCGGCATGGTGATCAAGCACAACAACGACCTCCACTCGGTCTTCAGCGTCGAGCATCGCACGCCTGGAAATCTTAGAGCGTTCATTCAGGCCAAACTGCGCAACCTGCGCACCGGCGCCATGTTCGAGCACCGCTTCCGCTCTAGCGATCCGATCGAGAAGATCACGGTGGATGAAGTGCAGATGGAATTCCTTTACGCCGATGGTGACGACTACTATTTCATGAACACGGAGAATTACGAGCAGACCCATCTGACTCGGGATATTCTCGGCGACGCTGTCGACTATCTGATCTCCAATCTCCAGATCAAGGTCGAGTTCTTCGACGGCAAAGCGGTAGGGATCGAACTGCCGCAAACGGTCGAGTTGACGGTTGTTGAAACCGAACCCGGGCTCAAGAGCGCCACTGCTTCGAGCGTCACTAAGCCCGCGAAGACCGAGACCGGCCTGATTGTCCAGGTACCGCCATTCATCAACGAAGGTGAGAAGATCCGCGTCGACACATCAGAAGGCGCATATTTGTCGCGAGCGTAACTGGCGAACAGAACTATGACTGCGGCTGGTAAAGAGACTCTCTCTCGTCGCTTCGTCGTGCGTGGTCGTGTTCAAGGTGTAGGTTTTCGGTGGTTCGTCGAGCGTGAGGCGCATATTCTTGGCATTGCCGGATGGGTTCGTAACAACCCCGATAGCAGCGTCGAGGTATTGGCGATGGGTACGCGCGAGCAGATCTCGAAATTGCACTTTCGCCTGCGTGAGGGCCCACGCGCAGCCCGGGTTGATGATGTGGAGGAATCCGAGACTGAACCGGTTGCCGGCCTTAATACTTTTCGCATCGAGGGAGCATGGTAATGTCTAGTCAAACCGCGGGTTCAAAGGCAACACTCGACTGCACGCCGCTAAAGAAGCTGATCCGCG
>Ga0066903_100001236_pt1 | contig 18302 bp, 12 predicted proteins | sample PanSoiMetaGPlot1_FD_67491 | JGI IMG/M metagenome (GOLD analysis project Ga0066903, IMG submission 67491) | Tropical forest soil microbial communities from Panama analyzed to predict greenhouse gas emissions - Panama Soil - Plot 1 (version 2) | ecosystem: Environmental > Terrestrial > Soil >... | reverse complement strand
GGCAGCGCGTGGGGGTGGGGCCCCACGCGCACTAAGTAAAGCAGACAGAGTGACACTATCTACTCGAACGTTGACTTCATGCGCCCTGGCAGCCGTCGTGGCGGCGGGATGCGCGCGCACGCCGAAGCCGCAGGCGCCACACCCCGCGGCCACGGCGAAATCGTCGGCACTCAGGGTCCTGCCGCTCGTGCCGCTGCCCGCGTCGCTCGAGCGGCATGACGGTGCCTTCACCATCACGCCGAAGACGACGTTGAGCGTGGCCTCGCAGGACGCAGCCGTCCAGCGTTCGGCGCGGCAGCTCGCCGAGCTCGTTCGACGGTCGACCGGCATCACGCTCGCCAGTGCCCCACCCGGCGCAGCGGCTGACGGCGCGATCTCGCTGCGGCTCGACGATCAGCAGAAGAGTCTCGGCGCCGAAGGGTACGAGCTGACGATCGCGCCGCAGTCCGTGTCGCTGACCGCGGCCACGCCCGCGGGACTGTTCTACGGCGTCCAGACGATCCGTCAGCTCCTTCCGGCTTCGAGCGAGTACGAGGCGGTGCTGTTCCAGGAGCCGCGTCCGGCGACGCTGCCGGCGCTCCACATCCGAGACTGGCCGCGCTTCGCGTGGCGCGGCGCCATGCTCGACGTCGCGCGTCATTTCTTCTCGGTCGAGGACGTCGAGCGCTACGTCGATCTGCTCGCGCTCCACAAGATGAACCGCCTGCACCTCCATCTGGCCGACGACCAGGGCTGGCGCATCGAGATCAAGAAGTGGCCCGGCCTGACGACGAAGGGAGGACAGTCGGAAGTCGGCGGCACGCCCGGCGGCTTCTACACGCAGGCGCAGTTCGCCGGGCTCGTGTCCTACGCCGCCGATCGCTTCGTCACGATCGTCCCGGAGATCGACTTGCCGGGGCACACCAACGCGGCGCTGTCGTCGTACCCGGAGTTGAACTGCAACGGCGTCGCGCCATCCCCGCGGTTCGACACCGAAGTGGGATACAGCTCGCTGTGCGTCGACAAGGACGTCACCTACACGTTCATCGACGATGTCGTCGGCGAGATTGCCGCGCTGACGCCCGGCCCGTACTTCCATGCCGGCGGCGACGAAGTGAAGACGCTGACGCCCGAGCAGTACAAGAAGTTCATCGAGCGCGTCCAGACCATCGTCCAGGCGCACGGCAAGCAGATGATCGGCTGGGACGAGATCGCGGCGACGAGCCTGCACCTGTCGTCGATCGTCCAGCACTGGCGGCCGGATGCGGCGAAGAGCGAGATCTCGCGCGCGCCGAAGCTGATTCTGTCGCCCGCCGACCGCGCGTACATCGACATGAAGTACGACGACGAGACCGCGCTCGGGTTGAAGTGGGCGGCGCTCATTCCGCTGAAGAACGCCTACGAGTGGAATCCGGCGACGCTCGTTCCCGGCGCGGCCGCGGACGCCGTCCTCGGCGTGGAGGCGGCGCTGTGGTCGGAGACCCTGGCCAACATGCGCGACGTCGAGTTCCTGGCGTTCCCCCGGCTCGCAGCAATCGCAGAGGTCGCGTGGTCGCCGCAGGAACGCCGCGACTGGGATGACTTCCGCGCTCGCGTCGGCGCGCAGGCGCCGCGCTGGACCGCGCTCGGCGTGAACTTCTTCCGCGCGCCGGAGATCGAATGGGCGCGATGAGGGGGCGTCGGTGGACAATGTCGAATGCCAAATGCCAAATGCCAAATGCCAAATGGCAAATGGCAAACGCCAAATGCTGAATGCTGAATGGAGTAAGTCGACCGCGCCTCCAATCCACAGCCGCCCCGCTCATTGATGAGGCGACGCAACTCGTGCGGATCCTGACCACGATAAGATTGAACTCGGAACAAGGCGACGAGCGTGGATAGTCATCCGACAGTCGTCACCGATCGTTCCGGCTTCGACATTCGGCATTGAGCATTCGGCATTGAGCATTCGGCATTGAGCATTCGGCATTTGGCATTCGGCATTTGGCATTGACACGCGTCCTCCTGATCTCGACCTACGACCTGGGGCGGCAGCCGTTCGGGCTCGCGTCTCCTGCGGCGTGGCTTCGCCGGGCGGGCCACACGGTGACGTGTGTGGACGTGACGCGGACGAAGCCGACGCAAGACGCCGTCCGGGAGGCGGATCTCGTCGCCTTCTATCTGCCCATGCACACGGCGACGCGGATGGCGCTCCCGTTGATGGACCGCGTGCGCGCGATCAATCCGTCGGTTCATCTGTGCGCGTACGGCCTCTACGCGCCGCTCAACGCCGAGGTCCTGCGCGAGCACGGCGCGCAGGCGATCCTGGGCCCCGAATTCGAGGAGGATCTGGCAACGCTCGCGACGTCGCTCGACCGAGATCGGCCAGCAAGCCCGACCTTGAGGTCGGGCGTGCCCGAACCGGCAACTAGCCCGCGCGAGCACGGCCGACCTGAAGGTCGGGCCAACGCGATCGGGCGTGTGCGCTTCATCACGCCCGATCGCGCGGGCCTGCCGCCGCTGACGAAGTACGCGTCGCTGCAGATCGGATCCGAGCGCAGGACGGTCGGCTACACGGAGGCCACGCGCGGGTGCAAGCACCGCTGCCGCCATTGCCCGATCGTGCCCGTGTACGACGGGCGCTTCCGCGCGGTCTCCGCCGACGTCGTCCTCGCCGACATCCGCGCGCAGGTGGCGGCGGGCGCCCAGCACATCACGTTCGGCGATCCCGACTTCTTCAACGGGCCCACGCACGCGCTCGCGATCGTCGACCGCCTCGCGCGCGAATTCCCCGGCGTCACCTACGACGTCACGATCAAGGTCGAACATCTGAAGCAGCAGGCCGCCGCGCTCCCGCGGCTCGTCGAGACCGGATGCGCCTTCGTCACGTCGGCGGTGGAGTCGTTCGACGACGAGGTGCTCGAGAAGCTGGAGAAGGGACACACGCACGCGGACTTCGTGGAGGTGGTCGAGCGGTGCCAGTCGATCGGCCTGGCGCTCTCGCCGACCTTCGTCGCGTTCACACCCTGGACGACGGTCGACGGCTATGCGGGGATGCTGCGGGAAATCGATCGCCTCGGGCTCGTGCAGGCGGTCTCGCCGATCCAGTACGCCATCCGCCTCCTGATCCCGCAGGCGTCCCGTATGCTGGAACTCGAGGAGATCCGCCGGCGGATCGTCCGCTTCGACCCCGCGTCGCTCACGCATGTCTGGCGGCACGAGGATGCTCGCGTGGACGCGCTGCAGCAGGAACTCGAGCGGCTCGTGGGCACGCGGCTGAACGCGGTGCGCGAAGAGATCTTCGCGCGCGTGTGGGATCTCGCGCACGCCGCCGCCGGCACGCCGCCGCCGCAACGCACGCCGCTCGTGTCGCGCGCCGCGATTCCCTACCTGAATGAGCCCTGGTATTGTTGAGCGGAGCCCACGACAGAGCAGGTCGCTCTGATCTGAATCGTGTCGGTGCGAGGGGTGCTACGGGTGCGGCAGGGTGCGAAAGGTGCGGGTGCTCAGGTGAATCGTGTCGGTGCTATGGGTGCTGGTGGTGCAACGGTGCGAGAGGTGCGGGTGCACCAGCACCCTTCGCACCAGCACTCTTAGCACCCGTCGCACCAACGCATTTCAGCGCGGCACCAGCACCTCTAGCACCCTGCCGCACCTTTAGCACCCCTGGCACCGACGGGTGACAGCTCTATTGGCACCGACACCGTGACAGGGTTCTCATGCGCCTGCTCCTCTTCTCGCACACGACCGGGTATCAGTTACGCGCGTTCAACGACGCGGCCGAGCGGCTCGGGATCGAACTGGAGTTCGCCACCGATCGGTGCCACCGGCTGGACGACCCCTGGCAGGACCGCGCGGTGCCGGTCCGCTTCTACGACCTCGACGCCTCGGTCGACGTCGTCGTCACACGCGCCGCCAGCCGCCCGGTGGACGGGGTGATTGCCGTCGGCGATCGGCCGGTCGTCCTCGCCGCGCGCGCGGCCGAGGTCCTGGGCCTCCCCTGGCACTCGGTCCAGGGGGCGATGGCGAGCTCGGACAAGCGGCGGTCCCGGGCGGCCCTGGCGGCCGCCGGACTGCCAGCCCCGCAATATGTCGTGGTGCCCGCCCACGAGAATGCGACGGCCGCGGCGCGCGTATGGACTGGCTATCCGTGTGTACTCAAACCAGTCGGATTGTCGGGGAGCCGCGGCGTCATACGCGCCGACCAGCCCGAGGGGTTCATTGCCGCGTTCGATCGGATCCGAGCCCTGCTCGCGCGGCCCCAGGTCCGGGCGGCCCGCGCCGGACTCGAGGACCAGATCCTCGTCGAGACCTACATCCCGGGACGCGAATTCGCGCTCGAAGGCGTCGTGACCGACGGCGTCCTGCGGGTCTTTGCGATCTTCGACAAACCGGATCCGCTGGACGGCCCGTTCTTCGAAGAGACGATTTACGTTACGCCGTCGACACTTTCGCAGAGCGTCCAGGCGGACCTCGTCGATCACGTGCAGCGCGGTGTTGCCGCGCTCGGCCTGCGGCAGGGACCGGTTCATGCGGAGTGCCGCGTGACGCCCGATCGAACCATCTACGTGCTGGAAATCGCGGCGCGTCCGATCGGCGGGCTCTGTTCGCGCGTCCTCTCGTTCAGCGACGGGAACGGCGGGCCTGGCGTCTCGCTCGAGACCGTGCTGCTGCTCCACGCCGTGCGGCACTCGATCGACGGCTATTCGCGTGACGAAGGCGGCGCCGCCGTCATGATGATCCCGATTCCCCGCAAGGGCATGTTGAAAGCCGTGAACGGAGCCGACGAGGCGTGGCGTGTCCCCGGCGTGAGCGGCGTGCACGTCACGGCGAAGATCGGCCAGGTGCTGGAGCCGCTGCCCGAAGCCGGCAGCTATCTCGGATTCATTTTCGCGCGCGGCGCCACCGCGGCGGACGCCGAGGCATCCGTGCGCGCCGCGCATCGGACACTGGACTTCGAGATCGCGAAAGACGTGGCGGTCAACCGGTAGCCGCGCGCGGCTACTGCTTGCCCTGCGGCGGCACGTAGCCGGGCGGGAGGGCGGCGCCTTCGCCGAAGAAAAAATCCTCCATGTGCTTCGAGACCAGCTGCTGCGCTTCTTTCTGCCAGGGCATCAGCCGATACTCATTGAGGATCATCTTCATGCGCTCTTCCCACATTTTCCAGGCTTCGGCGGAAATGTTTTCATAGACGCGCTGCCCGAGCTCGCCCGGCCACGGCGGAGCGTCGAGGCCGGGGAGTTCACGTTGCAGCTTTTTGCACATCACCGTTCGAGCCATATGGTCCTCATGCTACTTCAACTCGAACCTCATGTATTGAGACGCGAGCCTGGTGTAGGAATTCGCTCCATCGGTCATTGCAGGACCAACGGATGACGGTATATCCCCGCGGTTTTCAGTCACTTGCAGCCGAGTGGCTCGGCTGCACGGACGCTCGGGCTGGCATAGCGTTTGATTGACAGCCCGGCGGTAGATCAGTGTGACGGAGCCTGAACCACAAGGGCCGCCCCCTTCCAAGGAGCCCACGGACGTGCCCGAGACTCCGCCTACCGATCCGCAACCGGTGCCCGTTCAGGACCCGCCAGCTCAGCCAGATCCCGCCCCGTACGTGGTATGGGACGGGGGACGGATTCCGGATGAGCTGCGGAAAAGATCATGACTGTTAACGCAAAGGATCGCACAATGATGAACGCAGAACGTAAGGAACGCCGCGGCTTCGCCTCGATGTCTCCGGAGAAGCAGCGGGAGATCGCCAGCAAGGGGGGCCGGGCCGCTCATCAGAAGGGGACCGCTCACGAGTGGACGTCTGATGAAGCGCGCAATGCCGGCCGCAAGGGAGGCCAGATCAGCCGCGGCGGTCGCGGGCGACTCGTCGAATCGACCGAAGCGCCCACGACGCCGCTGGGAGCAGAAGGCATCGTCGAGTAATCGCTGCGCGGTGCCGCGGTGGCCCGCGTGAGCGATCGGTGTGTGACTTACGGAGGCAGAAGTGCGTATGTTGAATCGCGTTGTGATCGCCGCCGTGTTGACGCTGGCCGTTGCGTCATCCGGCGCGGCCCAGACTTCCTCCCCCACGCAATCGGGATCATCGGGACAGACGGCCAGCGGGGGCCAGACCTCGTCTCAGACGAGCGCGCAGCCTTCGACGTCCGGTTCGACAGAGACACGTCCGGCAACGACCACCTTCATGGGTGACACGGGCCTCTGGAACGTCCCGACGGGTGAGGTATTGCCGCGCAAGAGGTGGTCGATCAGCGCGTATCGTGTCAACTTCGACGACAACCAGGGCTTCACTGACGTGTCGAACTGGCCCGCCACGTTCGGCTATGGGATGGGCGACCACGCGGAGCTCTTCGCGTCATGGGTGCTCGTCAACCGCATCGATCGCGACATCCGTCCGCTGTTCGTTCCGTCGATCCCGCAGGCGGGCGGTGTCGTCCCGCAGAATCCGCTCGCGACAGATACGTGGAGCGGCAGCAACCTCGGCGACCTCTGGATCGGCGCGAAGTGGAACTTCATGTCGCAGTGGCAGCAGAAGCCCTTCGCGTTTGCGCTGCGGCCGATCATCAAGCTGCCCACTGGCAACAAGGACAAAGGCGCAAGTACCGGAAAGGTCGACTTCATCATCGACGCCGTCCTGAGCAAGGAGATCAACGATCGCGTCGAGGTGTCGGGCTACGGCGGATTCATCGCACGCGGCGCACCGGACGAAGTCGAATCGACGGGCGGATTCCGCTACGGCTTCGGCGCCGGCTTCCCGTCGCGCAAGCCGCTCCGCTTCACCGCGGAACTGTACGGCGAGGCGTACTTCGACAACGCGCTCACGCAGAAGCAGCAACTGCTCGGGACCGATGGATCGTTCCTGCCGATCGGCTTCGTGTCCGACGTCCAGTCGCCTCTCTTCATCGATCTCGGCCTGACGTGGCTGGGACACAGCGGCGTCTTCGCAGGGCTCGGCTGGACGTGGCGTCCGAACATGGACCGGCGCGACAACTTCCTCAGCCAGTTCACCAACGGCGCCGGCGACCGCATGGATCTCGTCGGCCGCATCGGCTATCACCCGGGCGTCCGCGTCTATGTCCCGCCGGCGCCCCCAGCGCCGCCGCCGCCACCGCCGGCGCCGCCCCAGCCGTCGCACGAGCTCTCGGTCAAGGCGTCGTGCAACCCGTGCACGGTCGAAGTCGGCAAGACCTCGACGGTCAGCGCCGTGGCGTCCGACTCCACCGGCTGTTCGGTGACCTACGCGTGGAGCGCACCGGCCGGCACGTTCACCAACGGCCGTGCGCAGAGCACGCCGTGGACCGCGCCGAACACGGAAGGCCCGGTGCCCGTCACGGTGACGGTGACCTGCCCGGCGGACGGCAAGACCGCGAGCGATACCGTCAACATACAAGTGGTACGGCCGGCACGCGCGGAGATCACGTTCGAAGACGTGCACTTCGACTTCGACCGGTACAGCCTGCGGCCTGAAGCCATCCGCACGCTCGACGAAGCGGTGGCGGCACTGCAGCGTCCGGAGAACGCCGACGTCCGCGTCGAGATCGAAGGCCACACGTGCAACATCGGCACGGCGGAATACAACCTCGCGCTCGGCGAGCGCCGCGCCAACTCGGTGCGCGACTATCTCGTCAGCCGCGGCATCAGCGCGGATCGGCTCCGCACGGTCAGCTACGGTGAGGAGCGTCCGAAGTACGACAACTCGCGCGAGGAGACGCGCCGCCTCAACCGTCGCGCCGCGCTGGTCGTGAGACTCGTCCGCTAAGACGAGACGAGAAGAAGGCAAGCACCGAAGACGGGAAGTACGCGACGTACTTCCCGTCTTCGTGTCTTCGGCCCCCTCCTTGCACCGGGAGGACACATGCGGTTCATCAACATGTACCTGATCGGCTACTTCGTGCTCCTGCTGGGAGCGCTGCTGGCGCTCTGGTACGGAGGCGTGCTTCGGCATGTGGCGCCAATGTGGGTCGTGATCGGCCTGATCATCGCGGTCGGGCTTGGGATCATGCTCTCGGTCTCCGGTGGAAAGCCGGAAATCACGGAGGAATAAACTACGGCCGCCACGCGTACCGCGGCTCGTCACGCTCAGGCCCGATCGCACGTTCTCGTTGGCACGTGATGTGGTAGTACCTCATCACGTGCGCGGCTCTTTCTTCCGCCGTTGGCGTCCAGCGGTGCTCGCCTGCGTCCTTGCCTGCCTCTCCGCCTGCATCGAAGCGGATCAATCTCCCGTCCAGGTCCGTTCCCTGCGATTCACCGGCGTGCGGTCGATCAGAACAGGGCAGCTGAGGTCCGTGCTGGCGACCGCGAGTTCGTCGAGGCTCCCGTGGGGCCCCAGGCGCTACTTCACCCGCACGCAGTTCGACGCCGACCTGAAACGGATCGTCGCGTTCTACAAGGACCGCGGGTTCCCCGATGCCAAGGTGACGACGTTCGACGTCAAGATGAACGACAGGCAGGATGCCGTCGACATCACCATCACCGTCGACGAGGGACACCCGGAGGTGGTGGAAGCGATCGAGTACGTCGGCTTCGACGTGGTGCCGCCGGCGCGCATGAACGGGCTCAGAACGCGCCTTCCGCTGAGGGCCGGGGCGCCGCTCGATCGCGCGCTCGCCCAGGCGTCGCGCGAGAACGCGCTCGATGAAGTGAGGGACCACGGCTTCCCGTACGCCACGGTGCGCCTGAGGGATCGCCAGGGCAGCAACGATCACGCCCGCATCGTGACCTTCACGGCCACGCCCGGCAAGCTGGCGAGGTACGGGGAGATCTCCGTCGAGGGCAATTCGAGCGTCAGCGACGACGTCGTGAGGCGCCAGCTGACGTTCCGTCCGAACTGGCGCTTCCGTCTCTCACAACTGCAGGAGAGCCAGCGCCGGCTGTACAGCCTCGAGACGTTCAACTTCGTCAACGTCGAGGCCGACGTGGCGGAAGGCCAGCAGCCGGAGACGGTGCCGGTCACGGTGACGCTGACCGAGGCGAAGGCCCGCAAGATCAACTTCGGGATCGGGTACGGCTCGGAGGAGCACGGTCGCGTCTCCGCGGACTGGCGCCACGTCAACTTCTTCGGCGGCGCCCGGACTATGCAGCTGAAGGGCGCGTACTCGTCGCTCGAAAAGGGCGGGGAGGCCAACTTCCGCCAGCCCTACATCTTCGGTCCCCGAACGTCGCTCACGCTCACGGGCCAGGCCTGGCATCGCAACGAACCCGCCTACGTGCTGGACACCAGCGGCGGCCGGGCGACGATCGAACGGATGTTCGCGCGGCGCGGCCCGCTCTCGAGCCGCACCGGCAGCATGTCGATGTCGGCCAGCTACACGAACGAGTTCGAGAGCTACCAGGTCTCGGAAGAAGCGCTGAACACCCCCGATTTCTTCAAGACGCTGATCGCCCTCGGCCTCAATCCGCTCACCGGGACCGCGAGGGGCACGCTCTCGTCGGTCGGCGTGAACTTCAACCGCAACACGACCGACAACTCGCTCAGCGCGAACCAGGGGTACGTGTTCAACGCGCACGTCGAACAGGCCGGCAAGATGCTCGGCGGCGACTTCGTCTTCTTCGAGTCGATCCTGGAAGGGCGCTACTTCCTGCCGCTCGGGCAGTTCGGCGTGTTCGCCGTGAAGGCGCGCGCCGGCTCGATCGGCGACTTCGGTCCCGCAAACCTGCAGGTCCCGTTCTACAGGCGCTACTGGCTGGGGGGCGCCACCAGCCTTCGCGGATGGGGACGGTTCGACGTCGCGCCGCTCTTCGAGGGGCAGCCGATCGGCGGCCACTCGCTGGTCGAGTCGTCCGCGGAGATCCGCGCGCCACTCTGGGGGAATCTGAGCGGCGTGGTCTTCGTGGATGCCGGCAACGTGTGGCAGAACGCGTGGGCGTTCCACCTCGGCGACCTGCGCTACGACGTCGGGCCTGGCCTGCGCTACATGACGCCGATCGGTCCCCTCCGCCTCGACATGGGATTTCAGCTCAACCCCATTCCTGGGCTCCTGGTGAACGGCACGCCCGAAACGCGTCACTTCCGGGTTCATTTTTCCATCGGGCAGGCATTTTGAGTCATGCTGCAGCGACGCGTGTCTCCCGCGAAGAAGTACCTCCGGCGCACCCTGCAGGTCGTGGCTCTGGTGGGCACGCTGCTCATCGCGATCCTCGCGCTCGCGCTGATCGTGTCGCAGACGCCGTGGTTCAAGGACTGGCTGCGGAAGTTCGCGATCCGGCAGGCCTCGCAGTACGTCAACGGGACGGTGTCGATCGGCAGCCTGGGCGGCAACCTGTTCTTCGGCATCCAGCTCGGTGACGTCGCGATCGACGTCAACGGCGAGCGCATCGTCACGCTCAAGCAGGTCGAGGTCAAGTACAGCATCAGCGAACTGATCTCGCAGGGCGTGATCGTGCAGCAGGTCCGCCTCGACCAGCCGTTCGTGCTCCTGCGGCGCGACGCCAGCGGCTGGAACGTGTCGAGACTCGTCAAGCGCCAGGAGAGGGAGGCGAATCGAGAGGGACCGCGCAGGTCCGTGTCGCTCCCCGACATCCAGATCGTCGACGGGCGCGTCGCGATCGACGACGAGCGGCCGTCCGACGCCTATCGTCTGCCGTCGCGGATCGACGGCCTGAACGCGAAGGGCGGCTTCGCCTACGCGCCGGTCCACTACAGCGTCACGCTCGACAGCCTGGCGTTCACCGGCACGGCGCCCGATCTCACCGTCGAGAAGCTGACCGGCCGCTTCGGGACGCGGCAGGACGACCTGAACGTCGAGAAGCTGTTCCTGCAGACGCCGCAGAGCTCGCTGACGATCGACGGGGTCGTCCGCAACTACCTGTCGACGCCGTCGCTGCAGGTGACGGCGTCGGCGCCGAAGTTCTCGCTGCCCGAGTTCGCCGGGGTGTTGCCGGTGCTGCGCGGGTACGACCTGCATCCGGTGTTCGACGTGAAGGCCACGGGACGGCAGGAAAGCCTGGAGATGGCCCTCAACGTGAAATCGGAGGCCGGGACGGTGAGCGGCACGGTCACTGCGGACCTGAAGACGCCGGATCTCGGCGTCCGCGGCGACGTCTCGCTGCAGAACCTCGACCTCGCGCCCATCCTGCAGTCTCCGGCCCGGAGGAGCGACATCACCGGCAGCGCACGCGTGGATCTGCGGATGGCCAGCCATCCCCCCTCGTCGCCGGCGCTGGAACGCCTGCGGGGCCGCGTCGTGTTCAACGGACCAAGGGTCGTCGCCGAGGGCTACACCGCGAGCGCCGTGAGACTGACGGCGGATCTCGCGGGACGGCGCATCTCGCTGGACGGGCGGGCGAACGCGTACGGCGGCAGCGCGACCGCGAGAGGCTTCATCGTCACGGCCGCGGCGCCCGGCAGGCCGACCCAGCTGGATCTCGCAGGGAGCGCGTCGCACATCAGCCTCGCCGCTCTGCCGCGCAGCCTCGACGTGCCGCGCATCATCACGAACCTGAATGCCACCGCCTATCACGTGAAGGGATCGATCGCCCGCACGAGCACGGTCGAGGGGAGCGCGACGCTCGCGCAGTCCACGATGGCCGGCGGCACGATTCTCAACGGCAGCAGCGGCACGTTTTCAGTGGCCTGGACGACGAGGCGGCGCGGACTCGACCGCCTCGAATACGCCGGCCGCGGCGAGGTCAAGGACCTGAACCTGAAGAACGTCGGCGACGCGTTCCAGATCGCTGCGCTCCAGCAGCCCGAGTACGACAGCCGCATCAACACGACGTTCGACGTGAAAGGCAGCGGCGACACCGCCGACACCGCGCGCGTGGATGCGACTGGCACCGCGACGAACTCGCACGTGTTCGGGGCCACGCTCCCGAAGATGGAATACGAAGCGCATCTCGCCGGCAATGGCCTGAAGGGACACGCGAAGGGCGCGTTCGAGCACCTCGATCCGGCCAGGATCGCGGCGAATCCGAAGTACCAGGGACACCTCACCGGGACCGTTGACGCCGCGTTCGGCATCGCGAATCTCTCGGATCCCATCACGCCGGACGGGATCATGGCGGACGGCCGCGTGACGCTGACGAAGAGCGACGTCACCGGATACCCGATCGACACCGCCGACATCGAGGGACAGTACGAGAACCGGCGCGGCATGCTGCGGCAGGCGACGCTCAAGGGACCCGACCTCGACGTGCAGGCGTCGGGTCCGATCGCGCTCGATGAGTCGGGACACACCAACGTCAAGCACCACGTCGCCGCCACGAATCTCGCAACGCTCGGAACGCTCTTCGGCCAGGAAGGGCTCGCGGGTTCCGCCGTGGTCGACGGGACGCTGACCGGGAACCAGTCGAAGCTGACGCTCACGGGAACGCTCGACGGAGCGAATCTCGGCTATCAGTCGAACAAGGCCCTCGATCTGGACAGCAAGTACACCGTCACCGTCCCGAATCTCGACGTCGCGCAGGTGCACGTCCAGGCGGAGACGTCGGCCACCTTCGTGCAGCTCGGAAGCTTCCAGATCGACACGCTGACGGCGTCCACGACGTACGAGAACCGGAACGTGGATTTCCAGGCGCACGTCGCCCAGTCGCCGACGGGCGCGGACGCGGAGGCCGGCGCCGCTGCGAGCAAACCGGGCGAACGCCAGATGGACGCCGCGGGCAGCGTCATCTTCCATCCCGATCATCAGGAGATCCATCTGCCCAGCCTCGCGCTGCGGACGAACGGGATCGAGTGGCGCCTCGCCGCGGGCACCGCGGCCGCGATCCAGTACGGCAGCGATCAGGTCCAGGTGCAGAACGTCCGCCTCGTCAACGGCAACCAGGTCCTGCAGGTGGATGGCGGCTTTTCGCTGGGCGACAATCCTCAGCTCTCCGGAATCCAGGTCCGCGCCGAGAACGTGGACATCTCGCAGGCCGAGAAGCTCGCGCTGCGCACCTACGGCTTCACCGGGCTGTTGAACGCCGATGCGAAGATTGCCGGCAGTGCGCACTTGCCGGAGGTGTCGGGCCACCTCGCCGTCCAGAACGGCGGATTCCAGCAGTTCAAGTACGAGTCGCTGACGGTCGACGGATCGTTCGCGAACGATCGTGTGGGCATCGACGCAAAGCTCGTACAGACGCCGGGCATCGCGCTGACGGCGAAGGGCACGATTCCGATGAGCGCGTTCCAACCGAACCCGCCGGGCGTCACCGGTCACGTGGCGGCTCATGGGAGCGACAACATCGACCTGCGCGTCCAGTCCTCGCGCGTCGACCTCGCCATCGTCGAGGGCTTCACCAACGAGGTGACGAACGTGACCGGCACGGTGCAGGCCGACGTCAGGGTCAGCGGCTCCGGCGAGGATCCGCATTTCGACGGGTACGTGGACATCGAAGGGGGCGCGTTCGGTGTGCGGCAGGCCGGCGTGTCGTTCACCGGCCTGACGACCCGCATCGAGCTGAACCCGGATCGCATCCAGGTTCCGGCGTTCAAGATCCTCGATCAACACGGGAATGCGCTGACCATCCAGGGAGACCTCGCGGTCCACGAGCGGCAGGCGGGCTCGGTCAACGTGTCGCTGAAGTCCGACGACTTCAAGATCCTCGACAACCAGCTCGGCAACGTGCACATCCAGTCCGACCTGCGGCTCACCGGCGAGGTGCGCAAGCCGCGCATCGAGGGGGAGCTCCGGACGGACTCGGCGCGGCTCGAGGTGGACAGGATCCTGCTCCAGTTCTCGAACCCGTACGCCGTGGAGGCGCTGCCGGACGTGATCTCGGCGGAGCAGTCGACCGTGAGCGATCGCACGACGGACCAGGCGACGCGCGACGCGCTCGCGCAGGGACGCCGCATGCGCTCGTTGAACGCCCCGAGGCGAGGGGCGGTCTTTGCTCCGCGCACGGGCATCCTGTCCGCCCTGCAGCTGAACGTCCACTTCATCGCGCCCGACAACCTCATCCTCCGCGGCAACGACCTGCGTCCGGGAGGGCCGACCGCGGCGAGGGTCGGCAACATCAACGCGACGGTGGGCGCGGATCTCCAGGTGACCAAGGAGCAGGCCGGCGCGCTCACGATCCGTGGCGCCGTCAGGACGGTCCGCGGGTTCTACGAGTTCCAGGGCCGCCGCTTCACGATCCAGCGCGACGGCGAGGTGCGCTTCACGGGACTGCCCGATCTGAATCCAACGATCAACGTCCTCGCCGAGCGCCTCATTCCGAATACCGGCGTGACGGCGCGGATCCAGGTGACGGGCACGGCGCGCGCGCCGCAGATCGCGCTCAGCAGCACGCCGCCGCTCGACGAGGCCGACGTGCTGTCGCTCATCGTCTTCAACCGTTCCGTGAACCAGCTGGGCACCGGCGAGCGCGCGTCGCTGGCCGAGACCGCGGGCGGTATCGCGAGCGGCTTCGTCGCGCAATCGCTCGGGCGATCGATCGGCAAGGCCCTCGACATCGACTTGTTCGAGATCACGACGTCCGACGTCAACACCGGTGAGACGGCCGGCGGCGTCGTGCTCGGCAAGCAGGTGAGCGACAAGGCATTCGTCCGCTTCACTCAGCAGTTCGGCCAGCGCAGCTTCATGGAGTTCATGCTGGACTACCAGCTCGCCAGCTTCCTGCGCCTGAATACGACGGTCTCGCCCGAAACGAGCGGCGTCGCCAATCGTTTGACGCAACGTCGCGTCGAACGAGCGGGTTTGGACTTGATTTTCTTCTTCAGCTATTAGCTGGTGAGCGGCGGTCGCGCCGCGAGGTCAGTGACGTCCGAGCAGCGCGACCTGGACCCTGGCGTCGTTGAAGCAGGCGCCCGCGCCGAGGTCGGACAGCGAATCGGGCACCAGGGCGTTCGACGTGGACCCGTTGTAGGTGTTCCTTCGCCAGACGCCCTTGGAGAAGGCGACCGTGCCGCGGCGGATGTCCGGCGTGACGTTTGCGGGGCAGTGCAGCTCGCCCAGCGCGTTGAAGACGCGGACCGCGTCGCTCTGCGAGATGCCGCGCGGCGCGGCGTCGGCTGGATGAATGTGGAGCATCGCGGCGCGCTCGCGCAGCTCGCCGAGCGTCGACGAGACCGTCTTCTCGGTGGCCGGCGAGATGAGCGCCAGCGGGAACGCGTCGGTTGCCGGATCGTCCTGGTATCCGTAGAGGCCGGCGGGCGCGTCTCCCGCGATGGCCTCGGGAAACAGGTTCACCTTGCGATCCGCCGTCAGCGGGAACACGTCGACGAACTGGATCGGGGCTCCGCCGTGCGGCGGCGTCGCCGCCCCGTGCTCGAGCAGCTGCGCGCCGGCGTCGCCCATGCGGCCCGTGATCCGCAGGAGCGTCTCGGCGTCTTCTTCCGCATGTCCGATCCCGAGACGCTCGGCAATTTCAGAGAACACCTCGGCGTTGGTCCGCGCCTCGCCCCGCGGCTCGATCACCGGGCGCACGAGCTGGAGCGCGATCGGCCCGTACGCCTTCGCGATGTCGTACTGCTCGAGAAACGTCGTCGCGGGCAGGACGAGGTCGGCGTAGCGCGCGGTATCGCTGTAGACCTGTTCGAAGACGACGGTGAACAGATCCGTGCGCTCCAGGCCTTTCAGCACGCGGTTCTGATCCGGCGCGGTCGCGAGCGGGTTGCAGTTGTAGACGAACAGCATCTCGATCGGCGGATCCGTGTACTCCGTCAGCGCGCGTCCCAGGTGATTCATGTTCACCATGCGCGTCTGCGGCTCGGGCGCGTCGATCCACATCGCCGACTTCAATCCGAAGGCGAGCGAATTGGACATCGAATAGCCGCCGCCGCGCACGCCGAACTTGCCGCCGACGGCCGGCAGCGCCAGCACCGCCGCCGCGGCGTTGCCGCCGTTGCGATTCCGCTCGAGCCCCCAGCCGCAGCGCACGAGCGCCGGCGACGACGAGACGTAGAGGTCCGCCAGCCGGCGCAGCGCGGCAGGATCGATCTCGGCTTCACGCGCCGCACGCTCGATCGTCCAGGGCGCGGCCGCCGCGCGCAGGCGATCGGCGCCGTGCGTGTGCCGCTCGAGGAACGCGAGGTCCGCGTGCCCTTCCTCGAACATCACGCGATGCAGTGCCAGCGCGACGACCAGGTCGCTGCCCGGCCGCACGGCCAGGTGCAGGTCCGCCTTCTTCGCGAGCGACGTCGTCCTCGGATCGATGACGACGAGCGTCGCGCCGGACGCCTGGGCTTCCTTGACGTACGGAATGAGATGAATACCCGAGGCCGACGGATTGACGCCCCAGAGCACGATCAGCTTCGCGTGCGGATAGTCCTCGTAGACGACGCCCGGCATCTTGCCGTAGAGCGCGAGGTTGGCCGCGCCCGTCGGCGCCGCGCAGATCGTCGTCGCCAGCCGTGACGTGCCGAAGCGGCGCCACAGCTCCGCGTCGTTGGTGTTCTGCGTGAGCAGTCCGTTCGATCCGCCGTAGTAATAGGGCAGGATGGCCTCGGCGCCCGTCGTGTCGCTGATCTGGCGCATCCTGCGCGCGACGAGATCGAGCGCTTCGTCCCAGCTGATGCGCGTGAACGTGCCCTGGCCTTTCTGCCCCTGGCGCACGGACGGATACAGCACGCGATCCTCGCCGTACACGCGCTCGCCGAACCGGCGGACCTTCGCGCAGATGAAATTCCGTGTAACGGGATTGACGTTGCCGCCGTCGATCTTTTGAATTCTGCCGTTTTCGACAGTGACGTCGAGCGTGCAGGAGTCCGGGCAGTCGAGCGGACACGCCGTTCTGACCGTCGAGTGCCCCCAGGTTTCAGGCGGAGCTGTACGGGCCATCTCAGGATTATACCGGTGAGCGCGCAGCGCCTGGAGTCCGCCTCGCGGATGGACGTGATGATGGTGGGGCCGGGCCTTTCGGCCCGGCGGTTGTCTACTCGACGTCTGTGCCTTCGCCGCCCGATCCCATGTCGATGCCGGTGGCGCCGCTGCCGTGATCTGGGCCTTCCTCGGACGGCAGCAGTTCGTCAGCGCCTTCGTTCATGCGGCGATGGCGGCGCTCCTGCTCGGTCTCGTGACGGTGCGGACGCGACGACTCGCGATTGCTGATTTCGTCGTTGGGATTCGTTGATGGCCGGACGTCGCCGAGCCCGAGAATATCTCCACTGGCCATTGTGCTCGTGTCCTCCTGACGAAATCCGGAGCAACACAGGTGCCACCCCCGAACGAGTGCCCGCGGCGTTCTACGAATCGTGCGGCGTCATGAGAATGTTGAATGCCAAACTCGGCCGTTTTCCGCTAGGATGTGCGCCGGAGGACACGGAATGGCGGATCTGACTACGCGAATGATCGGGGCAATGCAGGCGGACGTGAAGACATTGACGGAGATCGAGAACGATCCTTCAGCTTTCGGGCAGGCGGTCACGGTCATCGTGATTGCGGGGGTGGCCTCGCTGATCGGGAACATCTTCCGTGTAGGCATCGGCGGTGGCATCTTCGCGCTGGTCGCCTCGCTCGCGGAGTACGCGCTGTTCTCGCTGCTGGTATTCCTCATCGGTACGAAAATCATGCCGGAGCCCGCGACCAAGGCGGACTTCAACGAAACGTTCCGTGTCGTCGGGTTCGCCGCGGCGCCTGGCGTGCTCAACGTTCTCGCGATCGTTCCCTACCTCGGCCCGCTCATTTCCCTGCTCATCGGGATCTGGAGCCTCGTCATTGGCGTGATCGCCGTTCGTGAGGTGCTCGACTACTCGAATACGGGCCGTGCGATCATCGTCTGCCTCATCGCGGGAATCGTGACGGCGATCGCCATCTTCCTGGTGCTGACGCCGATCTTCGTCGCGGCGCACGTCATGACTCGCTGATCGGAGGAACCCCGCCGCAGACCCGGTGTCCAACCATGCAGTCCGCCTTCGCCGAGGAGGGTGCATGGAGCGCCAGGGTCTGCGGAGTCATCTGTCCGGCAGCGTTCCGATCTCCATCGCGGTCCATCTGGTCGTCGTGACCGTGCTGCTGCTCGTTCCGTTGAGCGAGATCGTGCTGCCCGTTCCCTCCGATCGCCTTCCTGATTTCATTCGCGCCGCGCCCACGCCGCCGCCGCCGGTCGTCGTGCATCCCGCGACGAGGCCGCCATCCGGTCGGCTCGCGCCACCTTCGTCGTTTCCGACGACCGTACCGAACGAGATTCCACCGCAATCCGTGACGCCCCTTTCGACGGGCGACAGCACCATTCCCGACCTGGGCGCGGGGCAGGCCGTCGAGGGCATCGTCGAAGGCCTGGGTCAGACGGTTGTCTTTGCCGCGCCGGAGCCCCCGAAAGCAAGCGGACCCGTGCGTGTCGCAGAGTTGCCGATGGCCCCGCACAAGGTCGTCGACGTGCGTCCCGTGTATCCGGAGATCGCCCGCGCGGCACGCCGCGAGGGCACGGTCATCATGGAGGCGGTCCTGGACCCGACCGGATCGGTGACCCAGCTGCGC